>Ga0308161_1004553_pt1 | contig 12599 bp, 10 predicted proteins | sample PhyFR2_FD_201034 | JGI IMG/M metagenome (GOLD analysis project Ga0308161, IMG submission 201034) | Phyllosphere microbial communities from UC Gill Tract Community Farm, Albany, California, United States - DLSLF.R2 | ecosystem: Host-associated > Plants > Phyllosphere > Unclassified | place: USA...
CCGAACACCCCGCGCTGCACGCCCGCGACGACGACCCCGACGGCTTCGCCTGGGTCATCGGCGACGACGCCGGCAACAGCCTGTTCGCCTACCTGCGCACCGCCCAGGGCAGCGACGCCCCGCTGCTAGTGGTGGCCAACCTCACCCCGCTGGTGCACCACGGCTACCGCATCGGCGTGCCCCGCGGCGGCCGCTGGCGCGAACTGCTGAACTCCGACGCGGAGATCTACGGCGGCAGCAACACCGGCAACGGCGGCAGCGTGCGCACCGAGACCATCGGCGCTCATGGGCATGCGACTTCGCTGTCGCTGACCATCCCGCCGCTGGGGGTGCTGGTGTTGGGATTGGAGGATTGAGGGCAGGGTGCTTGCGCTTGCCCGGTGGGTGGATCGCCAATGACCGCATTGGCTGTCGATGCGGCCGTTGCCACCACGCCAACTGAGCCCTGGCGGCGAGCATCAGGCACGGCACCTGTCAGGAACGCGCCGCGCCGGCTGATCAGCCGGTGCGCATCGACAACCCAGGCAAGACACGGCGCCACCGCGGACGTTAAACTCACGCCCGCCTCGGCGCCTTCCTCTGCATGCACGCCAGAGGCGCCAAGCCGGCGGCCGACGCATCGCCCGCCCGCTCCGGACGCGTCCGGGCCTATAGCTCAACGGTTAGAGCAGAGGACTCATAATCCTTTGGTTCCAGGTTCGAATCCTGGTGGGCCCACCATACGCATCCTTGGTCCAAGATCGCTGTTCTTGTAAGAATAAGTTGGCCAGATCGGACAACTTATGATGTCAATGTAGGCATAAGTTGTCCGCTGCAACCCGCGACACTGGCGGCGCAAGGCCGGGCAGGCGTCGGTGATGACAAGAAATCACCTGCCCAAACAATTGCTTATGGAATTTTGGCTGACGGTACAAGAAGCCGAACGGCGAATTCTGTACCAGAGCATCCGACATGTGCCCGCGAAACATCTTAGGAATCCGCTGGATAGGATCCTCCAGGATCCTGCGCCACGCCTTGGCGTAGTAGGGGCTGGAGACCCTCCGGCTTTCCCATACGCCAATGTTGCGCAACGCCCGTTGCACGATCTTCGCGGCTTGGTCCTGCTCTATTCCGGCGAGGTCCAAGGCGATCTGGCGATGGATCCTCCGCAGCACTCGATAGCGCGCCTTAGACTGCTCGACGGCAAGCCGGCGCTCTTCGAGATTAGGCGATACGGCGCCGACTCTCTTCAAAATTTTCGCAACTTCCCCAGCGACTTCATCCCTAACCCCATCTTGGTGGGCACGTAAGCTATCTCGAATAGCGCGCTGACACCCCGCAGGCGGCTTCCGACCAAAAGCGGACGCCAAAGGACTAAGCCTGAAGACCGCTGACCGGCGGTCGTTTTGGCGAATCGCTGAGCCCGAGCGAGACCGCCGCCGCTAATCGGGGGGGGGGGGCAGCTTGTGAAGGGCGTTGTCGCCTCTTTGGTGGCTCCTGAAAGAGCCTTTCTCAGGGTCGGACTTCTGTTTCAAGGCGGCCATCCTAAGAGCTACTATCAACGTCCTAGGACGACAGGGGGCAGCTATGCGATTGGTTAAAGCGCATGTAAAGAATTATCGAAGCATCACAGACAGTGGTGTCTTTGCTCTTGAAGAGAATAAAACAATCTTGGTTGGCGCCAACGAGGCTGGAAAGACTGCCATCCTGCAGGCCCTTCAGCACCTGAGCCGCCCGGAGGAGGTAGGTCCACTTGTCCCTCTTAAAGACTTCCCACGGGCTAGGTATCACCTCATTCGCACCGGCGAGATCACTCCAGCCAATGAGTTAGTTGTACAAGGTTGGTTTGAGCTGGACGATGATGACCGGGCCGAGCTGTCGGACGGATACGCCGAAGCTGTGTATGTTCGGGCGCGGTACGCGGACGATAGAGTAGTTCACTGGTTCGAGAAGGCACCGACTCGAAGCGCTAAGGAAGACATGTCGAAGGATGTTGTGAGGTTGGTTGCGCATCTGCAGCGGGACACCATTTCGGAAGAGCACAAGTCGAAGGCTGGCGCCGCGGCCAAAGCAGTCGAATCTCTCCATGCGGGCTTGCAGGCCGGGACTTATTTGAGTGCAGAACAGGCCGCTGAATTTCGAAAAACTCTCGATTCGGCTTTGCCCTACATTGACGAAGCAACGAGTGCGGAAGAGGAGCGCTATGATCGTTTGAAGGCTGTGTGTGAAGTTGCGCGTCTTCATGACTTGGCTCTTAAGACCTTGTCGAAGCGAACTCCAAAGTTCGTGCTCTTCAACAACTACTTCCGTGTCCGGCCTCGCATCCAACTAGACCACCTTGCCCAGCGCGTGGAAAGTGGAGTGCTCGATGATGCTACGTACGATTACGGCAATCTATGTCTGTTGAAGCTTCTCGGATTCACACCGCGTGAACTGTCTGATGCCGTTGCAGAGAGCTCTCCTGCGGCTAACAGGCAGGCCGAACTTGAGGCCTACCAAGCAAAGCGTGACGATCGGCAATATCAACTCAACGCTGCCAGTCTGAGGCTCACACGAGAAATTCGCTCAATCTGGGCGCCAGATGAGTCGCGAGGTGAAGCCTCCAAGGTCAAGATCATCTCGGATGGGCAGTACCTGAAGCTGATTGTCGAGGACTCCGTTGGCGTAGAAGTAGAGCTAGACCAGCGATCAGAAGGATTTCAGTGGCTGGTCTCCTTTTTCGTTGTCTTCTTCGCGGAGGCAGGGGAAAAGCATAGGAATGCAATTTTGTTGCTGGATGAGCCTGGCGTGAGTCTGCACGGATTGAAACAACGCGAATTTCGGCAGACGTTGTCCAAGCTTGCCATGAAGAACCAAGCAATATTCACTACACACTCGCCTTTCCTGGTCGGTCCCGACGAACTCGATTTAGTACGTGTTGTTGAAATGCGCGATCGCGAATCAGGAACGAAAGTTTCGACTAGCGTGGCTGCTTCTGACTCGCCGGCCCTGCTGCCTCTGCAGGAGGCGCTGGGCTACGACATGGCACAGAGCCTCTTTAATCAACAGCGCAACCTTATTCTGGAAGGACTTACTGACTTCTGGTACGTCGAGGCCATCAATCAGATGATGCTCAACTCCAACGCTAAGCAGAAGGCGCTCGACAAGATTGCTCTGGTGCCCGCAGGTAATGCCTCGCGCGTGGTCTACTTTGCAACCATCCTCCATGCGCACAGTTTGAAGGTCGCTGCGTTGCTGGATTCAGACTCTGCCGGAGACCAAGCCGCGAAGCAGGATGCCTTGGTCCATTCGCTTGGCCAGAAGGCTGTCCTTCGAACTAAGGACTTCGCAGATGATTTGCCGAAGAACTGTGAGATTGAGGATCTGTTGCGCGCGACGCTGATTGAAGTGGCGTGCTTCACTCTTAAGTGGGACATCAAGGCTATTGCAGCGAGCACGCCAGGTCAGCCCATTGTCGACCTTTTCAAGAAAAACGTTGCGGATTTCAGTAAGTACAAGCTCGCTAAGGCTTTTCTTAGCTGGAGCCGCGACCATGGTCTTTCGGACTTACAAGAGGTAGAAATCGAAGCGTTTACCAAATTGTTTACGCACGTGAACAAGGTTTTGAAGTAGTCGAGAACCACCGCCGTGGTCGTCGCATCACCTGCGACGACCACGGCTATGTTAGGGCACCTGCCAACTGGAATCCGTGCCATGCGCTATTCCGCTCAGGTGTATGCCGAGTTCAAGAAGTTTCAGCGCGTCTTCAGCGCGATCGACCTTGTGGATCGGGTGCCCCCAAGGTGATGCCAAGGCCTTGGCCTCATCATAGCACGCGATCGCGCAGCCGTGGTTGTGTCTGAATGATCCAAACTGTTACCCAAAGCGGAAGCCAACCAGCGACGCAGCATTGATACGATGAATGCATGAACGATTACAGCCGAGTAGATCAACCATTGAAGTGGTTTCCGCATGTGCAATCGACGTATGACGAAGTGTTAGAGGTGACATGCGGTTCCGAGCTCCAACGTCTGGCACGCGCGAGTTCGCAGGAGCGCTTGGGCTTCATTTGCGATGCTAGGGAGTGCATCACCGACTCTATTCAGCGCTAGCGCCTGCGGAGCATCCTGAGTACGCGGGAACGTATCGCGGAACACTTGGGGCAACTCTTGAGGGGCGCCGCAGCGGAGTTTTTCGTGAAAATGGCGTTTATCAAGATTTTGCTGCTCCCAAAAAGGTGGGTCAGTTGGTGAACATGGTGGCGGATCAGGCCAGGAAGATTTTCGCCATGCCCTTAAGCACGAACGCAAACATCGTACTGCTTGAGATAGTGCGACTCTTTTACATTTTTGGCTTGGTTCATCCGTTTCTCGATGGCAACGGGCACGTGCAACGCCTAATTTTTTCGGCGTGCGTCATGGAGCGGGGTTCGCTTCAGTTAAGCGAGGCGTGGACGATACACCCTCGTCCATATGGCCTTGAAATCAAGCTGGCATTCGAGGCGCCAACTACGGAGGCGCGGCTCGCCGCTCTCTATAGTGTCTTGGCGGCATACGTCATCAAGTGAGATTGTAACTGTCTGCTTCTGGCCGAAAGCAGACTTCACATAGAAGTGCACCACACGAGTGCGGCGACTCGCGAGCTTCACTTACGCGATCGCTTAGGCAACTGCTATGAACTTGCTTGCCCAGTCTAGCGTACGGCCCCAGCGGCAAAGTGCTCAATTGTTCGAAGCCCCACAGTAGAACGATGATGGCCGAAGAAGCCAAGGAGCTTTGTGAGCTCCCGGCAGCCGCTCGGCGCAAAGGTCAAGTTGTTCACCTGTGTCTGGACGCGATCAAATCTAGGCATCCAGCGACCTACATCGATTTTCGTGCCAAGCTTGAACCACCCCCAACCAATGTTGAGTGTCGATGCGTCATCCGGCACTTTGCCGAGTGCACGCTGGACCTCCCGGCCTAAGGTGTTGAGCCGCCTACGTTCGGCCGCAATCGCTTTGAACTCGCCAGCCGACACGGCCTCTTGGAATTGACTGAGCCAAGCACGCAGCTCTGAGAGCTGGTCACGCATTTGCGAAGCCACTACGAAGACATCGCCAAGTGACGTGGCATCTCGAAGGACCAAGGCCGGTAAGGCAGGAAGTATTACGCGGACACCGACGACCCCATCGTCTGCCATAGATGTCGGATAGAGCATATCCCGGTGTTTGGCAACCTCGGCCTTGAATTCACCCAGTGCTGTCGGGGGTGACGGCATGGCCAGCCCGGCCCGCTGGAATAATCGCCTCCTGAGCGGATGGGGCGTGTAGGGGCTGGCATAGACCCACGCTCGGGCCAACATACCTGCGCCTCCCCACAGCAGCTGCGAAGTGAAGACGTGAGGAGTTGTCTCGTTCTTTTTCCAGGCAGCTTCGTTGGTCGCCTGCTCCCTCACCATGGCGTCGTTGAGGAGCAACCGCCGAAGGAAAGCGGCCCTCGGCTCCTCAAGCCGCTCCGGATGCTGAAGGAAGCCGTGGGGCCTTACGATCGAGCGCAGCGCCAGCTCGCTCAATGCGTCTCCGCGCCCGAACCAGGCATCGTGGAAACGGTCATCGACCAGGATCTGGTCGCGCAGCACGACATCGGTCAGCAGATCGAACAGCGCCTCGAAATCAATGGCGGCCTGCGGTATCGCCTTGGGCGTCTGCCCTGGGTCGGTCAGCGGTGCAATACCCGGGTTGTCATCTGGATCTATTCCCTGCGCCATAAGGTCGCTGACAGCCTGCAGCGACCAGTTGTCGGCGATAACCCGCTGTCCCATCAGCCATCCTTTGCTAGAAGAAAGTGAACCAAGAGCCCAAAGCCACCTCACTGCTGTCCGGTTACGCAGGTCTGAACGTGACTTCTGCCCACCGCGCAGCACTGCCATCGAGAACCACGCCAGCGCTACCGCATCTATCGGCCCGCGCGGTGTGCGCTGGAGATGAGATCCTACCTCTAGCCGAGCTGGCGAACGATCAGTAAGCGGAAGATTTTCCTGGCTGATGGCGCCCGCCACCAACCACCTGTGTCAGTCGATTGCCCTTCAATTTTTATTGTAGTAACGTAACTACATTGAGCTGACTTAGGAGGTGCCCTATGACCATCACAACCCTCTCTAGTCGGGAACTGAACCAAGACGTGACGCGGGCCAAGAAGGCCACCAAGAGCGGCCCGGTGTTCATCACGGATCGTGGCAAGCCTGCGCATGTGTTGTTGAGCTTTGAGGACTACCAACGGCTGACCAGGCAGCGGCGCAACATTGCCGATGCGCTGGCGATGCCGGGCGTTGCAGACATCGAGTTCGAGCCGCCGCGCGCGACGATTGGAGCCCGGCCGGCTGATCTCTCGTGATGTACGTGCTCGACACCAACGTGCTGTCCGAGCTGCGCAAGGTACGGCTCGGCAGGGCCGATACGAATGTGGCGGCATGGGCGGAAAGCGTCGACGCCGCCGATCTCTTCATCTCGGCAATCACCGTCATGGAGTTGGAGCTTGGCGTCCTGTCGATCGAACGCAAGGACGCTACCCAGGGCGCCATGCTGCGTTCGTGGCTGGAACAGCACGTATTGCCCGAGTTCTCCGGGCGCACATTGCCGATCGATACCGCCGTGGCGCAACGCTGCGCCCGGTTGCATGTACCCGACAAGCGAGGCGAGCGCGACGCGCTCATCGCGGCGACGGCGCTGGTGCATGGCATGACGGTGGTCACGCGCAACGTCTCTGATTTCGAGCCCACGGGAGTTCCCATCGTCAATGCGTGGGGGCCGTTGCCATGATCGCCTGTGAAATGAAATTGGAAGTTGCCCGCTATGAAAAAAGAAATGACGGTTAGAAGTCAACCTGACCCCGTTGATTTTGGTCTGCGGTCAGTCCAACAAGCAGCTAGGACCAGGCGGCAAGAAGCACGTTTGGCTAGCTAGAATAGATCGATGACCGGATTCACACCGGCTTCCTCGTTGCGGACTTGCGTGCGCGTTTCTTTTTGACACCGAGCTTCACGCCGCCGAGATAAAGGCCGCGAGCCACCAGAAACGCATCGGCCCCCAAACTTGCTAACAAGGCTTCAGCTTCGGTGTTGAGGCGGCTGATAACCTCGTCGAAGGTCATCGTCAAGCCGGTGTCCGAATCCTCCCAAGTCTTCTCGCCGCGCCAGGAGATCCAGAGAACTCCTACACGTCGATACTCCGGCGCCATGTATTGCCCGACCAACTGGAATCGCAGCGCGTCGCTCAGATCCTTGTATGTGTAGCCGTTCTCGCCGATCTTCAATTCAATCGAAGCCTGCAAATTTCCAGGCGCGGTGGAGATCAGTCGGATATCCGTCTCTTTCTCTTCGGCCGTAGCCGACTCCTGAGTGGTGGTGTAGGAGTTCAACGACCGCTGACGGAACTGCGATGCAAGTTCGCGTCGTAGCAGCTTCTCCTCAGTGATCTTCTCCCAGAGTTCACGCGGCGACTCATCCTGGCGAAGCAGGTCATCGACATCATCAAGTCTCGACGCAAGGATCTGAGCCATCTGTGCTCTGCTTCGGGGCGCGACCTCGAAGTTCTCCTCAAACGCAATCACTTCCCGCTCAGTCATCAGCACTGCATCCAGCTCCTGCGCGAGCTTCTCGCGTCCAATCGCAATCAACCGGTCGCGGTAGCGCGCCACATCGGGATCATCGGCCAGGCTGAGCTTCAACTTCCAGGCTTCGGTGCCTGGAGCATCCATGAACGCGTTGGAGAGCATGCTGCGCGCATACTCAGCATCGTCGCGAAAACCACTCTCTCGCATGCCCTGTCGGGCGTCGTCGTGCTCGCTACGCACATGGCGATTGGCAAGGCGAACAAATCGCAGGAGAAGTTCAGGCTGCTCGCTGAGTTTAGCGATGTCGATCGCGGCGTGATGGCCAAAGAGCACGCCAATCCACCGGACCATCTCTGACTTCTTGGCGGGCTCCACGGACTTGCCGAGGCGCTCCAAGGCGTCGGCTAGCGCTGTATGATTGATGCGGGCAAGGATGGGGAGCCAGAGGCCAAGCGTAGGCTCGCTGGCCCCATTCTCGATTGCCGCCAGCGCAGCGGCTTCGAGCATTGCTGTATCGCTGGCCGTGCCGAACTCGAACAAGTAGGAGGCCGCATGCTCTATCGTTTTCTGGTCAGGCCCGGAGAGTGGGCCTGCCGCCATAGAGTTGTGGACCCAGGCTTGGACGCGGGGCAGGAGTAGCCTCGCAACCACGGGAGCACCACGCTGGACATATTTCAGGAGCATCCCGTGCAGATCATCGCCACTCCGCAGCGCGTCGTCCAGCTCGCTGCCGATGATTTCATCAACCGCCTTCGGGTGCCGCACTGCCAACTGCTCCACCCAACGCGGCAGGCGGTTCAGTTCGATCAGCGCATATCGACAGGCTAGCTTCGCTTCGTCCGCGGTGAGCTTGTCCGCCCAGAGTGGGTCTTCCGCTTCGGCGTAAATGCCTGCAAGGCCCATGCGCCAGATAACGAGATAAGCGCTCTTCTCGTCTTTCGAGCGCTCTGAACGAACCGTTGGCGTCCTGGTCCGCCAGCTGGCCGCGAACGCCGCCCGGAAGCGATCGGCGATCTCCTTACCGAACATCCGTTCGAGATAGCCGCGGTTCCAACCCGCATGGTCGCTGGCGCCTCGGTCGGTATCCGTTGCGCACCAGATGTCCCAGATCGTCCTCTCGACGCGCGCGGGAGCGAATACGTCGTCGGGGCGTTCCGCAATCTCACGAAAGCGCAGGCGCCAGTCCGACAGTCCGCGCGCATGCTTGCGGCGGTTGGCTTCTCGGCGCTCTGCATCCCGTTTCATCCAGGCTGGCTCTTCCCGCGGCTCAGAGATGCGCTTGGCGAAAAAGTCCGCCTCTGCTTCGAGTTCCGCATTGCCCTTGGCGGCCGATTTCAACTCGCGCGCCCAGGCTTCCGGATCAGGCTTCCCATGCGTGAAGGACTTTGCCGTTTCGAATGCAAGTGCCTGCTCTTCCGCGCTGCGCGCTGGGTCAGAGATCGCTGACAGCAACCACGTTTCATCCTTGACAGGATTGAGCCGGAGTCCGCCGTCGCTATGGACGCGGATCAGGCGTGCTTGCGCATCTCGGTCGCCCTTGGGGTGGTGCTTGTGGGCCATGGCGTCCTGCGCCCAGTAGACGCCTGCGCGCAACTCTGGGGACGCGTCGCCAAGGGCTGCGTGGAGCGCCTTGGCATCCTCGTCCGAGTCGTAGTCCCCGCGTGCGAGGAGAAGCGACATCGCAATGTCGCGCATAAGAGTGGCGTCAGTGCGGCCCTCCCGAAGGCGCCGCACGCTACTGGCGAGAAGGGCCGGGACCAAATTTTGCCGGTTCGTGCGAAGCCGGTAATGCTCCTCATGCCAGTGGACCCCGGAAGCGACCAAGTTGGACAGCTCTTGATCGAGAAGATCGACTTGATCCTGGGGAAGGTCTGGTTGCTCGGCGACATTGGCCAGATGTGTGGCCTGCCCATAGACGGACTCCTTCTCGGCTGGAAGGACGTTCAAAACGCCTACCAGCTGCCGAACGGTCATCGTCCGCGGGAAGAACTCCAAGATGGCGCGCTGGCGGAGTGGCATCGTCCACTTTTTGTCGGGCGTAGCCATTTCGTCCAGAAGCAATGGGAGGCGCGGGTCTGACAGGCGCGCTAGGGCCATCAGCGCACTGACACGGGTGGGGGGGTGTTCCTTCGGGTTGATCGCGACTGCGTGGGCAATGTCGGCGTTGTCTGTCATGCCCCCGTCGCCAATCAGGCCGAGCAGCGTCTCCTTGACCTCAGGATTTTCGATGCCGTTCGACCAGAGGCGGGCGATGTCCGCAGTCAGGTCCTTCGAGGCGAAGCGCTCGACCTGCACCTTCGAGACGGCCTGGCCGCGCCATGTTCCCTTGCCCTGCTGGACAACATAGGCGGCCAGTGCAGCCTGTCGCAGCGGAAGGTCGAGCGACTCAGGATCGCCGTAGTGAAGCAGGAGCGCTGGCTCATGCTTCAACACCTCATGGCGCACATACTCATTGTCGGCGGCGAGCCACGCCACGACAGAGCGCATCGCCGGGCGCACCAGGCGCTCTCCGTCCGGCAGCGTCGCAAACAGCAGTCCCCCAAGCGCGGCATGCGACATGCCCCGGTCGACGAAGCCCTTGATGTGCTCCGCTGCGAGGAACTCAATTACTGATCGGTGGTAAAAGCGCACGCGGCCGTAGTTGGCAAAGCCGAACAGTGCGCGCTGCAATAGCGTGTCAATCTCGTCCCAAGTGAAGTCTCCCAGTACCTTAGACGGATCGATGGATCCATCGCCAGACGCCCGGTCGGCATCATTGCCAAACCAGAGCGCGAACCGCCCCCTCATCAGCATAGCGAACGCGAGCCGGGCGGCTGCCTCCCGCGCACGCGCGCTACTCAGGTCTAGGCGTTCGGCATGCTTGGGGTTCTTCCTAAGCCTGATGTCTATTGCGGAGTGGATCTGATCGCGATGGCGCTGGATGCGGCCGTGCTCCTTCCAGTCGCCACAGAGGGCTAGGAAATCGAGTGGCCTTCGCGCGAAGTCATGCGCGTTACGGGCCTCAATCGCCGCAAAAAGCGCGTCGACATCTTTAACCTTGGCTTCTTGCGCCAAGGCGTGCATCTCTTGCCTTCGAAGCGGCGAGAGGGCGACCTCGCGCCACTGCATGGGCCTCTGCTCCTCGCGCTTTCGCGTCTCGACGCGCATTGCAAAGTTAGCGAACTCGGTCTCGGAATCCTCCACGGTCTCGGGCGAGGACACCGGTAGATGCTTCTCGATGATCTGCCGGTCAATGGCGATCGGGCGCGTGGTGATGACGATCGACGCGCGGTCGAGATGGCCGTGCAATGAGCGCGCGATGGAGCGCACGGCGCGCTCGAACAACCTCGGTGAAAGCTTCGCTTCGTCGATCGAGTCGAGGAAGAAGATTGCGCGCTCGGTATGCGCAGATTTCCAGGCATCGAAGCGCACCCGCTCGTCCGGGTCAAAGCCTTCCTCGATCGAAGCATCGCCAAGAGCGGCAAGTTCGGCGAAGAAAGCGGGGCGACCCTCACCCCAAAGCTGCTCTTGCATCTGCTGGCACTCGTAGGTCTTGCCCATCCCTGCTTCGGACACGATGAGGACCCGATCGGACTCGAGAAGCGTGGGCCAGTCGACCTTGCCGCGATCCGTGAAGCCAGCTAGGAAATCAGCCCTCTCCGGATCGTCACTGTATTCGTTGGGGAGATCGAAGAACGTCCTGAGAATTGCGGAGCGATCCAAAGCCATGACGAAAATAAACCTCGAAGTAGTAGGCGCGTCGTCAAATCTTTGCGCCTTGCGGGTCCAGCTTACAGGGACCTATCTCAATACTAGAGCCTTGGGGTAGCCTCGCGCGTATGAGGCCGGTATCGGGGTCAGGTTGACTTTCTCCGCTCCAGCAGGATGTCCCGCAAATGTCTACGGGTATCATGCTTTAAGCGTTGACAGCCTCTTTTGGTCGAGCAACTATCTGCTTGTTGCGACAAATTTCCGCAGCCGGGTTTGGTCTCCCGAAATCACTTGGCGACTCCCACTCAAATGGAGGACGTCATGTCCGGTAGTGCTGCCTCTCGTTCAAAGACCAAATCCCCTCACCGCGCCGCTAAGACGCCGCCCTGCTGGCTCAAGCTCGAATCGCCCGACCCCTTGGATGCGATTGTCGCCGAACCGCTGTCTGGCGCGTCGGCGCCGCCGTTGTGTCCCGATGCGGACAAGGACCCAGTGTCCAGGCGCTCGATCCCACGCCGGCCCACGCAATGCACCATCGGCTATCGCTACTACGATGTGGACCGCAACGGCATGCGGGTCGGGCGGCAGGTGCCCAGCCTGCGCTTGCATGGGCTGTGGCTGGAAGGTCTGGGCTTCGCGGTGGGCGGCAAGGTGCGGATCACGATGGCCAATGGCGCGTTGCTGATCACGGCCGAGCCGGCGGCGCCGCCTGCGGCGAAGACGCGGCGCGGCGCCACTTCGGCGCTGTAGCCGCCTGGCCCTGGTGTGGCAGGTGCCGGGGCGCAATGTGAGGCGCAGCAGGCGTTCCCCGCTTCCTGCCGACCCAGCAGATCCTTGCCTCCAGCGATGTCGTGACCACCTGCAGCATGTCGACGACACCGCTGGAGGTGTCCAGCAAATGCGGGAACGCCAGGCGCGTCGTGCGGACGCGCCCGGCGCGGTCGCCGGCTCAGCTTGCCTCTGCCGCCCACTGCAGGGCATCCGCTCCGGCCGGCAGGTACATCGGTGTTGACGCATCGGTCGCTGCGCGCCAGCCGGCGTCGGCGACATCCTGCATGCGCGTGCCCAGGCCGATGGATTCGGCCATCCGCGCGATGGTGTGGCGCATGGGCGAGCAAGGGGGCTGCGAAGCACTGTCGCACGGGTGAGGCATCATGGAGCCTCTCCCCGCCCGAAGCGCCCGACAGGACAACCCTTGACGATCATCGGCATCGACCTTGGCACCACCCACAGCCTGGCGGCGGTCTGGAAGGACGGTCGCCCCCACCTGGTGGTGAACGCGCTGGGCGCCTACCTCACGCCGTCGTGCGTCAGCCTCGACGCCGACGGCAGCGTGCTGGTCGGCCAGGCCGCGCGCGACCG
>Ga0308161_1004554_pt1 | contig 12595 bp, 10 predicted proteins | sample PhyFR2_FD_201034 | JGI IMG/M metagenome (GOLD analysis project Ga0308161, IMG submission 201034) | Phyllosphere microbial communities from UC Gill Tract Community Farm, Albany, California, United States - DLSLF.R2 | ecosystem: Host-associated > Plants > Phyllosphere > Unclassified | place: USA...
CCCTATAAAAGGGACGACCAATGACATCGCTGAAAACCCTAAAAATTTGAAGTTAAAACCAATTCAAATGACTACAGCAGTTCGTGTTAAAAACGATGTTGATGCAATTGTATTGGGTAATACATTAGCACTTGAAGGCGGCTTAAACGTTCTGAAAGATTCTATCTTCCGTGAACCTATTGACCAGTCTACAAAGCTTTATGTGAACTTATTAGGTGTAGCTGAAGCGAATAAAAATGACCCGATCTATACGAAACTTGGTGAACTTTACCACTTACCTAAAGTACAAAAGTTTGTGAGCGAAAAATTTGCGGGTACAAAAGTTGAAGTCAACAAACCTGTTTCTGAGTTTACTGACATCAAATAAGTAATTTTTTAATTAAAATTATTTCAAAGCTAAGCCTCGGTAACCGGGGCTTAGCTTTTTTATTTAGATTATTGTAGTCGAATTAACTAATAATATTCAAAGCATAAAGCCCTATTAATTTTAGAAATTAATTTCTTTTAATCGAGTTTCTAGGTGATTTATAGCTTTCTCCGCACGGTCATATTCACCGCCAAATAATCCTACTTGAAGGGGAGGCCAATTAGTTTTTTCAGTTAATATTTCATTTTTAACTTTTGATAAAATTGAATTTTTTGAAAAACTAAAAGATTTAAATTTCCAACCAAATCTTCCAATAGGACTCCAAGCCCAAGTTGGATCTTTAAGTAGTTTAGTGTCTAATATAACTAATGATCTCAAAACTTCAAAATAATCAAAAGAGTATTCATAATTTTTTCCTAAGAAAAAAAGATTATCTAAATAAGGTTGGATATGAGTTAATAGATATTCACTCATTGGGATATGCTGTCTTTCATGCCCGGGCATTTTTTTAAAAATATTTGTAATTTCTGATGTGGAGCTTGCTAATTTTAAACTTATAGTTTCATTCTCATCATTTCTATTTGATTCATTTAAAGTTGTATTTAAAATTTTGGCTAGTGTTAAATAATTTTTATTTGCTAAAGCAGAAATACCTGCAAAGTATTGAAGTAAAATTAAAGGATACCAACGTAATTCTATTAAAATGACTAATCCACCCTGATTATCTAATAATGGATCCGAACACAGCTTAATTATTTTTTCTATTAAAGATAAATGTTGAACTTCTCCCCAATAAGCAATTAAAGCTGTTAATACACAAAGATCTCTACTTATTTCTTCATACTTATTAATTTTTTCAATGAGTTGAGGGTAGTCTAGATTCCTTTCACTTAAATTAAATTGCTCTTCATTTGTTTTAGATAAAAATGTTCTAATTTCATCATTAAAAAAGTCTTCAATGGTAATTTTTGAATTGGGAGAAGATAGTAGCTCTTTTAATGTTTTAACTTTATCTTCTAAACTTTGTAATGTTCTGGCTTCATTAACATAAGGAATGGAGATTAAATGGTCTGTTCCTATTTGACTATCGGATGGTTGCTTAAACTCATCAGGGCAAAAGAAAATAAAATCTCCATCACCATCAAATTGTCCATAGTGTGGAGTTTGTTCAGAATTAGGTGCTTGTGATACCTTTGTGTAAACATATGACATTAGACTATTAGCAGTAATAATACCTAAATCATTCGCAGCTTTACCAAGCATTCCTTCAATCAGGTGTCCAGTGAAAATAGAGTGGTTAGGTAAAGGACCACCAGAATCAGCTACAGGTTCATCCGCTTTGCCAGCAGTAATAACTTGTCTTGAAAATCTTTTATACATGTCATGGAGAAACCTATTTGCACCAACCTTTGCATCTCTATATATTGCTAATCCACTAAAACAAGCATCCATAATAAATAGAATATGTTTAGCACGAATTAGTTCCGCATTTCGAGTAAGCTCATCCCAGCGAATGAATGTTGAAGTATCATTAGTATCTGCATCAAAAGGAACTAAGTAGCCTACATCCCCTCTATAACCTTTTAAAGTGTGACCATGACCTGCAAAGAATATAATTAATCTATCATCAATATTGATAGAGTCAGATGTATAGGAGTGATAAGCCTTTAAAATATTAGATTTGGTTGCTTCTCCATCTATAAGTATTTTTACATTTTCTTTTGGAAAATTTAGTTTATTAATTAAAACCTCTGAAACTTCTTGAGCATCATTTACTGCATAACCAAGTGGAGATACATTTTGATAATTATTGATTCCAATAATTAGTGCATAACTATTTGAATAATCAGTTTTTAATAAGTGGTTTAAATTTTGCATCTAGTTATCAATGTTAGTAAGTCATGATTTGATATTAAAATATTTTTATAAAATAATAAATTTATTATTTTATTTATGCTTAGTTTCATCAACTAACTGTATTTGCTATGGTCCAGCAATAGCTTTCCATTACAAATAATATAAAATTAAGTTGAAAAATGATTACTAATTCAATTAGTAGCTGTTTTATTCATTTTATATTTAGCTAAATACTATCCTATTCTGACTTCTTCAAAACCATACTACTCTTACCTCCATTTTTTATAAACCCCACTTTAACAATAACTCACTCATTATTTATCCTTACTTTTTAATGATCTAATTTAAAACAAATGTCATTTTGTGTGCTTGACTACAAAAGGGCGGAGCACTATTCTTTGCCTGCTGGCCTACATTGCCAGTCGGTCGTCGCAGACCGCATATTATCTCCCGCATCAGAGTCATTCCTTCTGAGGAATAGTCTTGTGTGGTAGCTACTCGTCCCTTTCCCGTAGCGGTAGGACGGGAGAGGGACACCCTCGGGTGTGCTAGTTTGAGATAATGCTAGTCTGCGAACCCTTTCTCGTTCTGCCACCATAATTCTTATTCATGTCTGGCAGAACTCCCAATAAAAAGGAGTTGGCTTTGCACATTCTTAATTTCTTGGCAGCTTTTGCCAAAGTCTATATCGACACCACTTAAAATTTTAAAGCAGTTTGATGGCCATTGGGCTTTTCAGGCTTTAAATCATCACGACTAAAAAACTTAATCAACAATAAAACTTGAGATGTGCCAAGCACAGTCTTTACGGCTTTGCTATGCCTTTTTTTCTCCCAAAAAAGTATCTCGTTTATCTACAACAATAATTTTATAACGGTAAAATTATGCGACATTTAGTGATCTCACCACGTGCCATACAAGTCGTAAATAAATCGATTGATCTGTTTCACCACCACGGATTTCATACGGTTGGAATCGACAGAATCGTGAAAGAATCTCAAATTCCCAAAGCCACTTTTTATCATTATTTTCACTCTAAAGAGCGGTTTATCGAAATCTGTTTGAACGTTCAAAAAGAACGCTTAAAAGAAAAAGTAGTTTCAATTGCTGACTACAACCAAGGTGCAGGTGTGATGGATAAACTCAAAGCACTTTATCTTTTACATACTGATTTAGAAGGACTGTACTATTTATTATTTAAAGCCATTTTTGAAACGAAACTGACCTATCCAAAAGCCCATCAAATTGCAGTGAGGTATAGAACGTGGCTACTGAATGAAATTTATAGCCAACTTATCAGACTAAAAACCGATGTTTCCTTTCTGGATGCCAAATTATTTTTATATATGATTGAAGGCGCAATTATTCAGCTTTTAAGCTCAGATAAAACTGGGGAACGAGAGATGATATTAGAATGTTTTTTGAAGCAGTTTAAAGTCGGTGAGCCTATGTAATCTCTACACATTTATAAAGAGAATCAAATCTGTAAAAGCCCTCAGATGAGGGCCTATATATTCCTTTTCTAGCTGAGAGACTCTTTCAAAAAACCTTGTTGGCCAAATAGCTTTTCACGGAATTCAGCTTCTAATTGCTCGGTTTGCATGTGTAAAGGATTAAAATTTTCATCTCTGACATCAAGCATATCCACAAATGCTTTCGATAAAATTCCTAACCGATTAACTCCTCCAAATCCTAAATAAACGCCATCCTTTAACTGCTTTAAGCTAAATCTAATATCTTTTCTTTTTAAAATTTTTATCCAATATTCAAACATAATAGGCATGATAAGTTTTGTGACTCTAGCTAAAGCGAGTTTTCTATTTTTGCTCGAGTTGCCACCGATGGCATTTAGCACATCAAATGCAACCGACTTATGTTCAAGCTCTTCGAGTGCATGCCACTCCCAAAGATTTCTGCTCTCTTGTGTAGTTTTTCGTTTAATTAACTGATCTGTAAGCAATAGCCGAGCGAGGGTAGCTGTGTAATGTTCCATGACTACGGTCGCTGCGATTTGTTCGACCGTTGAAAGTTTACGTAATTTATCCAAACGTGCTTTGGTTTTGGCCTCAATCTCGATTACTTCAGGATAATTAGAATGTATGAGGTAATTGTTCAGTGTTTTATGTTCACGACTATGAAAGGCTTCTTGAGCAATAAAGGCTCTGATATCTTCTAAAAGTTTTTCATCCTTAATTTGATTTCGAACGTTTCTGATACTTTCAATAAAGAACATTTCACCCGGAGGAAACATAGCTGAAAGCACAACGAATAAAGACGTAACGACAGGATTTTCTTCGTAATAAAAAGAGTAATTTTTATTCGCATCGTAAGAAAGTTCAACATTACGACGAACAATTTTTTGATTTGTAGCGAGAGCTGTATTCATTTTTTTAACTCATCTTTAAAAAATAATTGATCAAATTTTGATTTCCATTAGAATTTATCAATGAATTTATACGGAAAAAAGACGGATTTTTTGAAGGATAAAACATAATGGTAACTATAAGAAAACCAAAACAAAATAGAGCTAAAAACACATTTGATTCTATAGTAAGTGCAGGATTTATATCTGTTATGAAAAATGGCTTAGACCATACAACTGTACTTAAAGTATGTGAGATAGCAGGTGTAGGATCGGGGAGTTTTTATGAATATTTCAAAAATAAAGAAGCACTTTTTATTGAAATGCAGCAGCACTTTATTATGGAAATATCAAAAGTCATTTACGACGTAATTCCTGAAATTTTAGATTTAGAGATCCCTGAAGCAATCAGAACAATTTTTTTAAAAATCGGTGAATTTTTGGCAAAAGATAATAATAAATATTTTTATTGGCTCAGTGTTTCTTCTAAATATAGTACTGAAGCAAGCCATGTAAAAGCTGTAAAAGCGATCAATGTCTTAGCCATTGAATATGCCATGAAGCATCCTGAAGTATTAAAAATCAAAAATTTGAAAATGATGGTTTATATTTTGATTCATTCAAGTATTGCCTTAACCATGAACTTTTTTGCTTCACAAAATATGGGTTTTACTTTTGAAGAGTTAGTTGACTGTTTAATTAACCTTACGATGTCATACATCGAGAATGATCGGAATAAGGTGGTTTAGCTTAGGGGTTATGAGGTTCTCATATTAGAAAGTTTATCGGTCATATTTGTATTCACAAAGAATCTAAATGAACTGATCCAATCATTTAAAAAGCCCTTCTTATAAAAGGGCTTTTTTAAATCTATTCTTTATATTGCCATGCTTTTAAAAAGGTTCGGCAAACCTCTTCATTTAACTGTTGTAGTTCTTGAGGAGTCGGAATATTTCCACTTATAAGGGTCGCTGGATAAGCATATCCCATCACAGCACCAAGGAACGCTTTTGTTGCTTCCTCAGGTTGATCAATTTTAACAATGCCTGCATTGTGTTCTGTTGCAAGAATATCGGCTAGCGATCTTTTAATATTTCCTTGAGTACGCTGTTGAATTTTTGGAAGAATTTCCTTCATTTCAACTAATGCAATAATCAACAATCTTTGCAGACGAATGACGTCAATATTATAAAAATGATTTTGTACAGCCTGCCCAATTTCTAAGAGTAATTGATCTAGGCGCTTATTTTTTAATTCATGTTGTTCAACAAAAGGTACTTCCATTTCTGTTTTTAAATGATCAAAAACTTCAATAAGTAGAGCCGTCTTAGTTGGGAAATGATTATATAAGGTTTGTCGATTTGTTCCGGCTTTAGCTGCAATAGCTTCCAAACGGACTTCTAATCCATGCTCAAGAAATAGTGCACGTGCCGCTGCAAGGATAGTAGGGCGAATTCGAGAAGGGCGACCTGGAGATTTTTTTAACATATGAGAGCTTTCTTGCACATCCTAATTATTTACTTTACAGTAAAGTAAATAAATTGTCTATAAGTCTGGGGTTCCAGATATGCTTGATCTAAGTTTTAATTATCGTAAGTTTTTATATTTATTGCCGTTATTGGTTTTTTTAAATGGATGTGATTCTGATCAGCCTGTCACTAAAAATATTCAGCAGGTGGGTATTATCACAATAAAACCAGAGTCCATTGAATCTACTTATCAATTGGCTGGCAGAACAGTAGCTTCTGAAATCTCTCAGGTTCGCCCGCAAGTCAATGGGGTAGTGATAGAGCAATTATTTAAAGAGGGCACGCAAGTAAACAAAGGACAACCCCTTTATAAAATTGATTCTTCACTTTATCGGGATGGTGTTGATGAAGCTGTAGGTAATCTTGCACTTGCTAAAGCAACAGTCAATTCGACTCGTTTGCAAGCCGAGCGCTATAAAGAATTAATTAAAGTAAATGGCGTGAGTCAGCAAGAGTTCGACAATGCTCGAAGTGCATATGAACAAGCAAAAGCTACAGTTGCGGTAAATGAGGCTGTACTTAAAACGGCTCGCACCAATTTACGTTATACGCAAGTTACTGCACCTATTTCAGGACGAATAGGGCGTTCATCTATTACACGTGGGGCTTTGGTCACGTCGGCTCAAACAGATCCTTTAGCAACAATTCAAAAACTGGATCCCATGTATGTCGATTTGACCCAGTCGAGTGACGAATACATGGCACTGCGTAAACAGCTTACTGAAAATGGAATAAAACCAACTGAACTTTCAGTACGTTTGCAGCTTGAAAATGGTACGACTTATGCCGAACAGGGAACGTTTAAGTTTAGTGATGTTGCTGTAGATGAAGCGACAGGAAGTGTCACCTTACGTGCTGCATTTTCCAATCCCAATAATGCTTTATTACCGGGCTTGTATGTTCGTGCGGAACTTGGGACTGGTACACGGCCTAACAGCATCTTAATTCCTCAAGGCGCACTTTTTCGAGATGCCGAAGGAAATCCACTTGTATGGGTTGTTGGAAAAAATAATAAAGCCGAGCAACGAAAAATTACTTTAGGCAGTGCGATTGATAATCGTTGGTTAGTGACCTCTGGCTTGAGCTCAGGAGATCAAGTCATTGTTGATGGCCTGCAAGGCTTAAGTGCTGGCATGACGATTGAACCTACCCCGATGAGTTGAGGATTCCCTATGTTGTCGAGTTTTTTTATTGCACGACCTATTTTTGCTTGGGTCCTCTCTATTTGTATTATGGCGTTAGGTGCAATTTCTATTTTGACTTTGCCGATTGAGCAATATCCCGACATTGCACCACCAGGTGTAAATGTCACAGCAAATTATCCGGGCGCATCGGCCAAAACTGTTGAAGACAGTGTGACCCAGATTTTGGAGCAACAAATTAAAGGGATTGACGGTCTGCTTTATTTTTCATCGAGTAGTAGTTCGGCGGGGCAAGCACGCATAAGTCTTAGTTTTAATCAAAATACTAATCCTGACACTGCACAGGTTCAGGTACAAAATGCTGTCAATCAGGCGCTGAGTCGATTACCTCAAGAGGTTCAGCAACAAGGGATTACTGTAACAAAGTCACAAGGCGATAGTTTACTAGTCTTTGCGCTTTATGATGAAAGTGGGACTAGATCTTCTGTTGATATATCAGATTATATGGTGAGCACACTTCAAGACCCATTAAGTCGGGTTGATGGGGTAGGTGAAATCACTGTATTCGGTGCTCAATATGCAATGCGTATATGGCTTGATCCTCATAAATTAAATAGTTATGGATTAATGCCTGCAGATGTTCGGACTGCGATTGAAGCACAAAACACTCAAATTACAGCGGGAGAATTAGGCGCATTACCTACGCGTGATGGGCAGGCTCTAAATGCAACAGTAACTGCACTATCTCGGTTACAAACTGTAAGCCAATTTGAAAATATTATTTTGCGGACAGAAACAAATGGTGCGGTCGTATTACTTAAAGATGTTGCCCGAGTCGAGCGTGGTGCTGAAAGTTATCAGACTTCTACACGTCTGAATGGAAAGCCAGCTTCGGGGATGTCTATTCAACTTGCATCAGGTGCCAATGCATTAGAGACGGCTGAGAGAGTTAAGGCTGAGGTCACGCGTTTAACTGCCTCTATGCCAGCAGGTCTAAAGGTTGCATATCCACGTGACAGTACTCCATTTGTGGAAGCTTCAGCAAAGGGTGTTATTAAAACCTTAGCTGAAGCGATTGTGCTCGTTATTATCGTCATGTTCATATTTTTGCAGAGCTGGCGTGCGACTTTAATACCGGCAATTGCTGTTCCAGTCGTATTGTTGGGAACATTTGGGGTGTTGAGCGTATTGGGCTATAGCATTAATACACTGACTTTGTTTGCCATGGTTTTGGCAATTGGTTTGCTTGTAGATGATGCAATTGTGGTCGTGGAAAATGTTGAGCGGGTTATGCATGAGCAAAATCTTGATGCTCGGCAAGCCACCATAATTTCAATGCAAGAAATATCTGGCGCACTCGTTGGTATCGCAATGGTGCTCGCTGCGGTATTTTTACCTATGGCATTTTTTGGTGGCTCAGTCGGGATTATCTATCGCCAATTTTCGGTAACGCTCGTATCGGCAATGGTACTTTCGGCAATTGTTGCTTTAACACTTTCACCTGCGCTATGTGCAACCTTACTTAAACCTGCAAATGAAAAGCATAAGCAGAAGAAGTTTTTTACTTGGTTTAACCGTAAAGTTGAACAAGGGCAGTCAGGCTACCGCACAAAACTGCTTGCAGTTTTAGGTAAACCTAAAATATTTATGATCATATTTGTGGGTATTACAGCTTTGTTAGGCTGGCAATATACGCGTATGAATACGGGGTTTTTACCACAAGAAGACCAAGGTTCAGTTATGGTCCAATTTAGTACGCCAGTTGGCACGACACTCGCTGAAACAGAACGGGTTGGTAATCAAATCGCAGATTATTTCTTGACGAAAGAAAAGGATAATCTCAATGTGATTTTCATGGTGATGGGTAGAAACAATGCGGGCAGTGGTCAAAATGTGGGAATGGCGTTTGCTGGACTCAAACATTGGGATGACCGAGAAGGTGGTGAAAATACAGCCGAAGCTGTGATTGCTCGTGCAAATGCGCATTTTAAGTCACTGCGTAACGCACGTGTTCAGGTGCTTTCACCCGCTGCTGTAAGAGGCCTTGGGCAATCAAGTGGTTTTGAACTTTGGTTGCAAGATGCTGAAAATAAAGGACGAGATGCTTTAATCACTGCACAAAATAATGTGTTAAAAGCAGCAAGTGCTGATTCTGGCCTAGCAGCAGTTCGGTTAAATAGTTTAGAAGATAAAGCTCAGTTACAAGTCGATATCGATCAAAGAAAAGCCAGTGCTTTCGGCTTGGCTCAAGCAGATATTAGCAATACGCTGTCGTCGGCATGGGGCGGATCTTATATTAATGATTTTATTGATCAGGGGCGTGTTAAGCGAGTTTATTTACAAGGCGAAGCGAACTATCGCTCTTTACCTCAAGATATTGGGCAGTGGTATGTTCGTGGTTCTAGCGGTGAAATGACGCCATTTTCTAGTTTTTCGTCTGTAAAGTGGCAAATGGGGCCTCAAATGCTGCAACGCTTTAATGGTCTTTCAGCCGTACAACTTCAAGGGTCTGCTGCAACGGGTGAAAGTTCTGGTGGGGCTATGGATAAGATGCAGCAGTTAGTTGATAAACAACAAGGCTTTAATCTTCAGTGGAGTGGATTGTCTTATCAAGAGAAGCTCGCGGGTGGTCAAACGATCTGGTTATATTTGGCTTCAATCATCTTTATCTTTTTGTGTTTGGCTGCACTTTATGAAAGTTGGTCTATTCCTGTTTCTGTCATGTTGGTTATTCCTTTAGGTCTTATTGGTGCTGTAGTGGCTGCAAGCCTAGCTGGTTTTGTGAATGATATTTACTTTCAGGTGGCGATGCTCACCACAATTGGGCTTTCTGCCAAAAATGCTATTTTGATTGTTGAATTTGCGGCAGCTAAATTGGAGGCAGGTCAGGCGTTAATGGATGCGATTATTGAAGGAGCAGGTCAGCGATTACGGCCAATTATTATGACCTCTCTTGCCTTTGTTGCGGGCGTTCTTCCGCTGGCCGTGTCTACAGGAGCGGGAGCCGTAAGCCGAAAAGAAATTGGTATCGCCGTCACTGGTGGGATGATTTCGGGAACTCTACTTTCTATTTTCTTTGTGCCTTTATTTTTTCTTTTAGTGCGCCGTTTAACGAATAGATTAAATAGCTCAGCAGGAAAATAGTTTCAAAAAAATAATAAAAGCTATTAAAAATTAGGCCCTCATGCTGTAAATGGTATGAAGGCCTAAAATTTAAAAACTTAGAATGTATTTTGAATAATCACATCATCGTAAGGAAGTTTGCCCACACGTGGGTAAGGCTGAGAAGCTGACTTACCAACTGCAATCATTAAACACACCACGTGATCTTCAGGTAAGTTAATCAGCTTTGCCATTGCATCAAAGTCAAAACCATCCATAGGGCAACTGTCTAAACCATGCTCTTGCGCAAGAAGCATCAAGGTTTGAGCAAAAATGCCCGCACTGCGCATCACTTCGTCACGTTGGGTTTGTGGACGATCACGGTAATATTGGTCAATTGCGCCAACCATAATATTTTGAACCTCTGGAGTCGCGCCATCCCACACACGTTTAGCATCGGCCTCCCACGAGCTTACTTTTGCACATAGCACAATCAGTAAGGATGACTCTGTAACTTGCGGTTGGTCCCAAGCAATGGTGCGAATCTTTTGTCTGAGTTCAGCGTCTTCTATCACCACAGGACGCCAGTGCTGTAAATTAAACGCACTTGGTGCATTTGCTAAAACTTCTTGTAATAACTGCTTTTTATTATCTTCAGAGATTTGAAAAGAAGGGTCGAAGCGTTTCACTGCACGGCGGTTACGGATGGCATCAATAACATTCATAAGATTTTCCTACTTGTTGGTTTGACCGTTTTTAAAATAACAAAGAAATGTTTAGGATCGGTTCATATTAAACTGAATTAATCTTGCAATATCGATTGTTCGTTCATAAATCAGTTCGCCTGCATGTTTGCAGGCTTGTTCTAATGTGATGGGACCATTAGTTAGCGAAAATGCAGCCGTAATGCCGTGTTCATAAAGCGCTTGGTAGCCTTCGCCTAATGTTCCTGCAATGACAATGACAGGAACATTGTGTGTTTTTGCAATTTGACTCACCCCAAAAACTGTTTTGCCACTTAAGGTTTGTTGGTCAAATTTACCTTCACCTGTAATGACCCAATCCGCGTTAGAGATTTTATGGGCAAGCTGGTTGAGTTCAGCCACAACCTTAACTCCAGCGTTAAACTCAGCATTTAAATAACTTTTGGCGGCAAATCCTAAACCACCAGCAGCACCTGAGCCTGCTTCATCTCGTTTGTCGAAACCTAAAAGCTTAAGCGAGACATCGGCAAAATGAGCAAGAGCTTGGTCAAGTAACTCTACTTGAGCAGGTGAAGCACCTTTTTGTGGACCAAAAATATGAGATGCGCCGTTTGGGCCACAAAGTGGATTGGTCACATCGGCAGCTAGTAAAAAACGTGTGTGCTGAATACGTGGGTCGAAATGTGTTAAATCAATTTTTGATAGATTTTTGAGCGCGAGTCCACCGAGGGGTAAAACGTTGTGGTTAGCATCGAGCAAAACCGCGCCCAAAGCACTGAGTAGTCCTGTGCCTCCATCATTGGTTGCACTGCCACCCACAGTTAAAATAATGTCTTTTGCACCTGCGTCTAAAGCATCTAAAATAAGCTGGCCTGTGCCAAACGTTGTACTCTGGCAGGCATCACGTTCAGACGGTGGAACTAACTGTATGCCGCTGGCTTGAGCCATTTCAATGATGGCGATTTTCTGATGTTCTAACCATCCCCATCTTGCTTGAACAGAATGACCTAATGGCCCTAATACGTTTTTTTCACGCCATTCACCTTCACAGACCTCCAACACCGCTTCTATGGTTCCTTCACCACCGTCTGCCATTGGACATATCAGTGTTTCAGCATCTGAAAAAATCTCTTGCCATCCTCTGGCAATGGCTTGAGCGACGCCCAAAGCTGATAGGCTGTCTTTAAAAGAGTCTGGCGCAATCACAACCTTCATAAGTTCTCTGAATCTATTTTTTTCAATTAATTTATACTGCTTAAACCCATAAAAACCTACTTAAAATGACGTAAATTTCAGCTCATTACATCATTTCTATTTTTAAAAAATATAAGGTGAATTATGTTTTTATCTGTAAAAAACAGGTCATTGTGTTTTTAAGGTATTGTTATTATTTAATTTAAATAATTTTTGGGTTTTGGCTGAATGATTGTAATTATAAAAAATATGGCACATATTATAACTAGCGTTGAGGCTGCCTCTAAATATCATGAGTAAGATAAAAGTGGACTTTTGCTTATTAAGATAAACAGCAA
>Ga0308161_1004557_pt1 | contig 12588 bp, 6 predicted proteins | sample PhyFR2_FD_201034 | JGI IMG/M metagenome (GOLD analysis project Ga0308161, IMG submission 201034) | Phyllosphere microbial communities from UC Gill Tract Community Farm, Albany, California, United States - DLSLF.R2 | ecosystem: Host-associated > Plants > Phyllosphere > Unclassified | place: USA...
CGGATGCGGATCTTGCTCACCGTGCCCGACAGGTTGCCGATGGTGATGGTGTCACCGATCCGCACCGGGCGTTCGAAGAGGATCATGATGCCGGAGATGAAGTTGGCGAAGATCTCCTGCATACCGAAACCGAGGCCTACCGACAGCGCTGCCACCAGCCATTGCAACTTGTCCCAACTGACGCCTAGGGTCGACAGGGTGGAGACAAAACCAACGCCGGCAATCACGTAGGACAGCAGCGTGGTTGTTGCATAAGCGCTGCCCTGCGCCAGATTGAGCTTGGACAGCACGAACACTTCGAGCAGGCCGGGCAAGTTGCGCGCCAGCGCGAAGGTGATGCCGATGATGATCAGCGCGCCGAGCATGTCGCCGATGCTGATCGGCACCATGCTCATGTTGGCGCCGGTGCCGCTGGTGTATTCGTAAAGGGTGATGTTGTCCAGATACGAGAACACCGAAATCAGGTCCGACCAGACCCAGTACAGCGCCGCGATGAAACCGCCGAGCAGGGCCAGACGGATCAGGCGCAGGGACTGCTCGTTGACCTTTTCGATATCCAGCGTCGGCTCTTCGATCACCGCTTCGCCGTCGCCGGCCTCTTTCGCCGCCTGCCGCTTGGCCAGCGCGCGCTGATAAGCCAGACGCCGCGCGGCAACGCTCAGGCCCCGTACGAAAGTGGCCTCGATCACCAGCCAGAACATCAGCAGGTACAGGGTGTTGATCAAACGGTCGCTGAGTTTCAGCGCGGTGTAGTAGTAGCCGAAGCACACCGCGACAAACAGCGCGATCGGCAGCAGGGTGAACATCACCCCAACGGCTTTGCGGAACAGCGAAGCGTTCTGGTGCGTCGGGCTGCTGATCAGCAGGCGACTGAGCAGCCACGCCATCAAGGCGTAGCAGGTCAGCACCACCGGCATGCCGAGCACGTCATCGGCCAGCGCCGCTGGTTGCAATTCGGCGACGGCCACCACGGCCACCAGCGCCATGACCACAAGGCCCAATCGACGCACCCAGCCCTGAAGGAACTCGACCTGCGGTTTTTCCCAGCGGAAGTGCAATTCCGCCACGCCACCCGGCGCAAGAATCCGGTACGCGGTGTAGAACACCAGCCAGGCCTGGCCCATCTGCAACAGCGCCGCGCCCATGTTGGCGTTCTGCCCGCGCGCGTCGATCTGCAGGGCCAGACCGCACAGCGCCAGACCCAGCGCCACCGGCATCGCCAGCAGGATGTTGATCAGAATCGCCTGCGGCGTGTGCCACTGGCTGTCGCGCTTGAAGTGGCCGATGTCCTGGTGAACCTTGTTGAGTCTTCCGTACAGGGCCTTGCGGCGCCACAACAGGGCGCCGATCAGCAGCGCCAATGGCAGGAACAGCAATGGCCGCTGGGTCAGGCCGTCAGCCAGTTCACTCAGGCTCGACGCCCACGGCAAGGTGTTGACCTGTCGCTCGAGACGTTCGGGCACACCGCGCATCCATTCCACATCCAGCGGTTTGTTGCTGGGGATCCAGAACATCTGTTCGTCGAGGGTCGCGCGCAGGCTTTGCGCGGTGCTCAGCAATTGCTTCTGGTTGAGCTGCAGGGTGATCGATTCGTTGAGCATCGCGCTCAACTCGCGGTTCAGCCGCTCGAGCAGATCAGCGCGGGTGTTGGCCAGATCGAGCAGGCTCTTGCGCAGTTGCGGGGTGACCTGCTCCGGCGGCTGCGTGGCCAGCAAATTGTCGACGTAGGTCGCCGGATTGCTCAGTAGCTCCCGCTGTTGGCTGACATCGAACTGATACAGGCGAATATCGGCAATCTGGTCGGCGAGGTCGCGGTCGACCTTCAAGTGCGGCAGCGCCTGCTTCTGTTTGTAGAGGATTTTCGACAGCAGCAGGCTGCCCTTGAGCACGTTGATTTGCTCGTCCAGCGCCGAATCGCTCTGGGTCAGGGTGTCGAGTTGCTGTTTGGTCTGCAGGTTCTGCTGCGTGACTTCGTTGAGACGGTCGGTGCTCTTGAGCAAATAGTCGGAAAGCTTGAGGTTGGTCGCGCTCTCGCTCGCCAGCAGGCTGCTGCCGCCGGCCTTCTGCGCTTCGATCGATTGCTGGGTAACGGTTTCCTGCGACTGCGCCAGACGCTTCTGGTTGATCAGGGTTTGCAGTTCCTGGATCTCGCGGTCGAGGCGGTCGGATTTCTCCGAAAGCAAGTCGTGCTGAGCGTTGCCCAGATCCTGCAACTGGGTGTTGCCGGCCAGTTCCTGGCGGCGCAGCGGAATCAGTGCATTGAGTGCGGCCAGTTCGGCGTTCAACTGGTCGCGCTGTTCGGCGGTGACCGTTTTGCCGGTGTCCTTGCCGGATTTGAGGATGGTGTTGATCTGCTGGATGCGCGTCTGGCTGGCGGAAATCTCCGCCTGCGCACGCTCGGGGCGAGTCTGCGCGGTGATGATCAGGCTGTTGGCGTCGGCCAGGGCTTTTTGCAGATCGCTCTGCTGGGTCGAGCGATCGGTAAGGATCTGCTCCAGTTGCTGGATCGACTCCTTCGGAAAACGCTGCGCGACCGGCACCGGTGCGGTGGCCTTGAGGCGGCTGAGTTCGCGGGTATTTTCAATCGTCTGCTTCGGCGCGTTGGCCAACTGACGCTTGAGATCGATCAGTTTCTGCTCGTAATCACGCTGGTTGTTCAGCTGATTGAGGGTGTTCTGCAGGACGGTCTGCAGGGTCTTCTTGTCGGCGTCCGGCAGTTTGCTGTCGGCCAGCTTGTCGAGGCTGGCCTGCACGGCATCGCTGGACGGTGGTTCGGCAGCATGCAGCGGGCCGACGACAAGACTGAGGCCCAGCAGGGCCGCGGCGAAAAAGGAGCGCAGGGTAGGCATAGAGACCGGTCAAGCAAGTGAGAGTGGGAGCAGTTTAGAGGAAGAGTCCGGGGCCCGGGCGACTTCCTTCGGGGAATCTGACGCCCACTTTGCCGATCTTGTTCCCGTCCATGACCGCCACCGTCCAGTGGGTGTTGTTCCACTCCACCTGGTCGCCGACGATGGGAGCACCCCCGACTTTTTGCGCAATGAACGCACCCAGGGTCATGTCCGGATCGATGCCTTCGGCCGGCAAGCCATACAGCGCTGCAACCGCTTTAAGCTGGGCGTCTCCTTCGAGCACGAAGTCGCCGAAGAAACGCAGATCGAGGCCGCGTTGCGGTGCCTGGCTGAACAGTTTGCCGAGGGCCGGCAAGTTGTGTTCATGGCCAATAACACACAGCAAATCATCGACTTCCAGCACCGTACTACCCGACGGATGGAGCAGTTGCTGGCCACGAAACAGCGCCGCGATGCGTGTGCCTTCGGGCATTTTCAGCTCACGCAGGGGCGAACCGATGCACCATTTCTCGGCGCCGAGCTTGTAAACGAACAGTTCCCACTCGCTGGTCACGTGCACTTCCAGTGCCGCCCGGGAAATCGGCGCGGGTTCCGGCGGCACCGTCACCTTGAGCAGCTTGGCCACCCACGGCAGGCTCGTGCCCTGCACCAGCAGCGACACCAACACGATGAAGAACGCCAGATTGAAATACAGCTGCGCTTGCGGCAGCCCGGCCATCAGTGGGAACACCGCGAGAATGATCGGCACCGCGCCGCGCAGGCCGACCCAGGAAATAAAGGCTTTTTCGCGACCGTGGAAAGCCTTGAACGGTAGCAGGCCGACCATCACCGACAGCGGCCGCGCGAACAGAATCATCCACAGCGCCAGACCTAGGGCGGGCAGGGCGATTGGCAGCAGATCGTGGGGCGTGACCAGCAGGCCCAGCACCAGGAACATGCCGATCTGCGCCAGCCAGGCCATGCCGTCGAGCATATGCAGAATGCCGTGGCGGCTGCGCACCGGGCGGTTGCCGATCACCAGACCGCACAGATAGACAGCAAGGAAGCCGCTGCCATGCAAGGCGTTGGTCAGCGCGAACACCACCAGACCGCCAGCAATGATCAGGATCGGATAGAGCCCGGCGGCGAGATTGATGCGATTGACCAGTTGTAGCATCACCCAACCGCCGCCCAGACCGATCACACCACCGATGCCGAACTCGCGGATCAGGTGGGTCAGCAGACTCCAGTGCAAGCCGGTTTCGCCGCTGGCGAGCATGTCGATCAGGGTCACGGTGAGAAACACCGCCATCGGGTCGTTGCTGCCGGATTCGATTTCCAGACTGGCGCTGACCCGTTCGTTGAGGCCTTTACCGCCGAGCAACGAGAACACCGCAGCGGCGTCGGTCGAACCGACGATGGCGCCGATCAGCAGGCCCTGAATCAGATTGAGGTCGAACAGCCACGCAGCGGCCATGCCGGTCAGCCCGGTGGTGATCAACACCCCGACGGTGGCCAGCGACAGCGCCGGCCACAAGGCCACGCGGAAACTCGACACCCGCGTACGCAAGCCGCCGTCGAGCAGGATCACTGCAAGGGCGAGGTTGCCGACCAGATAGGCCGTCGGGTAGTTATCGAAAATGATCCCGCCACCATCGACCCCGGCCGCCATGCCGACCGCGAGAATGATGACCAGAATCGGAATGCCGAGACGTGAAGAAAGCGAGCTGACAAGAATGCTTGCGCCTACCAGCAACGCGCCGATCAAGAACAGGCTGTTGATGGTCGTCGCATTCAAAGGCAGTACTCCAGAAGCGTAAAGACGAGGCACAAACTGACCATGCAGTCTGCGTGCCAGCGATTCTAACCTGTTGAAATGTGATGCTGTCAAAAAGCTTTTCTGCAGAATCACTCTGGAAATGCGGCGAGTGATGACTGTGGCGAGGGGATTCATCCCCGTTCGGCGGCGCAGCCGTCGTAAAACCGCTGTACGCGGATCCTTAGAGGGAACCGCATACGCTGCTTTTGGGGCGGCTTCGCCACCCAACGGGGGTAAATCCCCTCACCACAGGGGAAGCTCAAGCGAGGTGTGTTACAGACTGAACCGCCCAACCATGTTGTTCAAATCCAGCGCCAAGCGCGACAGCTCATTGCTCGCTGCGCTGGTCTGATTGGCGCCGGTTGCCGACTGCACCGACAGATCGCGGATGTTGACCAGATTGCGATCGACTTCCCGCGCCACCTGCGCCTGCTCTTCGGCGGCGCTGGCGATGACCAGGTTGCGCTCGTTGATTTCGACGATGGCGCTGTTGATCGTGTCCAGCGACATCCCGGCGCCACGGGCGATGTTGAGCGTCGACTCGGCGCGCTCGGTGCTGTTGCGCATCGAATCCACGGCGTGTTCGGTGCCGCTCTGGATGCTGCCGATCATCCGCTCGATCTCGCTGGTCGACTGCTGGGTGCGATGGGCCAGGGCGCGCACTTCGTCGGCCACTACGGCGAAACCACGACCGGCCTCACCGGCGCGCGCCGCTTCGATCGCTGCGTTCAATGCCAGCAGGTTGGTCTGGTCGGCGAGGCCACGAATCACGTCGAGCACCTTGCCGATGTCGCGGGATTCATTGGCCAGGTCGCCGATCAGCGACGCGGTGCTCTGCACGTCGGCGCTCATGCGTTCGATGGCGCTGACGGTTTCCTGCACCAGATCACGGCCGTCGCCCGCCGAAGTGGTGGCGTTTTTCGAGGCTTCCGAAGTGCTGACCGCGTTGCGCGCGACTTCTTCGACGGCGCTGGTCATCTCATTGACCGCAGTGGCGGCCTGCTCGATTTCGTTGTTCTGCTGGGTCAGGCCGCGAGCACTTTCATCGGTGACGCTGTTCAGCTCTTCCGCAGCAGACGCAAGCTGTGTGGCCGAACCGGAGATGCGCTGCAGGGTGTCGCGCAGCTTCGATTGCATCTTCGCCATCGCCGCCAGCAGGCGCCCGGCTTCATCTTCGCCATCGACATGGATCGGCTGGGTGAGGTTGCCTTCGGCGATGGTTTCCGCCGCCTCGAGTGCCTTGGAAATCGGCTTGGTAATGCTCACGGTCAGCAACCAGGCGAACAGCAGGGTCAGGCCGCTGGCGATCACCAGCAAGGTCACCACCAGATTGAACGACAGCGAATACTGATCCTTCGCGCCCTGGTCAGTCTCGGCAATCTGCTGGGTGTTGATCTCCAGCAAGCGCGCCAGCGCAGTGTTCACCGCTTCCGAATTGCTCAGCAAATCGCTGTTGAGCATCTGTTGCAACTCGGCGATCTGGTTGTTGCGCGAAAGGGTTTTCATGCGCTCTTCAAGCTGACGGTACTGCGCCAGCAACTGCACGTACTGATCGTACGCCGCGCGCTCCTCGGGGCTGGAGATCAGTGGCTCATAGGCGCGTTGCGCATCGCTGATCTGGCGGTTGCGCATGTCGAACAGCTCGATGGTTTTCTGCTGCACGTCGGGTTCGCGATTGATCAGCAAACGATAGGACAGCACGCGCAGGCGCAGGGTCAGTTGGGTGAATTCGTCCAGAGCCTTGATCGACGGCACGCTGGCGGTGGCGATGTCTTCGCCGGCCGCGCGGATCTTGCTCATCTGGTTCAGCGCAAACACGCCGAGGATCAACATCAGGCCGCCGATCAGGGCGAAGCCGGTGAACGCCCGTGGGGCGATATTCATATTGCGAAGGGACATGGGCGGATACCGAAAAGGGCCGCATCCATGCGGGCTGAGACTGCTGTATGGGTGACTTATCGGTCATACGACTAAAGTCTTGAGGTGGTGTGCGTATTTGTCGCAGACAGGCTTGAGCGACGAAGTGCAGGAACCAGATCGACCAATCACAGTCTTTTAAACTCGCGAGAAGCTTCACCACCCAGGAAAATCAAGGCCTTGCGCCGGTTTAACCCTGGCATCCGTGGTGACTTTTCTTTATCGTACGCGCCCTTTGAAAAACGCTTGGAAGATCAAAATGTTGGAAGCATCCCTCAGCCAATTGGAACAGCTCGTCAGCGACCTGGTGCAACAGAACCAGACCTTGCTGCAGACCAACCAGACCCTGTCCACGGAACTGGCCCAGGCCAAGGATGAAAACGAAAACCTGCAACTGAACCTGATGGAGCAGGAAGAAAAACACGGCGCCACCGCCGCGCGCATTCAGGCGCTGGTTGATCGCGTCAATGCCGGTCCTGTCAGCGCATGAACCACGGCACAGCAGGGGTAAAAGTCATCTCCATTCTCGGCGAGGACTATTCGATCAAGGCACCGGCCGGGGAAGAACAGACCCTGCTGGACGCGGCCATGATGCTCAAGGCCACGCTGGAAGACACCAAGCGCAAATACCCGACGCTGATCGGCGACCGTTTGCTGGTGCTCGCGGCGATGAATCTGTGCTCGCAGCAGATCGAAATGAAAAAGCAGCACAAAGAAGAACTCGAGCGTTATCAAGAGCAAGTCAGCGCCACGGTCGAGACGATTGCCAAGACCATCAATCAGGTTTGACGGGTCGCCAGAATCTCGTCGCCCCTCAACGGAGCGCTCTATTCAGGGGCGCTTCAGGCGATGACCAGTTCGCAGCGATATCGACCGCCAGACTCGAAAATGTTTTTTGCAGTTATGGTGCGTTTGCGTCCGTTGAAATCAAACGTTTCGTCCTTGCTGGCAGCCCAAAGCATAACGTCATGGGAGACAGGTTGCTCAGACACCAGCGTTTCATCTTTCAAAGACACTTCAATTTTGTAGTCGGGATCGCTGGCGGCGAAGTGTTTTGCGGTCACTACCGCGTCGTTTTGACCTCGTCGTAGCGTATCGCCGATTTTTATGTGCAACAGCATGAGGTCAAGAGATTCGCTTTCTGTCGACTTTAGCTCGTCCATATCCGTATCCGTTGTGTGGTTTACCATATGAAGGTTCAAGGATACGCGGCCATTGCTTCGGCGGAACCTGTCAGGTTTTACAGGTGACAGGACAAGCGTTTTGTGGGTGTGCAGCAAAGCAACTGGATATGATCAGGCTGAGCTGATGCGTGATCAGGTCCCTGCGCAGGCAAGCCACTCGCACCGGGATCACGCCCAGAGACCCTGTGGGAACGGACTTGCCTGCGAAGAGGGAATAAGCCGCTACGCACGATCGAGATCAGAACCACTCCTCCCGCATCCCCAGACACGTATCATCCCGCGCCTCCAGCAAGTCCAGCTCATGCTGGCAACCCGGCACTTCCCATGTCAGGAAATACCGCGCCGCCTGCAACTTGCCCTTATAGAAGTCGACATCCGCCGAATTGCCTTTGGCCAGGCCTTCCTCGGCGCGGATCGCCTGCTCCAGCCAGCGCCAGCCGATCACTGCGTGACCGAACACTTTCAGGTACAACGCCGAGTTCGCCAGGCTGCTGTTGACCTTGCCTTGGGCCAGATCGGTGAGCAGGCCGATGGTCACGGTTTGCAAGCGGGCCACGAGTTTTTCCAGCGGTTCGCGCAGGGTGGTCAACGAATCGTATGCAGTGGCACGTTCGGCCGTATTGGCGATCAATCGAATCAGCTGCTTGAGACCGGCGCCACCGTTCTGCGCCAGCTTGCGCCCGAGCAAATCCAGCGACTGGATGCCGTGAGTGCCTTCGTGGATCGGGTTCAGGCGGTTGTCGCGGTAGTACTGCTCCACCGGGTATTCGCGGGTGTAGCCGTGACCGCCAAGGATCTGGATCGCCAGTTCATTGGCCTTCAGGCAAAACTCCGAAGGCCAGGATTTTACGATCGGCGTCAGCAGGTCCAACAGTTCATGAGCCTGTTTGCGTTCGGCTTCGGTTTCCAGCGTGGTGGTGTCATCGAACAACCGCGCGGCATACAGGCCGAGGTCAAAAGCCCCTTCGACGTAGGATTTCTGTGTCAGCAGCATGCGTCTGACGTCCGCGTGCTGAATGATCGCCACCGGCGCCGTGGTCGGATCCTTGCTGTCCGGCACCCGGCCCTGCGGCCGCTCACGCGCATATTCCAGCGAATACAGGTAACCGGCATAGCCGAGCATCACCGCGCCCATGCCGACGCCGATTCGTGCTTCGTTCATCATCTGGAACATGTAGCTCAAACCATGGTGCGGTTTGCCTACCAGATAGCCGACGCACTCGCCGTTATCGCCGAAGTTAAGCGCCGTCGATGTGGTGCCGCGCCAGCCCATCTTGTGGAACAAACCGGCGAGCAGCACGTCGTTGCGCTGGCCGAGGCTGCCGTCGTCGTTGACCAGAAACTTCGGCACGATAAACAGCGAAATACCTTTCACCCCCGGTGGGGCGTCCGGCAGTTTGGCCAGAACCATGTGCACGATGTTTTCCGACAGCGGATGATCGCCGCCGGAAATGAAGATCTTGTTGCCTTTGAGGCGATAGGTGCCGTCGGATGCGGGCTCGGCGCGGGTGCGGATATCCGACAGCGACGAACCGGCATGGGGCTCGGTCAGGGCCATGGTGCCGAAGAAACGTCCGTCGATCATCGGTTGCAGGAAGCGCTGTTTCTGCTCTTCGCTGCCAAAGCTCTCGATCAGATTGGCCGCGCCCATGGTCAGGAACGGGTACGAGGTCGACGCTGCGTTGGCGGACTGAAAGTGCGCGAAGCAGGCTTGCGACAGCAGGGTCGGTAATTGCATGCCGCCGGCCTCGAAGCTGCGTGCGGCGTTAAGAAATCCGGCCTCGAGAAAGGCATCCACCGCCGGTTTCACTTCGGGAATCAGAATGGCCTGGCCATCTTCATAGCGCGGCTCGTTTTCATCGCCCTTGCGGTTGTGCGGGGCGAAATATTTTTCGGCGATGTTGCGCGCGGTGCCGATTGCGGCGTCGAAGGTCTCGCGATTGTGCTCGGCAAAGCGCTCGCGCCGGGTCAGGCCCTCGGCATCGAGGACTTCGTACAGCTCGAAAGCCAGATTGCGGGAACTGAGCAGCGTCTCGGACATGGCGGCCTACCTTAAAGAAAGTATGCCGCAGTCTAGGTAGGCCCATAAAAATGGGGAAGGAAGATAGATAAGGGTGATGGGGCGGCACAAGCCGCAAGCTGCAAGTAAGAGCAGTTGGCTTCTACTTGCAGCTTGCAGCTTGCAGCTTGTAGCTGCTTTTATCCGATCGTCATCAAGCTGGCATTACCCCCCGCCGCAGCGGTGTTGACGCTCAATGCCCGTTCGATCACCAGACGCTCCAGGGCAATGTTGGTCTCGCCCTGGGACAGGCCCTGAACGCCAACGATTGCACCGCCACGCTGGGCGATCTGCTGGCAGACGCCGCGCAACTGGTCGGAGTGGCCGTGATGCAGCACGGCATCGAACACCACTTCGTCCTTGTTCCAGTCGGCAACGCGTTTGATCCGCGCCTGGACTTCCTTCGGCAGACGGGCGAACAACGCCTTGCTCAGCTCGGTTTCCGGCCACACTGCCGAACCGCCCACTGCCAGCACCGCCGCCAGTTGCGTCAGCAGATCACCTTCAACTTCCGCCAGGCACAGCACGTGCTCGCGCGGCAGGATCGCGTAGCTGTTTTTCTCGCCGGTCGGGCCAGCCAGCACGCGGGTGATGCCGCTCTGCGATTGCGCTGCGTATTGCCCGCACAGGGTGCTCAGGTCGGCGAACTTGTTGTTGTCGGCCCAGGCTTTCAGCGCGTTCAACGATTGGCTCATGGCATCGCGCAAGCGCACGTCCGGGGCGACGATGGCGTCACCGCGAGCGAAGGATTGCTCGATGGCGTCGCTAGGGCGCGTCGACAGCAGGCGGTACAGATACAGCGGGCCGCCGGCTTTCGGGCCAGTACCCGAGAGGCCTTCGCCGCCGAATGGCTGCACGCCGACCACGGCACCGACGATGTTGCGGTTGACGTAGACGTTACCGGCGTTGACGTTGTCGATCACCTTGGCGATGGTCTCGTCGATGCGCGTGTGCACGCCCAGCGTCAGGCCATAACCGGAGGCGTTGATCTGGCCGATCAGTTGATCCAGCTCCTTGCGCTTGTAGCGCACCACGTGCAGTACCGGGCCGAAGATTTCGCGTTGCAGTTCGTCGAAGCTTTCCAATTCGATCAGGGTCGGCATGACGAAGGTGCCGCGCTTGACCTCTTCGCTGTCGGCGATCGCAACCTGGTAAACATTGCGACCTTTGTCGCGCATCCCCTGGATGTGCTTGTCGATGCCGGCCTTGGCTTCGGCGTCGATCACCGGGCCGATGTCCACGGACAGACGCTCGGGGTTGCCGAGACGGCTTTCAGCCATGGCACCTTTGAGCATTTCGATGACGCGATCGGCGGAATCTTCCTGCAGGCACAATACGCGCAGTGCCGAGCAGCGCTGACCGGCGCTGTCGAAGGCCGACGACACTACGTCGATCACCACTTGTTCGGTCAGTGCCGAGGAATCGACGATCATCGCGTTCTGGCCACCGGTTTCGGCGATCAGCGGAATCGGGCGGCCCTGGCTGTCGAGACGGCCGGCGATGTTGCGTTGCAGCAAGCGCGCGACTTCGGTGGAACCGGTGAACATCACGCCTTTGACGCGCTCATCGCCAACCAGACCGGCGCCGACGGTTTCACCGCGACCCGGCAGCAGTTGCAGCACGCCTTCCGGGATGCCGGCTTCGAGCATCAGGCGCACGGCTTGAGCGGCGACCAGCGGAGTCTGCTCAGCCGGTTTGGCCAGTACCGGGTTACCGGCGGCCAATGCCGCAGCGACCTGGCCGCTGAAGATCGCCAGCGGGAAGTTCCAGGGGCTGATGCACACCACCGGACCGAGTGGGCGGTGGGCGTCGTTGCTGAAATCGTTGCGCGCCTGCACTGCGTAATAACGCAGGAAGTCGACCGCTTCGCGGACTTCGGCGATGGCGTTGGCGTAGGTCTTGCCGGCTTCGCGAGCCAACAGGCCCATCAGCGGCTGGATCTCGCCTTCCATCAAGTCAGCGGCACGTTCCAGGATCGCAGCACGTTCGGCCGGCGGGGTGGCCTGCCAGATCGGCGCGGCGTTCAGCGCGCATTGAATGGCGTTGTCGACGTCTTCGACGGTAGCTTCTTGAACGTGACCGACCACATCGCGGTGATCGGACGGGTTCAGCACCGCAACCGGCGTTTCGTTGCTGGAGGCGCAACCGAGCATCGGCGCGGCTTTCCAGTCGTTGTGCGCGGTGGCGAGCAGGGCGCAGGACAGCGAGGCCAGACGATGTTCGTTGGCCATGTCGATGCCGCTCGAGTTGGCGCGCTCGGCACCGTACAGGTCACGCGGCAGCGGAATGCGCGGGTGCGGCAGGCCGAAGCCGCCTTCCACGGTGGCCATCTGCTCGATCTGCGCCACCGGATCGGCCACCAGTTCCTGAATCGAAATCGACTGGTCGGCGATACGGTTGACGAACGAAGTGTTGGCACCGTTTTCCAGCAGACGACGCACGAGGTACGCCAGCAGGGTTTCGTGGGTGCCGACCGGTGCGTACACGCGGCATGGACGGTTCAGCTTGCCCTCGGAAACCTTGCCTACAACCTGTTCGTAGAGCGGTTCACCCATGCCGTGCAGGCACTGGAACTCGTACTGGCCCGGGTAATAGTTCTGACCGGCGATGTGGTAGATCGCCGACAGGGTGTGGGCGTTGTGCGTAGCGAATTGCGGGTAGATGACTTCCGGTACCGACAGCAGTTTGCGTGCGCACGCAATGTAGGAAACGTCGGTGTAAACCTTGCGGGTGTAGACCGGATAGCCTTCCAGACCTTCGACCTGGGCGCGCTTGATTTCG
>Ga0308161_1004559_pt1 | contig 12585 bp, 9 predicted proteins | sample PhyFR2_FD_201034 | JGI IMG/M metagenome (GOLD analysis project Ga0308161, IMG submission 201034) | Phyllosphere microbial communities from UC Gill Tract Community Farm, Albany, California, United States - DLSLF.R2 | ecosystem: Host-associated > Plants > Phyllosphere > Unclassified | place: USA...
GGCTGGTTCAACCAGGCCGACGTCAACGGAGTGCAGGACCTCAACAACACCTTCAAAATCCACCGCGGCTCCAATGGCAGCACCGATTCCGCCGGCTGCCAGACGATTCATCCTGCGGAATACAATGACTTCATCGCGGCGGTGCAGGGCAATCCCGCGCAGAACCGCTGGCAATACGTGCTGACCAGCACCACGCCAGGTCCGGTGCGAGAGCAGCAGCGCGATCAGGGGCATCCGCGGGAAGGCGCGCAGCCTGGACCGGCAGAGCATGGCCAGCGCCCGCCGCCGCAACACGGGCGCCCCGACGGCCGGCCGGCCGAGCCTGCGCATGATCCCCATAGACGGGCAGACGCCGAGCCCGCGCAGCAGGTGCCGCATCCTCTGCATGCGCAAGCCAGTAACTTGGTCGGGCAGTTGGGCATGGCCAGCGGCGAACACAGTGCCATGAGTGCCAGCCTCGCGCTGTTGGCGAAGGAACACGGGATGGAGCGCATCGATCATGTGTTGCTGAGCGAGAAGACGCCGCGTGCCGCAGCGGGCGCGACCGTGTTCGTCGTGCAGGGCGAGCCGGGCAATCCGGCGCATCTGCGTGCCGACATGCCGACCGAGGTGGCGGTCAATACGCCAGTGGAACAGTCATTGGCCCAACTGCAAGCGCTCGATGCTCGCTCGCTGGCACAGAGCCAGGCGCAGGACCAAGCGCTGGCGCAAGAGCAGGGAGCCAAGCAACGCGGGATGGGCTGATGCGCCAGGGTGCTTGTGTCGGTGGGATCGAAGTGTGTAGCGCTGTCTGCCGACGCGGGCGAGCACGATGACGTCGCATTCCCAACCACTGTGCAAGCGCGATCCCACAGTTTGCGGAGCGCCCGAGGCCTTGTCGCATGAAGGCGAAGCTGTGTCCGGTTTCGCCGAGCAGTCCGTGCTTGGCGAGATGTCGCCGCGTCAGGGGCAGGAAGCGTTCGTCGCGCGTGGCTTGGCGTCCCGCGCCAAGGCCCGCCGATCGGGCGTCTATGTCGAGGCAAAGGATGTGTTGGCGGCGCTGCAGTCCCGGTTGGATACGGCGCGCAAGGGCTAAACCCGGAGTCTGGCGGTAAGCCCTGGCGTGAAGGCGGCTATCATTGAGTGCGCGTCCCGCACCGGAGACACCGGAGACATCGGAGACATGGAAAAGCCAATGGTCAACATCACCAAGCGCCGAAGGCGAACTGATGAACTTGTTTGTGGTCATGGTCGCTCGGCGGCCTTCAACCAATCGGCCACACCATTGACCCCCAGCGAAAGTAGTGTGTCTTGTACGATAACTACACGTTGCAGCATCGCGCCGTAGTCGGACTCTTCTCGTTCTTCTGCTTCAGTAAATAGACGGGTCACTAGTTGCGTAAGACTATTCTCATGGTCATATAGATATGGCTTGCAATGGCTGACATAGGCTAGGTAAATCTCGGTTACAGCTAGAGCTTGTTCGGGATCGCACTGCGAGGTCGCATTGAGCCATTCGTGAAGCCCGGAGAGACGATGATGTTTTCTCTCTTTATCCTTATCTTCTTTGAATACATCAAAGCAACGTCGAATCAGCTCTGTCGGAACAGAAATCAAGGCTGACTTGTCAGAGAAAAGATGCCCCATCTGCTCCGCCACTGCCTCGGCATGAGTGGCGCCAGAATTAAAGCCTGCATCCAGACCTGAAAGGCATTGCTCACGGTGCTGCCGTGCGTTTTCAATGTTTGTCCAAACGGTGGCCGCCCCCTGCCAGGCCTCCGTTCTATTCATTACTCTAAAATCTTCCAATAATTCGGCAAAATCGATTTTCCGGGCCATGGCCGCCAATGCTGAAATGCGTCCCCATGTTTTTAGATCTTTTCTGCTACCCTCGCTACGAAGGCGCGAAAGCAAAGGCCTCACTACTTCAAAATGACTATGGTAGGCGTAATAAAGACAGGGCTCCGCGATTTTCCAAAGTCCCTTCGCATCCTTCATGGCTAAGTGAAACAAATCCCAGCCAAGATCAAAAGCTTTACTCTGCATGTACGGCAAGCGGCGCAGGATCAGCGCACGAATCGCAGGGTGTTCGTCACTAGCGAAACGGCGCAAGGTAGGAACCAGTAGTTCAGGAAATTCATTGCCGTGTTCATGTAGATTATTCGCCAGGATCATCAGGCCTTCGGCAACATCCCCCTTTATCATATTGATTCCTATGGAGATCATGTCGACGTTGACTGCCTTTATGGGGCCGTCTTCATGAAGGCTTCCAAAGCCTATTGCAAGAAAAATCAACCGTTCGGAATTTTTTGCATCGTATATGACGTTCGAACAGGCTTCCAGCGCTTTAGCTGCGGAACGCTGGTGCCGCCAGTGCTTCGGATGTCTTTCCAGTCCATCAAGAATAAGGCTTGCCAAGGCGGAAGCATCGGGTTCTTCAACGGGCTTCCATGTTCCACTGGGTTGCAAATTGCCATAACGATGAGCCAGATAATTAGCCGCGCCGTCCATGATGTCATTCCGGAACCGCTTTGGAATATCTGCCCAATGATTATGCAGAAAATTCAAAAATCGCGCGGGATGAAGAGAGGAAGCTTCTCGCAGTTGCCCACCAACCTCGCGTTCACCACCAGCCAGAAAGTCATCGAAACCACTTTCATGTCCAGTGTAGTGTGACAACAGGCGCAATACCCCGGTATTACTTGAGCTGAGAAATATCTCATATGAAAACGGCGCTCTTACCCAGCCGCCACGCGAGCGTATATTAGGCTGCTGAATCAGTGCGCCGGCTCTCATCTCATATGCTTCCAACACTTCTTGTGCTTCTGGCGAGCGCTGGTGGCAAGGGATTGCGACAATAAATTCAGCTCGTTGTTTCAATATCCAGGGGCGGCTTGCGCCATCTGAAGCCTCATCACTCCATAACGTCAATATATTCGCCGTCACAGCATCTTGCGTTCGAGTATCAAATAAGGAAAATGTTGATTTAATCAATATTCCCAATTCGTAGGAGAGTTCAAATTCCAATAAATTCTTGTCGCGCAACATACGGCCCGTCAAATCGACGTTGGCTTCAGGTGATGCAGTGCATGCGAGGATTGCAAAGTACGGTAGTGCCCCTTCTTGACTAGAACATAGGCGTTCGCGGTTGCTTTGCCACCAATCTGAATTTATTATTGCGTGATGAATGATGGCCGCCTCAAGCGCATCAAACAGGGTATTCATGCTGTCCGCATGCGGCATATCTCTCTGGCTGTGCGTATCCTCGTATGAGGTTTCGCCCAGAAAACCATGTCGGTAACCGATTTTTGTTTCTCCATAGCGCGAGGACCGAAAATTGCTCCACAGCTCAATCGATTCCAAGGCTAAATCCAGCAATGTTGTGGACTGCTCCATGCGTTGACGGATGAAGCTTTCCTCCCCGTCGCCGAATTCGTAAGAATTGCAACGTAATTTGTTATCGAACCTGAACTCAAGTAAGTTATCGTCGCGAATGTCATCTGCGATATAGCGCCAAAGTAGCAAGTCATCCGCCACACCTGCTGCCACACAACGTGCGATAACTCTTCCAAGGGGGCTGTGCTCGGAGCGCGGCAGATCAAGCAGCCGCTCAAGTAGCGGAACAACCAGTGCAATATTGTCAGATTTAATCCCGGAGAGGTGAAATCCAAGCTGCTCTGCAATACTATTGCTGTCCAGCCAATCCAGTGATAGCGCTTCTGTCCATAACGCCAGCACGCCGATGGCATCTGCGTTTCCCCATTGCGCTACTCGATAAACATGCCTTGTCATCCCCTCGGCATCCCGTGTGCTCTTCAAGTCGGGAACCAGATGCCTTAACCAGAAGTGGTGCCATTCAGTTGCACTGGCTCCATAGATTACCTGGAATACGTCGCGGTGCTTTTCGCGCAAGTCGCGTATCAAGGGCCAGTCATCGTCATGGGGCTTCTGCTCTGCAAATGATTCCGCAACCAGGCGTCTGATGTGAAAGGCTGCGTCACCCGTCAAAACAGTGCGTAGCTGCTTCCTGAACTCGCGACGTTCGCCCAGCGCCAACTGGGCCACAAAACTCCGGATGCTGGGACGGACGAAAGGAACGGGTGGCAGCCCTTGAATGAATTTATTAAGTGTGACACCACTGCGCACCGCTCCACTGATGACCAATACGTCAAGTAAGGTTTGATGCCCAAACGTTAACTTCCCATCCTGAGTTTCTTGCATCACATTAAGGCTGTAAAGCTCCCGGAGGATTTCTTGCGATGCGTCGAAACGTTGATACGGCACAGCTAGGCTGCGTAAATTAAGCATGTCCGAGGCAATAGCTTCGATCGCTTGTATTGCCGCATCCCCCAGTGCACCATTGGCACGCACGATAGTGTCGAGATAGCGCTGGGCCAAGGCTTGGCTGGTCACCACATTGAAACTGCCCTCGCGTTGTGCCAACTCGACGAACAATGCCAGTTCGCGTGGATTCTTTATCAGTTCGCGAGTAACCTCATCGATAGAGGCGGTTGCTATCCCGAGATTATCGAGCATTGGCGCAATTTCAGCATCCCAGTCCAAAGGCCGGCACGTCAATTCGCAATCCCATTTCCTTTCGGCAATTCGACGGTCGTAGTGCCTGTCAAAGTCGCGGCAGGCAGTAACCACCGTGACATTTGGAACCAATAGTAAACGGTCTATCTGCGCCAAAAAGTAGGTCAGCCCCCGATGCTCGCGAGCGATGGACAGCACATCCAGCGAATCCATGACCACAATTACATGCGCATTCTCAGCCAGACGGGCGGCTTTTTCGATCCATTGCTCAGGCAAGCCTTGGGATTGCCGATCTTGCGCCGTAGCCAAGTCGACGAATTCACGCGACTGAATGAAGAGTGGCGCAATGCCTGAACAGGTCTGCGCTCGTTGCTCCAAAGCGTCTTGCAACGCGAGCATTACACAGGTCTTTCCGGAGCCGGGGAGCCCAGTGAGCAAGATAGCCCGCTTCTTTGCATGGATTGCGGTAAGCAACTCGTTCACGGTTGGAATGGAAATCCGCTGCCCCGCAATATCTCTCCGCCATGATCTGCCAATAGCGGAGGTATCGGCAAATGACAAGCGCACCTCGGAAATATCCATCGGAGGAGCCAGCATGGCTCCAGCTTTATGAAGAATGGCCTTAAGATCGTCTTTGGTTGATCGGTGCCGAGTGGCGGATGTGCTGGTGCCCTCCATGCGTGCGCCGAGCTGATCCAGGTGTGTCCAAAAGGCATCGAACGCTGCATCCGGGTTGCTCGCCATGTTGCGCAAGCGTTCGCGTAGCAGATCGACCATGCGATCCAACTCATCACTGGTCACAAATTTTGTGCAGCGCAGGAATTCGTAGGAGGAAAGGCCGGGTGCGGATGTGGCAAGCCGCGCCGCCAAAGCCTTATCTGTTGCTTGATGCTCCTTGCCTAAACTCGCTCGATAACTGACTTCATTATTCTGAGTCGAGCTGTGTTCTTTCAATTTCGCGAGGTCGCCAAAGTTGTTGCGTGAATAGAAACGCACCTCAGTGTTCTGGATATTGCCCAGTAAATAGGATGCTTTGTCAAGCTCGTCCGCAAGGTCGACTATCGACCAAGCCTTGAAATCGATCTGATTTTTCTTACACTGACAGGCAATAAGAGTGCCGTCGGCTTTGCCGACCACCACATCGTCCACCGAATACGTTATCGAGTCGATCTCAAGCCAAAGACATTCTGGATCGGATAGAACTGTCAATGCCCAATCAAACGCCACCATTGTCTGGTAGCCGTCACCTCGGTTGGAGCGTATGCCCGCGATGCTCACCCACTAACTCCTGATGGAATGCATGCTCCCCCCGTTTTCCGAACATGCGCTAGTTTATGGCAGGGGTTTTGCTGGACGTCCGTATCAGATGGCTTTAGGAATTTTCATTGCAGCTTTAGAGTCCAAATCGCTTATATAGACATAACAGCCCCTCATGCCTCGGCTCATCAAGGTCTTGTACGTATTCCGGATGATCCGATCCACGCGGTCTTGAACCTCTGGATTGTATTTGGACTGCGATTTGTATCCTCGGATCGAGCGATCCTGCTTTGAACGCTGGCTTGGATCAGTGAGCAACTGGCCCTCACGCCACGCCAGGTCCGGGCCGATGATCACGCCCACGTAGTCCAGTTCCAGTCCCTGGCAGGTGTGGATGCATCCAACCTGCTCGACCGAGTTCTCGGCGACAGCCCACAAGCTGCCATCGCTTCCAAGGTTCCATTGCGCGCGATAGTCGTATTCCGGAATTTCGATGTCCCAGGCATCCGGGTTGTTCTTGCTCTTCCAGTCCCAGCAATAGCCAGCCACCACGCGCGACTTATTGTGGAGCTTGTTCTTCTCGCGGATCAGGTCGTGCAGTTCTACTGGCGAGTCGAGGATGCGGAATTCGAAGGCGTCGCGGTCGAAATCGGTGTTGGCGGTCTCGCGGATGCCAAGGAAGTTGTCCAGCCAGGCGATGTAGCTGTCCGAACCGGCGCAGCGGAACTGCGAGGCCAGTTCCAGCTCGGTCACTTCGGCGCCAAGGTGCACGGCCCAATGCTTTAGCTCGCCGGTGTTGCCGATGTCGGAGAGGGTGACGATCTGGTCGTCGTCGACGAAGAAGATGGTGCAGTGCGCGCTGCGGATCAGCTCCATGACCTGGTTCTGGCCAAGGTTGCCGTACAGGCCGCTCTTCTCGTTGAGGCGGTGGGCTTCGTCCACCACTAGGGTGCCGAACAAATTCGGTTCGGTCTGGTGGAAGTTGCCCGAGCCGGAGAACAGGTTGCCGATCTCGATCTTGCGCACGTGGCCGGCCAGCTTCTGTGCGTACACGGCACGCGGCGCGGCGTTCTTGGAGACGTACTTGGTGGTGGTGCCGCGCTTGGTCAGCTCAACCAGTAGGTTCACCGCCACCACCGATTTGCCAGTGCCCGGACCGCCTTTGACGATCACCACCTGCTTGCGTTCGGCGCTGGCCTGCGCGGCGCGCGCCAGGCAGGTTTCGTAGACCAGCTTCTGTTCGTCGATCAGCACGAACTCCTGGTTGCCCTTGAGCATGCCGACCACGCTGTCGGCAAGCATTTTGGAAGGGCGGATGCGGCCATGTTCGATCTTGTAGAGCAAATCGCCGTTGTCGCCCTGGCGCACGTGCTGGCGGATGAAGTCACGCAGCTTGCGCTTCTCTTCCACACCGCGCAGGAACAGCGGCGCCTTGTCGGTGTAGGCGGTGTAGCGCGGATCGTCGATGGTGCCGTCGCGGAAGTGGTTGTGCAGGTAGGCGCATGGCTGTAGCTGGACGCCGCCTTCGTGCACCGCCTCGTTGAAGCCCTGCAGCAGGGCCGCATACGACCAGGCCTGGTAGGACGGGTGCGGGCCTTCGGTCTCGGTCGGCCCGCCGCGTTGCGCCCTGACGATGCCGTCCTTGTCGGTGACGGCGGACGTTGACCATTGCTTGAGTTCGACGATGATCGCCCGCGGTTCTTCGGCCTCACCGAGTCCGCTAAGGATGAAGTCGATGCGCTTGGCGGTCTGCGGGATGCCGAACTCGATGCCGACGCCCATGTCTGCGGGCAGGCTGTCGTCGCTGAGGACGTCGGCCATCTGGGTGAGCGAGTGGCGCCAGGCACGGAACTCGCTCTCGGGGGCGTATCGGCCCGTCTTCTTGAGGAAGGCGGTGGAGATGATGTCCTCGATTGCCTGCTGCTCCGAGTCTTGCAGGAACGCGGCACGGGTCGACTGATAAACGATCACGCTCGGCGTTCCCCCTGAATGCCTTCCGTATCTCGACCGGACTTTGAACCGATGTGGGATGGCTGGCAAGTCTTTACATTTGCGTGTGCCCATCGGTTCGCAGCACCGAGGGTGCTTTGGAGCAATTCGTATACAAAGTTGGCGCATGCCAATCATCGCTTGCAGCATGCAAGAACTAGCTAATGAGATGACTTGACGCGTCGCGCCAGCGATAGCAGGATTGCCACACGGAGCCTAGGAACTCCTCGTACAGCGGGCTACCACCTCCGAAAACGGGTGGATCTTCATGCCGTTTGGCGAGAGATGCTATGACCGAGGCCGCCCGTCATCCCGATTCGGATCCTGGCTATTACCTGCCAGAAGAAGCGCAGTACCGCCTGCAGCAGCTGCGCGATCACATGCGGTTCCTAGCGCGACTAGCGCAGCCACGCACTTTGGACGAAGAACGCGAGGCCGCCCCGAAGGTGCGTGCGAGCGAGCTGGCAGTGTGCATGGAATTGCTCGCGGAGCAGATGGACATGGTACTGCGCGAGGTGTCGTGGCCGGCGCATCGTCAGCCCCCTTACTCGGTCCAAGATATTGGCGCCGACACCGTGGCGGCTTCGAGACGGGGGAGGGAGTGAGATGGCCGCTCCATCCTTTGCCTTCGGCCTGACCCTAGAGCAGGTGAAGACGCTCGACGGCCTGATGCGGACGATCACAGTCTATGGCGATGTGATTGCCGCGGGCAGCGCTGCCCATTTTTGATCGCCGGACCTTGCCTGTGCTTGGCCAGGCGGTCTATGACGCGGCGCATGCGGTGAGCGGCATCCTTGATGAGATGGCTAAGCAGAAGCTTTGAGTCGCCAACCTCTTGAGGGCTGGGCGGATCATCAACACTGGTAGCCGCGGGCACCCGCTCTGGAAACTTGCAGAATGAACTCAGCAAGGATGGCTTTCTATTTCACTGAAAATCAATTACTTGCGTGTTTCTGCGGTCTGTGGCTGCAGAAAGAGCGCAGAAAAGAAGAGCCCTACGGCACGCCGATCCAGTCGTATGCCATGCGGTCGCAGGAAAGTGTCTGCCTCCGTGTGGCGGAGCTTACGTATGCTTGGCCCCTGCCAGAAACAGTGCGGCCAAGCGCCAAGGAACCACGATGCAGCAGATAGAGGAGGCCGCCCCTGGCGGCAGTGAGGCCGGCGAGCAACCGGGGAAGCGCAATGCGCCAGCCATGCCGCTGTGGAGTATGTTGCGGCAGACGTTCGGGGTGGACCTGAAATGGCTGGTGCCGTGTTGGGGCGGAGGCATGGTGCTGGCGCACTTCCTGCGCATCGGCTACGTGCCGTCGCTGTCGCTCGGCGATCTTGGAGTGGTGTTGAGCGCCGTGGCGCTGTTCGGTGCGATCGCGCTGCTAGGTTTCCTGGCGGTGCTTGCGTTGCCGGCGTGGGTGATAGGGTTGCTGGTCGATCAGCATCTGCTGGTTGTCCCACTGCGGCCGAAACAGGACGCTGCACCGCGTAAGGGGCTGAAGTCTTACTACCGCCGCGCACAGCTTGCATTGGGTCGGCGGAGGGAGCGCGTCTTCGGTAGCCTATGGATGTTCGCGGGAGCGGCCCTGCTTAGCGCTATGTACTACGCATTTTTGCTGCTTTGCGAGCACTGGGGATTCGTTCGGTTCGCGGCCTATGGAGTTGTTTTCGGTTTTGGCCTTGGTGCGCTTGCTCTGGCGCTATTGACTGTGGTCTGGGACGTGGATCGAGTGCGGCGGTACTGGCCGGTACTGCGTAGGCCTCGCGGCACCCTTTCGTTGATGCTGCTGGTGTACTTGGCATTCTGGCCGCTCGCTGCATTTGCCGTGGGTTATGTGGCACCTCCGACTAAAGGATCAGACTGGTTCTATCTTGCAGTTGTAGTATTCATCGTCGTGTTTTTTCATTGGCTGGTGTATGCAACGCATCGTGTGCAATTTTCCAAACGCTTTCGCGTTCTAGGTGCCGCGGTACTGATGGTTTTGGCATACAGCGGCGCGCTGCTTGGCACAGTAGACGTCACTGTGCGCAAGCTCGGCATCGGCATGCTGCCGAGCGTGCAGTTGCAATTGATGGAGCAGGGCTGCCAGATCGTCAAGGCCGCCTGGCCGGAAGCGCGCTGCGAGCGAGCGCAACCCGGATCGAACGTGTATGTGCTGCCGTCGGTCGATGTGCTGACCCGGTTGGGGTCGGATTTCTATGTGGCGCCGCCTGGTGGGCTCAGCGATGAGCACAAGCCGCGCTTCTTGATTCCTGCCAGTCAGGTGCTGAGTTGGAGCAGGGTCGAGGTGGCCAAAAAGACAGCCGCCCCGGCCGCCGCTCCATCCGTCAAGTGATCGATTGCCCGTCTGCGAGCAGACGTTCGGTTCTGACAGGAAGGTCGCATGTGGTCGCTTCGACACGCTGCCCGTCCTGAGTCGTTTGCTCGCGATAACACAGCGCCGCGATGCGCTCACGCGGCAACATGCAGTTGCCGATGCCCGGTTGCAGCCTGCGGGAGAAACCTGGCACCGGCACGCCCATCAGTTCGCCGAAGGTGCGGAAGGCGGAGTTGCTGTTGATGGTGGCGCCGAGCAGCTTGAAGCCGTAGTTGGGATAGTCCAGGTCCTGGGCGTTGAGTTCGGGCATGGCGCGTAGCGCCGCGTGCCAGTGCGCCAGGATTTCGTGCTTGTCGCCGCTGGCGGCGGTGCGCGCCGGCTGGCCGTCGCGCAGGTAGCTGGTGCGGTCGGGCTGGGCGCCGATGGCGTTGGCGTAATCGGCGTCGTGCGGGTAGTGCCAGGCGCGCAGCGCGTGCCTGCGTGCGTCGGTGCCGATCGGGATCGGCGTGCCGGTGTGCCGGTCGGTGGCCAGGCCGTGCAGTTCGGCCAGGGCGTTGCCGCGCTCGTCGCGCAGCACCCAGTAGGCGTGGCCGGCGATGCCGGCAATGCAGAGCAAGCGTGCTTCGATCGAATGGTCGCGCATGGGGTTCTTCTTTCCGGCTGCTTGAGACTAGCGCGGTGGGGTGGCGATGCAACTGCCCAGGGCGGTTTTGAGGTCCTGCATCGCCTGCGCCATGCCCAGGTCGGCGAAGTAGGCGCCGGCGCCCTTGAGGGCGATCCTGGCCTGGCCGGCGCCTTGCGCGCGCTCGATGCGCATGCGGAAGCCGCTGCGGTTGGCTTCTTCGAAGTTGCCCGATTCCAGCACGCCGTTGGCGGCGTCCTTGCGCGTGACCTTGGGCCAGGAACTGCTGGTCTCTGACAATTGGGCGATGCTGGCCTCGGCGCAGGCGAACAGGCGCTGGGTCGGCAGGTCGGCGGGGATGGCCAGGGTGTCGGAGGCCATCGGGGTCTTGGGTGCGGCCTCGGCCATGCTGCATGCGCCTGCGGCAAACAAGAGGCCTGCGATCTGCACGGCGATGCGCCACGGCTTCATGTGCTTCTCCTGGGATGTCCTGCGCGTGGCGCTGCGGTGGCGCGGCGCGAAGCGAGATGCCCAATGTAGTTGGGTGGAGCGGGCGTGTCGATCCAGCCCGGTGGCACTGCTTGGCGCAGGCTTCAATCGCCTAACGCGATCCCTCATTCCCCACTGCCGTTGGTCACCAACCGCAGAAACACCTCATGCTGATACCGGCTCATGCGCAGCTGCTGGCCGTTGTCCATGGTCACCACGTGATGACCGTTGAACCAGGGGTGGATGGCCTTGACCCGGCGCACGTTGATGATCGCCGAGCGGTGCACGCGGGCGAAGTGGCGTGGGTCCAGGCGCGCGCCGAGGGCGGCCATGGTCTCGCGCAGTTCGTGCACGGCGCCGGCCACGTGGAGTTGCACGGTGTTGCGGTTGGCCTTGATCCACACGATGTCGTCCACGGCGACGAACACCACGTGTTCGTCCACGCGCACGGCGATGCGCTGCAGGTAGGCATCGCGCTGGCGCAATGCGTCCAGCGCCTGCAGGAGGTGCGCCGGGTTGTTGCCGGCGCCGCCCAGTCGCGCCTTGGCGCGTTGCAGGGTGGCGGCGAAACGCTCGCGGCTGAAGGGCTTGACCAGGTAGTCCAGCGCGTTGGCTTCGAAGGCGCGCACGGCGTATTGCTCGTAGGCGGTGACGAACACGGTGGCGGGCATGCGCTCGGCGCCGATCTGCGCCACCACGTCCATGCCGGTCATTTCTGGCATCTGGATGTCGAGGAACACCAGGTCTGGCGAGTGCGCGCGGATCGCGGCCACCGCGGCGGCGCCGTCGCCGCATTCGCCGAGCAGGGCGATGTCGGCGTGCTCGCGCAGCAGGCGCACGATGGCGTGACGGGCGATCGGTTCGTCGTCGATGACCAGTGCGGCGATGGTCATGCAGGTACGTGCTCCGGCGCGCCTTCGGCGTCTTCCAGTTCGCGGAACGGCATGCGGATGCGGCACGCCACGCCTTGCGGCCAGATCATGTCCAGGCGGATCTCGGCGGCGTCGCCATACAGTTCCCGCAGCCGCAGCCGCGTGTTCGACAGGCCGATGCCGTGGCCGGCGGTGCCGCTACTGTCGCCCAGGGTGCTGTTGCGGTTGCGCACTTCGATGCGCAGCTGGCCGTCTTCGCGCCGGCTCTCGATCTCCACGCAGTCGGCGCCGGCATGGCGGCCGATGCCGTGCTGGATGGCGTTCTCCACGATCGGCTGCAGCAGCAGGCTCGGCACCGCGCAGTCCAGGGTGGCCGGATCGATATATAGGCGCGTGGTCAGGCGATCGCCGAAGCGCTTGCGCTGGATGCCCAGGTACAGGTCGAGCAGGGTGAGTTCGTGGCGCAGGGTGATTTCCTGGCCGTCGAATTCTTCCAGCAGGGCGCGCAGCAGTTCGCTCAGGCGCAGCAGCA
>Ga0308161_1004561_pt1 | contig 12582 bp, 9 predicted proteins | sample PhyFR2_FD_201034 | JGI IMG/M metagenome (GOLD analysis project Ga0308161, IMG submission 201034) | Phyllosphere microbial communities from UC Gill Tract Community Farm, Albany, California, United States - DLSLF.R2 | ecosystem: Host-associated > Plants > Phyllosphere > Unclassified | place: USA...
AACCTGCATGTGCAACAAGGCGAATAGAAGGCAGATTATCTGGTTGGATATTGGCTTCTAGTCGATGTAGATTCAGTGTTTGAAATGCTTCTTTTAAAACCAGTTGTAGCCCTTGTCGCATATAGCCTTGTCCTGCATAAGGAGAAAAGGCTTCATAGCCTAAATAAGCAGAATGAAAGTAACCACGAATAATATTCGAGATATTAAAGGTGCCAACAATGGCATGATTTTCCTTCAAGCAGACGAAATAACGATATTCTTGAGCGAGGTAGTGTTCAAAATCAGTTGGCGGATAGGTCCACGGTTGATGTAGATGAATACTATTTTGGTAGGCATGTTTGATTTCAGTTAAATCACTGCGTTGAGGTTTACGTAAATAGACTGGACTCATTTCACCGCCATTTCCCAAACCATTTCAGTCAACTCATCAATTTTGACTTTGCCTTCGGGTTTGTACCATGTCACTGTCCAAGAAATCGAACCACCGAGCAAACGACGCCAGATAAAAGCATCATGTTTCACCTTGCCTTGAGCACGTAATTTTTCAATCACATCCAACCATACTTGCTCATATTCATTACGCATCTTCAAAAGATAGTCTTGTTTTTCTTTTGATAGCGCAAACCATTCATGTACCAGTACCGCCATAGCCGCACCTGTATCACCAGCAATGGAGAGTAATTCAGCTTTGATCAAATGACGTAATTGCTGTTCAGGATCAGTTGAGCGTTCAGCTGCTTCCTTTAAACGGGCAAAGTTATAAATAATGGTTTGTTCCATCACTGTCGCAAGAATCTCATCCTTACTTTTAAAATGATGAAACAGGCTACCTGATTGAATTCCGATAAATTCACCGAGTTGACGGACCGTGGTTTTGTCATAACCCTGCTTATAAAATAGATAGGCTGCACCTTGCAATAAACGTCCACGTGGACTGTCATCAAAACAAACAATTTTGGGGATTTGTTCAATTGAAGTTGCGATCATGTCTAAGTCCTACAGCAATGTGGCAGTATGATAGGTTAATTAGGAAGCTCTACCAAATCATAAACCTTAATTTTTTTATAAAATAAGAATTTGAATTCTATATAGCGTACAGAATAGCAAGTATCAGGATTTTTAAGTGTATTCAAATCATTGATTTGCTTTCCTATGTGAGAGTTTTTTCCTCGAATATCAACTTTTGAAAATGTATTGTTAATAATAAAATAATCACTATATGAAAAATCTTTTGAATTTTTAGGTTTGTATTTGACAGTTGTATAATAGGTCATACAGCCATAGTGAAAATTTTGTTTTTTAACTTCTTGATTGAGATGATTATTTACAATAATCATCTGAAAATAAAAAATATATATGAAAGGTAAGATAAAACTTAGAATGAAAAGAATAAAAGCAATGACTTTATTTTTCGGAATATTGGCGAAAAGGATACCTAAACAAAGAATGAGCAAAAAAATAATTAATTCTGCTTTTTCATAGAGAAGAAATGAAACTTCTAGATAGTGGCTTTGAATAAAACTAATTAAAAGCATTTTTTATTTCACATGGCTAGGTAGCATAATTTTTTTAGAAAATTTATTCCAAATAACAAGGTATTAGCAAGAAATATTATTTCTATTTTTATACCATAGCATTATGCACTTTACAAACCAAGCACTTGCTTGGTAATGTTAAGGCGTTTTTAGCAATAACAATGAGAAAGCGCATGACAAGTGTCAAACAGGATGACCAGAGGGTAGTCAAAATCGGGTGTGCATCAGGGTTCTGGGGCGATACCAATACCGCTGCTTTTCAGTTGGTACACCTCAGTGATATTGATTATTTGGTCTTTGATTATCTGTCTGAAATTACCATGTCGATTATGGCGAAGGCGATGATGATGGACCCAAGTCATGGTTATGCACTAGATTTTGTCAGTCGAGTGATGGCACCGCTGATCAATAAAATTGCTGAGAAAAAAATAAAAGTAATCAGTAATGCAGGTGGGGTAAATCCACTGGCTTGCCGTGATGCATTACAAAAAATCATTGATGAAAAGGGCTTAAATTTAAAAGTTGCAGTGGTGTTAGGGGATGATGTATTACCCAAGCATGCCGAATTATTAAAACAAGATATTCAAGAAATGTTTAATGGCGATGCCTTGCCTGCACAGGTTGCCAGTAGCAATGCCTATTTAGGCGCTATTGCGATTCGCGATGCGCTCGACTTAGGAGCAGATATTGTTATTACAGGTCGTGTGGTCGATTCAGCGGTTGTGCTTGCACCATTATTGCATGAGTATAAATGGTCACTTGAGGATTATGACAAGTTAGCACAAGGCTCATTGGCAGGGCATGTGATTGAATGTGGTGCACAGTGTACAGGTGGAAATTTTACTGATTGGCGTCTGGTTCAAGGCTTTGACAATATGGGCTTTCCAATCGTAGAGGTCTGTGCTGATGCTTCATTCATCGTGACCAAGCCAAAAGGGACGGGTGGGTTGGTTTCGACTGCGACTGTAGCAGAACAGATCGTTTACGAAATTGGCAATCCGCAAGCCTATCTTTTACCTGATGTGATTGCTGATTTTAGTCAAGTCCATTTAGAACAGGTGGGCGAACATCGAGTTAAGGTGACAGGTGCCACAGGTCGTGCACCCACCCAACAATATAAAGTCAGTGCAACCTATGCCGATGGCTATCGAGTCTTGGTCAGTTTCTTAATTGCTGGTCGTGAAGCACCAGAAAAAGCCCAAGTGATTGCCGATGCCATTCTGAATAAATGTGAACGCGTTTTGGCACTACGTTCAGTCCCTCCGTTTAGTGAAAAGTCAGTCGAGATTCTCGGGATTGAAAGTACCTATGGCACACACGCCCGAATCAAAGACAGCCGTGAAGTCGTGGTCAAAATCGCGGTCAAACATCTGTTTAAAGAAGCTTGTATGTTCTTTGCTTCTGAAATTGCTCAAGCCTCAACAGGCATGGCACCTGCATTGGCAGGAATTGTCGGAGGTCGTCCTAAAGCATCGGCAGTAGTGAAATTATTTTCATTTTTGATTGATAAAGATCAACTGAAAGTCGAAGTCGACTTTGCAGGACAGCGTTATCCCGTTCAGATTCCCGTTGGACAATCTTCACAAGATTATGTGCTACATCCTGTCGGTGAAGTGGCAACCTATCAAGGCGATGAGATTGAAGTACCTTTGATTGAGGTGGCACATGCACGCAGTGGCGATAAGGGCAATCATAGCAATATCGGAGTGATTGCACGTAAAGCTGAATATTTACCGTGGATTCGTGCGGCACTGACTGAAGGCAATGTTGCCGCGTATATGCAACATGTTTTAGATCTTGAAAAATCAAAAGTAATTCGTTATGAATTGCCAGAGATGCATGCGCTGAATTTCATGTTGGAAAATGCTTTGGGTGGTGGTGGGATTGCCAGCTTGAGAATCGATCCGCAAGGTAAAGCTTTTGCACAGCAATTATTGGATATGCCGGTGAAAGTGCCTAGAAAACTGATATCTTGAGCTATATTTACCTGATATAGGGGGCGTTTGAGTAATGCAGTACAAGCGAAACTCCTATGTCTTTTACAATATATCTAACCCACAAGAGAGAAGATAGTTATAGATTGAGTCATAGTATTTTTGGGGTCTTGTTGGATCTGTACCATCTACAGCCGGAATAAAAATAACCATACCTTGCCTTGCTCGAGTCAGTAACACTCTATAAGCATTTAGAAGATAGCTTTTGGTTGCGTCTTTCTTAATATTTTGCCACTTAGAACCTTTAAAACTTTGGAATTGCCAACCATTCTCGTAATAGAGATTTATATCCCAGCTTATACATGTATAGTCGATTTCAAGTCCTTGGATATCAAACTCAGTCGCGATATCCTCTAAGTAATAAGAAGATCGTATGTCATCTTGAGTATTTAAAAACCAATCAGTTGGAGATATATCATTCTTAACATAGATGCCTTCTGCTTTTAGTCTTTTAGCACCTGAACTTGCAATCAACCCAATTCTTTCAGTACCTCTAGCTTGATTTCTTAACCAGATTTTTGCCTTGGCTAAGTCCCTAGTGATTTTAATGGGATAATTGTGTTTAATTTCTTGATAAATTTTAGTGGCTTGATCATTTTTATTGTCTAAAATGGCTTGGATCAAGGATGCAACTTTTTCACTTCGAAATGAGCGAACTGAGGTGGATAAATGAAGATCAGTTTTTTGATGTCCATGTTGTTCTAACCAGTTTGATAAATCTAAATTATTTAGATAGGTATTAGGTTCAGCCAAAATCTTATCTGAATAATAAATATCCCAAGATTGGTATTTTGTTTTTAGCGACTCAATCCATTCTGAAACGCCAGCTTCACCTGTATTGATTTCTTGTCCGCCACCAATTAAACATATAATTGCACACCAATCTTTATGTCGATCCATTACACTAATTAGATATTCGGGTTCAGACATATCAAAGTTTTGGATTCCCTTTTTCTGTTGCATGAACTTAGAGACTTGTTCTTTTTGCCAAGCTCTTTGTGCTTCATCGAAAACGACAACTTTTTCAATCGGGGCATGAGGTGTCCTTAAATTGTCATCTCTAAAATGATGAATATTCTGGATAAAGGCCTTTGCTTTCCTTTCAGCTTCTGTACGTAAAATTCTCTGACCACTCCTTTTAGCAGATTCTACTGAATCTCTAGTCAATGCTTCTCTCAAGACATCAACTAATGGACCATTACCCGATAGAAATACTGAGTGTTCTGATTGATCTGCTTTTAGTCGCTCATTCGCAATGTTTAGACCTGCAAGCGTTTTTCCTGCACCAGGAACACCTGTTAAAAAGCAGATTGATTTTCTATGTTGGACTTTAGAGTTTTCGATAATTTTGTTTATTAGAATAGAGGTATTTGATAGGTTAATTGCACCGGCATCACTTCGTGAAATTTCTTTAACGCTATGCCCTTTGTATAAGGCTTGAGCGGCCTCAATAATAGTGGGTGTTGGTTTGTAAGCACTATTTTCCCAAGAAAGAATATTTAAACTTTTTTCAGTTTTTACTTGGTCTAGAATTTGAATCAATGTTGATCTAAAGTTTTCTTTATTACATAGGATGCAACTGGTTAAGCCTACAGCACTATCAATCTTTGAGTTAACACTTGGGGCATTCGTCGCAATCAAGATAGGGATAATCGTTTTATTGTGACTTCCTTCATGAAAATTTTGTAAATCCAAACAATAGTCAATGGTCTGATTTTGAGCATGTTTTGAATAACTTTTGTCACCAACTTTGAACTCTATTATAAAAATTAAATTACTTATAATTAATATGTTATCTACTCGTTTCCCCATTCTAGGAATAGAGAACTCAAAATATAAATGCCCACAAAAATCTTTAAGCTCTCTTTTTAGAAAATCAATTTGTTCAAGCCAAGCATTTTTCTGTAAATCTTCTAAATCATGTGGATGGTAACGTGCAAGTTGTCCAAAAATTGCATTTTTATTTTCGTTTAAAAAGAAATTTATCGAACTTTGATAATAACTTGTATTCATTGTGAGTTTTAAAGGTTTAAAAATCTTAAATTGAACAATATGTTAGCACTAGAAATAATATTTTAGCAAAAAATGACATTTAAATTCGGACGATTAAGGCATCTTTGCACTTTACAAACCAAGCACTTGCTTGGTAGTGTGTGATCAGTTAAAAATAATAGATTAATGGATCATAAAACATGGGTTATCAATCAATTTTTAGGGCAGATGCATTTGCTGACAAAGTAATTATCGTGACAGGCGGTGGTTCTGGGATTGGCCGTTGTACGGCACATGAATTGGCATCCTTAGGTGCGCAAGTTGTGATTACGGGACGTAAAGTTGAAAAATTAGAGAAGGTCAGTCAGGAAATTCTGGAAGATGGCGGCAAAGTTCATTTCATCGTCTGTGACAATCGTGATGAAGAACAAGTTAAAAACATGATTGCTGAAGTTATTGAAAAATTCGGCAAGCTCGATGGTTTAGTCAATAACGCAGGCGGACAATTTCCATCTGCATTAGAGAATATTTCTGCCAATGGTTTTGATGCGGTGGTCCGTAATAACCTGCATTCAACCTTCTATCTGATGCGTGAAGCTTATAATCAATGGATGGCAAAGCATGGGGGCAGCATTGTCAACATGACCGCAGATATGTGGGGCGGTATGCCGGGTATGGGCCATTCAGGCGCAGCACGTTCAGGTGTAGATAACCTTACTAAAACAGCTTCAGTTGAATGGGGTAAGTCGGGGGTTCGCGTCAATGCGGTTGCACCAGGTTGGATTATTTCTTCGGGCATGGATAACTATAGTGGTGATTTTGCCAAAGTGATTATTCCAAGTCTGGCGAGCAATGTCCCGTTAAAACGTATGGGGACAGAGTCAGAAATTTCTTCTGCGATTTGTTATTTACTCTCCGATGCCGCTGCTTTTATCTCGGGAGTAACACTCCGTATTGATGGGGCTGCTTCACAAGGCACGCGTATGTATCCATTGGCAGATGCGACCAATAATGAAGCCTTTAATGGTTTCCATCGTGCTTTTATTCCTGACATATTCAAAACAGATGGAGAATAAAGATGAGTATTCTCCAATCTGAAATTACCGTGGGTAGTGAGCAATATGAGCAAAATCGAGAGGCGTTATTAACGCAGTTGGCTGAAGTACGGGCCGTGCAGCAAAAAAGTATCGATAAATCTTATGCGGCAAAACCCAAGTTTGATAAGAAAGGCAAAATCTTGCCACACGAACGTATTCGTTTACTGCTAGATGCAGACTCACCTTTTGTCGAGCTGTGTGGTCTGGTTGGCTACAACATGCATGACGATAAAGATGGCTCCGAGGCAGGTGGTGGGGTGATCGCAGGGATTGGTTTTGTCAGTGGTGTACGTGCGTTAGTCTCTGCCAGTAACAGTGCGATCAAAGGTGGCACTATGTCACCGATGGGGGTGCATAAAACTTTACGCCTGCAAAAGATTGCATTAGAACAAAAGTTGCCGATGGTCACTTTGACTGAAAGTGGCGGGGCTAACCTGAACTATGCCGCTGAAGTGTTTACCTATGGCGGTATGACCTTTGCCAATCAGGCACGATTATCTGCTGCGGGAATTCCACAAGTTGCAGTAGTGCATGGTAATGCAACCGCTGGTGGTGCTTATCAGCCGGGTTTGTCAGATTATGTGATTGCCGTACGCAAACAGACAGAAATGTTATTGGCAGGACCACCACTATTATTGGCAGCAACAGGTGAGGTCGCAACAGCTGAAGAGCTGGGTGGTGCGGAAATGCATACTCAAGTTTCAGGGGTGGCGGAATATCTGGCGGAGAATGATGCGGATGGTATTCGTTTGGCGCGTGAGATTTTTGAACATCTGAACTGGAAAGAACAAACCGCGCAATCGAATCAGAATTATAAAGAACCACGTTATGCTGCGGAAGAATTGTTAGGTATTGTTCCGCAAGATCCAAAGCAACCTTTTGATATGAAGGAAATCATTGCAAGGATCATTGATGATTCAGACTTTCTGGAATTTAAACAGGAATATGATGCTTTAACTGTTTGCGGTTGGGCAAAAATAGGTGGTTTGCATATTGGCATCATTACCAATAATGGTCCCATTACCCCGCAAGGTGCGGCTAAAACGGCGCAATTTATTCATCTGTGTGAACAGACCCAACGTCCACTGTTATTTTTGCACAACACCACGGGTTTTATGGTCGGAACGGATGCAGAGCAGAACGGTATTATCAAGCATGGTTCTAAGCTGATTCAGGCAGTCGCCAATGCGACGGTGCCAAAAATCTCGATCGTGGTTGCGGGTTCTTATGGGGCAGGCAACTATGCGATGTGTGGGCGCAGTTTGTCACCGCAATTTATCTTTGCGTGGCCCAATTCGCATGTGGCAGTAATGGGCGCGGCACAAGCAGGTAAGGTGTTGCGTATCGTGGCTGAAGGTAAACAAAAAGCATCAGGGATGGAACCGAATCCGCAGATGCTGGATTTCTTGGAACAAAGTACAGCGATGAAACTGGAACAGCAGTCGACGGCTTTATTCAATACCGCAATGCTGCATGACGATGGGATTATCGATCCGAGAGACACCCGAAAAGTACTGATTTTCTTATTACAAACCATTTTTGAAGCACAACAACGTGAGTTAAATCCAACACGATTTGGTGTGTCGAGATTTTAATTTTTAACACCCTCATCCTAGCCTTCTCCCTGAGGGAGAAGGGATTCTCTCGCCCTTTTGGGGAGAGGGTTAGGGAGAGGGGGAAACAATTTTTAAGGAACAAAAACAATGAAATTTACCGCAGAACATGATGCTTTACGCCGTACCACACGCCAGTTTGTTGAAAATGAATTAAATCCATTTATCCCAGAATGGGAGGAGGCAGGGCGTTTCCCGATTCATGATGTATTTAAGAAAATGGGAGATTTGGGCTTATTGGGGATTTGCAAGCCTGAAGAAAATGGTGGTTTAGGGCTCGACTATTCTTATAACCTTGTGGTGGCAGAGGAATTAGGCCGTGCTGCTTGTGGTGGTGTACCCCTCGCGATTGGCGTACAAACCGATATGGCAACACCAGCGCTGGCTCGTTTTGGCAGCAAAGAACTACGAGATGAGTTTCTAAACCCTGCGATTCGTGGTGAATATGTCGCGTCGATTGCGGTATCCGAAGTGCATGCGGGTTCTGATGTGGCAGCCATTAAAACCACAGCAAAAAAAGATGGCGACGACTATGTGATTAACGGCAGTAAGATGTGGATCACCAACTCATTACAAGCAGATTTCTTCTGTTTACTTGCCAATACCTCTGATGACAAGCCACATGTCAACAAATCCATGATTATTGTGCCAGCAAAAACGGCAGGGATTAGTTTCTCTGAACCCTTAAATAAACTGGGTATGCGCTCAACCACCACTGCACAGGTCTATTTCGACAATGTTCGTGTACCGCAACGCAACCTTGTGGGTGCAGAAGGCATGGGCTTTATGATGCAAATGATGCAGTTCCAAGAGGAGCGGATGTGGGCTTGTGCCAATGCAGTGGGCGGTATGGAAAAAGTCATTCAGCAAACCATTGATTATGCTAAAGAACGTACCACCTTTGGTCAACCTTTGATTAACAATCAATATGTACATTTCCGTTTTGCTGAGTTGATGACCGAAGTAGAAGCATTGCGCGCCTTAACTTATCAAGCATGTGAACAGCATATTGCAGGTGAAAATGTCACCATGATGGCCTCAATGGCGAAGTTAAAAGCAGGGCGTTTAAGCCGTGAAGTGGCGGATAGCTGTCTGCAATATTGGGGCGGTAATGGCTTTATGTGGGATAACCCTGCGTCGCAACTGTTTCGTGATGGTCGTCTAGGTTCAATTGGCGGCGGTGCTGATGAGATTATGTTGGGGATTATCTGTAAGCTCATGGATATTCTGCCTAAAAAGAAAAACTAGCTGCGTGGCTCTTGCTTCGTTAAAAATTGCCTCGAAATGCTCAAATATGAGCAAGGAAATAGCGAAATATATTTCGCCCTTGCGCAAGATATTCTGCGCTTTTTTAGCAATTTTGTGTCTTGCAAGAGCTACCTCGCTATACGTTTTTCTTGGTTCGACAATAAGGATAAGAATTGTGTTTGATGATTTAAAAATAGATGACAGCATTGAACTAGAGCAACAGGGCAGCATTTTGACCTTATGGCTGAATCGTCCTGAAAGCCGTAATGCCATGAGCTTGAATATGGTCACTGCCATTCAACAGGTGTTTAGCCAGATTGCCGATGATTCATCAATTCGCGCTGTCATTCTCAGAGGTAAGGGCGGGCATTTCTGTGCAGGGGGCGATATCAAAGATATGGCGAGCTTACGTGTTGAAGCTGCAAATAGTGGCAGTTTGCAACCCTACGTCGATTTTAACCGCCGTTTTGGTGCCATGATCGAGCAGGTTGACCAAGCACCGCAAACCGTTGTTGTTGTGCTTGAAGGTGCTGTACTTGGTGGCGGCTTTGGCTTGGCCTGTGTCTCAGATATTGCCATCAGTCGTGATAGCGCCCAGTTTGGTCTGCCAGAAACAGGTTTGGGCATCTTACCCGCGCAAATTGCGCCTTTCGTGGTAAAGCGGATTGGTCTAACTCAAGCGCGTCGTTTGGCTTTATTAGGTTTACGTTTTGATGGTCATGCTGCTTTGAATTTAGGGGTGATTCATCAGTTGGCGCAGAATGATGTTGAACTGGAACGGCAGCTTACTGAGACCATTCAACAGATTAAGCGTGCGGCACCTTTGGCTTCCCGTGCTACCAAAGCTTTATTACATCGAACGCTCAATGAACCTTTAAGCTCTCTTTTAGATGATGCTGCACAACAGTTTGCACAAGCAGTCGGTGGCGCAGAAGGGCAAGAAGGAACGATGGCTTTTATTCAAAAACGTTTGCCAAACTGGACTGAGCAGTAAAAGAGCAAAGTATGACTTTGCGCACCGTATCGGTCAAAACCATATACATACGGTGCTTTGAGGGATTAAATAATGAAATTTTCAAAAGTATTAGTAGCAAACCGTGGTGAAATCGCTGTTCGTGTTATGCAAACGGCCAAAGCGATGGGCTATCAAACGGTTGCCGTGTATTCAGATGCCGATGCCAATGCACGCCATGTCCAGCTGGCAGATGAGGCGGTTTATATCGGTGCATCTAAAGTTTCAGAATCCTATTTATCGATTGCCAATATTATTGAAGCCTGCCAAAAGACAGGTGCGAATGCGGTACATCCTGGTTATGGTTTCCTGTCTGAAAATACTGACTTTGCTCAGGCTTGTCTTGATCATGGTATTACCTTTATTGGACCAACAGCGGCTGCGATCGAATTAATGGGCAGTAAGCGCCTGTCTAAAATTGCCATGATTCAAGCTGGAGTACCTTGTGTGCCCGGTTATGAAGGTGATCAGCAGGATATTGATTATCTAGCTGAACAGGCAAAGAAGATTGGTTATCCTTTGATGGTTAAGGCATCGGCTGGCGGTGGTGGACGTGGCATGCGCTTGGTTCATCAGGCTTCGGATGTCTTGGATGCCTTAAAAACAGCGCGTTCAGAAGCAGAAAATGCCTTCGGCTCAGGTGAGCTGATTTTAGAGAAAGCGGTGATTGCCCCACGCCATGTCGAGATTCAGGTCTTTGGTGATACGCATGGCAATTATGTGTACTTGTTTGAACGTGATTGTTCAATTCAACGTCGTCATCAAAAGGTTGTAGAGGAAGCTCCTTGTCCTGTGATGACGCCTGAACTGCGTCAGAAAATGGGTGAGGCGGCTGTGGCAGCGGCCAAAGCTTGTGATTATGTCGGGGCAGGTACAGTGGAGTTCTTGCTGGATCAATCGGGTGAGTTCTACTTCTTGGAAATGAATACCCGTTTGCAGGTCGAGCATCCTGTCACGGAAATGATTACAGGGCTAGATTTGGTGGAATGGCAGCTCCGTGTTGCTAATGGTGAAACTTTAGCTTTGCAACAGCATGAACTGACACTAAATGGGCATGCGATTGAAGTGCGTCTTTATGCCGAAGATCCACGACAGGATTTCTTGCCACAAACGGGGAAAGTGCTGCGTTGGCAACCGGCTGGTGCTGATGGTATGTTGCCGAATGTCCGTATTGACCACGGCATGTTAGAACAAGGTGAAATTAGTCCATTCTATGATCCGATGGTGGCCAAGGTCATTGCTTATGGTAAGACCCGTCAGGATGCGATTCGATTGCTCGCTCGCGCCGTTGATGATTGTGTCTTGTTGGGCGTGAATAGTAATAAACAATTCCTGAGCAATTTATTGCGTCATCCGATTATTGTCGCTGGGGATACTAATACTGCCTTTATTCAGCAGCATTTTCAGGATGATGTGAGCCTGCATCAACAAAGCTTAAAAATTGAAACACTTGCGGTAGCAGCAGCACTATTTACCCAACAGAATCAGCAGCGCATTGCTTGGCAAACAGGTGTCGCTATGCCATTTCCGTTGAAACTGAAATATGCAGATCAACAGTTATTGTTATATGTACAAAATGATCAGCAGCAGGTCAAAGTTGAGTTATGTGACCAACAGGCAACGATCAAAATTATAAGCATCAATGGTGAAGAGATTGTTTATAGCTGTGATGGCGTTCGCCGTAAGCTAGCTTATGTATTTGATCAAGATCAGCTGTATTTAGATGCAGATAATGGCAATGTGGTGATTGAAAATATCACCTATGCAGCACCTGAAGCCGCAGAAGTTGTTGGTGATGGAAAAATCCGAGCACCGATGGATGGGGCGATTGTGAATCTGTTGGTCAATGTTGGCGATCAGGTGGTGAAAGGACAAACCTTATTGGTGCTCGAAGCTATGAAGATTCAGCAACAGATCAAATCCGATGTTGATGGTGTGGTCGAGGAACTGATTGGTCAGGTTGGGCAGCAGGTGAAAAAACGTCAGCAATTATTAAATGTTTCATTACTTTAACTGAATCAGTTGATTGAACCCTTGCAATGAGCTATCGCTTGGGTTCGATCGATTTAAGGGAACATTTTTAAGCGTAGA
>Ga0308161_1004562_pt1 | contig 12582 bp, 10 predicted proteins | sample PhyFR2_FD_201034 | JGI IMG/M metagenome (GOLD analysis project Ga0308161, IMG submission 201034) | Phyllosphere microbial communities from UC Gill Tract Community Farm, Albany, California, United States - DLSLF.R2 | ecosystem: Host-associated > Plants > Phyllosphere > Unclassified | place: USA...
CATCCGCCCAGCGGATGAGCCGGCCGTGATCGTCGCCCGACCTCGCGCACTCGCAGCGCACCCGACCTGCCCGCGTCTCAAGGAGGAGACCATGACCACACCTTCCGCAGCCGGCGACGGAACCCACTCCGCCGCACAGGCGCTCGACACACCGCCCACAGCCGTCGCCGAGGAGGACCGGCGGCGGGACTCCCGCTGGACTCTTCCCAAGATCCTGATCTGGGTGGCGATCGCCCTGCTCGGCGCCGTCGCCTGGACGATGCTCGCGTTCGTGCGCGGCGAGACCGTCAACGCCATCTGGTTCGTGTTCGCCGCGGTGTGCACGTACCTGATCGGCTACCGCTTCTACTCCAAGGTGATCGAGAGGCACCTGCTGCGACCCGATGACCGTCGCGCCACCCCCGCCGAGATCCGGGAGGACGGCAAGGACTACGTCCCGACCGACCGCCGGGTGCTCTACGGCCACCACTTCGCCGCCATCGCCGGGGCGGGCCCCCTGGTCGGCCCCGTGCTCGCCGCGCAGATGGGATTCCTGCCCGGCACGATCTGGATCATCGTCGGCGTCGTGCTCGCCGGCGCGGTGCAGGACTACACCGTGCTGTTCTTCTCCATGCGGCGCGGTGGCCGCTCCATCGGACAGATGGCGCGCGACGTGCTCGGCAGGATCGGCGGAACGGCCGCCATCATCGCCTCGCTGCTCATCATGATCATCATCATCGCGATCCTCGCGCTGGTGGTCGTCAACGCTCTCGGTGAGAGCCCGTGGGGCGTGTTCAGCGTCGCGATGACGCTGCCCATCGCGCTCTTCATGGGCCTCTACCTGCGGTTCCTGCGCCCGGGGCGCATCACCGAGGTGTCGCTGATCGGCTTCGTGCTGCTGATCGCCGCGATCGTCGGCGGAGGCGCGGTGGCCGGCACCGAGTGGGGACAGGCGATGTTCCACCTGGACCGCTCCGTGATCGCGTGGGGCATCATCGTCTACGGCTTCATCGCCGCGATCCTCCCGGTGTGGCTGCTGCTCGCGCCCCGCGACTACCTGTCCACGTTCATGAAGATCGGCGTGATCGTGATGCTCGCGGGAGCGATCGTCCTGGTCCGTCCGGAGATCACGGTCCCCGCCTTCACGGACTTCGCGTTCACCGGGCTCGGGCCGGTGTTCTCCGGACCGCTGTTCCCGTTCCTCTTCGTCACGATCGCGTGCGGTGCGCTGTCCGGCTTCCATGCGCTGATCTCCTCCGGCACCACTCCGAAACTGGTGGAGAAGGAGCGACAGACCCGCTTCATCGGCTACGGCGGGATGCTGATGGAGTCGTTCGTGGCGATCATGGCGCTGGTGGCCGCGATCTCGATCGACCAGGGGATCTACTTCGCGATGAACGCGCCGGCCGCACTCACCGGCGGCACCGCCGAGAGCGCGGTGGCCTTCGTCAACTCGCTGGGCCTGACCGGTCCGAGCCTGACCCCGGACGTGCTCACGTCGACGGCCGCGGCCGTGGGCGAGGAGAGCATCATCTCCCGCACCGGCGGGGCGCCGACGCTCGCGCTCGGATTGGCGCACATCATGCACCAGATCGGCGGCGGCACGGCGATGATGGGCTTCTGGTACCACTTCGCCATCATGTTCGAGGCGCTGTTCATCCTCACCGCCGTCGACGCCGGCACCCGTGTCGCGCGCTTCATGCTGCAGGACTCGATCGGCGCCTGGGTGCCGAGGTTCCGCGACAACAGCTGGCGCCCGGGCGTCTGGATCTGCACCGCGATCATGGTCGCGGGGTGGGGGTACATCCTGATCCTGGGAGTCACCGATCCGCTGGGCGGCATCAACACGTTCTTCCCGCTGTTCGGCATCGCCAACCAGCTGCTGGCCGCGATCGCGCTCGCCGTGGTGTTCGCCATCGTCGCCAAGCGCGGGCGGGACTACGTGCGCTGGCTGTGGATCATCGGCGTGCCGCTGGTCTTCACCGCGGTGATCACCATCACGGCCTCGATGTACAAGATCTTCTCGCCGGTGCCGAGCATCGGGTACTGGGCCAACAACGCGAAGTACCGAGCCGCGCAGGCCGCCGGTGACGACGCGCTGGGCGCCCCTGAGGTGATCGAGGCCGTGATCCGCAACACCGCGGTGCAGGGCACGCTGTCGATCGTGTTCGTCGTGCTCACGATCATCGTGATCATCGTCGCTGCGGTCGTCGCGATCTCGGCGATCCGCCGTGGTGCCGAAGACGACGGCGAGGACGCTCCTCAGCCGTCCCGCCGCTTCGCGCCGGCGGGCCTGATCACCACGCGCGCCGAGCGCGAGCTCGAAGCACAGTGGCGCGACGTCGGCGCCGGGCAGGGCCGCTGATGGCCGTGTCCCCGTTGGACGCCGTCCCCGCACCCGTCGCCTTCTGGCGGCGGGTGCGGGGCTGGGCCTCCAGCATCCGCTGGTATCTCACGACTCTGATGGGCGACCGTGCGTACGACGTCTACGTCGGGCACTGCCGGGCACAGCATCCGGATGCCGCGATCCCCACCGAACGCGAGTTCTGGCGGGACCGGATGGCGGCGCAGGATGCGAACCCCGGGGCGCGGTGCTGCTGACAGGACCCCGCTGGCGACCGTATGGTGAAGGCATGACCGACCAGGTACTGCTCTCGGGCGGGCTGGGAGCGGCGATCGGGGGGCTGCTGACACTCGTACTGCTGTGGGCGCGACGCTTCGCGCGAGGATCCCGAGATCTCGGCGGAGAGGCCGAGCGGGCCACGAGCCGGACGCTCCACCTCGCCGGCCTCGCCGCCGCCGAGCTTCGCGCTGATCAGGGCCCTGAGCTCGTGCGCGCAGCCCGGCATCTGCGGAATCTTCTCGGTGTGCACGCCGTCGCGTTCGTGGCGCCGGACGGCTCCGTCGCCACCGACGGCGCCGTCACAGGACTGGAGACGGCATCGCGGGAGATCGCCGCACGCGTGCAGGAGACCGGCCGCAGGCAGGTGTTCCCCGGGACCGGAGCCCAGGATCGGACGACCCTCGAGGCGGTGGGCGCACCGATGACCGTGGACGGCGAGAGCCGCGGCATCCTGATCGCCTACTCCGACCAGGTGCGCGGACGGCTCGTGCGCGCCACCGGCCAGGTCGCGGAGTGGTGCGCCGCTCAGATCGCGCTGACGGAGCTGGAGGCCTCGCGTGCCAGCCTCGCCGAGGCCGAGCTGCGGGCCCTGCGCGCGCAGATCAGCCCGCATTTCATCTACAACTCGCTGGCCGCGATCGCCTCGTTCATCACCACGGATCCCGAGCGGGCCAGAACGCTCGTGCTCGACTTCGCCGACTTCACCCGGTACTCGTTCCGCAAGAAGGGCGAGTTCGCCACCCTCGCGCAGGAACTGGGCAGCATCCGCAACTACCTCGAACTGGAGCGTGCGCGGTTCGGGGACAGGCTGGACGTGCAGCTGCGAATCGCCCCCGAGACCCTCTCGACCGTGATCCCCTTCCTGTCGGTGCAGCCGCTGGTCGAGAACGCGGTCCGGCACGGGCTCGAGCCTCTCGCATCCGGTGGCCGGATCATCATCGCCGCCGCCGACGAGAGCACGCACACCGAGGTCTCGGTCGAGGACGACGGAGCGGGCATGGATCCGGCTGCGGTCCGGCGCGCGCTCGCCGAGGAGAGCGCGCAGGGCACGCACGTCGGGCTGCGCAACGTCGACACGCGTCTGCGCCGGCTGTACGGACCCGAGGGCGGGCTGATCATCGAGACGAACCTCGACGCGGGGACGCTGGTGCGGATGCGGATCCCGAAGTCGCAGCCGCTGCACGAGACGGAGGAGCGATGATCATCGACGTGCTGGTCGCGGACGACGAGCCGCCGGCGCTCGCCGAGCTCGTCGCGCTGCTGGAGGCGGATGCCAGGATCGGCGCCATCCACGCGGCGTCCACCGGCGCCGATGCGCTGCGGATGCTCTCGAGCGAGGCCGTCGAGGCCGTCTTCCTCGACATCCACATGCCCGGAGTCGACGGGTTCGATCTCGCGCGGGCGCTGGGGCGGTTCGCGCAGCGACCGGCCCTTGTGTTCGTCACCGCGGACGACGCCGGAGCTGTGACGGCCTTCGACCTGGACGCGCTCGACTACGTGCTCAAGCCCGTCCGTCCCGAGCGCCTGCGTCGCGCGATCGACCGGGTGTTCGCCGACGCACGGGCGAAGGAGGCCGCCGACGACGTCGACACCGGGACGGTCGCCGTTCCGGTCGGGCAGTCCGTACGGCTGGTGCGCCGCGCCGACGTGCGCTGGGTGAAGGCGGAGGGCGACTACTCGCGGCTGTGGACGGAGGCGGGCGACACGCACCTCGTGCGCATCCCGATCTCCGAGCTCGAGGAGCGCTGGGAGGCCGCGGGGTTCGTGCGCATCCACCGCTCGTACCTCGTCCAGGCCGATGCGATCACGGGAGTGCGGCTGACCGGCCCTCTGCCGGTGGTGGAGCTGCCCGAGGTCGAGCTGCCCGTCAGCCGGCGCCTCATCCCCGCGGTGCGGAGCCGACTCGTGAAGGTGGACAGCCGATGAGTCACGGCGACGGCGGTCGTCCGGCGCGCGTTCGGGTCTCATTCCAGTCTCCGGCCCGTTCTGCCGACGCAGCGCGGGCGTCCAGCGGCGCCGCACCCGCAGTGCGGCCGGTCCGCGAGGCCGAGTCGGTGTTCCTCACCGATCTGATGCGCGCACAGCTGCGCCTGGCCGGCGCCTGCCTGATCGGGTTCGTGCTGGTCTCGCTCACGCTGACCGTCGCGATCATGATCATCGCGAACACGATCGACCTGCCGGTCTTCGGGGTGCCGCTGTCGTGGCTGCTGCAGGCGTATGCGTACTATCCGATCATCCTGGGCTTCGCGGTGGTTTTCGCCCGCAACGCGGCGCGCAACGAGCGCCGATTCCGGATGCTCGCGGATGCGGACTCCGTGCAGGGCGGTGCCGACGGATGAGCGTCGTTCTCGATCTCTCGGCGTTCGTGCTCGTGCTCGTGGCCACCGTCGTGCTGGCGGTGATGGGCGTGCGGATGAGCCGCACCACGAGCGACTTCTTCGTGGCGTCCCGCAGCGCCCGCCCGGTGTGGAACGCCTCCGCGATCAGTGGCGAGTATCTCAGCGCGGGCACGTTCCTGGGGCTGGCCGGGCTCGTGCTTCTGGTCGGTTCGGACGGGTTCTGGTTCCCGATCGGGTACGCGGCGGGATATCTTCTGCTGCTGCTGTTCGTCGCTGCGCCGCTGCGACGCAGCGGCGCGTACACGATCCCGGACTTCGTGGAGGCTCGGCTGGAGTCCCGCACCGTGCGCCGGGTCACGAGCCTGCTGGTGCTGGTGATCGGCTGGCTGTACATCGTTCCGCAGCTGCACGGGGCGTCACTGACGCTGGGCGTCGTGGCGGATCTGCCGCCCTGGGTCGGTGCCGTCGTCGTCGCTGTTGTCGTGTCGGGCATCGTGGCGGCCGGTGGCATGCGCGCGATCACGGTCGTGCAGGCCATGCACTACTGGGTCAAGCTCAGCGCGCTGGCCATTCCGGCGGTGCTCATGCTGATCGTGCTGTCGGGGCGGGAGCCGTCGTCCGACCCGGTGGTCGCCTTCCCCGCGGAGCTGGGGCCGGTGGCGGCGGATCCCTATTCGACGGCATCCCTCATGATCGCGCTGCTGCTGGGCACGATCGGTCTCCCGCACGTGCTGGTGCGGTTCTACACCAGCCCGGACGGGGCCTCTGCGCGGCGGACGACGGTGCTCGTCGTCGCGATGATCGGCCTGTTCTACGCGGTGTCGGGCACGCTCGGGCTGATCGCGCGCGTCGCCGCACCCGATCTGGCGCTCCCGGGGGTGGCCGACACGGTCGTGCTGGCGCTGCCCGCCCGGCTGCTGCCCGAGCCGCTCGGCACCATCGTCACGGCGATCGTCGTCGCCGGCGCCTTCGCGGCGTTCCTGGCGACGTCGTCAGGTCTGGTGGTCTCTCTTGCGGGCGTGATCAGCCAGGACCTCTTCGACGGGTCGGTGCGGTCATTCCGTCTTTCGGCCGTGCTGTGCGTCGTCGCACCACTGATCGTGGCGCTGCTGACCGGACCGGAAGCCCTGGTGTCGAGCGTCGGCACGGTGTTCCTGGTGGCGGCGACCAGCCTGACTCCGGTCATCCTGCTCGGCGTGTGGTGGCGCGGTCTGACCGCCCGAGGGGCGCTCGCGGGGATGCTGGTGGGTACGCTCACGGTGGGCGCGTCGCTGATCGCGTCGATCGCCCTCGACCCGCAGGCGCGGGCCGCGGCTTCCTGGATCGTGCAGCCCGCGGCGTGGGCGATCCCGCTGGTCGTCGTGGTGATCGTGCTGGTCTCGCGGTGGGACCGGCGGCGGATCCCGGGCCGCGCGGAGTGGTATCTCACACGCCTGCACCTGCCGGAGCGCAGCGGCGACCCCGGCTGAGAGTCGCTCGTACTTCGGCGGGTCTCCGGCACGCCCTGTTACTGGACGGGCTCGGGCGTGATGCGCGGGCGGGCGGCGCGCTCGGCCTCGGCGTCGCGGATGCCCTTCTCGACGACCTCGGCGAAGATGCGCCCGCCGGCGTCGCCGGGGTGGATGCGGTCGCCGGCGAGCAGATCCTCGTGCGGGGCGATGGCGCCCGCCCAATCGGCGACGACCACGCCGAGGCGCCCTGCGGCGAACGACTGCAGGTCGCGGTTCACCCCGGGGATCCAGTCGCGCGGGGCGTAGGCGTTCACGAGCACGAGGTCACGGTTGCGACCGACGGTGTCGGCGATCCTCTGCAGCACGTCCTCGTCGACCGAGCCGTTGGTCCCGAGCGCCACGACGACGTGCTCGCGCAGATTCCCGGAGTCCTCCAGCGCGTCGATGATCCGCGGCCCGGCCCAGACCGAGCGCGACACCTTGGCATCCACCTCGATCCCGGGGAACTGCTGCTGCAGGGCGGGAGCGGATGCCAGCATCACCGAGTCTCCGACGGCGGTGACGTCCGTGCCTGAGATCGCTGCGGGTGTCGTGGGTGCGGGAGTAGGCACGGTCTTCTTCAGGGCCTCCTGACCGGCGCGGATGGCCATTTCGGAGGTCGTCATCGGGGGTGCGCTGGCGACCGCGGCAGTCGTGCCGCCCAGCGCGAGTACAGCCGCCAGCGCGCTCGTCGCCATGGCGAGCCTGCTGACCGGACCGCGTGCGAAGCGCACCCGCACGGCGCGCAGCGAGCGGCGGAATCCGAGCCGCCGCAGCGGCGTCTCCACGACACGGAACGACACGGCCGCAGTCGTCACCGACAGCACCAGGGCCGTGCAGCCCGCCCAGACCGGCGCTCCGGCGACCTGCGCGGAGACACCCAGGCCGCTCGCGGCGGAGACGAGCACGAGCACCGGCCAGTGCCACAGGTAGATGCCGTAGGAGCGGTCGCCGATCCATCGCAGCGGCTGCACATCGATGGCGCGGCCGAACCAGGAACCGGGCATGACGCCCGCCAACACCGCGAGCACCGTTCCCGCGGATGCCAGCAGCAGCGGTCCCGGGAATCCTGTCCCTGCTGGCTGCGAGGGCTGGAACGCTGCGAAGACCACAAGACCGACCCCGAGCATCCCGAGCAGCGCCCCACCGGCGCGGACGCTGGGGCGCAGCATCCATTCCCGCTCGGGCATGCGCCGGATGCCGAATGCCAGGGCGATGCCGAGCAGCAGCCCGAACGCGTGCGAGTCGGTGCCGAAGTACGCCCGCGTGACGGAGCCGGTCGAGACCAGCACCGACATCCACCATGCGGAAGCACCGGCCGCGACCACCGCGAAGGCGACGAGCACCCAGCGCACGCGCAGCACAGCCAGCAGGAGGGGGAGGAGCAGCGGCCAGAGCAGATAGAACTGCTCCTCGACGGCGAGCGACCACACGTTGCGGAACAGCTCCGGCTCCGTCGCGGCGAAATAGTCCGATCCGCCCGCGAGCGCCACCCAGTTGTAACTGAAGGTCGAGGCTCCCAGCAGCTGCCGGCCGATGCCGACCAGCACGTCGCCGCCGATCAGCCAGGCGACGGTCGCGCACACGGTGAGCATCACGGCCAGCGCGGGCAGCAGCCGGCGTGCCCGACGACGCCAGAAGTCCAGCAGGCGGTGCCGCAGCGGATGCCGCGTCGGCCGCAGCATGAGCGAGGTGATCAGGAACCCGCTCACCACGAAGAAGACGTCCACACCGACCAGTCCGCTGCGCAGACCGAGCCCGGGGAAGAGGTGGTAGGTCAGCACCAGCCCGACGGCGATCGCGCGGAGTCCGTCGAGCCCCGCGTACCGCGGGAGGTGGGGCGAAGACGGAGACATCACAGTAGAAGAAAGGCGCATTTCTAAGAGGGGGGAGGCTCCAGTTTAGGCTGGACGGGTGCGCATTCGCCTGGACATCGCCTACGACGGCACCCACTTCCGCGGGTGGGCGAAGCAGCCCGGTCTGCGCACCGTGCAGGGTGTGCTCGAGACCGCGCTGGCACGCATCGTCGGGTCCGACGTGCAGTTCGTCGTCGCCGGAAGGACGGATGCCGGTGTGCACGCCTCCGACCAGGTGGCCCATGTGGATCTGGACGAGGCGCAGTGGTCGCGGGTCACGGCCCGGCACGGACAGGCTGCCTCCGATCCGGCTGGTTCGCTCGCGCGTCGCATTCGCGGGGTCCTGGGTCAGTACCCCGATGTGACCGTCACCCGCACGAGCCTCGCGCCCGAGGGCTTCGACGCCCGGTTCTCGGCGGTGTGGCGCCGGTATCGGTACCGGCTCGCCGACACGACCGTGGGCTACGACCCGATGCGTCGCAACGACACCACCACGATCCGCGCCGCGCTGGACGTGGATGCCATGGATGCCGCAGCCCGCACCCTGATCGGCCTGCACGATTTCGCGGCCTACTGCAAGCCGCGCGAGGAGGCGACGACCATCCGCACCCTGCTGGACTACCGCTGGGCGCGGGATGCCGAGGGCGTGCTGGTCGCCGATGTGAAGGCCGACGCGTTCTGCCACAGCATGGTGCGCGCCCTGGTCGGCGCCTGCGCGGCCGTGGGGGAGGGCAAGCTGTCCGTCGACGACGTCGTGCGGCTGCGCGACGAACTGACCCGCACGAGCGCGTTCAAGGTGCTCCCGGCGCGCGGTCTGACGCTCACCGAGGTCGGCTACCCGGCTGACGAGCTGCTGGCGGCGCGGGCCGAGCAGACCCGCGCTCGCCGCGACCGGGACGGTGATGACGCAGGGGATGCGTGAGCCGAGACGGATGCCCGCATCGGTCGGTCAGAGGATGAGCGGCCGTCCCCGGATCAGGGAGCTCGATTCGGCGGCACTGCAGGTGACGCACGGGCTGAACGCCGTGACGATCGGGATGGGCGTCAGCGTCGTCTCCGCGTTCCTGATGGTGGTGGTGCTCGGCATCGTGAACCAGGAGCTCGACGGCCTGGACGAGGTGCTGAAACTCGGCCGGGACCTCGACGGGCTGCTGCGTGCCATGTTCGCGCCGATACTGATCCTCGCGGGCGTGCTGCTGCTCGTCGGGCCGATCGGCTTCGTGTGGCGCCGCGCGGCGACGTTCGCCGCTGCGAACAGGTTCGCGGCTCAGCATCCGACCGACGCGCCCCCGCGCACGGTGCGGGAGGGGCTCCGCAGGACGCCCTCGGACGCGCTCGAGTCGGCCGGGGTCTTCGGCATCATCGCGTCCGGACTTCTGCTCGTGGTCGCCGGGGTGCTCCTGATCGGGGCTGTCGTCGAGAACCCCGAGGACATCTCGAACCTCACGATCTTCCTCCTGTCCGCGGCAGTGGCGGTGCTGATCAGCATCGTCGCGACCGTGCGCGGGCGCCGGGGCCAGCCTGCCGAGAAGCAGCGCGCGCTCGCGCTCCAGCAGCAATGGAAATCGCCGGCGAAGCGCGCGGGCCGGGCGGAGCGAAGCCTGCGGCTCGCGTTCCCGCGCGCCGACGTGCCCCGCGTCCTGCGCGGCGGCAGCCTGTGGTGGCTGTTCGGCGTGCTCTACCTCACCGTGTGGCTCGGTGTCGCGGTGTTCGTCGTGGGTGTGTGGCTGCGTCAGCCGGGCCGCTTCAGCCGGCCGCGCGTACTGGACCCGTTCGGTGAAGGCGCGATCGACGTGTTCAGCGGTACCGGCGGGTTCCTGATCCTCGCGAGCGGGGTGGCCTCGGCGGCGCTCTGGCTGGCTCTGGCGCTGTTCGGATTCGTTCGCGAAGAGGTGCTGCGCCGCTGGCTCACGCGCGCCGGCGGGGTGCGGATCGCCGACCCCCAGCAGCGCGCCGAACTGCTGGGGCTCCCGCTGGCGGGCACGATGATCTCGCTGATGCTGGCGGGCTGCGCCGCCGTGATGCTGGTCGTCACCGGAGCGGCCGTGTCGGTCGGCCTGCCGAACCTCGACGCGGGGGCCGCATGGCTGACCGGCGGGTCGCTGCTGCTGGCCGCGCTGGTGTCCGGGATGCTCGCATCCCGACGGGAAGTGCGGCTTCGGATGCTGGTGCGCGACGCCCTGATGCCGGGTGACGTCTCGGGCGATGACGACGTGGACGCATAACCGGCCGCACTCGCCATTTCAACCCCACGACGCGTTCAGCGTGCGGCGGTAACGTGAACGCATGAGGCTCATCTCGTACAACCTGCGCAAGCATCGGGCGGCATCCGAGCTGGTGGCGCTGGTCGGCAGACATGACCCTGACATCCTGTGCCTGCAGGAATGCGACACCACGGCGCTGCCCGAATCCATCGACGACCTCTCGCTCGTGCGGGCCACCAGCGGCAACCGGCTCGGCCTGGCGATGTACCTGCGCAGCAATCAGTTCCGGGTGGAGCGGGTGCGCACGATCGGCCTGAAGAAGTCCCTGCACGACCGCGTGCTCAAGCCCGCCGAGGAGCGGGTGCTCGGGGCGCTCCTGACGAACATCGACACGGGCCGCCAGCTGATCGTGGCATCCTTTCACGCAGCCCCGCTGACCGCGCTGAACTCGCTGCGCCGCAACCAGATCCGCGCCGGTCTCGACGCGCTGCAGGCGCTCGCTCCCGGCAAGCCGGTGCTGATGGTCGGTGACTACAACTATCCGGTGTTCAAGGAGAACCTCGGGCAGACGGTGCGCGAGCACGGCTACCGGCTGACCCTCAGCGACGACCGCACCTACACCCGGTACCGCGTGTTCCGCGGGCACTACGACTTCGCGACTTCGAACGGCTTCGACATCGCCGACATCACCACGCTCCCGCAGGGCACCAGCGATCACCGTCCGATCCTGATCACGGCCGAGGCCGCGTAGCGGGTCTCAATCCCAGACCTTCGGATGGGCTGAACCGGAATACCCCGCTACGATGAGCGCGGATGAACGATGCGGTCATCCACTTCGCGCGACGTCTGAGGGGACATTCGCATGGATCTGTCGGATATGTCGCGAGGCCGGAGGATGGTCGCGGTCATCGCGTCGACCGTGCTCGTCGCTGGCCTGCTGGTCGTCGCTGGCGGTGCCTCGGCGAGTGCGGCCACGGCCACGGAGGTCGAATCGAACGACGAGGTGTCCACGGCGAATCCATTGCCGCTCGGCACGACAATGCACGGCACCGCTTACAGCTCGTCCGACAAGGACCAGGACTACTACGTCTTCGACGTACCGGAGAGCGGTCAGCTGCACGTCGACCTGCAGTTCCCAGCCGGCTTGCAGGGGCTGTACGCCTATGAGGTCGAGATTCAGGGTGCTCGTGGTGACGCCGAAACGTACTTCCGTTGGGTGCCGACGCCGGACTGGTCTGACGGAACCCGCCTGCGCAGTCAAGCGCCTTTCCTGCAGGCGGGGCGCTACTGGCTGCTGATCGCTGCGGCCCCAGGAATGCCGACCTGGAACCAGCCGTACTCGCTCACGCTCACGTCGACTCCGGGCTTCGTGGAGACCGAGCATCGCAACAACAGTTCAGGCACCCCCGATGCTCTCGCACTCAGGCAGACGATCCTAGGATCCAGTCTTACCGCGTGGGGACGCGACGAGGATTGGTTCACCTTCGACGTACCGGAGGATGGCCGGGCGATCGTCGACTTCCGATTCCCTGCGGGCCTGTCGGCAGGAAAGGCGTATTCGCTGATGCTGCACGGGAACAGCAGTGGTCTGACATACGCATGGGACGTCGATGCCTCGGCATCGGATGGTGCGCTCATTCGCAACCAGGGCGTGTTCCTGCGTGCGGGCCGCTATGAGGTGCAGGTGCTGGGGAAGGATACATGGGCGGGATGGGGAGCCCCGTACTCGCTGAACGTCGATGTGTCGCCCGGATTCGTCGAAGCTGAGCCGAATTACACCTCGCTCAACGCCACGGCCCTGCCCCTTGGTAAGGCGATCAGCGGTTCGGCGCTGTCGACTCCCTCGAGCGACATCGACTGGTTCCGGTTCGAGATGCCGGAAGCGGGTGCCGCACAGCTCGATTTCACCTTTCCAGCGGACCTCGGCAGCGGTCAGGCGTACACGGTCGCGGTCAACGACGCTCATGGGCAGCCGATCACGACCTTTGAGGTGAGCGGGCCTGAATCCAACGGCGACCGTCTGCGCTCCCTTCCGGTTCCTCTGCCGGCCGGGCCAGCGTTCGTCAGCGTGCTGGCGCTCAGCTCCTGGGC
>Ga0308161_1004564_pt1 | contig 12577 bp, 13 predicted proteins | sample PhyFR2_FD_201034 | JGI IMG/M metagenome (GOLD analysis project Ga0308161, IMG submission 201034) | Phyllosphere microbial communities from UC Gill Tract Community Farm, Albany, California, United States - DLSLF.R2 | ecosystem: Host-associated > Plants > Phyllosphere > Unclassified | place: USA...
AAGCGGTACTGATAATCCGATCCAGCACAGCTTCATCGACAGGTTGCTCAGTGAAACTGCGTTCACTTTTGTGACTTGTAAAAATATCAATCAGTTCGCTCATGGTTCCTCCCATATAAAGCGCAACTATAACAGTACTGTGTCCACACGCTTGGTAATTAGAGGGTTTTGTAGTGAGAATTAGTAACTGTTTTTTATTATGTACACGTCTATGTACACTTTTAAAATCTATGATGGGAGCTATCAAATTTATATTACAGGGCTTAACGGTTCGTATGCCCGCACGATTGTGGACGTGACTTTACCCAGCACTACAATTCCTTCCATCCCTTCTCAGTCGATTCTCTCACCATCCTGAGCGTTAATCTTTGGATTGTAAGTCGAGAAGCATCGATGTCTCCAAGCTTCTTATTGAGTAAGGGGTCTACCAGCACAAACTCTTCCGTTGTATCAAGGTGGATCATGTTTACCGGATTAAGCATGAAGATACTATTTAGGTTGAGGTGTTGCTCGATATAGTAGGTGGCTGGAGATTGAAAACTCATTCAGATTCCCCCGTTAGGGCTGAATTGTGCGTAAGCTGTAGCCTCGCCTTCTTGAGTAGAGACATCCCGGAAGGTACACGTATGTGCCTTTATCCAGTGGTTGGCCTCACGCAAGCTGAAGTGCCAATTAACCTGCTTTAGGTGCCGAACAAAATCTTGTGTGGTGACTACATAGCGACCAGATGGCTCTCGCTTGATAGCACTGAAAAATGCATCCTTAATCTAGTAATAACGTGGCATGATAAAACTCCCTTTCAAAGATCTGTATGTATAAACGGTGTTATCTGCCGGGGGTTTTGAGCAAGCCAGAGTGACTCATAAAATTGTAAAGCCTATGTCAGAATGGGAGTTTTAATTTGATGGGTAACAGTGCGCGTGACTGATCTCAAATTCCGCAATACGTAGCCTCCCCGAGTGGATGTGATTCATTTATAACCTCGTCATCTTCGAGCGACACGCGAGAACTTAGCGTTACAAGTGCTTGATTACACTGCTGTACAAGGAATTATCAAAAGTAGAAACTTGGCTTTCAAGCAGAACATCCTGTGTGGTTAGAAGCGCATGGCATGCTTTGCAAGTATGAGACCTAAAATAGGGATTCTGTAAAGACGGCAATCGTTAGTCTTAAACGCGGATTGCCGTCTCCTTAAAAGGTCACAATGTCAGTCATTGCGGCTGTAATGAAAAGAAATCAGGTTTTCGGAACCTTCTCATTCGAACCGTCAATGAGCATTCTGAAAGAGATCCCATCGGTTACCATAAAGATCCTCAAAAACAACAACAGTACCGTATTCCTCTTCCCTAGGCTCTTCACAGAAGGTAACCCCCTTCTCTTTCATAGCGGTAAAATCGCGCCAAAAGTCATCCGTCTGTAGGAAAAGAAATACTCGGCCTCCTGCTTGGTCGCCGATAAAGCCAGATTGTCGCTCATTTGAAGCCCGTGCAAGAAGCAAATTGCAGTCACTTCCAGGTGCGGGTGACACCACTACCCAACGTTTTCCCGGTTGTGGAGTGTCCTCTATAAGGGCAAATCCAAGCTTGTCAGTATAATATTCAATCGCCCTATCATAATCGTCGACAACTATAGCTACATAACCAAGACATCTTTTCTGTGTACGCATCGCTTACTCCTTTTGCAATCAAGCTTATTCTTATAACAGATATACCTTATTACATCGCCTGTTTTCTTTAGTAACTTTTCACCTCAGAAAAAGTATTCAGCAAACAAAAACAGACTTAGGTCACAGTAAAAAAATTTCAATTTATAATCGATTATTTAATTAGCTATTGCTCAATTGACAAAAGTTTAAGCTGAGAAATTAACTTTTTTTGCGCAAAAATAACATTAGTGTGCTAACTAAAAATAGCAACAGCCCAAGTTAAGTATTTCTTATATATTAAAAAGAAACAAAAAGTGCTGAAGTTGTTACACATAAACATAATTTACGAATAAAAATAAGCGTCAATCTACCTTGACATAGAATTACATTAATTTAACTTATATTTTATGAATAAAATCAATAGGTTGCCAAAGTTAGCTTACAAAACATAATCATTTGAAACCTTATGAAACATTCTGAGTGTTGCATGTTATCCTTCTGAAGTTATATAAACAAAACGCACCCCAGATGTAATAGTAAAGACTTGCTGATCTAATTGGCCGCGCACTTATCTTCTTTGTGCCAAGCCAACCGCCAAATTCAATGCCGTTTTTATCGGTATTTTAAGGATTCATTATGCAAGCAACAAAATTATCGTTACCAGCAACACAGGAAATCAAGAGCCGCTTCTCACCACTGAATAATTATCGGCAAGACGAAGAGAGTTTTTTTCAATATTCATCGGAATTCCTCAAATTCATTAAAGATGAAGAACTACTCCCCGCTCTGATTAAAGAGATTATTTCTGATCCAGATTATTTGGCTGAAGTAGCTTCTAATTCTTATAAGCATGTAAATCACTTTTCCAAAGTAGTGCTAATTAACGACGCAAATCAAGATAACTGTAGGTTAACACTTCATATTTGGAAGCCTCCATTTACCGAGACTGAAATTTCCCAAGAACTTATACATGACCATCGGTTTAGTTTCTCTTCCTACGTATTATGTGGAAAGCAGACCCACGAAATATTTCGCGAAAATCCTGTAAAATCGGTTACAAAAGTCCGCTTTCAGAAATATAAGTATCTTCCTTCCGCTACGGGAAATATTCACGACTGTTTTTTTGAAGAAGATGTATATCTAGATCAGATTCAAGAAAAAGTAGTCACACGCGGAAATATCTACACCATGAAAAATGAATCCATACACCGCATTGTATTCCCTGAAGGGGATGAGCCCATTATTTCATTTTTGGTAAGGGGGCCACGGAAAAGAAATTACACGCACACATATAACACTTTTTATCCCCGCGAAGGAACAGAATCCAGTGTTCCGATGTATACACCGGATGAGTTGCACACTCTTCTTTCTTACACATTGGATAAAATCTAAGGAAAAATTATGAGTCTCGTTGTGGATACCGAAGGTTCGGTTCATGAAAAACATGGTGAATATAATATCTTTCGTCAGTTGGCAGTAAAAGTATTTGCGGACCATATTGATGATGAAAACTATTATAAATGGCTTGACGAAGTACCTATGGAACTTCAATCCCAGTTCCCTAGTGTCGAATTTAAAGAACGTGACTGGGTAAGAGCAAATCCTCCTCTAAATACAGCCGTATATTACGATACTCCCGAGTATGATGTTCTCCCTACTGGTGCACTGCTCAGGACTTCCTGCAGTAAGCTCACTCATGCTTTTTGTGCGTTCAAAATGCCAGAAGACGCGACTGGAAATCGTCTCGACCGCAGGCACGTATTCGAAGGAAACGAAAAGGCCACTATCCAGAGTGACCCTATCAGCAAAGATGCAGTCAGCATTGTAAAAAAGCTGATTACTCGTAGGGATGTTGACCAGCCTGGAACATTCTTGGCCTTAGCAACCGGGATTTCTGCCGATGATCTGAGTCCCGCAATGGTACTAAAGGGCCACCGTACCACGTTTTACGTTCTCATTGACGGTTACGACGTCCTACGCTGTTCCATTGACCGTTCATCTGTTTTTGATTTCCGTTCTAACGGTAATGCAGAATCCCCTGAAAATTGGAAAAGTTTCCGTGAAGTCGAGTTGTCACTTTATCCAAGAATTTCTGACGAAATCAAAAACGATCCCCGTGTTGTTCAGGTCATTGAAGCCCTCAGAGATTCGCTGATAACGCGCTTTAATACGCACGTTATTTATGACATCAAATACCAGCGCGGCATGAAGTTGCTGGGAAAATACTAAAATAAAATGTGGGGTATTACGTGCTTGCAGCGATTTTTTTAACCGGAATTCTTGCGGTATTGAACGGGGCGAAATATCAGTCCCTTAGTAATTATCTTCATCTCACGTATGGGTACCCCACGCATGAAATTGCGTTTCTATTCTCGTTGTCAAATTTATGCGGCCTTACATTCGGATTCTTAATGCTCTCATTCCCAAGCATAAGAAATAAATTCTCAGGTTTACATATTGCAGTTCTGTTATTTCAGGCCATAGCTTACGGCCTGAGCCTATTCTTCCGTGACGTATATAGCATCATGCTACTGCAACGAATGTTGGAAGGTTTCGTTTTTGCTTTTATAATGAATTTTTATCCTGTGGCACTGACACGCAATTCACCTCATGATAAGACTGAACTCATCATGTGCATGTGGGGATTAGTTTACGCCTTGGGTTTTGCTTTTTCAAACAGCCTCGCCTCTCTCCCAATACCGCATGCTCTGGCTTATAACTTACCTTCCCTAATGCTAATTGCATGCCTGATAATGTTTAACCGACGAGTCATGTTGTCAGTGAAAAGTGGCCATCTAGGCGCTTCGCCAATCATGAAACCATCACTGAGTGTACTTACAAAGATTGGCATGGTAGCGATTCCGTTCTTTCTTTTTACATTCATTTATAACAGTTTTTTGTTTACCTATTCATCAAATCATCCTACAGGTAGTCCGCTATCTTGGATGATGCTTATCAACGGGGCGGGAATCCTTTTTACAAACGCACTAATTTCCTCTGGAAAAGTGAATGCAACCTTCTTTCTGCTATTTATTATCGCCGCGCTCTGGTTTCAACTCTCTGTCTTTTCGAACTCATCGCTTCCCGCATCCACATCTATTGTTTTTATTCTGGGCATGATGGAAGGAGTCATCTTTGGATTTTTCGTCAGGCATTTTATGCGGGCCGATTTTGATCTAGTAAAAGCAGGCTATCTTGTGTCAGGTAGTCTTGGGGCAACACTTGGTCCGCTCTTTCCGCTTTACTTAGGTAAACTCACCCCCTCTCTTTCAGTACTGTTTCTAGCGGCTTGTATCAGCCTGCTTACATTGAACGAAATATCCCGGAGAGATTCACGGTTGCGTCCTGGAGGGGATCATGTCTAATACTGCCGTAATGTTTTATAAACCGGAATTCACTCAATCGGATCGTAAAAGATTTGCGCCATTAATCAAAGAATATCTTACTGTTTTCGGGCTCTCAATTAATGATGAATGCCTAGTGTTAGGTTCGAAGAGTAAAGCTGAACTTTTTGATCGTGTTTATTCCCAATTGCTTGCCAATGCACGACGCAGTTTTGAACACAGCTATATTGGTGCATACACATACCTAACGTCCAGACCTGAAATTACTGCTGAGCAGCTATTCAGTGAATGGATTTCTCCACAAAATCCAGCTTGCCGGCTTGGTGAGGACCAATACTATCTGCAGAGAGGGGAGCTTCGTGTAGTTAACCCATTCTGTCCATATCAAAGAAAAGCTTTCATAGAAAGCGATTCCTCTGTCCACCTTTTCCTGCTCAGTAAAAAAGGAAATCGGCCATGGTCAGATATCAAGCTTCATTTTCAAGGTAGTCCTGTGCAGTCTGGAAAAGACGGTTTAGGGATTCGGTCATACCTTAGTCAGTGCGACTGGTATACCCCTACGACCAATGGCCTCCATTTGTCAGCTTCTGCTGAAGATGCAGAAAGAGAAAGCCAGGAAGTAATGGAATTCTTCTTTAATAGGAATGCGCAAACCATATGAAAAAAGAACTTATCCTAATAAGGCATGGCCATTCTGAATGGCAAGCGGGTACTACACAAAACAGAGATAGTCATCTTACAGGCAAAGGAATATGTGAAGCCGGACAGCTTTATAATGCACTTCCCGCTTACACAGACGTAGCAAGTTTCCACTTAATAAGCAGTACACTTAACAGAGCGGTTGAAACGTGTCGACTGGCATTATCCCCCGAATTATTCACAAATGTACTGTTTGACAGAAATTTCCGTGAGGCATCTTTCCATGTGCGCGGAGGTCTTCATCTTCCAGAGGATTTTTATCCGGAAGCTAGCGGAAAGGTAAGCGACGAATATCTTGGATTCAAAGCAGGCATAAAATCTGCGTTAGCCGGAGTACTCGCCAGGCATGATCGGGTTATGATCTTCACCCACGGAGGTGTCATTAAAACCATTCTGCGGCTTCACTGCGGCTCAGACACCTTTTGTACTCAAGTAGATAACTGCTCCGTAACGCACTTTGTCAAAACAGACGACACCTGGTTACTTCAGAGGGTCAATCACCGATGCTGAGCCATGAGACGCTTTATTTGAGCACAGTGATAATACTCTGTGCATTGTGTCAATCGGTGGTTGGAGTTGGTCTTATCATGATAGGACTGCCCACGCTTATCTTGAGTGGCTATTCATTTGATCATGCTCTCTCTATTTGCCTGCCCGGTTCACTTATTATAAATATCTTTCAGGTATTCTCGGAACGAAAGAAATACAATCGACCAGACTTAATTTCTTATTTAAGCATAGGATTTATCTATATAGCATTTCTTTTTTATCTTAATATGATAATAGGGGTAAGTTTTAGCAAGCTGACCGCAGGTATAATACTTTTGATTACAGGTGCTATAGGCTTCCTACCGGCAGTTAGAGAGCGTTTTCTTAATGCGCTTAACATGCGCCCATGGTTCACTAACGCAGCTATTGGCATAATTCATTCTATTTCAAGTCTTGGTGGCTCTCTTCTTTCACTGACGGGTACAGCGCGTTATGAGCGTAGCGACGAGGCCCGACGGTTCATAGCAGGAGGATATCTTTCACTAGGCATAATACAACTTATGTTTTATTCAACGCATGGGGTCAGTATTACACCGGTAATGTATTCCCTCATTGCTGCGCCTGCTTATCTTTTTTCAAAAAAATTGGTTACACCATTTATTAACCACCGTAAGCTTAAAAATTTTATATTTATCTTAATTCTAATTTATGGTTCCCTTCTAATAAAGCAGTCAATGTGAGGTTTAAATGGAAAACATTCTTGCAAAATATATCAACTCTGAAGTAGGCGTTTCGTTCAAGTGTGGAAAAGTCGAAAAGGCAATTCTAAAATCTGCCAATGCGGGATTCATAGTAATTAAATCAGAAGAAACCGTACAGCATATTCCATTTCATTCGGTGATACGGTTCATTGAAGCAGGAGACGAGGCTTTCTTTCTTCTTCGTAAAAGGTCTTATCCTCTTACTATAGTCGTATCGCCCGTAATCAGCTTGAATACCTATTGACATCGAAGCCAGCTTCCGAGAGGAGAAAATGTTATGGTCAGCATAACCACTACAGAAAGTTTGCATTACTTGACGACTAATCCTTGGAACATTCCTTCAGTGAAGCATAACAGAGGTAACGAACCTTTATTAATCACTGTGTCCGGAAACTATAATCTTGGTAAATCAGCATTTATGAACAGGCTGGGAGCAAGACTGTTTCAGCAAGATAGTTTTACGATTCTCATAGATGAAAGTAGCTTCCGCCATAGGCAGCATCCTTACGGCCTCAGAGAAGCAGATTCTAACTTTTTTTCATTTATAGTTTATATGATGGCCCAGCGGGATATTCTTATAAAGTCTTGGCTAAATTGTGGATTCAATGTAATTATTGAAAGATCTTTTACGGAAGATTTTATGCTCAGTTGTCTACTTAATGACGTATCACTATTGAGTGAAAGTCAAACAGGGCTTCATAGCCAGTTACATGAATCTTATATGAGAAGTAACAGAAAACCTGACTGTATAATTTATTTTAATTATCCGGCAGAACGTTCGCGATTTAACCACGAGTCTGCGGTCAGAATGGGACAAGTACCAGCATTTTTCTGTGGGGATATCGACAGGGAAAAATGGTTCAGTGCATGCCACAGCCGTTATAAGGATTTCGCTAAATCATTGCAAAATGAGGATATTCCTGTACTAGAACATCGCTACGATTCTTATGAAGATTTGCTGGTTAGCGATTTTATGAGGCGTTTTTTCTAATCCCTTTATTGGCAAATGAGGAACGGTATGATTAGTCTCAAATTATGTCTCCAGCCTGAAGTTTGAATGGCATGGTATAGAGTCTATCCCTGCCTGTTATGTGCATGGATAAGTTTTTATCGAAGCATTAATCTTCATCGAAATCAGTACCGATAAAAAGCGTGCCAACATAGGTTCACTGAAAATATTTAATTTTTTTAAATAATGAAAACCATTTAAATGTTTTTTACTATTGAACTTTGCGGATAATTTAGGATGAGAAAATGAACACTGATCGCAGCATGGGCATAGAGGAAAAGGCTGAGTATATCGAATCCAGTGCTACTCGTAATTATTTTAGTGAAGTCTATAGCTGCTATATCAATGGCAATTATCGAGCGGCTGTAGTATCTCTTTGGTCAGTTTTAGTTTGCGATGCAGTTTACAAAACGCAAAAACTTTTTGAACTTACAGGCGATATTTGGGCGCAAAAAAAATTAGCTGCCATTGAAAAGCTACAGCAGGAAAATAGCAAATCATCAGAATGGGAACTTGATCTTTTCGAGGGCTTCTATACTAATAAAAAATTTATTGGGATTGGTGAAATATCTAACATTAGAGACATACAGAAAAAAAGGCATTTATGTGCCCATCCAGTATTATCAGAAGACAATGCCTTATACACTCCGAATAGGGATTCTGTAAAAAGCATGATATTAAACGCCCTTGATGATTTTTTAATACGTAATAATTACTATGGAAAAGATGTTTTCCCTATATTGAGAGACACTTTAAAAGAAGACAGTGAATTTTACTCTGAATTAAGGAACATAAAACCACTAATAATTAAGTACTGCCAAAGACTAACTCGACCAGCGACTTATCAGATATTCAAGGATTTCTATAAATTTAGCTTCAGATTAAATGACGAAGACGCCGTAAAATATCGAAGGATGAATCGAACTGCATGCCTTCACCTTTACAAAGAAGTTAAAAAAACGCCTTCTCTCATCCTAAAAATGAAAGAAGAAAGAGATTTTTTTGAGAACGTATCTTTCAAAACAAATACTCTTACTTTTCTTTTCCACTTTCTTTCCTTAAATAGGGAAATTTATGAAAATTTTTCAGAAGAAATGCGTGACCGTTTAAGAGCATGTCGCGATAAGGAAGCTGAGGATGATGTTTTTTATGGCCTTAAAATTGCCAGCATGTTTTTATTCAAAACGCCTGATGATTACTTTGTTTTCTTAAAAAATGAATTAGACAATAACATAATTAAAAGATTTACACTTGCAGAACACCTCTTTATTTCTGAGGTTTTTCATGATGTGGATTGCCGTGAGATACTGCAAAATATATCGATTTCATATGCCGAAAATTCTTCGACCTATGATGATGCAGATAACCGTTTTGATCTTGTTCTTAATGAAAGCTTGCTTAACTCGTTTACCTCTGAACAATTGAACAAGTTGATCAGCTGCTTTGATTCTAATAGTCAAATCAGTTCCAGACGCCGAAGTGGAATAGATAAAATAAAATTAGAAAATAGATTAAAAGAGATTTCAACTTGAGTTTAAATTTTAAAAATTTTGCCAAAAATGAAAATTAAAAATTAATGAAATATAGCTTTAAAGGTGTAAAAATTAGATGCTAATCACGTCCCATTCTCATCAAGCTAGCTTAACCAGCCTGAGTCTTTTTATTAGTAAACAGCCAAAAGTATTTAAACTCTTAATTTTCGCTTCTAATACAAATCAGACATCTGGTTAGCCTCTTAAGATATACTTTAAAGCTGTCCGCGTTGTTGGCTTTATATACTATTAAGAACTGCCACTGCAATGGTAGCGGCCAGTTCTTGACGTCGATGTGCAAGCGTTACTATCATGCTGCCTATAGTTTCCTGATTTACTGGTTCCCCAATAGTCGCCAGGTGCTAGGCAGCTTCACCGATAAACTTGCAACCTGCGTTGTAAGCATTTTCGTAAAGTCATCTTATATTTACTGCGCTGAGCGCAATCTAATTTTTTATTAAATGCTAAGAGCTCGATCATAATATTTAAGAAACGCATTTCATTAAAAACAACACATATGTAAAAAACCCGGCATTCGCCGGGCTGGTGTTGGCAAGTCAAAAATAAACCCAATAATATTTAATTATTTCTAACATCACTAGTGTTATTACTATTATTACAACCCACGCTATCACACAACCAATAAACATTAACATCCATGTCGTCTTCCTTTTCATTTAATAAGACCTCCATTGGCTGTGATTAAAATATACCCTGCCTTAAAGTGATTCTAACTGATTATACCGATCAATTTTATGAGATTGATCGACAACACTGATCAATAGCTGTAATTCATTGAAAATAAATGGCTATATCTAATCGCTTGTTAGCATGCGCTATATGGTTATTCATCTATCTCAATAACCGTGCTGTCGTACATTCTCTGAAGATAAGCCTGGAGTGCAGATTCAGCCGCCTCTGCATTAGCATTGCCGCCGTCAAAGGAATAGGCGTAACGAAATCTATAATTCAGTATCGTTCCATCAATCGTAAGTGAGAAGCAGCATACAACCTGCTGCGGCTCCGTTTCGATAATTTCCACAACATCAAGAAATGCAAACTCAACGTTGTAATATCCGCGAGCATCGGGCACAGCAACTCCATTAACAATAGATTCGTCAGGTATAAATTTAGCGGTAAAGGTCATTAAATAGGTTTCCATTTTTCTGAAGGATTGTTAACCGGATACCATAATCCGTCATTGGACGCATAGAGCATCTGCATTTTTGGCGTGCGTGTAGTATCGGTACAGAAACACATCCCATAAGTTGTTTTAGCCGGGTCTGGTAATTCAGCATATGTATAACGAGGGAATCGGATAGCATCATTAAACTCCTGATACTGTATGTAGCGCGGCTCGCCATTGATAAAAATCGGGATCCATTCGGTAGCATTCACTGACTTCAGATTGGATGATTGCAGCAATAAGTTTCCTGCATCTAAATCCATACCAAAACCATTACCGTCATAAGAGCCAGAATTCACCGCCCAACGTCTTGGAACAACCACGTTATTGACGATTTCATCAATATTGGATAACTGCGAGTTTGATGCCATAAAATAAAATGGCGAGCCAGAGTTAAGCCTTGGCCTGCTATTGGTTTCTATAAAAACGCCGGTAGCTCGTGCATACTGCGCGATCCGTACATAAAGATGAATAGTCTGCCAGCTGTGTACGAGACGTATCTCTTTGACAGGCGTACCACCCTCGCCGTGCCAGTGGGCCTCAATTGTGCCCGTAGTAGCCTCGTTCGGTTTTTTCATCTCAATATACAATCTGGCCTCACCGCCGCCGAAATTGGTTGATCCAGGGCGCGTGACATGTGTTGCCGTGGTTTCCCAGCCAGCAGCACCCAGAAATCTCACAATGGCTGTATGACCAAGCACAGGCAGCGTAATGCGCCCGACATAAAACCATGTCTCCGTATTATTAGAGTTCTGCAAAACGGTATCTGTGTATTTAAATCCTGATGCAAACCCTGATTGCATTGTGGTGCCGGTAACGCCAATACTTGTGCGCCCCTGATCCATTACGTTTGTCACCCAGTCAGGAATTGCGCCACCGTTATCCATGTCAGGTGTATAGCCTGACAACGTGTTATCGACGGTCGCTCCCTGTGCAAAGCGGCAGTTAATTTCTGTTGTTTTTGCCCATTTGGTCTTAGCGGGATAGGTTGAGTTTTCCATGATGACCGTATCCAGCAACCAGCCACCCTGCGAAATGTCGTATGTATACTCGTTGTTGGAAAACCATACGTTGCGCATAATACTCTGGCCGCAGCGGATCAAACGCAGCACATCAACTGTGGTATTGCTGGAGAAATTCGAGTTTGAAATCTCAATCGCCGTAGAGTGGTTCCAACCCGCCTTTTGAGTGTTGGACCAAAGCGACTGCAGAAATCCACCTGATAGTTTCGAGCAGTATATCTGGTCAAATTTAGTATCAATGGTGTCCTGAACATCGAAAACTAATCCGCCATTACCATTGCAGCGGATTGATTTGACGCGGATGTACTGTCCAGCTGTACAGACGTTTTTATAAAACGGGGTAACTGTACCCTCCCCAATGAAATGCAGACCACTAATCTCCATCCGGCGCGCGTTGACCTGAAAAACTGGCGTGACGGAGGTTTTATCAATGAAATGAATACGAGTTAGTGGCACGGTACCATACTCAACGTCAGGGCCACGGAACCTGAATAAGCCCTGTTCAGCCTCACCTGAAAGATCAAAAGTCGAGCTAAGGGCAATATCACCGGCAGGCGTTCGCACCCCTATTGAGTTGCCTGACTGCGCGAGCATACCGTTATACATGCGTTTCACGGCGGGCATGTCGTCTGTCACGCCGTCCATTACCGCGCCATAGTGTGTTACGTTCAGCATTTCAGCGGTGCAATCGCGGCGCCAGCGTTTGCCCCCTTTAGTTACTATGATGTAACCGCCATCGTCTGCAGACGTTGTATCATCCTCCCAATAGACAAAGGTTCCGCCGCCTTTTCCGGTACGAATAGCATATTCCCTGACAAAAATTCTCTGGCCATCCATTTCCGGCTCAGTTGAACGTAGTGTGCCGATATCTGCACACTGCCCGATCAGCT
>Ga0308161_1004565_pt1 | contig 12577 bp, 14 predicted proteins | sample PhyFR2_FD_201034 | JGI IMG/M metagenome (GOLD analysis project Ga0308161, IMG submission 201034) | Phyllosphere microbial communities from UC Gill Tract Community Farm, Albany, California, United States - DLSLF.R2 | ecosystem: Host-associated > Plants > Phyllosphere > Unclassified | place: USA...
TATTGGATTTCGCAGCGAACGACAGTATAGTGAATTCTATGACCTAGGTTGGGAATTGTTTTTTCGATTACAGGCTGAACTACCTGAGTTCGAATGGTGGTACCGCGATCGGAGATATGAACACCTTTTAAATCGCAGGCCGTAGCGAAGCGTCTGTAGTGCAATCCTAGGGTGATGGAGTCAAGTAAAGTTGTGGAGCTTCATGCCTCGGCATGCTACAGCCCGCCTGATCCGGTAACATTCACACAATCTGGCTTACTTTATCTCCAGACTTTCCATCCTCCTTACGACGGTCCCGCGAAGAAACTACCTGTGGCAGGTCAGAGTCGTTTACATCGAAAGGCAGGCCCATTGAATGAAATATAGATCGCCGGAACACCGTACAAGAAGCGAGATCACCGAGATCCTCTCTGATAAGAAAGCGACCCCGGACCAAAGGATTTCAGCCGTCCTGTCCGCCGTTTTCTACGGGGACAGTGTTTCATTCGCGGGTGATGTGCTCATTAAGGAGTTTGAAACCGCAAAATACCAAGAGAAGATATGGTTGAAAAACATTTTTGAAACATTTTACGGGATGTGCCGTGCGGCATATCGCATCGACGAAAGCATTCAACTTTTGGAAGAATACAAGGACGAGAATCCTCACTGCGAAACGAACATAGAAGAAACAATCAACGCGCTGAATGAGTATAAAGCGATGTTCTAAAGGATGTCGTGACCCGCCCCACGTCCGCGGGCTCAAGCGATGGTGACAGAAGGACGTTAGGCATAGCGTTCCAAGTCATCGGCGTCGCTCGACACTCGTAGTGGGCAACGCCTTCGTCGAAAGACCGCTTTCTGGACTCGCAGATAACGGCCATGCAGCGACAATCTTCGACCCGCCTGCGACTTCATCATTGAGCACTGACTCATGGAGGTGAGGTAATAGATGCTTGAAGATTTTGACACCTTGAAAAGCGATTTCTTTCTCTATGCCCGGAGACGGGGGGCAGATTTCGATGAGTTTCCACTTGGTATCAAGCCGGACAATTTGGGGGGGAGGCATCTTGAGATCAAAGCCGATGGTCGCTTCGCAGTTGTCGGTACCGACAGAGGAATCGAAACGGAGAGAAGAGAAACTTATTCAAAATCCGCATTGTTCAATTGGTTGATTGAGCTCTATGCCTGATCAACAGGCCAACATTGCAAGGCGCAATGCCAGACTGGGCTGGGGGTAGGTATCGATTTCAGCAGAATGATCGAAGCTAGACACACCTGGGTCAAGTTCCTTAGCTTAGCGAGCAGACGAGTTTGATGTGGAGGTTTCAAGCCTTCTGGGTTTGACAATTGTGCGGATCGCGAGTGCGTTCGCCATCACATAAGTTCCCACCGGGAGATAACTTCGGCACACCTGTTTGCGATCCCCCAATCAGATACGGCAAAGTGACCGAAAATTTGTGGGAGGCCGCGAGGAGCAGTTTGAGTTGTTTGACAGAGTAGAAAAAGATCGGGCTAATGTTAAACCCTTGTAATGAAATAGATGCAGTTGTTTCGTCGCACGACCTCCATAAAAACGTAGCCGTTGGAGACTACTCCGTCCATCTGTACGTGGGACAATCTGCGGACAGACTTGGATCAAAAGGGTCTTTGAACTTCATTATCCTTGGACCAGAGGGATCGGCGTTCACTTTGCCTCTAGCATCATTGCGTCACGCAAGGGTAAGGGTTTCAAATCAAGATGCTCTACTAGAGCCCAACTCGAGTCCAGTTGTAGATGTGTGGGTTGAGGGCGGAAAACTGTGCGCGCAGCATTGGGACGGTTATCTATCGCGCTTTGACATAACGACCGGACAGCTAATCTCACAGGAATTTACCAAGTAGGCGATGTCAGATGGTTCGGACTTCGATCTCACCTCAAGGCTTTTTTCGTTTTCGAGGTCCGCTCCGGCGGCCTCGTGCATCCTGGCGAACTAGGAGAAAAACCTTTTCACATCGAGGGTGACGCATGGGTCGGTTGAAGCATCTGATACTTTATAAGGAACGCGATTACGGAAATGGAAGCGCGGATGCCGAAAGTGTCGGCGACAATCTTTTTGCTACTGATCCACAGGTTTCCCAACGGGTGCTTGATTACATGAAGAATGCAAAGGTCTTAATTGAGTTCATTAGCCCCACGGCAGACCCATTTAATCCAGATCACCTTGTAAGGAACACCGTATATTCGGATGGCACTTACGTGTGGGACGGCATCGTGTTGCATTGGATTGAAAAGTACAGAGTGAGACTACCAGACGATTTTATCAAACATGCCGAGCTTCGAGGTGGCGGGGATGTTTCGGATATCGACTCGGAGGTACTGCTTGAGAAAGTGAAACAAGCCGCGCATGTCTTTGTTAGGCGTAGGTGACGCTCGGGGCACGCATGCCTGATAGGACAATAGCTCGGCAAGCGTCTACCACAGCCTGGAAACGTATGGCCTCCGGACAGCAGAATTAAGTGGAACTAACCTATGACGGAATGGGATAGAAGAAAGGTCTACAAAAGCGCGGACCAGTTCTTTGCGAATGGTGCGAGTTGCGTGATGAAGTTGTCCCCGGATGCCGCAATAGAGGTTTGCGAAGAAGCGTGCCATCATGATCTCCTTATTGGAAAAATCGAAGGCGGAATCTCTCATTCCCAGGGCGTCGAGGCGCGGCTGGACTGTACCTGGGACGGCAAGATGCCCCCACTGGATTCCGCTTCTCTACGGATCAACAATCAAGAAGCTGCAGACTTCATCAATCTTGAGAGAGAGCCACACGATGCCTTCGTTATAACCGCTTTAAAAAACTCGCGCTGAGATGGACGAAGCGAATCATGCTGTTCAAAGCATGACGGTAGTGGCGAGCCACAGTCACAATTCGAGAATATGATTGTGAGAATTTCGTCCGACCTTGCAGCCGCTGTGCCAGATCGATCGTGCCAAGCATATTCCCTATACGCTTGAATAACGGGCGATAGCGTGTGCCGCGCGGTCACCTTTGAGCTTGTCGATGATTATTTGCGATGTGATCATGGACCGATAGAGAATGCCTGCTCGGAAAAAGAGGATATGACTATCATCTATCATCCATCGTCGAAATTTCGACCCTATTATACCGAGGCCTTCCTGTGAAATTGAAAGAGAGTATGACCGAACACCATTACAGAGCTGAGCTAGAGCAAGGCGCGTCTGTTCTGTTGGAACGAGGCAACCTTCCAATCCTACGTTTGCTTCAAGAAAAATGTGGAGCTATCCACAGCGCCTATTTTTTGAGCGGCTACATATTGGCTGACTACCGGAACTTCTGCATTTTGGTGAATGGCCAAACTATTTGCCGCGGTGAGATAACGGGCGAAGACATAGAATCGTTTCAGAAAATGAGCATCTCAGAATATAAAAAGAAGCTCAAAAAAAGCGACCAGATCAAGCTTGAAGTTGCTTTGGAACTTTCAAACGGAAAATAACTGTAAGAAATTCGACAGGTGTCCGAGGAACGAAAGTCAACAGAGATCTCGAAAAACCGGTGGCTGCGTTTCTTTCTTATGGCTTCACCAACTCGTACTGGTGAGGCCATCAATCAATAGCTTACAGGGAGCAACGGCACTAAAGTTCTCGTAACCGGTAACGGCGATCAGCCAGCACGTGAGATATTAGTTACTTATCCAGACGGGATGAAAGCAAGCGTCACTGTTGAAGTCTACGACGACGGCGGCGCGGTTTTCCTAACTGGTGGTAAGATTGGCAATCAGACCATGACCCCCTGCATGCTGAGTGAAATGCGGAAGATGCTCCCAAGTGCGGGTATGCCGAATGTCATTTTGAGTAAAAGCGAGGAAGCAACATCTCGACCTACGCCACTTCCCGGTGATTTTTTGGGTAGCAACGGCAAACCAAGCGGAAAAAGGATCAATACGGATCTTCCCGGAATTAACCTTACACCGGATGAGTTGTTCGAAAAGCTAACTGGAGGAAAGAGTAAACCTCGCCCGAGGGCACGAAGGTTGGCGATAACGGTGTTCGAATACGTTGGCCTGGTAAAGGAAAGGGACCACGCATGGATATTCCAGCAAATGGTAGTAAGCCACATGCAACTATTCAATTTCCGAGCAGGTCTTAGCTATGACAGCCTGCACCCTTTCAAGCGAATTTATTTCATCAATATTCCTAGATATTCTATTTCAGGATAAATACCAGACGGTATATATTGAACACGGCTCGTCACAGTTTTTGAGGATTTCCTCGAGCGAGGAGATTATCGAAGGTGGCGAAGTCTACGACTTGCAATTTTTGCCGTTAACCGCAGTCGATTGTTCGTTTGAGGATAAATTGCAGATTAATTCAAGGGTAAAAGGATCTTACGTTTTTCATAGAATAGAGTGGTACTCTCCAGTTGAACCAATGAAAGATATTATAGGAAATAGTCCCCGCATTCTGAATTTGAGTAAAATTACGAATATTCCTCCTGATGTTAACGAATACAAAATCACAACATGCGGCTATCTTCTAGAATTTCAGGATAATAACCTTCTCGTCTTTACGTCGGATTACCCTGGGTGCATAGAAATTACGATGGACGGCCAATTCATTTCTCAATTTTGCAGCGATTACACAAAGACGACATTAACAGCTTAACTCGATGGAGTTGCAGATGAGAACCGCTGCGACACTCAGCATTGCCACGATTCGATGCCTACCAGAATGCCGACGAAGGAAACGAGTCTACGTTTTCAGAGAGGGCCGTCTATCGCCGCGCTCACATCGTTTTTAGTTCGGGCCATCGAATTTGGGGCCGATGGGGTTTCGGTCCAGTGCCTTTTGAAGCGCGATGGACACCTCGCGGACACGCTCAATGCTCGTCACGTGCTTGAGGACGAGAAGCGCGAGAGGAGGAATGAGCGTCGCCAGGAGGACGTTGCCAACTCCTATTTTAAAGCTTGCCGGCAAGGCGAACATGATAAGTCCGAAAATATACTCATCGACAAGGAAAGGCGTAAGCGCGGCCGCTATAGATTTCAGCCACTTGGACTCAACCCCACCGGCATTCTTAGAGTGCATTCGCAGTGAACGTGTTTTTGCGCGTTCAAACCGAAAAACAGCGGGCGTGTAGCTGACGTGGATTGATAATGAAGGTGCACTTTAACCGCTTACTCTTTCAACTCTATCCAGACCGGTGCATGGTCGCTACTGTGACCCCACGCTCGAACATGCCTGTCGACATCAGCTGCGATAAGGTTGCAAGCAGCTTCCGGACTGAGCAGGAAGTGGTCGATCCTGAGCCCGGCATTTCGGCCAAAAGCGTTTCTGAAATAGTCCCAGAATGTGTAGATCTGCTCATCGGGATGAAGATGCCTCAAAGCATCCGTCCACCCCTGCTCAACAAGCGTTTTGAAGGCGTTTCGCGCTTCGATGCGGAAGAGTGCGTCGTCCTTCCACCGCTCAGGTTTGTAAACGTCAAGCTCTGTCGGCATGACATTGTAATCGCCGATAAGGATCGATGATATGTTCAGTTCGAGAAGATCGGCTGCATAGGCGCGCAACCGTTTAAGCCATCTGAGTTTGTAGTTGAATTTCGGTCCTGGATAGGGGTTGCCGTTCGGGGCATAAAGACAGCCGATCAGTATTCCATCGACAATTGCTTCGATGTAGCGGCTCTGGTCGTCTTTGCTGTCGCCTGGCAGTGCCCGTCTGGTGAGATGAGGTTGCTGACCCTTAGCCAGGATCGCCACACCATTCCAGGATTTCTGCCCGAGCCAGACAGCGCCGTAGCCAGCCGCTTCTATTGCTTTGATAGGAAACTTGTTCTGCGGGGCTTTCAGCTCTTGAAGACAAACAATGTCAGGCGACGCTCCATCGAGCCACCGGATGAGGTTTGGCAGCCGCCCGTTCACGCCGTTGACATTGTAGGTCGCAATTTTCAAGCGTAGACCCCGTGGATGACGCACGAATGCGGAACGGCGCATCCGATCTAAACTGTTGGCAGGCTGATCTCGTGGCGGTGTGGACTTGAACGAGCCGACGGCGAAAGACCGAAGCGTAGGAAGCTCGGTCTTGTCATTTCAAATTGGCGATCCGCGGCCTGACTGAGCGCGTGATATGGGGCTCTTTCTGAACGTCCGGCGTCTCAAGCGCGATCGGTATCCCCGTTCTGGAACGTGCGGCGACCGTCACCTTTTGGCGGATCGAAGTCCTCCACCGGAGACGGTACCGGTTCAACCGGATCATGCGCGACACCGTCCGCAGCGGGCCAGTCATTGGACGGCTCGTGCACCTGCTCTTTATCGACCGTTCCGGTCGATGTCGGCGGAGAGACACCCCCGCCATGATCAGGCGACCATGTTTGCGGTGTCGCCTTTTTGTCGTCATTGGATGTGTTGGTCATGGCTTATCTCCCAAGTTGCCAAGGCTAACACAGTGGGACGGCTGTTGTTCCGAACCACAGAAAAATGCGCGCCACGTCACCCTCGGCAGCTGAATGCCATCACAACGGACGTCAACTCTCAGCCACGAGGTGGCCTTTAGACACTTCACGAAAACGAGCAGGCATCACCTTGTACTCGACCGGGCGTATGGGACTTTTCAGTTCCTCGACAACAGCTGCGCTTTTTACGCGTCTGCGTTCCGGGTCTGGCACCGGCACGGCAGACATAAGCCGCTTGGTGTAAGGATGCTGCGGGTTCCCGAAGACGGCAGCGCGAGGGCCGATCTCGACAATCTCCCCCAGATACATGACGGCGACGCGGTGGCTGACACGTTCCACCACGGCCATGTCGTGGGAGATGAACAGGAAGGCGAGGCCAAGGCTTTGCTGAAGGTCGAGCATCAGGTTGATCACCTGCGCCTTGATCGACACATCCAGTGCCGAGACGCTTTCGTCGGCAACGATGACCTTTGGCTGGAGCGCCAGTGCACGCGCGATACAGACACGCTGTCTCTGCCCGCCGGAAAACTCGTGCGGGTATCGACCCGCCATATCGGGTGTTAGGCCCACTTTCGTCAGCATGTCGGCCACGACATCTTTCGCCTCTTTGGCACTTCCCATTTTGTGCTCGAGAAACGGCTCGGCGATGGCCGCGCCAACGGTCATGCGCGGATTGAGAGAGGCAAATGGATCCTGGAAGATCATCTGCACGGATTTGCGCATCTCGCGCATATCCTGCTTGTTCAGCGCCAGCACATCGCGGCCCTCAACGATAACGGAGCCGCTATCGGGTTCGATGAGCCGCATGATGGCGCGGCCTGTCGTCGACTTCCCACATCCCGACTCGCCGACAAGGGAGAGTGTCTCCCCAGCCTGAAGATCGAAAGACACGTCTTCCACGGCATGCACGCGGCCGGTGAGCGTGCCAAAGAGGCCGGAATGAATATCGAAGCGCTTGGTAAGATTGCGAACTTCCAGCACCGGCCGGCCTTCGACGACCGTATTCTTCACTTCCACAGGGACATCGGACTGACCTGTCGTTACATCCACCACCGGAAAGCGCAAAGGTCTCTGGTGGTTTTGCATCGAGCCAAGCACTGGGACAGCGGACAGGAGCGCACGGGTATAGGGATGTTGGCCACGATGGAAAATGTCGGCGGTCGGGCCGGTTTCCACCTGCTCGCCCCGATACATGACGACCGTCCGGTCGGCGATCTCGGCGACGACCCCCATGTCGTGGGTGATGAAGAGGACGGACGTTCCTTCCTCTTCCTGCAGCATTTTGATCAGGTCGAGGATTTGTCCCTGAATGGTCACGTCGAGTGCCGTGGTCGGCTCATCGGCGATCAGCAACGAAGGCTTGGTTGCAAGCGCCATGGCAATCATCACGCGTTGACGCATGCCGCCGGAAAATCGGTGCGGATACTCATCGAAACGAGAGGCGGCGGAAGGAATGCGCACCTTCTCCAGAATGCGGATGGTTTCAGCCCGCGCATCAGCCCTGCTTATCGGCAAGTGTGAAAGCAGTGCCTCGGAGATCTGATCGCCGATGGTGAGCAAGGGGTTCAGACTTGTCATCGGCTCCTGAAAAATCATCGCGACATCATTACCGCGCACCTTGCGCATCTCGTGCTCCGGCAGCGCAAGAAGATCACGCCCTCCCAGCATGACCTTGCCTTCGATCTCGCTCATATCAGGTTGGAGCAAGCGCATGATGGAGAGCGAGGTGACCGATTTGCCGGAGCCGCTTTCGCCGACGATCGCGACCGTCTCGCCAGGCATGACCGTAAAGGAGATATCGCGGACCACTGGCTTCCAGGCACCATCGACAAGGAAGGATGTTCTGAGATTTTCAACGGCAAGAACCGGGCCGGTGGCCGGTGCAGTCGCGGTCTTGTTCAGGGCGTTGGACATCATCATCTTCGATCCTCGTCAATTCATTGGAGTGGCTGGCGATGCGGCCGCTCCGGGCCGCACGCTTGCTCAGTCGGGCCAGCGCAACGCACCATCAAAACGATGGCGACTCAGATCTTCGAACGGCGTTGCGATGACTTCGTTCGAGGCACGCGCCTTATCCAGCTCTTCCGCTAGCCGTGCCGCGACGATGTGTTCCTGACCGGGGTGAAGATTGCAGGGATCGAGGTAGAAGTAGTGGTGCTCTACCTCATGGTCGCGCACGATGATCGGTGTCGGGCCGCTGCGAAGGCGTGCGGCAAGATCCCAGGCAGTGATGTGAGCCTCTTGGGGAGCAACAATCACCCGCATACGATCCAATGGATTGTTCGTCGGGTCTGGCTCGATCAATGCGGTGATGCCGGGCCGATCGGAAAGCGTCTCCTTCCACAGGTTCAGATAGCCGGTCTCGCGCTCGCGTATGCCCACATGGTCACGCTTTTCCCAAGCCTCCAAGGCCGCCATCACGCCGAAGATGCTTTCCTTGCCCACCTTCATGCCGCGACCAATTCCCATGTTCTGGAGAAAGGCATTGCGCACGAGTTCCTTCTTGCCGGCCACGATGCCGGAGGTGGGGCCGCCCAGAAACTTGTGGCCGGAATAAAGCGCGATATCGGCCCCCTGTTCCAGGAAGAGTCGCAGGTCGTATTCGGATGCAGCATCAACGATAACCGGCACGCCTTTGGCATGCGCGATCTCGACAAACTCCTTGAGATTGAGGAGACCATAATCGACAACGTGGTGGGAAACGACATAGACAGCCGCTGCAGTCCTGTCGGTAATCGCGTTTTCCATGTGATATCGATGGGTGGAGGTTGCCTGGCCAATCATCACCACCTTGCCGCCCGCAAGCCGGATCGACTGATCGACGGGCGCGCCATAGCTGACCATATGCCCCATTTGCACCAGAACTTCGTTCTTTAGCGTGGACGTTTCCGGCAGTCTCTCGATTGCCAGAAGATCTGGCCCTGTGATGGTGCCAGCCACCGCGAGGCTAATACCAGCGGAGCAGGAGGCCGTAACAAAGCCGGATTCGCCGCCCGTCAGCCGAGCAATGACTGCACTTGCCTTGCGCTGCAGATCATTGATCTCCACGAACTGCGGCAGGATCGCCGCCATAGCCTCGATCGCTTCGGGAACCACGATGGACGCGCCAAGGCTCGTCATCGTGCCGGAAACGTTGATGACTGGCCGAAGGCCCATCTTCGTGCGGATATCGTCTGACATTCTCATCTCTCCAGTTTGCCAGCCTGTCTGGCGCATGATTTCTGTTGCCCCGCGCCTGGCTATGCCATAATAACGCAATAGGTTTGATGTGCGGGAGCGTGAATTGGATATGACGTCTTCATCTGGTGATGCCCTCGAGCTTTCGTCTTCCGAGGAAGGCGGCAAAGCGCGGCGCTCGCGCGTCAGCGGCATCGACCGCGCCATTCAGATCATTGACCATCTGTACGAAACGGGTGCGCCGGCCGGTGCCTACGCCATTGCCAAGGCGGTGAAGGCACCGCTTTCGACGATTTACGCGATCATTGACGACCTTGTGGAAAAGAACATGCTGGCCCGTAACGACGATGGCAGCATCTGGCTTGGTGCGCGCCTCTATCATTACGGCCTCGCCTATGCTCGCTCGCTGGATTTCATGAGCGTCGCGATGCATGAAATGCACGATCTTTGCCGCGCGGCCGGTGAAACGGTGCAGGTTTGCGGACGAGACGACGAGCATATGCTGGTCCTCGCCATGGCCGATGGCCCCAGCCATTTTCAGGTTGCCTCGCGGGTTGGTACCCGCGTACCCCTTAACTGGACGGCGTCTGGACGCCTTCTTGTGGGCCACATGCCGGAAGAGCAACGCATCGATCTGTTCAAGCGCGGAGCCCGCATCTCGCCGACGGGCCGCGCCACCATCGACGCCAAGAGCCTTTCGGACGCTGCGCGCAACGCCTTCGAAGAACGTCTGTCGATCCAGGCGGGTGAATCCGACTACTCGGTTGCCTGCATCGCCTCGCCCATCGTCGACAACCGCGGAGACTGCGTAGCGACGATTTCGATCGTCCTTCCCGAGCAGAAAGTCATGGCTGACAAGACCGGCTACGCAGACCGCGTGAAAGCGTCGGCCGCAAGGATCGAACAGCTGATGGGATGGCGCAACCACTAATCGTCTCCTTGCCGGTTAATCCTGCAACGCAATGATCGCTTCGATTTCGACGGTGATGTTTCCCGGAAGCGAGCCGAAGCCGACAGCCGAGCGGGCATGACGACCAGCCTCGCCGAAGACGGCATTGAACAGGTCCGAGCAGCCGTTGATAACCTGCGGGTGGTCCTTGAAGTCCGGTGAGGCATTGACCATGCCCAGCAGTTTCACGACCCGCTTGACGCGGGAAAGATCGCCGAGCGCCTCATTCATCACCGCCAGAAGATTGACGCCAGTCAGCCGCGCATCCTCATAGGCCTGCTCGACCGAGACATCCACGCCCACCTTGCCGGTATGCATGAAACCATTCGCCTCGCGCGGCCCCTGCCCCGAAAGATACAACATGTTGCCTTCGACGACGTGGGTGACGAAATTGGCGATGGGCGGTGGCGCCGGTGGGAGATCTATGCCGAGTGCGGCAAGCCGATCGCGCGGCGTCTCTGCTTTCGCTTCGATCTTGATCGGGGACTGTGTCACGCAAACTCCTGTCATCTTTTCATTCATTCCAGCGGCGACCCGCCATCTTATCGGTACGAGTAGCCGTGGCTGTGGCGCACGAGCTTGCGCGCGCGTGGTATGTAACGGCTCGCGGCAATGGCTTCCCCGCCGATGACGGCATAGCGCGGCTCAAAGAGCTGCTTCAGCACCGAGACGTCGCCATTGGAGTCGGTTGCCTCCAGATCGGAATCGACCAGATCGAAAATGGTGAAATCGGCGCGCGCTCCGACGGACAGCCGGTTTAGCATATCGAGCTTGATGACTTCTGCCGGTGCATGCGTCACAGCATTCACCACCTTGTCGAAAGGCATTCCGACCGACAGAAGCTTCGACATGGTCGTTGCGAGATCCCAAACCGGGAAGTTCATCGAATGGCCGTGCAGGTCGGTCGAGATGGAATGGGGCAGAAGTCCACGCGCAATCGCAGCCTCTGCCACCTTGAAGGAGAAGGACGCGCCGCCATGGCCGATATCGAGCCGGACCCCTTCGGATGCGCAGCGTTCGGCGAGGTTGAACAAATCCTCGTCTTCCATGATCGACGAGCCGGATTTGCCGTTAAAGCAATGAGTGACGACGTCGCCGGGGCCTAAGATTTCCAGCACTTCATCATAAAGTGCCGGTGGCTCGCCGACATGAACCATCATCGGCACCTTGAGGATCTTGGCGATCTTCTTGCCGAGCTTGACCGGTGTTACGCCCCAGGATCCGGTGATGACATGGCTGGCGCGAACCTTGATGCCGACAATATGCTCGCTGTTTTCCGCGTAGCATTCGAGGATGCGGTCGAGATCGATGTCTCTGATGTCGCGCAGTTCCGCAACGCGGTTGCAGGCAACGAGACCGATCGAACCGAGATTGAGGAAGGCCTTGATCCGCTCTCGGGACGGCTCGATGATATATTCGCGGAAGCCATGAAAGTTCGCTTCACCCGCAGATCCTGCATCGACAAGCGTCGTGACGCCGCGCTCCGCACCGCATTCGGACGGACGGATCGAGATGTCTGTGCCGCCGTGCCAGATATGGACGTGCAGATCCACCCAGCCCGGCGAGACCCAGGCACCTTTACCATCGATCACCGTTGCCTCATCGCACGCAAGCGCTTGTCCGATGGCGGCAATGTTGCCGTCGCTGTTCAGCAGAATGTCGGTGACGGCATCTTTTCCGCTTCCGCCGAAAGCCATGGGCTTGACGTTCTTGATGAGCAGCGGCTTTGCCTGTTGGCCGGTCATATTACAAATCCCTTCGCAGTCTTGGATCGAGCATGTCCCGCAACCCGTCGCCGACCATTTGCAGCGAGAGAACGGAAAGAATGATGGCGAAGCCGGGGAAATAGGTCATCCAGTCGGCTTGTCCGATATATTGGCGGCCTGCGGCAATCATCGTGCCCCAGGTCGGTATTTCAGGGCTGACACCAAGCCCGAGGAAAGAGAGGCCCGCTTCCGCCAGCATGGCACTGGCAAACAGGAAGGAGGCCTGCACCAGGATCGGCGACAACAGGTTGCGCAGCACATGGCGT
>Ga0308161_1004570_pt1 | contig 12571 bp, 8 predicted proteins | sample PhyFR2_FD_201034 | JGI IMG/M metagenome (GOLD analysis project Ga0308161, IMG submission 201034) | Phyllosphere microbial communities from UC Gill Tract Community Farm, Albany, California, United States - DLSLF.R2 | ecosystem: Host-associated > Plants > Phyllosphere > Unclassified | place: USA...
AGCCCTGGTCGCGGCCCATGGTCGAGGCAATGCGCAGCGCGAAGCACTTCTTGCCCAGCAGCGCGTTGCCGCCGTAGCCCGAGCCGTACGACCAGATCTCGCGCGTTTCGGGGTAGTGGACGATGTACTTGGTCTTGTTGCAGGGCCAGCTGGTGGTGTCCTTCTCGCCTGCGGCCAGGGGGGCGCCGACGGTGTGCATGCAGGGCACGAAGTCGCCATCGGTGCCGATGACGTCGTACACGTCCTTGCCCATGCGCGTCATGATCTTCATGTTCACGGCGACATAGGCGCTGTCGGAGAGTTCCACGCCGACATGGGCGATGGGCGAGCCCAGCGGGCCCATCGAGAACGGCACGACATACATCGTGCGGCCGGCCATGCAGCCGTCGAACAGCGGCTGCAGCGTGGCGCGCATTTCATTTGGCGCCATCCAGTTGTTGGTCGGGCCGGCATCGGCCTGGTTCTGGCTGCAGATGTAGGTGCGGTCTTCGACGCGCGCCACGTCGGACGGGTCGGACCAGGCCAGGAAGCTGCCGGGGCGCTTGGCGGGGTTCAGCGGCTTGAAGGTGCCGGCGGCGACGAGCTGCTCGCACAGCGCGTCGTACTCCTGCTGCGAGCCATCGCACCAGTGGATGCTGGCCGGCTTGCACAGCGCGGCCATTTCGGCGACCCAGGCAATCAGCCGGGCGTTCTTGACATAGGAAGGAGCCTGAATGGTCAGGGCTTGCAGTGCAGGAGCGTTCATCACGAGGAGCTTTCTAATTGAAAAAACGTTTTTTCAAAGGCAGTGCTGCACCGCCGCAGCCTTTGAGAAAACAGGTTTTTTCAGCCCCGAAGGCCGTGCCAAGCGGGTTCCGTAACCGGTTGGAACCCGCCACGAAATCGCAATTTTAGGGAGATGCCGCATTCTTGTGTCATCCATAAGTCAAAAATCTATGCAATATAAGTATCACCATATGCATCGAGCAGCTTATCGATGCGTAAAAAACGGGCAAAAAAAAGCCCCGTGACCGGGGCTTGGGGGCGTGCGAAGGCGGTTTCAGGCCAGGTACACGGCAATGAACGCCAGCAGGAACATCAGCACCCCGCCGACGATGGGCAGGACAAACGGGATGTACGGGACGACGGCTTCGGTCGAGTCGACCGTGGGTTCGTCGGCAGCGTTGGGTGGTGCAGGATGGGTCATGAGATCAGGCTCCCGTGATTCAAGGGGTCGGCAATGCCTTTATTTTAAGCAGCGGCGGCAGATGCCGGCATGGGGTTAGCCCTGCGCTCAGGCGCGCTGCGCCTCCATGCCCTGCGCGCGCAGGCGCTCGAGCACCTGTTCCACATGCGGCTGGTTGCGCGTCTGCAGCACGCATTCGATCTCGACGTTCTGCGCGGCCAGCAGCGTGAATGCGCGCTGGTGGTGCACCTCCTCGATGTTGGCGCCGGCATCGGCCACGGTGGCGGTGATGCGCGCCAGCACGCCGGGCACGTCGCGCGCGCTCACGCGGATGCGTGCCAGCCGGCCCGAGCGCACCATGCCGCGCTCGATGATGGCAGCCAGCAGCAACGGGTCGATGTTGCCGCCCGACAGCACCAGCCCGACCTTCCTGCCCGCGAAGCGCGCGCCATGGCGCAGCATGGCCGCCAGGCCCGCCGCGCCCGCGCCCTCGACCAGGGTCTTCTCGATCTCGAGCAGCATCAGCACGGCTTGCTCGATGTCGCCCTCGTCGACCAGCAGCAGGTCGTCGACCAGTTCGCGCACCACGCCCTGGGTCAGCTGGCCGGGCGTGGCCACGGCAATGCCTTCGGCAATCGTCGACTGGCCCATGGGCAGGTCGCTGCCCTGGATGGCATTGAGCATCGAGGGAAAGCGCTGGGTCTGCACGCCAATGATCTCGATGCCTGGCTTGAGGGCCTTGGCCGCCGTGGCCACGCCGGCAATCAACCCGCCGCCGCCAATGGCGATCACCAGCATTTCGAGGTCGGGCTGGGCCTTGAGCATCTCCAGCGCCAGCGTGCCCTGGCCCGCGGCCACGGCTTCGTCGTCGTAGGGATGCACGAACACCAGGCCCTGGGATTGCGCCATTTCACGCGCATGGGCGCGGGCTTCGTCCAGCGTGTCGCCATGCAGCACGACCTCGGCGCCGAAGCCGCGCGTGCGCTCGACCTTGACGTCGGGCGTGAAGCGCGGCATCACGATGACCGCGCGCACGCCCAGGCGCTGCGCATGGTAGGCCACGCCTTGCGCATGGTTGCCCGCGCTCATCGCAATGACGCCGCGCGCGCGCTCCTCGGGCGTGAGCTGGGCCAGCTTGTTGCAGGCGCCGCGCTCCTTGAACGAGGCCGTGAACTGCAGGTTCTCGAACTTGAGGAATACCTGCGCGCCGACGATCTGCGACAGGGTGCGTGATTCCACGCAAGGGGTCTCGAGGATGTGGCCGCGCAGGCGCCCGGCGGCTTGCTCGATGTCGTGAAGGCTGATCATGGGCCATTGTGTCCAGAGTTGAAAACCTGGACGCAGCATGCAGGTTCTGGCGCGCTGGCAATTCAGGCCGGCAAGGCGCGCTGCAGCAATTGCGCCACATCCATCTGCCGCGTATCCAATGCGCCCAGCACCCGGCCGCCGCCGCCATGGCCCAGGCGCGACTGGATGAAGGCCTGGGATACGGCCGGTGGCGCATCGCGGTGCAGCAGGCAGGCCTGCACGGTGAGCACCAGCCGGTGCACCAGCATGCGCGCCATGGCCTGCTGTTCGGCGGGCGGCTGGGCCAGCATCGCGCGCAGTGAATGCAGCTGGGCGACGATGCGCGCGTCGCCGTTGGCTATGGTTTCCAGCGCCTCGAACAGCTGTCTTGCCATGGGCCGCTGGCGGTCCAGTGCCTGCAGCGCCTGCAGGCACAGTGCATTGCCCATGCCTTCGCCGCGGCCCTGGGCCGGCGCCGCGAGAAACAGCCGCGCCAGGGTGCGCCCCTGCGGGGTGTCGAGCGCGCCCTGGGAGCCGGCCCATTCCATGGTCTCGGCGGTGATTTCCATCGCGCGCCGGCCAATCCAGAACTGCGCGGCGGGCGCCATGACCTGCTGCAGCGCGCGATCGACCACGGGCAGATGGTCTTCCTTGGAATCCTCGCAGCGCTCGTAGGCCTGGGCCAGGCGCATCGACAGCATCAGCGCGGCCTCGCTTTCCAGTGCCATGTCGACCAGCACGCTGCCCAGCAAAGGCTGGTTGGCGAGATCGGTCAGGCTGCGGGCCTGCGTCAGCGATTGCACCAGCGCCTGGCGCAGCAGTGCGCAGCTGGCCAGCGTATGGCCCAGCCGCACGATGGCTTGCGCGGCGCGCAGGCTGGCCTGGCCCTGGCCTTCCTCGCCCAGCAGATAGCCGCTGGCGGCATCGAGCTGCAGCCGGGCCGCGGCCATGGTGCCGAGCGCATTGTGCTGCGGATGGACCTCGACGCCGTTGCGTTGCCCGTCTTCGCGCCAGCGCGGCACGAAAAAGCAGCTCAGGCCCTGTGCGGTCTGGGCGCACAGCAGGTGCGCATCGCTGTCCGCGGACGCGAGCCCGGGCGTGCGGCCGCTGAGCCGGAATTGCTGACCCCACAGTCCCATGCCGACGGGCGTGGCCTGCAACTGCTGGAAGGTCGGCTGCAGCGCCTGCGAGGTCTGCACGACACTGGCATCGAGGCCCATCCAGAGCGCGCTTTTCTGCGCGATCGGCAGGTCGCGCGCGTCATCTTCGGGGCTGCGCAGCAGCGGGCCTAGACGCGCCCAGAGCGCCGGCTCCTTGCGCAGCACGGCCAGCGCGCCCGAAGTCAGCAGCAGCGGATCGATGCTGTCGGGCGCCAGCTGGCTGTGCAGATAGATGCCCGCGGCCCAGAGGCTCCAGCGCCCCGGCGTCTGCTGCGTCAGCGCCTGCGCCACCAGCCCCTGGCGCCGGCCCAGCGCGCGCTGCGCGAGCCATGCCGGATCGTCCTGCGTGGCGTCAGCGGGCGGCTGGGTCCGCGCCAGCTGGCTTGCATAGGCGTCGAGCACGGCGCGCGCATCGGCCGCATCGGCGCGCCGCAGCGCTTCGTCCAGGGGGGCGTCGTGGCCAATCGACGGCGGTTCCGGATGCAAGGCAGTGGACATGGTTGTCTCCTGAGCGCGGTATGGCGCGGGCCATCCTGGATCGGCAACCCGCATGCCTGCAGTATCCGCATCCAGCGCCGGCCGTGTTGTCGGAGAGCTTCGCCGGTCGTCGGACGCGGCCTTGCGCTTCAGTCGGGGAAGGCGCGCTGCAGGATCGCCGCCACATCATGGCGGCCGGGATCGAGCGTGCCCACGACCCAGCCCGTGGCCTGCGCGCCCAGGCGCGTGGCAATGAAGGCATCGGCCACGGCCTGGGGCGCGGTGTGGCGCAGCAGGCCGGCCTGGGCCAGCAGCACCAGGCGCTGCACCAGCAGCCGGCCCTGGCCTTCGAGCTGCGTGGGCGGCAACTGGAGTTGCTGCGCCAGCGTGTGCGCCGCTGCGCGCAGCAACGGGTCGCCCTCGGCCAGCGCCAGCAGTTCGTGCAGCAGCGCGCGTGCCGGCTCGGGATCGCGCGCGATGGCGCGCAGCACGTCCAGGCACATCACGTTGCCCGAGCCTTCCCAGATCGAATTCACCGGCGCCTCGCGCAGCAGCCGGGCCGCGAGGCTGTCGTCGACATAGCCGTTGCCGCCAAAGACTTCCATGGCTTCGCCCATCAGTTCCACGGCGCGCTTGCAGACCCAGAACTTCGCGGCCGGCGTCATGATGCGCTTCCAGGCGCGCTGCTGGGGCGTGTCGTCGCTTTCATAGGCCTGGGCCAGGCGCATGGACAGCGCCAGCGCGGCTTCGCTCTCCAGCGCCAGGTCGGCCAGCACGGCCCGCATCAGCGGGTGCGCGGCCAGCGGCTGGCCGAACGCCTTGCGCCGGCGCGCATAGGCCAGCGCCTGCACGCTTGCCGAGCGCAGCATGGCGGCGCTGCCCAGCACGCAGTTGAGGCGGGTGTAGCCGGCCATTTCCAGGATCGTCGCGATGCCGCGCCCTTCCTCGCCCACCAGCACGCCCCACGCATCCTCGAATTCGGCTTCGCTGCTGGCATTGCTGCGGTTGCCCAGCTTGTCCTTGAGGCGCTGCAGGCGCACGCCGTTGCGGCTGCCGTCGGGGCGCCAGCGCGGCACGAAGAAGCAGGCGGGCGGGCCTTGCTCGCCAAGCCGCGCGACCACCAGATGCGCATCGGACATCGGCGCCGAGAGAAACCATTTGTGGCCGCGCAGCAGGTATTCGCCGCCGCGCCCGCCGCTGCCCAGGGGCGTGGCCCACGAGGTGTTGCTGCGCACGTCGGAGCCGCCCTGTTTCTCGGTCATGCCCATGCCGATCCAGAGCGACGGCTTTTGCGCCAGCGGCAGGTCGCGCGGGTCGTAGGCGTCGCTGTACAGCCCGGGCTGCAGCGCCTGCCACAGCGCGGGCTCCTTTTGCAGCACCGGGATGCTGGCCATGGTCATCGTGCCCGGGCACAGGCTGCCCTGTTCGACCTGGCCATGCAGATAAAAGCCCGCGGCCCACGCGCTCCAGCGGCCGGGGCGCGGATCGCGCAATGGCAGGCTGGCCAGGCCCTGGCTGCGAAACAGCGCCTGCAAGGCATGCCAGCTGGGGTGGAATTCGACTTCGTCGATGGGCCGGCCGCGCGCGTCGTAGCGCTGCAGCTCGGGCGTGTGCCGGTTGGCCTGCGCGGCGAGTTTCCAGGTGCTGGCGCTGCCCAGCAGCTGCGCCTGCTGCGACAGCTGCGGCCGGCACCAGTCGGCGCCGGCGCGCGTGAGCGCCTCGTTCAGCGCGGCATCGGTGGCAAGCAGGTCGAAGTCGGTGCGTTCATCGAACTGGTTGCTGATTTCATGGGTGGCAAAGGCATGCATGGCGAGGCTCTCCTGGCTGCCAGTCTAGGAGCCCGGGTGCGCCGCGGGTGTGCGGATTTACGCCGATGCCAAGCCGCTGGCCGCGCCGTGCCCGTACCGTGCCTATTGCGCCATCTGGCACACGCGCAGCACTTCGGCGCCGTAGGCGTCGAACTTCTTCGCGCCCATGCCGGGAATGCCGTTGAGCTCCTCGAGGCTGGCCGGATCGCGCTCGGCAATCGCGGCCAGCGTCGCGTCGTGGAAGATCACATAGGCCGGCAGGTTGTGCTCGCGCGCGACTTCGGCGCGCCAGGCCTTGAGGTTGATGAAGCGTACCTGCGCATCGGGGCCGAGGTTGAGCGCGGCGACATTGGCCTGCGGCGCCTTGCGCGTGCGCTTGGGCGCGCTGGCCGTGGCCTCGCGCAGCAGCACCTGCGCTTCGCCGCGCAGCACGGCGCGCGAGCCCGGCGTGAGCGCCAGCGTGTCGAAGCTGTGGCCGCTGTCGCTGGTGACCTTGTGCAGGCCCAGGGCGCCCGTGGCCAGCAGCTGGCGCAGCACGCCGCGCAGCTGGGCCTCGGAGTACTGCGCGCCCAGGCCGAAGGTCGACAGGCTGTCATGGCCGAACTGGCGCACCTTTTCCGTGTCCTTGCCGCGCAGCACATCCATGATGTGGCCCGTGCCGAAGGTCAGCTGGCTGGCTTCGTGCACGCGGTAGATCGTGGACAGCAGCTTGCGCGCGGCATCGGTGCCGTCCCAGACCGCCGGCGGGTGGAGGCAGTTGTCGCAGTTGCCGCAGGGCGTCGAGTCCTCGCCGAAATAGCCCAGCAGCCGCTGGCGCCGGCAGTCGGTGGCTTCGGCCAGCGCCAGCAGCGCGTCGAGCTTGCCGCGCATGACCTGCTTGAAGGTCTCCTCGGCCGGGCTTTCATCGATCATGCGGCGCTGGTTGACCACGTCGTTGAGGCCGTAGGCCATCCAGGCGTGCGCGGGCAGGCCGTCGCGGCCCGCGCGGCCGGTTTCCTGGTAGTAGCCTTCGATGTTCTTGGGCATGTCGACATGCGCGACGAAGCGCACGTCGGGCTTGTCGATGCCCATGCCGAACGCGATGGTCGCGCACATCACGATGCCTTCCTCGCGCAGGAAGCGGTCCTGGTGGTGCTGGCGCGTGTCGGCGGGCAGGCCGGCGTGGTAGGGCAGGGCCGAGATGCCGCAATTTTGCAGCGTCTGCGCCAGCTCCTCGACGCGCTTGCGCGACTGGCAATAGACCACGCCGGCCTCGCCCTGGTGCTCGCTCTGGATGAAACGCTGCAGCTGGGCCGTCGCATCCTTCTTCTCGACGATGGTGTAGCGGATGTTGGGGCGGTCGAAGCTGCTGACGAACTGCTGCGCCTCTTCGAGCTGCAGCCGCTCGACGATGTCGGCGCGCGTGAGCGCATCGGCGGTGGCCGTGAGCGCGATGCGCGGCACGCCGGCATAGCGCTCGTGCAGCACGCTCAGCGCGCGGTATTCGGGGCGGAAGTCATGGCCCCACTGGCTCACGCAATGCGCTTCGTCGATGGCGAACAGCGACAGCTGGCCGGCTTCGTAGAGGCTGTCGAGCAGGCCGAGGAAGCGCGGCGTGTTGAGCCGCTCGGGCGCGGCGTAGAGCAGCGTGATGTCGCCCGTCTGCAGCCGCAGCTCGACTTCCTGCGTCTGCTCGTACGACAGCGTGGAGTTCAGGAATGCCGCGCCCACCCCGGCTTCATGCAGCGCGCCGACCTGGTCGTGCATCAGCGCGATCAGCGGCGAGACGACGATGGCCACGCCACGCCCCTGCTGCTGGCGCACGATGGCCGGCACCTGGTAGCACAGGCTCTTGCCGCCGCCCGTGGGCATCAGCACCAGCGCGTCGCCGCCGGCAATCACATGGTCGACGATCGCCGCCTGCGGGCCACGGAACTGGTCGTAGCCAAAAACTTCTTGCAATACGGACTGCGCGGTGGACAAGCGGATACTCTCGAGAAAACAGCGGAAAGCGGCCCGTGGAGGCGGAGGCCGGACAGGTGCCTATTGTGCCCGCCGCGGCTTGAAGCCGATGCCAAGGGCTTTCTACAATGGCTGCCATGCCCCGCTCTCCTGCCATTTCCGACTCCATGGCCCTGGCCGACAACGGCCGGCTGTTCGGTCCCGCCGACGATGCGCCGATCGCGCTCGACGCGGGCGCCTGGCTGCTGCCGGGCTGGGCCGCGGCCGAGGCCGGGCGCTGGATCGAGGGCGTGCGCCAGATCGTGGCGCAGGCGCCCTGGCGCGTGATGCGCACGCCCGGCGGCAAGTCGATGTCGGTGGGCATCACCAACTGCGGCCCCTGGGGCTGGGTCTCGGATGCCAGCGGCTATGCGTACACCGCCACCGACCCGCTCAGCGGCCAGCCCTGGCCCGCGCTGCCCGAATGGTTCTGGACGCAGGCGCGCGCCGCGGCCGCGGCTGCGGGCTACCCGGGCTTCGCGCCCGACGCCTGCCTGATCAACCGCTATGCGCCGGGCGCGAAGATGTCGCTGCACCGCGACCAGGACGAAACCGACCGGCGCGCGCCCATCGTCTCGGTCTCGCTGGGCCTGCCGGCAACCTTCCTGTGGGGCGGACTGGCGCGCACCGACCGCGCGCGCCGCATGCAGCTCGCGCATGGCGATGTGCTGGTCTGGGGCGGGGCCACGCGGCTGGCGTACCACGGCATCCATCCGCTCAAGGACGGCGTGCATTCCCTGCTGGGCAGCGAGCGCTGGAACCTGACCTTCCGCATGGCACGAGCGCAGTACCCGCAAGATGGCTGACCCGGCACGGGGCCACGTCCAACTTCCTACAATCGGGGGATGAGCCTGCCCCAATACACCCGCGCCAAAGAACTGCCCGCCACCCTTGCCCGCCGCATTGCCATTCTCGATGGCGCGATGGGCACCATGATCCAGCGCTTCAAGCTGGGCGAGGCGCAGTACCGCGGCGCAGGCTATACCGGCGCCGATGCCGTCGGCGACCGTTTCCAGGACCTGCCGCGCGACGTCAAGGGCAACAACGAGTTGCTGAGCCTCACGCGCCCCGACGTGATCCGCGACATCCACGAGCGCTACCTGGCCGCGGGCGCCGACCTGATCGAGACCAATACCTTCGGTGCGACCACGGTGGCGCAGGAGGACTATCTGATGGCGCCGCTGGCGCGCGAGATGAATCTGCGCTCGGCGCAGCTCGCGCGTGCCGCCTGCGACAAGTACAGCACGCCCGACCATCCGCGCTACGTGGCCGGCGCCCTGGGGCCCACGCCCAAGACCGCGAGCATCAGCCCCGACGTCAACGACCCGGGCGCGCGCAACGTCGATTTCGAGACGCTGCGCCAGGCCTACCTGGAACAGACGCTGGCGCTGATCGAAGGCGGCGCCGATGTGATCCTGGTCGAGACCATCTTCGACACGCTCAATGCCAAGGCCGCATTGTTTGCCGTCGATGAAGCTTTCGAGCAGACCGGCGAATGCCTGCCGATCCTGATCAGCGGCACCGTCACCGATGCCTCGGGCCGCATCCTCAGCGGCCAGACCGTCACGGCGTTCTGGCACAGCGTGCGCCACGCGAATCCGCTGGCCATCGGCCTGAACTGCGCACTGGGCGCGGCGCTGATGCGGCCCTATGTGCAGGAGCTGCACAAGGCCGCGCCCGACACCTTCATCAGCTGCTACCCGAACGCCGGCCTGCCCAATCCGATGAGCGACACCGGTTTCGACGAAACGCCCGAGGTGACCAGCCGTCTGGTGCATGAATTCGCGGCCGAGGGCCTGGTGAACATCGTCGGCGGCTGCTGCGGCACCACGCCCGAGCATATCGGTGCGATCGCCCAGGCCGTGCGCGCCACGCCCACGCGCTCGCTGTTCTACCCGGCGGCTGCCTGACCCCTGCGGCCGCGATGAACCAGCCGCTGCTGCCCGCTGCCGTACCGTCCGCCACGGGCGCCGTGCCGCCCGTGGCGGCCATCGCGCCCACGGCTGTGGCGGCACCCGTGGCCAGCGGCGTTCCCGCAGTGGTGGTGCCGCCCGCCACAGGCGTTGCACCCGCGCAGCCCGCCGCGCCCGTGGCCCCGGCGCAGCCGACCGCTCCGGTCGCGCCGGCCACCCCCGCGCTGAGCGTCTCGGCCCAGGCGCAACAGGCGCTGCGGCTGCAGGTGTTCCAGACGCTGATCGCGCAGCTCGTGACCCAGGTCCAGTCCAGCAACCCGGCCTCGGCGCCGCAATGGCCCACCAGCGGCGTGCCCACGGCGCTGCGCGAAATGCTGTCGACGCTGATCGCCCAGGCCACCGCCGGCCTGCCCCAGCCGCAGCAGCTGGCCGCGGTGCAGCACTGGCCGCAGACCTGGCTCAATACGGTGCTCGCGGCCAATGCGCCGACGGCGGCAGCCGCCGACACTGCTGCGCCGCCCGCAGTCGCTGGCAACGCCGCGCCGGGCGTCGCCACGCAGGCCGCCGGCGTGTCGACGCCCGCAACACTTGCAGCGCCCGGCGTGACGACGCCCGGCACTGTTGCCTCCACGGTGGCGCCGCGCCTGCCGCCGATGCAGACCTGGCTGGTGCAGCAAGGCGTGGTGCAGGCGCCCGACGGCGAGCGCGGGTTTGCGCTGACGCTGCAGGTGCCGCAGGCCTGGGCGCAGCTGCAGGCCATGCCCGTGCCGCTGGCCACGCCTGCGGGCCAGCCGCCCGTCGCCCATGCCTTGCCGCAACTGCAGCTGCCTTTGGCCACGCCCGCGCAGCAGCTCGAATCCGGCGCGCTGGCGCTGGTGCTGCAGAACGCCGGACCCGGAGGGGAGCGCCTGCGCACCAGTGCGCTGCTGTGGCTGGATTTCCAGCCGCTGCCCGTGGCCGCCCAGGGCGCGCCCTCGGCGGCCGCGCTGGCAAGCCTGTTGCCAGGCTCGCCCCTGGCCCAGCAACTGGGCACGCTGCAGCCCCGCAACGATCCCTGGCTGCACATGGCCGCGCTGCAGGCCAGCGGCCAGCGGCCGCGCGAAGACCAGCGCATCGACGAGCGCCGCACCGGCCTGTGCGACGAACCGGGCTGTCCCTATCACGGCAAGGCCAGCTGCGCACAGCCTTTCTGCGCGGACATGAACCGGGTCTGGGCCGCGGTGCGCCTCGGCCCGACGGCAGGCTGAAGCCATGCCCCGAGGCACCGGTTCGCGGTGCCAGACAACAGCGGTTTCGTGCGGCGCCAGCCAACGCCATGCGCGCAATTGTCCAGTTGTCGATAGTTCCAACCTATGAATCGGCGTGGCTTCTGGTTAGCGTCAAGCCTTGGCAAGGCCTGGGTGGTCCAGTGCCTTGCGTTGCCAAGGAGGATCGCCATGCGCCGTTTGCACCACGCTGCCTGCCGGGCCTTGTTGCCCCTTTGTTCCTCCTTGCTGTGCGTGCCGCTGGCATGCGCCGAAGAATCCGCGGGCACGGGGCTGCCGGGGCGCGCAGCCGACGACCTGCATGGCGGGCGGTATGGTGCGGTCAGCATCGAGACCGATGACCCCGCGCTGCAGCCCGCGGCGCGGCGCTGGGTGCGCGACCTGCGCGCGGGCGAGGCCATCGATGAAAACGCGCTGCAGCGCCGGTTGCAACTGCTCAAGGCGCTGCCCGGCGTGAACAGCCAGTCCGTGCTGGCGACACGCGAGGACGGCGCGCGCGATCTGCGCCTGAAGCTGGAGCGCGGGCCGCGCTACAGCGGCCTGGTGGGCGTCGACAACCATGGCAGCCGCTTCACCGGCGATCAGCGCGTGCGTTTCGGCCTGGAGGTGCCCAGCCTGTCGACGCTGGGAGACAGCCTGAGCGTGTCGGGCAACCGCCGCTGGCATGGCACCTGGAATCTCAATCTCGGCTATACGCTGCCGCTGGGCACCGATGGCTGGAGCCTGCATGCGGAAGTGGAACGCAGCTATTACCAGTTGCACCGCGAGCGGCGCTCCCTGGGTGCCAGCGGCACTTCGGATGTGCTGCTGCTGGAGCTGGCCTACCCGCTATGGCTGGGCGATGCGGGCAGCCTGTATGCGAGCGTGGGTCTGGAGCGCACGCATGCGGACGACAGGGCCCGGCCACGCACCAAGCCCGCGCTCAAGGAGCACCGCGAGATGGACATGGTGCCGCTGAAGCTCACGCTCAAGCACGCGCACGGCGGCCACAAGACGTCGGGCCAGTTGATGTGGGGACTGGGCCGGCTCAAGCTCGACCATGCGCTCGGCACGGAGGACCGCAACACGGCGCGGGCCGAAGGCCGCTATCAATTGTTCAGCGCCGACCTGCGCCACGAACGCGCGCTGGCCAAGGAGTGGACGCTGTTCGGCCGCCTTGCGGGCCAGAAAGCCAGCCGCAACCTCGACAGCGAGAAATGGTTTGCGGCTTCGGGGCCGCAACGGATTCGCGCCTGGACCAGTGCCGAGGCCCAGGGCGACGAAGGCTGGCTGCTGCAGCTGGAGCTGCAGCACCGCATGGGCCAGGCCCAGCCTTTCGTTTTCGCCGACTTCGGGCAGGTGAAGCTGCGGCACCGGCCCTGGCACCGGTCCGGCAACAACTGGCGTTCGCTCGCGGGCGCGGGACCGGGGCTGCGCTGGAACGCGGACACCTGGAGCGCGCAGGCCGCAGTGGCCTGGCGCACCGGCGGCCACCGGCCCCATTCCCGGCTGGGCTACAGGAACCCGCGGATCTGGC
>Ga0308161_1004572_pt1 | contig 12566 bp, 8 predicted proteins | sample PhyFR2_FD_201034 | JGI IMG/M metagenome (GOLD analysis project Ga0308161, IMG submission 201034) | Phyllosphere microbial communities from UC Gill Tract Community Farm, Albany, California, United States - DLSLF.R2 | ecosystem: Host-associated > Plants > Phyllosphere > Unclassified | place: USA...
ACCAGGTTGCCGTCCACACGGGCCCGCGAGTAGCCCTTGGCGCTGAGTTCCTTGAAGAGGTCCACGAACTCGCCCTTGCGCCCGCGCACCACCGGCGCCAGGACCTGGAACCGGGTGCCTTCGTCAAGTTCCAGGAGCTGGTCCACGATCTGCTGGGGCGTCTGCTTGGAGACCGGCTCGCCGCAGACAGGGCAGTGCGGCCTGCCCACCCGCGCCCACAGGAGGCGCATGTAGTCGTAGATCTCAGTGATGGTGCCCACCGTGGAGCGCGGGTTCTTGCTGGTGGATTTCTGGTCGATGGAGACCGCCGGGGACAGTCCCTCGATGAAGTCCACATCGGGTTTGTCCACCTGGCCCAGGAACTGGCGTGCGTAGGCGGACAGCGATTCAACATAGCGCCGCTGCCCTTCGGCGAAGATGGTGTCGAATGCCAGTGAAGACTTCCCGGACCCGGAGAGGCCGGTGAAGACGATCATGGCATCGCGCGGGAGGTCCAGATCAACATTGCGCAGGTTGTGCTCACGCGCGCCCTTCACCACGAGGCGGGAGAGGTCCGGCCGCTCGACGGCGGCAGAGGAGGGGACCATCAGGGAAGCGGAGGGGGCAGAGGTTTCTTCAGCTAAGGCTTTAGGCACCCCATAATGCTAATCGAAAACTTTTTCGAACATGGACGGTTCCGCCCTCAGGGAACATCGTAGGCGGCAGCCAGCAGCTTGACCGCTTCGGCGAAGCTTGCTCCCTGGGATTTGGCCGCGGCGGCATAGGCGGCAGCGGCAGCGGCCAGGCCTCCCAGCCTGTCGTCGACCGCGCAGACCACGGTACCGTTCCGGCCGTGCGTGGCTACGACACCGGCGGCCTCCAGCTCCTTGTACGCCCTGGCTACGGTGTGCGGAGCGACGTCAAGGGTTTCGGCCAGGGCCCGTACCGCCGGCAGCCGGGTGCCAGGGGCCAGTTCGCCGCTGTCCACGAGGTGGATGACCTGGAGCCTCACCTGCTCGAAAAGGGCCACGCTGCTGTTCTGGTTGGGCCGCCACGGTCCGGGGAACTCCCGGACAGTGCTCACAGCCCTCCCTCCAGGACGCCTGCCTTCCCATCGCGTTCGGCGAACTGGGCGTTGTAGAGCCTGGCGTAGTAGCTGTTGGCGGCGAGAAGGTTTCCGTGGGTGCCTTGCTCGACAATGCGTCCGTGGTCCATGACGAGAATTAGATCAGCGTTGCGGACGGTGGACAAACGGTGGGCGATCATGAAACTGGTCCGGCCGTCGCGGAGCCGCTGCATGGCTTTTCGGATCAGCAGCTCCGTCCTGGAATCCACGGAACTTGTTGCTTCGTCCAGGACCAGAACGGAGCGGCCGGCCAGTTGCGCCCTGGCGATGGTGATGAGTTGCCTCTGCCCTTGGCTGAGCGGCTCCCCGCCGTTGTCCAGCTCGGTTCCGTAGCCGTGCGGAAGGGACCTGATGAAGCGGTCCGCGTGGGTGGCTTCTGCGGCGGCCACGATGGCAGCATCGGCAGCGTCCGGGCGCCCATACGCGATGTTTTCGCGGATGGTTCCGGCAAAGAGCCAGGAATCCTGCAGCACCACGCCAAAGTGGGCACGCAACTGGTCGCGGGGGATCCCGGCGATGTCCACTCCGCCCATGGTGATCCGGCCGGCGGAGGGCTCCAGGAACCGCATCAGCAGGTTCACCACGGTGCTCTTGCCTGCGCCGGTGTGTCCCACGATGGCTACCGACTGGCCGGGCTCCACGGCAAAGGTGAGGTTGCGGACCGCCGGAACGGACCCGGGGTACCCGAAGGTGACGTCGTGGAAAGCGATGCGGCCTCCTGCCGGAGCGCCGCCGGCCTGACCGCCGGGATCCTGCGGGTCTTCGGCGGCGTCCAGGAGCACGAAGACCCTGGCCGCGGACGCTGCACATGACTGCATGACATTGAGCAACCCTCCGATTTGCCCCACGGGCTGGGTGAACAGCCGGCCGAACTGGATGAAGGCCTGAACACCGCCAATGGTCATTGCTCCCGCGATTACCTCCAGGGCCCCCACCACGGCAACCGCGATGTAATTCAGGTTGGACATCAGCACCATCAGCGGCTGGACCACCCCGGCCGAGTACTGGGCCCTGGCGGCTGCGCGCGCCAGCCGTCCGTTGCTGCGGCTGAACACCTCCGTGGCCTGCCCCTGGTGGCCGAATGCCTTGATGACTTCATGTCCGCTGATGAACTCCTCAACGTGTCCGTTGAGTTCGCCGGTTTCCTTCCATTGCCTGGCGAAGTGCTCCTGGGACCGCCGGGCCACCAGGACGGTGATCCATGTGGAGACCGGCACGGTGGCAATGGCGATCGCCGCGAGCAGCGGTGAAATCCACAGCATCATGGCCAGCGAACCGCACAGCATCAGCGCGGACACGATCAGCTGGGTCAGGACCTGGTTCAGGGCCTGGGCAATGTTGTCGATGTCGTTGGTGGCACGGCTCAGGACGTCCCCGCGGGAACGTTCCCGGAAGTAGGTGGAAGGGAGGCGGTGCAGCTTGTCCTCGACCGAGGCGCGGAGGCCGTGCATGAGTCCCTGCACCGCGCGTGCCGTCAGGGCCCCTTGGATCCAGTTGAAGAGTGAGGCGAAGAGGTACATTGTGGCCACGGCTGCCAGCAGGATTCCCAGGCGCTGGTCCAGGCTGCCTTGGAAGATGCCCTCCACCACCACGTCGGTGGCATCGCCAAGGTACTTGGGTGCGGCCACGTTGAGTCCCGCGAACGCACAGGTGGCCGCAACGGCGCCCAGCATCTGCAGCCGGAAGGGGCGCAGGAGGCCAAGGAGCCTGCCGGCAGTTGGCCAGAAGCGGTGTGCCGTTTCCCCGGCTTCGTCCTCCCCCGTCACAGCGCGCCGTCCAGCGCCAGCTGTGACTCGGCGATTTCCCGGTAGGTGGCTGAGGTTTCGAGGAGATGATGGTGTGTCCCCTGCGCAACGACGCGGCCGTCGTCGAGCACCAGGATGAGGTCCGCGTCCTCTACGGCTGATATCCGTTCCGCCACCATGATCACCGCTGCGCCGGCGAGCTGCTGGTCCAGGGCATGCCGCAGCCGGGTCTCCGTTTCGTAGTCAAGGGCTGAGAAGCTGTCGTCGAAGATGTAAAGGGCTGCTTTGCGCAGCAGCGCCCTGGCAATGCACAGCCGCTGCCGCTGGCCGCCGGAGAGGCTGGCACCTCCCTGGCCCACGGGCGTGGCGAGCCCCAGCGGGAGGTCATCCATGAAGCGCATGGTCTGCGCCGTCCTGAGCACGGCCCATAGTTCCTCGTCAGTAGCTTCCGGGGCGGCTACCCGCAGGTTGTCCGCGATGGTGCCGGTGAACAGGTGTGAGTGCTGGGGCACGATCGCCATGGCGGCGCGCAGTTGATCCAGCGGCAGATTCCGGGTGTCCTGGCCGCCCAGGGTGATGCAGCCTTCCGTGGGATCAAGCAGGCGGGGTATCAGGTTCAGCAGGGTGGTCTTGCCGCTGCCCGTGGATCCGACGACTGCGGTGATGGTGCCGGGAGCCGCGGTGAAGCTGATGCCCGCAAGCACCGGGGCTTCCGCCCCGGGATAGGAAAAGCCAACGTCCTGGAACGTCAGTTCTGCCGGCCGGGTTGCGTCCAGCCGGGACTTCACCGGCCCGGCTGCGGCCTGGACTGACGGCTCGGTATCCAGTACGGCCTGGATGCGTTCGGCGCATACCGCAGCACGTGGCGCAGTCATGAGGACGTACATGGACATCATGATTGCCAGCAGGATCTGCATGATGTAGGCGATGAAAGCGGTGAGGGCCCCGATGTCCATCAGGCCCGCCTGGATGCGGTGGCCACCGAACCACACGACGGCAACCGAACTGATATTGACTACCAGCATGATCATTGGGAGCATCCCGGCCACCAGCAGCGCGGACTGCAGGTTGTTGGCCGTGAGGCCGGCGTTGGTGTCCGCGAACCGGCGCACTTCGTGCCGTTGGCGGACGAAGGCACGAATGACGTCCACGCCGATGATCTGTTCACGGAGAATGCCACCTGACCGGTCCAGCAGGTCCTGGCCTTCACGGTAAAGCGGGATCAGCCGGCGGACGATCAGGTACATGATCAGCAGGAGGATGGGCACAATGGCGATCACCACGACGGACAGCGCCGGGTCCTGCTGCACGGCGAGCACGACGCCGCCGATACCCATGGCCGGGCCGGCAAAAAGCATGGTGAAGACGAGAACCGCAAACGCCTGGATCTGCTGGACGTCGTTGGTGGCGCGCGTGGTCAGGCTTTGGGTTCCGAACATTGCCACGTCCTGCGACGAGAGCGACTGGATCCTGCCGAATACTTCAGCCCGCAGGCGGTGCCCGGTCCTCATGGCCACTACTGCCCCGAGGTAGCCCGCCGCGATGGCTGCGGCGGCCTGCACCGCGGCGATGACCGCCATGAGCACGCCGAGCCTCGAGATCACGCCGGGCTCCCGCGCAACGATTCCGTCATCAATGATGTCCGCGTTGACGGTGGGCAACAGCAGGTTTGCCGCCGCCTGGACCAACTGCAGGAAGACGATCGCCCATACTTGCGGGTATTGGCCCGCAAGCTGCCGCCTTATGAGTCCGACCAGCAAAATACCCCCTGTACGTGCCTTCGGCCGAAGAGGGGGCCAGCGGCTTGACCCCTACACCAGAGGACATTGTAAGCCAGATCACTTTTCTTCGTTGTCACATCGTGTGACTTGCTGGAAAAGCATCGGGGCAGGTGTCAGCCCGCTTTGCGGCCCACGGCAAAAATTCGGCGGAAAGGAAAGACGGTGCCATCCGCTGCCCGGGGATAGGCTTCCCGCAAAGCGGCTGCATACTCGGATTCGAAGCGCTTGGCGTCAGTCTCCTCAAGGGCGGCGAGGACAGGGCGGAGTCCAGTGCCCCGGACCCATTCCAATACCGGGTCCGTCCCCGTCAGGACCTGCTGGTAGCTGGTCTCCCACACATCCGCCGCCCAGCCGGCATCCAGCAGGATGCGCAAATAGTCCCCGGGCTCCCCCACCGACTCGCCGCCCCGCAGCACGCCGGCCAGCTTCGAAGCCCAGCGGTCCGACGCCGCCAGTTCGCGCATCAGGGCGTGTGAGGGGGCGTTAAAATTCCCGGGCACCTGCACAGCGAACCAGGCCCCCGGCCGGAGGGCTGCGAGCCACCTCCGCATCATGTCCTGGTGGCCCGGAACCCACTGGAGGGCCGCGTTGCTCACCACGACATCCGTCCTTGCGGTGGGCATCCAGCCGGCGATGTCCGCCTGTTCAAAGCTCAGGTTGGGTATTTCCACCGCCAGCGGGGCAGCCTTTGCCAGCATCTCAGCGGAGGAATCCACACCAACCACCCGGGCGCCTGGCCAGCGTTCCGCCAGTGTTGCCGTGAGGTTTCCTGGTCCACAGCCAAGATCCACCACCTGCACGGGATCCTCCGCTTGGATGCGGGCCGTGAGATCGAAGAACGGCCTGTTCCGGTAGTCCCCAAACTGGACGTATTTTGCGGGGTCCCATTTCATGAGTCTCTCCAGGTTCTGATGCACACGCGGGCAAGCCGTAGCGTAACCCGGCAGCACCGCCCTGCCGGTATGCCACGTGGCACTAAGGTTGAAGTCAATGAAACTCGTTGACCAGCTGAGCGATCTGTCCGTCCCCAACCATCCCGCCGCCGTCGACCCCGACGACCTTTACACGCGGTTTGTGGAATGGACGGAAAGCCGGGGGCTGTCGCTGTATCCGGCCCAGGACGAAGCCATCATGGAACTGGCAACGGGGGCCAATGTCATCCTGGCCACCCCCACAGGCTCCGGTAAGTCGCTGGTGGCCATCGCCGCGCACTTCCAGGCAATCGCCCAGGGGCGCCGCAGCTATTACACGGCGCCGATCAAAGCCCTGGTGTCCGAGAAATTCTTCGCGCTTTGCGACATCTTCGGAGCCGAGAACGTGGGCATGATCACCGGCGACTCGGGCGTAAACCAGGACGCGCCGATCATCTGCTGCACCGCGGAAATCCTGGCCAACATCGCGCTGCGGGAAGGGTCCGAGGCCGAGCTGGGCGCAGTGATCATGGACGAGTTCCACTTCTATTCAGACCCGCAGCGTGGCTGGGCCTGGCAGGTGCCACTCCTGGAACTCCCGCAGGCGCAGTTCCTGCTCATGTCCGCCACCCTGGGGGACGTCACCCGGTTCGAAGAGGGGCTGACCGCGCTGACGGGCCGTCCCACCACCACGGTCAGCTCGGCGGAGCGGCCCATTCCGCTGCATTACTACTACCACCAGACGCCCGTGCACGAGACGCTCGAGGAACTGCTGTCCACCCGGCAGGTGCCGGTCTACGTGGTGCATTTCAGCCAGCTCGAAGCGATCGACCGCGCCCAGAACCTCATGAGCATCAACGTGTGCACCAGGGAGGAAAAAGACAAGATCGCGGAGCTGATTGCCAACTTCCGGTTCGCGGCCGGGTTCGGCAAGACGCTGAACAGGCTGGTGCGCCACGGAATCGGCGTCCACCACGCCGGCATGCTGCCCAAATACCGCCGCCTCGTGGAGCAGCTGGCGCAAGCAGGGCTGCTGAAGGTCATCTGCGGAACGGACACCCTGGGCGTGGGCATCAACGTGCCCATCCGGACGGTGCTGCTCACCGCCCTGAGCAAGTACGACGGCGTCCGCACCCGGCTGCTCAACTCACGTGAGTTCCACCAGATTGCGGGCCGGGCAGGACGGGCGGGCTACGACACCGCCGGGACTGTGGTGGTGCAGGCTCCCGAGCACGTGATCGAGAACGTCAAGGCGATGGCCAAGGCCACCGCCAAGTTCGGCGACGACCAGAAGAAGCTGCGCCAGGTTGTGAAGAAGAAACCGCCTGAGGGTTTCGTGTCCTGGGGCGAACCCACATTCAAGCGGCTGGTGGAGTCCGTTCCGGACCCATTGACATCCAGCTTCACCGTGACGCACGCGATGCTGATGAACCTGATGGAGCGGCCCGGCGACCCGTTCGCTGCCGCCCGGCGCCTGCTCACCGAAAACCACGAACCACGGTCGTCCCAGCTGCGGCTGATGAAGAAGGCACTGGGCATCTACCGGGAGCTGCTGGCCGCCGAGGTCATCGAGCGGATTCCGCCGGAGGAGCAGGGTCCCGACGGGCGCACCGTCAGGCTGACCGTCCACCTTCAGCCGAACTTCGCCCTGAACCAGCCGCTCTCCCCCTTCGCACTTGCCGCACTGGACCTCCTTGACCCGGAGTCGCCGTCGTACGCCCTGGACGTGGTGTCCGTCATAGAGGCCACCCTGGAAAAACCGCGACAGATCCTGTCGGCGCAGCAGAAGAAGGCCCGCGGCGAAGCGGTGGCGGCCATGAAGGCTGACGGCATCGACTACGACCAGCGGATGGCCATGCTGGACGAGGTAACCTACCCGCAGCCGCTCGCGGAAATCCTGGGCGAGGCGTTCGAGGTGTACCGGAAGGCCGCGCCGTGGGTGGGCGACTTCGAGCTCGCGCCCAAGTCGGTGGTCCGCGACATGTACGAACGTGCCATGAACTTTGGCGAATTCGTCCAGTTCTACGGGCTGGCGAGGTCGGAAGGGATCGTGCTGCGGTACCTCGCCGACGCGTTCAAGGCGCTGCGCCAGACCGTCCCGCAGGACATGCTCCGGGAGGACCTGGCCGATCTCATCGCGTGGCTGGGTGAGCTGGTGCGGCAGGTGGACTCAAGCCTCCTGGACGAGTGGGAGGAACTGGCGTCCGGTGCGGCGCCGACGCCGCACGACGCGCCGCCGCCTCCGCCGCCGTCGCTCACGTCCAACATCCGCGCCTTCCGGGTCATGGTGCGCAATGAGATGTTCCGCCGCGTTGAACTGTTCGCCGACGAGGACGCCACCGCGCTGGGAGAGCTCGACGGCGGCTCCGGGTGGGGGGCCGACCGCTGGGAAGATGCGCTGGACGACTACTTCGACGAGCACGACGATATTGGGACAGGGCCTGATGCCCGGGGACCTGGGTTGCTGATCATCACCGAGGAACCCGGACGCTGGAAGGTGCGGCAGATTTTCGACGACCCCGCCGGCAACCACGACTGGGGCATCTCGGCGGAGGTGGACCTGGCGGAGTCCGATGCGGGCGGCACTGCGGTGGTGCGGGTGACGGACGTGAACCGGCTCTGACGCGGTTGCCGGCGCGGACCCTGCCGGAGGCGCTCCGGCACCGGCGGTAAGCTCGGAGAATGAGTGTAATCCGCCCCGCAACACGGCACGACGTCCCCGCCATCCTTCGCATGATCCACGAACTGGCCCAGTACGAGAAGGAACCGGACGCCGTCCGCAACACGCCGGAGATGCTGGAGCAGGTGCTGTTCGCGGAAAACCCGCGCGTCTTCGCCGCCATGGCGGAAAACGAGGCGGGCGAGGTGCAGGGGTTCGCCCTGTGGTTCCTGAACTACTCCACCTGGGAGGGCGTGCACGGGATCTACTTGGAGGACCTTTACGTCAGCCCGAAAGCCCGTGGCGAAGGACACGGCAAAGCGCTCCTGCAGCACCTTGCCGCGATCGCCGTCGACAACGGTTACGCCCGCGTGGAATGGAGCGTTCTGGACTGGAACGAACCGTCCATCAACTTCTACCGCCGCCTCGGTGCCCGCCCCATGGACGGTTGGTCCACCTTCCGGCTTACCGGTGAGGCACTGGACCGTTTTGGCCAGCCGGCCTCCCTTCCTGCTGCTGCCCGTGGCTGACGTGCACCAGAGCCCGGCCGCCGTCGGGCATGAAATCAGGGCCACGCATGAATTCCGCGGCATGCGGACGGTGGAGCACTACTTCACGGTGCCCCTGGAACACACCGAACCAACCGGCGAGGCCATCACCGTTTTTGCCCGGGAGTACGTCTCCGCGGCGCACAGCGAGGAGGCCGCCGCCCGACTGCCCTGGCTCCTCTTCCTGCAGGGCGGTCCGGGCGGCCGCGGCAACAGGTGGGGTTCCCTGGGCGGCTGGGGCAAGGCAGCGGCGCAGGACTTCCGCATCCTGATGCTGGACCAGCGCGGCACCGGCCTCTCCACTCCCCTCGATCGTGTCACGCTGGCGGACCGGGGGTCTGCGGATAAGCAGGCGGCCTATTTGGAGCACTTCCGCGCCGATTCGATCGTGGCGGACGCCGAGCTGATCCGCAGAGCCCTGGGGTCCGACCCCTGGACCATCTACGGCCAGAGCTACGGCGGCTTCTGCGCCCTGACTTATCTGTCATTCGCGCCGGAGGGGCTGCGCGAAGTCCTGATCACCGGTGGCCTGGCGCCGCTCACTGGCAGCCCCGATGACGTGTACAGGGCCACTTACCAGCGGGTGGCGGCGCGGAACGATGAGTACTTCGGCTGGTATCCCGAAGACCGGGTAACGGTCGAGCGGATCGCCGCCCACCTGCGGGGCACGACCGAATCCATGCCCGACGGCACGCCCCTGACCGTGGAGCGTTTCCAGATGGCGGGGGCTTTCCTGGGCGGCAACACCCGTGTGGACAGCCTCCACTACCTTCTGGAGGACGCTTTCGTGGAGACCACCGCCGGGCCGAGGCTCTCGGACACCTTCCTGGAGCAGCTCCAGGGTGTGGTCTCACGACGGTCCAACCCCCTGTACGCGCTGATGCACGAGTCCATCTACGGCCAGGGCGCAGCCACCGGTTGGTCAGCCTGGCGGATGCTTGGCGAGAACCCCTGGTTCAGGCCGGACGCCGAGCCCCTGCTGCTGACGGGCGAGATGGTGTACCCGTGGTACTTCGAACAGGACCCTGCCCTCCAGCCGCTGCAGGAAGTAGCCCACCTGTTGGCGGCAAAGCAGGACTGGAAACCGCTCTACGATCCCCAGGTGCTGGCCGGCAACACCGTTCCGGCGGCAGCAGCGGTCTACACGGACGATATCTACGTGGACCGCGACCTCTCCCTCCGAACCGCCGCCGCCGTGCGCGGGCTGCAGGTCTGGGAGACAGCTGACTTCCACCACGACGGTATAGCCGACGACGGCGAGCGGATCTTTGCGCGGCTGCTGGGTATGGCCCGGTCAGGCAGCCGCTGACCCACGGTGCGCCGCGCGGGTGACGAAGGCTTGAAGCACGATCCGCCTGCGGCTGCAAAAAAGCAGACCCCGGCCGCTCATGCGGCCGGGGTCTGCTGCGCTGTGATGCGTGGTGGCGCCTACTCGGCGTCGCTGTGGCTCTTCCGGGCGTCTTCCTCAAGCCGCGGATCAATCGCGGCCGCCTGGGCCTTGGAGCTGAGGAGGCTGGCGACAACGGCGATGATGATGGTGCCCACGATGACCGCGAGTGACACGAAGGTGGGGATCTCAGGTGCCCATTCGATGTGCTGTCCGCCGTTGATGAAGGGCAGCTCATTGACATGCATGGCGTGCAGGACAAGCTTGATCCCAATAAAGGCGAGAATGAAGGACAGGGCGTGCTTCAGGTAGATGAGCCGGTTCATCAGCCCGCCCAGCAGGAAGTACAGCTGCCGCAGGCCCATCAGGGCGAACAGGTTGGCGGTGAAGACGATGAACGGGCTCTGGGTCAGGCCAAAGATGGCGGGTATGGAGTCCACCGCAAACAGCAGGTCCGTGAGGCCGATGGTGATGAAGACGATCACCATGGGGGTGAACACCTTCCTGCCGTTCACTGTGGTCCGCAGCTTGCCGCCGTCGAACTTCTCGGACATGGGAATGACCTTGCGGATCCTGGCGATCAGCGGGTTCTCCCGGTCTTCTTCCTCTTCGCCCTCGTCCTGGGCCTGCTTCCAGGCCGTCCACAGCAGGAACGCTCCGAAGATGTAGAAGACCCAGCTGAACTGCTCGATGACGATGGCACCGAGCATGATGAAGATGCCCCGCAGGATCAGGGCGATGATGATGCCCACCATCAGCACTTCCTGCTGGTACTTCCGGGGCACGGAGAACCTGGCCATGATGATGATGAACACGAAGAGGTTGTCGATGCTGAGGCTGTACTCCGTGACCCAGCCGGCGACGAACTGGCTGCCGAATTCGGCACCGGTGAAGGCGAACATGGCGCCGGCGAAGACGAGGGCAAGGGTGACGTAGAAGGCCACCCAGAGACCGGCTTCCTTCATGGAGGGTTCGTGCGGCCTCCGGACCACCAGGAGAAGATCGGTCAGGAGAATCAGGCCGAGGACGGCAAAGGAGCCAACCTCAAACCAAACAGGCAAATCGGGCACGGGAAAGCCTTTCGCAGGGTACACAAAATGGTGTAAGTCTCTCCGGCCTGCCAGTGCACTTGGTGCTGATGCGGCGGGCCCGCTACGCCCGGCAGGGCAACCATGCCCTGCGTGTTGACGATCGTAGCGCTTGGGATACTCCCCTACGTGCCTTTAACTGTACCCCAGCCGAATACCCCGCAGACGTCAGGCGTGGCCCGCCGCCTGCATCTGGCGCAGTTCCTTCTTCAGTTCGCTGACTTCGTCGCGGATCCGCGCCGCCACCTCGAACTGGAGTTCGGCGGCGGCGCCGTGCATCTGTTCCGTGAGCTGCGCGATCAGGCCCACCAGGTCCTCGGCCGGTGCGGCCGCCAGGCCATCGGAACGGACCTGCGCCGCGCCCTTCTTGGCCCCGGCCTTGTTGGCCCCCGTGATGCCACGCTTGCCCTTGCCGTAGTCGAAGCTGCCCAGCAGCGCATCCGTATCGGCGTCTTCTTTGGCCAACTGGTCCGTGATGTCGGCGATTTTCTTCCGCAGCGGCTGGGGATCGACACCATGTTCGGTGTTGTAGGCCACCTGGATGGCGCGGCGCCGGTTGGTTTCGTCGATGGCGTTGGCCATGGAGTCGGTGATCCGGTCCGCATACATGTGTACCTGGCCGGAGACGTTGCGGGCGGCACGTCCGATGGTCTGGATCAGCGAGGTGGAGGAGCGCAGGAAGCCTTCCTTGTCCGCATCCAGGATGCTGACCAAGGACACCTCGGGAAGGTCGAGGCCCTCACGGAGGAGGTTGATGCCCACCAGGACGTCGAAGGATCCCAGCCGCAGTTCACGCAGGAGCTCCACGCGCCGCAGGGTGTCGACGTCCGAGTGCAGGTATTCGACTTTCACGCCGTGGCCCAGCAGGTAGTCGGTGAGGTCCTCCGCCATGCGTTTGGTCAGGGTGGTGACCAGGACGCGCTCATCCTTCTCGACGCGGGTCTTGATTTCACCCAGGAGGTCATCGATTTGCCCCTTGGTGGGCTTGACCACCACCTCGGGATCCACCAGGCCGGTGGGCCGGATGATCTGCTGGACGAAGCCGTCCGCTTTGCCCAGTTCATACTTGCCGGGGGTGGCGGAGAGGTAGACGGTCTGGCCCACCCGTTCCAGGAACTCGTCCCACTTGAGCGGCCGGTTGTCCATGGCGGACGGCAACCGGAAGCCGAAGTCCACCAGATTCCGTTTGCGGGACATGTCTCCTTCGTACATGGCCCCGATCTGGGGAATGGTCACGTGGGACTCATCCACCACCAGCAGGAAGTCGTCCGGGAAGTAGTCGAGCAGGCAGTGCGGCGCGGTGCCGGGCCCGCGGCCGTCAATGTGCGCTGAGTAGTTCTCG
>Ga0308161_1004573_pt1 | contig 12565 bp, 11 predicted proteins | sample PhyFR2_FD_201034 | JGI IMG/M metagenome (GOLD analysis project Ga0308161, IMG submission 201034) | Phyllosphere microbial communities from UC Gill Tract Community Farm, Albany, California, United States - DLSLF.R2 | ecosystem: Host-associated > Plants > Phyllosphere > Unclassified | place: USA...
GCGCTTCGCCTCGTGCGGGGCCTTCTGTCCGAGCGCCGAGAACGTGATCTGCGAGCCCCGGTCTTCGAGGATGTCCCCCCACGGCTCGGCCTCCCAGAGCCCGAGCCGCTCGGCCTCCTCGCGCAGCGCGGCGAGGGCGGTGGACTTCTGCTCCGCGCTCAGATCGTGCGCGTAGACGGGGGAGAAGTCCGCACCGTCGAAGCGCAGATAGCGCGTACCGCAGGTCGGCAGCAGGTGCAGCCGATCCGCCGCCGCCGGATCCAGATCGCCGAGGCGGGCGATGACCTGGGAGCGGAACTGCGCCTCGTTGCCGCCCGAGATGACGGCGACCTCGACCTTCTCGAGCAGGGAGCGAAGCAGCGAGGCGATGCGTGGATCGATCGGTCCCTTGGACGGGGCGAGGGTGTCGTCGAGATCGAAGGCCACGAGAGCAGGCGAGGTCATGATGCTTCCAGACTAAAGGGTGAAATGAGGGTTCTGTCGGCGGCACGGTACGCGCCGGGCTCCGTGCTCCGGATACGCGGAAGGCCGCCCCTGAGGGCGGCCTTCCGCGTGTTGATGGTCGGGGTGACAGGATTTGAACCTGCGACCTCTTCGTCCCGAACGAAGCGCGCTACCAAGCTGCGCCACACCCCGTTTTGCAACCCTCCGAGTCTACAGCGAAATGCCCGCTGCGCCGAATCGAGGGCTCAGACTGTGACTTTCGCGATCGAGAGCAGAAGCGCCGTCACGCCGAGCAGTGCATTAGCGCACAGCACGATCGTCCGCGTGGATCGGTTCGGGAGCGTCATCGCCAGCGCGGACAGCGTGGCGGGCCACACGCTGACCGTCGCGCAGATCAGCGCGGCGGCGAAGCCGCCCACAGAGGTCAGCAGCTCGATCCTCCCGCCGCTCGCCCCGAGGGTGAACGACCATCCGACGAACGCAATCCACGAGATCGAGAGCGCAGACATCGAGACGGCGAGAGCGAACACGGCCCTGCGCGGCACGAGGCGCGAGAAAACGGGCACTGCGCCCACGACAGGCAGGAAAAGGCTCAGCGCGAACACCGCGGCAAGGGGGAGTGGCGCATCGGGGTGCACCCCCACGGGCGACGTCGTCCACGCCAACACCGGCGTGATGAGCGCGAGACTGATGATGACCGGGATGCCGACGTACGCCGCTCCGAGAACAGCCCGCACGCTCCGGCCGGCCGTCGCATTCGTGGTCATGAGGCTTCACCTTCTAGTCAGTCGGTGGTGGCTTGCGCTCGCCTCGTGAGTTCTTCAGCCGCGCGCCGTCAGGGTCAGCAGGGTCGCCTCGGGGCGGCACGCGAAGCGCACGGGCGCATAGATCGAATGGCCGCAGCCGGCGCTCACATTGAGCGGCACGGTGCGTCCGCCCTGCGTCCAGGTGCTCAGTCCCTTGGCCTGCTTGAGCGGGATGTCGCAGTTCGCGACGAGGGCACCGAAGCCGGGCAGACACACCTGCCCGCCGTGCGTGTGGCCGCCGAAGATCGCGTCGGCGCCCAGCTCGACGAAGCGGTTCAGCACGCGCTGGTAGGGCGCATGGGTGACCCCGAGCATCGAGGTGCCGTCCTCGCGCGGGCCCAGGTCGGCGATCGCCGCCGGAAGGTCCTCGAGTCGGTCCCACTGGCGGTGCGCGTCGCTCACCCCGAAGAGGTCGATCCTGTCACCGGCGACGGTCAGCCGTGCGGCCGTGTTGTTGAGATCCGTCCAGCCCAGGTCGTCGGTGAAGAACGCGTCCATGGCGTCGGTGTCGAGGAACGTCGGCTCGTGGTGGCGCTGCGAGGGGCCGGCGAAGTAGCGCAACGGGTTGCGCGGCGACGGCCCGTTCACGTCGTTGGAGCCGTGCACGAACACGCCGGGGATGCCCGCGAACGGCTCGAACGCCCGACGGATGCCGTCGAGGCCGTCTCGGTGGCCCAGGTTGTCTCCGGTGTTGACGATGAGGTCGGGCTCGAGCTGCGCGAGCGATGCGAGCCAGTCCTGCTTGCGGTGCTGCCACGGGGCCATGTGCGCATCCGAGATGTGCAGCACGCGCAGCGGAGCCGAGCCGGGCGCCAGAGCGGATGCCGTCGCCTCCCGCACCGTGAACAGGTAGCGCTCGATCCCGATGCCCCATACGGCGGCCGCAGCACCAGCGGCCCCCACCGCGCCGAGCGCGATGAGGGCCGGGTGTGCCGTGCGACGAGGGGTCACCGGCAGGTGACCGAGATCGCCGTGGACCTGTTGGCCGAGGTGTTCGCCGCGGGATCCGTGCTCGAGACGACGGAGTTCGGGGGATTGCAGGAACTGTCGAACGAGATCGACGAGAACCCTGCGCCGAAGAGCGCGCTCTGCGCGGCGGACTTGGACTGCCCGGTGATGTCGGGCACAGTGACGCCCTGTCCGTTGCTCGGAGAGATCGTGATCGTCGCACCGCTCGGCGCCTGGCCGGACGGGTCCTGGGCGACGACGACATCACCGGCGGGGCCGTCGACGGGGTCACCGACGGCGACCGAGAATCCGGCGGCCTCGATGATCGACGTCGCCTCGCCCACGGACTTGCCGACGACGTTGGGCACGTCGGTCAGCACCTGACGGACCAGCTTGTCGTCGGGGCGCGGGAAGGGATCGGCGGGGTAGACGGCGTCGGCCGCGCCCTGGATCGCTCGGGCGAGACCGTAGCGGATGTCACCGAGCCGTGTGCCTTCATTGTTGCGGAAGCTGTTCAGCGGCTCGCGACCGTCGATGTTGCCCACCCAGACGGCGGTCGTCACCTTCGTGCTCGACTCGACGAGCATGGTGTGCTCCTTCTCGGCGGTACCGGTCTTGCCGATCAGCTGGGTCCCGTCGCCGGGGTTCGCCCGGCTGCCGGTGCCGTTGCCCTCCATCACGCCGCGCAGCGCGTACGCTGCGGTGGCCGCGACCTCGGGGGTGAGCTGCTGTGAGCACTTCTCCTGCGGGGGCGTGATCTCGTCGCCGTTCGCGCCGACGACGCGATCGATCACCCGCGGCTCGCAGAAGACGCCGTTGTTGGCGACGGTCGCGTAGGCTCCCGCGACCTGCAGCGGGGCCACGCTCTTCGAGCCGAGCACGGTGGGGAAGGGGTCATTCGGCGCGAGGTTGACGTTCGTGCCGCCCGTGGTGATGTCGTCGCCGTTGCCGTAGTGCACGCCGAGTCGCTTCGCGACCTCGTTGATCTTGCAGAGGTCGAGCTGCTGGGCCATGGCCAGGAAGCCGGTGTTCAGCGACTGCGCGGTGAACTGGCGGACGCTCCCCACCGATCCACCGGAGTTGCCGAAGTTGTTGATCTTCGCGGTATTCGTCACCCGGTCACCGCACTTGGTGAAGGGGCTGAACGTCTTGAGGCGCCCGTCGAGCACCTGGTTGACCGAGTGGCCGGACTCCAACCACGCCAGAAGCGTGAACAGCTTGTAGGTCGACCCGGTCTCGAAGCCGTAGGTCGAGCCGCCGTGCTGCTTGTCGGCGGCGAACACCTGAGAGGTCTCACCGGCCGCGAGATTCGCCTCGCCGGTCTCGTTGAACACCGTGTTCTGCGCCATGGCGAGCACGCGGCCGGTGGTCGCCTCGATCGAGACGCCGGTGCCGCCCACCAGGATGCCGGGCATGGCCTGGGGGACCTGGGCCTTCACGGCGTCGATCGCGGTCTGCTGCACGCGGAGGTCGAGAGAGGTGTAGATCTGCATGCCACCGCGGCGCAGGTTCGCCTTGCGCTCCGACTCGGTGTCTCCGAAGGCGGGATCGTTCTCGATGACCGCCTTGACGTACTGGCAGAAGTAGGCGTTGTCGCCGGCCGCCCCGCATCCCTGCTGCGGCTCGCTCAGCACCGGAGTGACGGGAGTGGCCACGGCCTCGTCGTGAGCGGCCTGAGTAATCTTCTTGTCGGCGAGCAGTCGGTTCAGGACGTAGTCCCTGCGCTCCTTGGTCTCCTTGTAGCCGTCGGCTTCGCCGTTGTGGGCGACGCCGGCGTCATCCGTCCAGATGCCTTCGGGGCGATCGATGCGGAACCGGTTCGGCTCCTGCACCATGCCGGCGATGGTGGCAGCCTGCACGAGGGTGAGGTTGGCCGCGCTCGTCGAGAAGTAGCGGTTCGCGGCGGCCTCGATGCCGTAGATGGTGCCGCCGAAGTTCGCGATGTTGAGGTAGCCGAGAAGAATCGCGTTCTTCGAGTACTCCTTCTCGATCTGCAGGGCGTAGCGCATCTCCTGCAGCTTGCGCTCGACGCCCTCGCCGCCCTTGGCGACAGCGGCGTCGAGGAAGCACTGCTCGACCTGCGCGGAGTAGTCCTCGGCCGCGGTGTCGACGTTCTGCTCGCACTCCTGCACCTGGACGTTCTTGACGTACTGCTGCGTGATCGTAGACGCGCCTCGATCGGTGGTTCCGGCGACGTTCCCGACGGCGGCCTTCACGGTCGCACCGAGATTGATGCCGCCGTGGGTGTAGAAGTTCTTGTCCTCGCTCGAGAGGATCGCGTCGTACATCACCGGCGCGATCTGGTCGTATGCGACGGGAACGCGCTTCTGCTCGTAGAAGGACGCGAGAGCGACGGGATTGCCGTCGAGGCCCGTCGCGTAGATCGTCGACTGCTGCATCGGCGCATCGACCTGGAGGTTCTCGGGCAGGTCCTCGAAGATGTTGAGGGCCTCCGACCCGGCGATGCCGGTCATGGCGAGAACAGGGGTGACGCTGGCCGCCACGAGGAGGCCGGCCACGGCGCTGAGCCCGACGAGTCCGAGGACTCCTCCGAGCGCACCTTTCACCGTGCGATTCTTTTGAGGCATACGCTTGATCGTAGGGGAGTTCCCTGAATACCGCCTTTGACGCATCCGCGCGCGCGGATGCCGCCAGACAGGAGTGCCATGACCACCTGGGAGTACCTGACCACCCCGCTGCTGATCCACAACACGGCGGCGATCCTCAACAACTGGGGCAAGCAGGGCTGGGAGCTCGTCCAGGTGATCCAGGGCCCCGAAGGAGGGCTCGTCGCCTACTTCAAGCGCCCGGTCACCGCGGAGGGTTCCGGCAACACCGGCCTCGCGGCCGCCGCCGAGGCATCGCGCCAGTTCGACGGGGATGCGGCGTGAGCGTCTCCGCCCGTCTCGCCGAGCTCGGCATCGAGCTGCCGCTCGTCGCTGCGCCCGTCGCGGCGTACGTCCCCGCCGTGGTGCACGAGGGACTCGTGTACACCTCCGGCCAGCTGCCGTTCTCGGACGGGGCTCTCCCGGCGACGGGCAAGGTCGGTGCCGAGGTCGGCGCGGACGAGGCCAACGCCTACGCGCGCACCTGCGCGCTCAACGCCCTCGCGGCGGCGGCGGATGCAGCGGGCGGCGTCGACCGGATCGCAGGCGTGCTCCGTCTCGGCGGCTTCGTGGCCTCCACCCCCGAGTTCACCGGCCAGCCCGGCGTGATCAACGGCGCGAGCCTCGTGCTCGGTGAGATCTTCGGCGATGCCGGCCGCCATGCCCGCGCGGCCGTCGGCGTTCCCGTGCTCCCGCTGGACAGTCCCGTCGAGGTCGAGGTCACCTTCATCCTCGCCTGAGCGGCGCACAGCAGAACGCCCCCTTCCGAGACCGGGAGGGGGCGTTCTGCGTGTGGGGTTCTCGACGGCCGTCGAGCCGTCGCGGTCTACTTGACCTGCGCCGAGATGATGCTCATCACCGCGGTGTCGGCGAGCGTCGTCGTGTCGCCGACCTCGCGGCCCTCGGCGACATCGCGCAGCAGGCGTCGCATGATCTTGCCCGAGCGGGTCTTGGGCAGCTCGCCGACGATGTAGACATCGCGCGGGCGGGCGATGGCCCCGATCTGCTCGCCCACCCACACGCGCAGCTGCTGGGCGAGCCCGGCCGGATCGTGTGCGGAGAGGTAGCTCTCCTTGATGATCACGAACGCCACGACCGCCTGTCCTGTCGTCTCGTCGGAGGCACCCACCACCGCGGCCTCGGCGGTGGCCTCGTGCGCCACGAGCGACGACTCGATCTCGGCGGTCGAGAGACGGTGGCCCGAGACGTTCATCACATCGTCGACGCGGCCGAGGAGCCACAGGTCGCCGTCGGCGTCGAGTCGGGCGCCATCGCCGGCGAAGTAGAAGCCCTGCTTCTCGAACTTCTCCCAGTACGTCTCGCGGTAGCGCTCGGGATCCCCCCAGATGCCTCGCAGCATGCTGGGCCACGGCTCGGTCACCACGAGCAGCCCGCCGTTGCCGGTGCCCACCTCGACACCCGATTCGTCGACCACGTCGATCGAGATGCCCGGCAGCGGGACCTGGGCGGAGCCCGGCTTCGTGGCCGTGACGCCGGGGAGGGCCGAGACCATGATCGCTCCGGTCTCGGTCTGCCACCACGTGTCGACGATCGGCGTCGTGCCCGCACCGATCACGTCGCGATACCAGATCCAGGCTTCGGGGTTGATCGGCTCGCCCACCGAGCCGAGCAGGCGCAGCGACGACAGGTCGAACCGGGCAGGCACGCTGCGGCCGATCTTCATGAACGAGCGGATGGCCGTCGGCGCCGTGTAGAAGATGGAGACCCGGTACTTCTCGATGATCTCCCACCAGCGGCCGGGGTGCGGCGCGTCGGGCGTGCCCTCGTAGATCACCTGGGTGGCACCGTTCGCGAGCGGCCCGTAGGTGACATAGCTGTGTCCGGTGATCCAGCCGATGTCGGCGGTGCACCAGTACACATCCGTCTCGGGATGCAGGTCGAAGACGTACTTGTGCGAGTAGGCGGCCTGGGTGAGGTAGCCGCCCGAGGTGTGCAGGATGCCCTTGGGCTTCCCGGTCGTTCCCGAGGTGTAGAGGATGAACAGCGGGTTCTCGGCCGGGAAGGCCTGCGCCGTGTGCTCGGCGGATGCGGCCGGCACCACGTCGTGCCACCAGAGGTCGCGCCCCTCGTGCCACTCGACCTCGTTCTCGCCTCGGCGCACGACGAGCACGTGCTCGACCGTCTGCTGTTCGCCCTCACCGCGGTCGGCCAGCGCCTGATCGACCGCCGGCTTCAGTGCCGACACGCGTCCCTTGCGGTATCCGCCGTCGGCGGTGATCACGAGCTTCGCTCCGGCGTCGTCGATGCGCGAGCGGAGGCTGTCGGCGCTGAAGCCGCCGAAGACGACCGAATGGATGGCGCCGACCCTGGCGACCGCGAGCATCGAGGCGACGGCCTCGGGGATCATCGGCAGGTAGATCGCGACGCGGTCGCCGTGACCGACGCCGAGGCCCTCGAGCACATTCGCGACCCGCTTGACCTCCTCGGTCAGCTCGGCGTACGTGATCGAGCGCGAGTCACCGGGCTCGCCCTCCCAGTGCAGGGCGACGCGGTCGCCGTTGCCGGCCTCGACGTGGCGGTCGAGGCAGTTGTAGGCCACGTTCAGCTCGCCGTCGTCGAACCACTTCGCGAACGGGGGAGTGGACCAGTCGAGCACCTGTGTGAACGGCCTGTGCCAATCGAGGAGGTCCCGCGACTGCTCGCCCCAGAACGCCTCGCGGTCGTTCGCGGCGCTCTCGTAGAGGGCGGGGGACGAGACGGACTGCGCGACGAACTCGTCGGACGGAGGGAATCGGCGGGTCTCGTCGAGTAGGTGGTCGATCTGACTGCTCATCGGCAGGCGCTCCTTTGCGGCACGGCAGGTCTTGCAGGCGAGATCGCAGCGAGCGCGATCAGGTCACGGTGAATCTAGTCCCGGCCACGGACACCCAATACTGCCGAAAGTCGGTACTCCGCCCGGTTTTGTGAGGACGGTGGCCTTGCGTACACTCGACCGCAGCCGAATTCTCATTCCGGCCTTGGCGCGCCCGACCCCCCTCAGGGGTGCGCCCTGGGCGACACCTCATTCCCCCCGTGAGGTGTCGCCCATCTCGTTCCTGGGAGCGCTTCCATCCCGAGTCCGCGGCGGACGTCCGCGGGCCCTGTGCCTCTCTGCACGGATGCACGCGCCGAGCGGTTCCGCACAGGCTCTGTGCCTTGCAGGCTCTTCGGCGCTCGGGCGTCATGGGCGCGGCCTAGTTTCGGGACATGTCCGCTCCCTTCGTTCTCCGGCCACGTGTCGTGGCACCCTCCGACGACACGGTGTCCGCGCGGTTCCGCTCCTCGGTCGAGGTCGACCCGGTCTTCGGGGCGCTCGCTCCGTTCTGCGTCGACGACGAGGTCACCGACATCTTCGTGAACGGCTCGTCCGGGCTGTTCGTCGACCGCGGGCGCGGCACCGAGGCGGTGGAGGGGTGGAGCATGTCCGAGCGCGAGGTGCGCGATCTCGCCGTCGCCCTCGTCGCCAGCGGGGGACGCCATATCGACGACCAGGCGCCCTGCGTCGACGTGCGACTGCGATCGGGCATCCGAGTGCATGCGGTGCTGGCTCCCGTCTCGACGTCGGGCACGGCACTGTCGATCCGCGTGCCCCGCGTGCGCGCCGCCGATCTCGAGGCGCTGTCCGCGCTCGGGACGTTCGCCGACGGTCAGCTCGACTGGTTGCGGCGCCTGGTCGGGGCGCGGGCGAACATCCTGATCACCGGAGGCACCGGCACCGGCAAGACGACGCTCCTGGCGGCACTGCTGGCCGCGGCGCCGACCGACGAGCGCATCGTGACGATCGAAGACGTGGCAGAACTGCGGCTGACGCATCCGCATCATGTGGCCCTCGAGGCGCGGCAGCCGAACCTCGAGGGCGCGGGCGGCATCAGCCTGGCCCGCCTCGTGCGGGAGTCGCTGCGGATGCGGCCCGATCGGCTGGTCGTCGGCGAGTGCCGAGGCGAAGAGGTGCGGGAGCTGCTGACGGCCCTCAACACGGGGCATGACGGCGGAGCGGGCACGCTGCATGCGAGCGGCCTGCACGACGTACCCGCCCGGCTCGAGGCGCTCGGCGCCCTCGCGGCGATGGACACCACCGCCCTGGCGCGTCAGGTGGTGAGCGCCTTCACCGTCGTGCTGCATCTCGAACGGTCGCCCGCGGGGCAGCGCCGCATCGCCCAGGCGGGTACGTTCTCCCTGGTCGGGGAGCGCCTGGGTATCGATGAGGTGCACCCGTGGTGACCCTGCGGCGTCGACCGGCAGTCGACAGAGCAGTCGACAGAGCAGCCGACGCGGCGACATCCGTGCAGACCCTCGCCGTACTGCTGCAGGCGGGCGCCATGCCCGCCGCTGCCTGGCGGCACCTCGCGTCGATCGGCGATCCGCACGCCGCGGCCGTGGCGGCTCGGATGGACGACGGTGTCGCTCTCATCCCCGCCATCGAGGCGGAGGGAGGCCCCTGGCGCGACCTCGCCGCCGCGTGGGAGATCGCCACGACCGTCGGGGCGCCGCTCGCCGAGGTGCTGCGCATGATCGCCGAGACGCTCAGAGACGCCTCCTCCGCAGCCGACGATGTGCGCATCGCGCTCGCAGAACCGGCGGGCACGGCGCGGCTGCTGCTGTGGCTGCCGTTCGCCGGACTGCTCCTGGGATTCGCGCTCGGTTTCGACACGGTCGGGGTGATCTTCGGCACTCCGGCCGGCGCCGTCTGCGTCATCGCCGGGCTCCTGCTCGTGCTCGCGGCACGCTCCTGGACGCGGCGCCTGCTGCGCCGGGCTCGGCCGCAGTCCGGAACGCCTGGCATGCAGGCGGAACTCGTCGCGGTCGCGCTCGCCGGAGGCGCGTCGATCCCGAGGGCGCTGCGCCTCGTCGCCGACAGCCCCGTCTCGCGACGCGACGGCGGGGAGGCGCGGATCGGCTCGGTGCTCGAGCTCTCGCAGACCGCGGGAGTACCTGCGGGCGAGCTGCTGCGTGCGGCCGCGGCCCAGGAACGCCACGCCTCGCGGATCGAGGGACGCCTGCGTGCGGCCGCACTCTCGACGAAACTCCTGATCCCGCTCGGCGTCTGCACCCTGCCGGCGTTCCTCCTGCTCGGCGTCGCTCCGCTGCTGCTGAGCGTGCTCTCCTCGACCCCGCTGCCGCTGTGACGGCCGCGTCCACGGATGCCTCCTGCATCCACCCAGAGAAAGAAGGAACCCATGAACACCCTCCCTCCGCTGACCCGCACCCGTGCCACGACGCTCTTCGGCGACGACACGGGCGCGGCCACCGCCGAGTACGCGATCACGACCATGGCCGCGGTCGCCTTCGCCGGACTGCTCGTGGTCATCATGAGATCCGACGAGGTGCGCGGCATCCTCACCGATCTCATCCGCCGGGCTCTCACGGTCTCGTGAAGGAGGTGACTCCCGCGCGCGGGAGCCGGCGCCGGTGCGGGAACGAGGGCGAGCGCGGGTCCGTCGCGGCCGAGCTCGCTCTCGCGCTGCCCGCGGTCGTGCTCGTTCTCGTGCTCGGCGTCGGGGCGCTGGGAGCGGCGGCGCACCAGGTCGCCCTCCAAGACGCTGCCGCCGATGCGGCACGTCTGCTCGGACGCGGGGAGGACGAGGGGGCGGCGGTGCGCGTGGTGGCAGCGGCGGTGCCCGGGGCTGCGATGTCGACCACGGCCTCCGGCGATCTCGTGTGCGTGACGACGCGGATCGAGGTCGGCATCGGCGGCTTCCTCCGGTGGGGTCTGCGCGCGCACAGCTGTGCTCTCGGCGGTGGACGATGAACGGCTGCATCCCCGGGAGACCACGCTGATGGCGGGCTCGACTCTCGCCGCCGGCGTGCTGACGGTGGCCGCGGCCCTCTCGCTGGGGCTGGCCGCGGTCGGGGGAGCGGCGGTCACGGCGCAGCGCGCGGCGGGAGCGGCCGATGCCGCCGCCCTCGCCGCCGCAGACGCGGTGAGCGGAGCGATCAGCGCATCCGAGGCTCCCTGCGATCTCGCGAGCAGGGTCGCGACGGCGGCCGGAGCGACCCTCACGGACTGCTCGGTGGCCGGGTACGTGGCGACTGTGCAGGTGAAGGCGGCGTACGCTGGACTCGCTGCCGTCTCCCGAGCCCGAGCCGGGCCTCCCGACGGAACCTGACGGCCGCACGAAGCACTTTCCCGCGCGAACGCAGGCGACCACTGGGACCAACCCATCACGGTGGTGTGTATGGTGTGCTTCGAAGAAAGGATGCTCCCTTGGCTGAAGGCAAGAAGCTCGTCATCGTCGAGTCCCCGACGAAGATGCGGTCGATTCAGGGGTACCTCGGCGACGGCTACGAGGTCCTCAGCTCGGTCGGGCACATCCGCGACCTCGCAGACAAGAAGGACATCCCCGCCTCGGACAAGCAGGCGTACGGGAAGTACTCGATCGACGTCGACAACGACTTCGATCCGTACTACGTGGTCTCCGACCGCAAGACCAAGACCGTCGCCGAACTCAAGCGTGCGCTCAAGACCGCCGACGAGCTCCTGCTCGCCACTGATGAGGACCGCGAGGGTGAGGCGATCGCCTGGCACCTGCTCGAGACGCTCAAGCCCAAGGTGCCCGTCAAGCGCATGGTCTTCCACGAGATCACCAAAGACGCCATCCAGGCGGCCATCGGCAACACCCGCGAACTCGACACCGACCTCGTCGATGCCCAGGAGACCCGCCGCATCCTCGACCGGCTCTACGGGTGGGACGTCTCGCCCGTGCTCTGGTACAAGGTCAAGACCGGACTGTCGGCCGGACGAGTGCAGTCCGCCGCCACCAGGATGATCGTCGAGCGCGAGCGCGAACGCATGGCGTTCGTCTCGGCCGAGTACTGGGACGTCGAGGCCGTCGCGACCTCGAGCGCCGGTTTCACGGTGCGTCTCGTCCGCGTCGACGGCGGCCAGCTCGCCCGTGGCACCGACTTCGACGACACCGGTGCGCTGAAGAAGGCCGTCGTCATCCTCGACGAGAAGAAGGCGGCAGCCCTCGCACTCGCCGTCGACTCGGCCGGGTCCGGCACGGTCACCAAGGTCGAGGCGAAGCCCGGAACCCGCAGCCCTTACGCGCCGTTCACCACCTCCACGATGCAGCAGGAGGCAGGGCGAAAGCTCTCGATGAGCGCCAAGCAGGCGATGAGCGTCGCCCAGCGGCTCTACGAAAAGGGCTACATCACCTATATGCGAACCGACTCGGTGGCGCTGAGCACGCAGGCGGTGCAGGCTGCGCGCAGCCAGGCCGTCGCTCTGTACGGCGACACGGCCGTGCCGCTCAAGCCGCGCGTGTACAAGTCGAAGAGCAAGAACGCGCAGGAGGCGCACGAGGCGATCCGTCCCTCGGGCGAGAACTTCCGCACGCCCAAATCCGTCGCCTCCGAGCTGGACCGTGAAGAGCACCGTCTCTACGACCTCATCTGGAAGCGGACCGTCGCGAGCCAGATGGCCGATGCGAAGTACGAGACGACCACGGTCACGATCGCCGTGGATGCGGCCGGACAGAAGGCCGAGTTCACGGCATCCGGAACCGTCTACACGTTCCGTGGCTTCCTGGACGCCTACGAGGAGGGGCGCGATGAGAAGCGCAACTCCCAGGACCGCTCCGACGACCAGTCGCTCCCCGCGGTCGCCGTCGGCGATGAGCTCGCGATGTCGGATGCCGAGGCCAAGGGGCACCGCACCACGCCCAAGCCGCGATTCACCGAGGCCTCGCTGGTCAAGGCTCTCGAAGAGCACGGCATCGGCCGCCCCTCCACGTTCGCGAGCATCATCGGGACCGTGATCGA
>Ga0308161_1004575_pt1 | contig 12562 bp, 12 predicted proteins | sample PhyFR2_FD_201034 | JGI IMG/M metagenome (GOLD analysis project Ga0308161, IMG submission 201034) | Phyllosphere microbial communities from UC Gill Tract Community Farm, Albany, California, United States - DLSLF.R2 | ecosystem: Host-associated > Plants > Phyllosphere > Unclassified | place: USA...
CGCGCTGCCGCCACCGAGCGCGCACGCAAGGCCGTGGCTGACGAAGTGGCCCAGATCAAGGCGATGATGGCCCAGCCGCGCCGCGTGATCAAGGCACCGGAAGTGCCGCCGGCCAAGCCGAAGGCAGCCGAGCCGAGCACGTTGCACAAGCCGGCGACGGCCGCCAAGCCGGCCGACGCGAAGCCCGCCGACGCGAACGCCAATGCCGGCGCCCGCGCCAAGCCGGGCGACAAGAAGTCGATCAAGTCGGCCAACGTGGCTTCGACCTGGTCGGACGACAAGAAGCGCGGCGGTCCGAGCGGTGGTACGAAGGGTCGCGGCAACGCGGCGCCGACGGGCCGCGACGGCTGGCGTGCAGGCGGCGGCCGTGGCGGCCGTCGTGGCGGTCACGACGATCGCGAATCGAACTTCCAGGCCCCGACCGAAGCCATCGTCAAGGATGTCTACGTGCCGGAGACCATCACCGTGGCCGAGCTGGCGCACAAGATGGCCGTCAAGGCATCCGAGGTCATCAAGCAGCTGATGAAGCTGGGTCAGATGTGCACCATCAACCAGGTGCTGGACCAGGAAACCGCGATGATCGTGGTGGAAGAGATGGGCCACAAGGCCTTCGCCGCTGCCGAGGACGATCCGGAAGCGCTGCTGGCCGACCAGGGCGAACACCACGAGTTCGAATCGAAGCCGCGCGCTCCGGTCGTGACGGTCATGGGCCACGTCGACCACGGCAAGACGTCGTTGCTGGACTACATCCGCCGTGCGAAAGTGGCTGCTGGCGAAGCCGGCGGCATTACCCAGCACATCGGTGCGTACCACGTGGACACCCCGCGCGGCATGGTTACGTTCCTGGATACCCCGGGCCACGAGGCGTTCACCGCCATGCGTGCCCGCGGCGCCAAGGCGACCGACATCGTCATCCTGGTGGTGGCGGCGGACGACGGCGTGATGCCGCAGACGAAGGAAGCGATCGCCCACGCGAAAGCGGCCGGCGTGCCCCTCGTCGTGGCGATCAACAAGATCGACAAGCAGGGTGCCAACACCGACCGCGTGACGCAGGAACTGGTCGCGGAAGGCGTCGTGCCGGAAGAATACGGCGGCGAATCGCCGTTCGTCCCGGTGTCGGCCAAGACCGGCCAGGGCATTGACGACCTGCTGGAAAACGTGCTGCTGCAGGCCGAAGTGCTGGAACTGAAGGCGCCGGTGGAATCGCTGGCCCGTGGCCTGGTGGTCGAAGCCCGCCTGGACAAGGGCCGCGGCCCGGTCGCGACGATCCTCGTGCAGTCGGGCACCCTGAAGCGCGGCGACGTCGTGCTGGCGGGTTCGTCCTTCGGCCGCGTCCGTGCGATGCTGGACGAGAACGGCAAGTCGGTGACCGAAGCCGGTCCGTCGTTCCCGGTCGAGATCCAGGGCCTGACGGAAGTGCCGAGCGCCGGCGAGGAAGTCATGGTCATGGCCGACGAGCGCAAGGCACGCGAGATCGCCCTGTTCCGTCAAGGCAAGTTCCGTGACGTGAAGCTGGCGAAACAGCAGGCCGCGAAGCTGGAAAACATGTTCGACCAGATGGCCGAGGGCGAGGTCAAGAACCTGCCGCTCATCATCAAGACGGACGTGCAGGGTTCGCAGGAAGCGCTGGTCGGCTCGCTGCAGAAGCTGTCGACGTCGGAAGTGCGCGTGCAGATCGTGCACGCGGCCGTCGGCGGCATCACCGAGTCGGACGTCAACCTGGCGACCGCGTCGAAGGCAGTCATCATCGGCTTCAACGCCCGTGCCGATGCCCAGGCGCGCAAGCTGGCCGAGACGAACGGCGTCGACATCCGTTACTACAGCATCATTTACGATGCGATCGACGAGATCAAGACGGCACTGTCGGGCATGCTGGCACCGGAGAAGCGCGAAACGATCACCGGCCAGGTGGAAATCCGCCAGGTCATCCTGGTGTCGAAAGTCGGCGCGATCGCGGGCTGCCTGGTCACGGACGGCGTCGTCAAGCGTACCTCGTCGGTCCGCCTGCTGCGCAACAACATCGTCGTGTGGACGGGCGAGATCGATTCGCTCAAGCGCTTCAAGGACGACGCGAAGGAAGTGCGCGCCGGTCTGGAGTGCGGCCTGTCGCTGAAGAACTACAACGAGATCCAGGTCGGCGACGTCCTGGAAGTCTTCGAAGTTCAGGAAGTGGCGCGTACGCTGTAATCACGGCCGATCGACCGATTGGAGTAGGATGTTGGGGCTAGTTGCCCCCCGCCGGAGGCGTGGGGTACCTAGCCCCGGCTTTTTTTTATAAGCAGTCAATAACATGGCAAAACATAGCAAAAGCATTCCCCAGCGCGGCCTGCGCGTCGCCGACCAGATCCAGAAGGACCTGTCGGAACTGATCGCCTTCGAACTGAAGGACCCGCGCGTCGGCATGGTGACCATCAGCGAAGTCAAGCTGACCCCCGACTACGCGCACGCGAAGGTGTATTTCACGCTGCTGAAAGACAGCCCGGAAGAGATCAAGCAGACCCTCGAAGGCCTGACCAAGGCGGCCGGCTACCTGCGCAACCTGCTCGGCAAGCGACTGCACATCCACACGCTGCCGCAGCTGCATTTCGTGCACGACATCTCGACCAGCCGCGGCCTCGCGATGTCGGCGCTGATCGACCAGGCCAACGCGACGCGTGCCCTCGACGACGAAGGCGACGCCACGGACACGGACAAGGCGCCGGACTCCGAGTGAACGCACGTCCCCCGAAAAAGCCCCGCGACCTCGTCGACGGGGTGCTGCTGATCGACAAGCCGGTCGGCCTGTCGTCGAACGACGCGCTGATCAAGGCGAAGCGCGTCGTCAACGCCAAGAAGGCCGGCCACACGGGCACGCTCGATCCGTTCGCGACCGGGCTCTTGCCGCTGTGCTTCGGCGAAGCGACCAAGTTCTCGCAGGACCTGCTGGAAGCGGACAAGACGTACGACGCGGTCGTGCATCTCGGCATCACGACGACGACGGGCGATACCGAGGGCGAGGCCGTCGAGACGCATCCCGTCGACGTGACGCCTGACCAGATCGAGGCGGCGCTGGCGCGCCTGCGCGGTCCGATCCTGCAGGTACCGCCGATGTATTCCGCATTGAAGCGCGACGGCCGTGCGCGCGCGAAGGCATCGTGCTGGAGCGCGAGGCGCGGCCGGTAACGATCCACAAACTGGACATGCTGGCGTACGAGGCACCGATGCTGACGATCCGCGTCACCTGCAGCAAAGGCACCTACGTGCGCGTGCTGGGCGAGGACATCGGCAAGCTGCTGGGCTGCGGCGCCCACCTGAATGCGCTGCGCCGCATCCAGGTCGGGACGCTGACGGTCGACGGCATGGTGACCCTGGAGCAGTTGCAGGCGCACGACAATCCGCTGTCGCTGCTGGCGCCGGTCGACGCGCTGCTGTCGAGCTTTCCGCGTGTCGAGCTGACGCCGGAACTGGCGGCGCGCTTCCTCAACGGCCAGCGGCTCGCGCTGGGGCGCGAACCGGTCGCGCTGCCGGAGGGGCAGGGCCGGGTGCGCGTGTATCACGACGACCGGCTGCTCGGCACCGCGCTCCTGCAGGAATACGGCGTGCTCGCGCCGGAACGGCTGATCGCGCGGCCGCAGGGCTGAACCGTTCCATGTGCCGGCGCCGCGGCGCTCTTGAAAAAGCCCGCGCGCGCTGCACATGGGATGCGTTCCACGTCATCGCCGTTCAACATTTCGCCGTTATGCTCGTGGATAACGCCCGTTACGACGGCACATCGTTGAAAACCCTACGCATTTCCGCCGCCGCGCAGCAGCAGAGGGCGACAGGCATGCTATACTAGTGGGTTCTGGAAATCGGAAAGCTCGTGCTCATCCGCCCATCACGCAACAATCACTGTTGAAAACGCATATGTCAAACACCAAACGTGCGATTCGTAATATCGCAATCATCGCCCACGTTGACCACGGCAAGACCACTCTGGTGGACCAGCTGCTGCGTCAATCGGGCACCTTCCGTGAAAACCAGCAGGTCGACACCCGCGTGATGGACTCCAACGATCTCGAAAAAGAACGTGGCATCACGATTCTGTCGAAGAACTGCGCGGTCGAGTACGAAGGCACCCACATCAACATCGTCGACACCCCGGGCCACGCCGACTTCGGCGGCGAGGTCGAGCGCGTGCTGTCGATGGTCGATTCCGTGCTGCTGCTGATCGACGCCCAGGAAGGCCCGATGCCGCAGACCCGCTTCGTGACCCGCAAGGCGCTGGCCCTGGGCCTGAAGCCGATCGTCGTCGTCAACAAGATCGACCGTCCGGGCGCGCGCGCCGACTGGGCGATCAACCAGACGTTCGAACTGTTCGACAAGCTGGGCGCCAACGACGAGCAGCTGGACTTCCCGATCGTCTACGCGTCGGGCCTGAACGGCTACGCCGGCCTGGACGAAAGCGTGCGCGACGGCGACATGAAGCCGCTGTTCGACGCCATCCTGAAGTACGTGCCGGTGCGCGATGACAATCCGGACGGTCCGCTGCAGATGCAGGTCACCTCGCTCGACTACTCGTCGTACGTGGGCAAGATCGGTATCGGCCGTATCAGCCGCGGCCGCATCAAGGCCGGCCAGGACGTCGTCGTGATGAACGGCCCGGACTCGACCCCGATCAAGGGCCGCATCAACCAGGTGCTGAACTTCAAGGGCCTGGAGCGCGTGCTGGTCGATGAAGCCGTCGCCGGCGACATCGTGCTGATCAACGGTATCGAAGAAATCGGCATCGGTTCGACCGTGTGCGCACCGGATACGCCGGAAGCGCTGCCGATGCTGACCGTCGACGAGCCGACCCTGACGATGAACTTCATGGTCAACAATTCGCCGCTGGCCGGCCGCGAAGGCAAGTTCGTCACGAGCCGCCAGCTGCGCGAACGCCTCGAGCGCGAACTGAAGGCCAACGTGGCCCTGCGCGTGCTGCCGACCCCGGACGACACCGTGTTCGAAGTGTCGGGCCGCGGCGAGCTGCACCTGACCATCCTGCTGGAAAACATGCGCCGCGAAGGTTTCGAGCTGGCCGTGTCGCGTCCGCGCGTCGTCTACAAGGAAATCGACGGCGTGAAATGCGAGCCGTACGAGAACCTGACCGTCGACGTCGAGGAAGTGAACCAGGGCGGCGTGATGGAAGAGCTGGGCCGCCGCCGTGGCGACCTGCAGAACATGGAATCCGACGGCAAGGGCCGCGTGCGTCTCGAATACCGTATCCCGGCCCGCGGCCTGATCGGTTTCCAGGGCGACTTCATGACCCTGACCCGCGGCACCGGCCTGATGAGCCACGTGTTCGATGCGTACGCACCGGTGGACAACAGCAGGGGCGAACTGGCCGGCCGTCGCAACGGCGTGCTGATCTCGCAGGATGACGGCGCTGCCGTCGCCTACGCGATCTGGAAGCTGCAGGATCGCGGCCGCATGTTCGTCGAGCACAACACCCCGGTGTACGAAGGCATGATCATCGGCATCCACTCGCGCGACAACGACCTGGTCGTCAACCCGATCAAGGGCAAGCAGCTGACCAACGTGCGCTCGTCGGGTACCGATGAAGCCGTCCGCCTGGTGCCGCCGATCCAGATGTCGCTGGAATACGCCGTCGAGTTCATCGAGGACGACGAACTGGTCGAGATCACGCCGAAGAGCATCCGCCTGCGCAAGCGTCACCTGAAAGAGCACGAGCGCAAGAAGGCAAGCCGCGACGCCGCGTAAGCGCGTCCCGCCGTATCGAAAAACCCGCTGTCCGCAGCGGGTTTTTTTTCGCCCGGACGTTATCCGCCGGCGGCCCCGACCTCGAACGCGCGGATCTCGCCGAGCCGGTTGCGCACGGTGACGGTCAGGTGGCTGCCCGACCCCGTCAGCGCCACGAACGGCATGTCCGGACCGTCTTCCCTCGTGTTGCGCAGCGGATGCGGCACGCCTTCGATGGGACGCTCCAGCAGCTTCGTGCCGTCGCGCGTGAAGACGAGCACGCGGTCCTCGTCCCACGCCGTGCTGCCTTCCGACAGCACGACCACGTGCGCGCCGCCGGGGGCGATCCAGAGGAAGCGCAGGGCCGGGACGATCGTCTGGAACAGCATGTTGCCGGTTGTGGTGTCGACACAACTCAGCACCGGGCCTGGACTGGTCCCGTAGCGCAGCGACAGCCCGTCCTGCTCGACATGCAGGGACGTCGTATGGGTGGCTGCGGCGCGGCCCCGGTAATTCGCGAACGCGGCCGGCAACACGGCCATACCCAGCAACCCCAGCAGGGCCGTCCTCCTCTGTAAACGCATGCTTTCACTCCCTTCCGATGATGGTGGAAATGCTAACGCACGCGAACGCGGCCCGCCGGATAACGTTGTAACCGGATGTCAGCGGCGCGGAAACGCTGGCTCAGGAATCCATCGATTTGGCTCCGCGGGCAAGGACAAAAGGATGTGGTTATTGAAAGGGAAGTAATAACATTGTTTTCACTTAATTGATTTCCAATTAAGAACAAGCGGTCCCGACGCTACCGTCCCGATCGGCCACAAGCCGCGGAGGAACCGAAACGGACGCGCGGGGAAGCTCGAAGAGATTCCCGTCGATCACAATAACACTGGAGATACCATGAAACTGCTGAAACAACTGACCGTCGTCGCTGCCCTGTCCTCGATCGCTTCGTACGCATCGGCCCTGACCCCGATCGCCGACGCCGATCTGTCCAAAGTCTCGGGCCGCGACGGTGTGTCGATCGCCGCCGACCTGCATGTGAACATCGGTTCCTTCGTCTACACGGATACCGACAGCGCGGGCGGCTCGGTGAACTTCAACAATATCAAGATCGCCGGTGCAATCGCCGCAACCATCGACATCATCAACAACGCCACGTTCCAGGCCGATGCCAGCGCCGCATCGGGCGCTTCCAGCGTGCTGGGCGTGACCGGCGGTGCCGGCCTGGCCGCCTTCATGCCGGCGGGCGACGTCGTCAAGATCGCCATCCCGCTGATCGACACGAACAAGAACCTGAGCATGTCGGTCGACTCGATCAAGATGGGCAACTCGAGCGCATCGTATGGTTCGTTCGCCGCCAACGACATCAAGCTGCAAGGCACCACCGTCTACATCTGGGCGCACTAAGCACCTGGGGTTGGGTGATGGACGGCCCGCGGGTTCGCCCCGGGCCGTTTTTTTGACCTCCATCTGCCGCCATCATGCGCACCAAGCTCGCCGCCACTCTTCTCGCATTCACGCTCGCGTCCGGCACCGCCGGGGCGCAGATGCGTCCGCTGTCCGACACCGAGCTGTCGACGGTCAGCGGACAGGGCCTGTTCACGGTCAGCAATTCCAGCTACAACGGTTTCGATTTCACCCGCATCGGCCTCGACGCCGACGTGACCCTCAACGCCAACCTGTCCAACCTGCGCCTGGGCGAATACACGTATGCGCCGCGCAACGGGACGGGGGCCGATCTCGACATCGGCGCCCTGCGGTTCGGCCGCACCGACGGCAGCGCAGCGCAGCGCCTCGTGCAGATCACCAATCCGTATTTCGAATTCGTCTACAAGAACACCGGCGCCGGTACGCAGCGCGAGATCGTCGGCATGCGCCTCGGCTTCGACGGCATCGCCGGCGACATCGGCCTGAAGATCGCGCAGCTGTCCGGCTCGATGCGCATCGACGCCGGCGCGGCCGGCCTCATCGACAGCATGAACGACGCCGGCGGCGGCAAGCGCTGGGACGGTACCTGCGCCGGCTGCACGCCGCTGGCCAGCGTCGGCGCCGTCACCGCGGGCGACGCCAACGGCCCGAGCCGCGATTTCTGGATCTCGATCCTCAAGTCGCCCGTCACGTTCCAGCCCGGCGCCGGCATGCCCGCGCTGACCGAGGCGCAGGCCGGCATCTGGCTGAACTGGCGCGACAAGCTGACGGCGCTGAACCTCACCGGCACCCTGCCGGCCAATAACCCGGCGGGGCACTGATGCGCGCGCTCGCCTGCGTCGTGAGCCTCATGGCCTGCCTGCCCATGCAGGCGCGCGCGCTCGAACCGCTGCCGGACAGCGCGCTGGCCAAGGTCGCGGGGCGTGACGGCATGAGTTTCAACCTGTCGAATTTCGCCATGGCCGGCAACGCCGAGCTGCGCTACTACGCGCCCGGCGGCGGCAGCCTCGGCATCGGCAACCTGGCCGCCTCGCGCTCCGACAACCCGGACGCGCCGTTCGCGGACCCGTACCGGCTCGACGTGGTCCCGGGCGGGGCGGGGCGGGCCGACATCGTCAACATCGCGTTTCCCGAGAATGCGGCCGGGCGCGAGATCTGGCAGGTCGCCTACGATTTCGGCGTGAACGCCAACGGCCTCGACGTCAAGGGCGGCAGCGTGATCCTGAAGGACCTCGTGGTCTACGGCGGCGGCATGCAGTGGTCGACGCCGGCCATCGGCGACGGCCTCGCGTTCGGCCTGGCCGCGCGCATCGAACTGCGCGGCCTGACGCTCGCGCCGAACGGCCGCGACGCGACCGGCGAAGCGCTCGTGCTGTCGAACGTGAAGGTCGGCGCCGCGACCGCGGACGGTTCCGCGCCGACGGCGCCGTGGCGCATCGCCGACGTGACGAGCCAGGCGGGCATCTTCAATGCGCGCACGGACGAGGCGGGCAAGTCCAGCCTGCACATCGGCATCGGCTGGCCCGACGCCGGCCAGGTTGCCCCCAGCGGCACGCTGCAGATCGGGAACATCGGCTTGCGCAGCGACGCGGGCGCGAACATGGACCTGGGCAGTTCGCGCATCGGGTCCATCCAGCTGCAGTACCTCGACGTGAAGTTCCGCCAATGAGTCCGCCAATGAGTCCGCCAATGAGTCCGCCAATGAGCCCGCCGATGAGCCCGCGCCGCGCCATCCTCGCCCTCGCGCTGCCGGCCTGGCTGGCGCTGGCGCCATCGTCCTGCGCCTGGGCCGGACCGCAGCCGCTCGCCGACGCCGAGCTGGCGCAAGTGCGCGGCGGCGACGGCATCAGCTTCGCCGTGCGCCTGCAGCTGAACCGGCCCGACGACGGCAGCACGGGCGACAGCCGCCTGACGATCGGCCAGAACGTGGACGGCCGCACGACCTGGATGGTGGTGAAGAACGTCGGCGGGCTGATCCAGATGGTCGGGCTGAGCCTGTCGGCGCAGACGGCGCCCGACGGCACCAATTACGTGGCGCTCGGCATGCCGGCGTGGACGCGCTTCACGGACACCGGGTTCGAATCGCTGAGCGTGCAGGGGGACCCGCACGCGCCGGTGACGGACAGCCTCGGCCGCATCACCCTGAACGGCGAACTGCAGATGCAGGGCCAGCTGCGCCTGTGGTCCCACTGACCGCCTGGCCATGGGCGTTCTGCCGGTCCTGCTGGAACTCGCCCGGCGCCTTGCCGAACCAGCGCAGGCAGGCGCGGTGGAACGCGCTGGGGTCGGCGAAGCCGAGCTTGTAGCTGAGGTTCTTGACGCTGATGCGGTCGCTGACCAGGTATTGCTGGGCGATCGTGCGGCGCACCTCGTCGACGAGCGTGGAAAAATCCGTGCCTTCGTCGGCCAGGCGGCGCTGCAAGGTGCGCTCGCTGATCGCCAGGCGCCGCGCGACGGCATCGCGCAGCGCGCCGCCCTGGTCGATCATCGCCGGCAGCAGTTCGCGCACGCGCGCCGCGACACTGGTGCGCTCGGCCTGGGCCAGGCGTTCGTCGAGCAGGCGGAACAGGCCTTCGGCGGCGAGCGGATTGGCGGTCGGGATCGGCGCCGTGATGTCGGCGTTGGCGAATTCGAGCGCGTTGGCGGGCGCGCCGAAGCGCACCGGGCAGCCGTACTGGCGCGCGTACGGCGCCGTATCGGCCGGCGCCGGATACGCGTATTCGACGAGGGCCGGCTTGAGATCGGGGCGGGCGCCGACGAAGCGCATCGTGGCCAGCAGCAGATTCCACGTGAAGTCGTAGCGCTGCTGCGGCACGGCGCGCGCGGCGCCGACGAGGTTCAGCCCCACGCGCACGCGGTCCGCCTTCGGCTCGATGGTGGCGCGCACGACGGGCGAGACGAGCGGCATGTAGCGCGTCAGGCTGTCCGCCGCCTGGCGCAGGGTCGGGGACGCCAGCATCAGGTGGCCCAGCACGCCGAGCCAGCTGAGCGGGTCGGGGGCGAACACGCGAAAGCCGATCAGCGCATCGCCGCTGGCCGCCGCGAGGGCATCCCACAGCATGCTGAACTGGTCGGACAGGGCGAGCAGGTCGGCCGCGCGCTCGCCGCTCGCGCCATGCTCGAACCCGCTCAGGCCGGCGGCGGCGAACAGGGCATCGACATCGATGCCCTCGGCGCCGAGGCAAGCCTTGATGCGTTGCACCACGTCCGTGGCGGACAGGTACTTCACGCTGGCGACCGCGTACGTGCGGACGCGTCCTGCGCTGGTCTCATGCTGGTCTCCTTGTTCTCGGGGGCCGCGGGTTCTTGATGTCGTTTATGTGTCTTTGCCCGAGTGCCGTTTTTTATTATGTGGGCGTGCGAAATCGCAATGCTTCGGAAAATGACCGCGTCTTTATCAAAAAACGCTCATTTTCTGCAGGCAATATCTTGAATTTGATGCAACGCAAACCTTGGCTCAGGCCCGCGCTTGCTGGCGTGCCCGGGCCGGTGTGATGCCGTACGCGGCGGCGAAGCACGCCGTCATGTGGCTCTGGCTGTTGAAGCCGCATTGCGCCGCAACACGGGCGATCGAGAAGCTCGTGCGGGTCAGCAGTTCGTGCACGCGTTCGAGGCGCAGGCGCAACACGTAGCGGTGCGGCGTCATGCCCATCGCTTCCTGAAAGATGCGGCGGAAGTGCGATTCGGAGACGCCGGCGCGCTCGGCCAGCTCGGCGTTGGACAGTTCGCTCGACAAATTCTGGCCGATCCATTCCAGCACGCCCTGCAGGCGGCCCAGCTGCAGCGCATCCGGCGGCAGGTGGCGGCCCGTCTTGCCTTCGAGGACGCGGCAGGCCTGCTCGATCATCAGGACCGTGGCGCGTTCGACGAAGCCCGTGTTTGGCAGGCTGCTGCGCGCCACTTCGCCCAGCACCTGCTGCGCGGTCGCGTGCACGAGCGGGTCGGAAAACGTGGGCGACTTGGCGCGCGCGGCAAGCAGGCGCTGCAGGTGGCGCACGAGGTCGTGGTCCGGATCGAGGAAGTGGAACATCGCCATGTCGATGGCGCCGAAGAACGTCCAGCGGCTGGCGAAGCCGGGCTGGAACACGGTCGCCGCGCCGGCCAGGAAATCGAACGAGCGGCCCGGATTGCGGCCCGCGGTCGCGCGCGCCCCGCCGAGGTGGCAGGCCAGCACCATCGAATCGAGCGGCGGCACTTCGCACCCGCCCAGCTGAAAGATGTAGCGCTCGGCACGCAGCGGCACGCCGCCGATTTCGACGCTGACGACCGGCTCGCCGAGCGCGTTGCTGATCCTGTCCCAAGTGTGCATCGTGCCTCGTCCGGATGAGCAATTTTTAATAAAAACGATAGCGTTTTATAACATCGGCTGAGCTTGCCTGCACCCAAAATATAGAAAAAGTGCAATAAACGTGGCCAAAACACCACGTGGGGATTGCTTGAAAATCCGGTATCCATCCGCCACGCATGCGGCTGGAACCGGGCACAAGGGGCCGCATGAAGCGCCCCAAGGAGACATGATGTTCACATTCCTGCTGGGTATCCTGGCGGTGCTCGTGGGCGGGGCCGGCGTGCTCGCCAAGCACGAAGCGCAGGACCGTCCGCTCGACCACTTCGACCTGCCGACGACGATGTCGGTGGCCGCCGTCGGCGTGCCCAACGTCACGATGGAGCCGTTTTCCGAGCTCAAGTACAAGAACATCGTGCACCAGGCCTACGACTACAGCTGCGGCTCGGCGGCGCTCGTCACGATCCTCAAGTACCACCTCGGCATCGACGTCACCGAGCAACAGTCGATGGAGGGGATGATGGCGTTCGGCGAGAAGGACAAGATCATCGAGCGGCGCGGCTTTTCGCTGCTCGACATGAAGCGCTTCCTCGCCTCGATCAACGTCGACAGCGCGGGCTTCCGCGCCGAGATGTCGGACCTGCGCACGCTCGATGCGCCCGGCATCGTCCCCATCGACTACGCCGGCTTCAAGCACTTCGTCGTGCTGCGCGGCGTGCGCGGCGGCCTCGTGTTCCTGGCCGATCCGTCGGCCGGCAACATCACGTTCTCGGTCGAGGAATTCGCCACCCTGTGGGACCGCAACACGCTGTTCGTCGCCTATCCGCCCAAGGGCCATCCTCCCGTCGCGAAGCTGGTGCTGGCCGACAACGAGCTGGGCGTGGTCGACATGGACCGCATCCGCGACCGCGGCCTGCAGCGCCCGATCGACACGCAGGTGGCGAACGAGCGCCTGCTGAACGGCATCGGCGGCATCTCGATCCGCAAACAATAGACCCACCACCGAAGGACCACCATGAAGATCTGCACGATGCTGGCGCCGGCGCTGGCTGCCGCCGGCCTGCTCGCCCAGCCGCCGGCGCTGGCCCAGGACAGCGCCAGTCCCGCCACCCTGAACGCGGCCACGGCGGGCACGCCGCCCGCCAC
>Ga0308161_1004577_pt1 | contig 12561 bp, 12 predicted proteins | sample PhyFR2_FD_201034 | JGI IMG/M metagenome (GOLD analysis project Ga0308161, IMG submission 201034) | Phyllosphere microbial communities from UC Gill Tract Community Farm, Albany, California, United States - DLSLF.R2 | ecosystem: Host-associated > Plants > Phyllosphere > Unclassified | place: USA...
CCGGGTGACGCGGACCGGCACCACGAGTGGTGCCGAACCGATGCTGCGTCCTGCGCCGGGCCTCCAGGCCGCTCCTAACGGATCCCTGACGCCGCCCTGGCGGACGCATGCACGCTCCTAACGCGCGGACCGAGGCGGCTCAGTCGGCCGCGGTCGCGAGTCGAGTCGACAGGTCGCGGACTGCGCCACGCAGCGCCTCCGGCCCCTCGACCCGGATCGGCACGGCCAGCCCGGCGACGACTCCGGCGAGGCCGTCCCACGACCACGACCCGAGGGTGACGCGGGCCCGGTCGTCCTCGAGCTGCTCGACCACGGCGTCCTCGGGCAGGTACGGCGCGATCCGCCGCGCATCGCCCGCCGTCGTGGTCACCGAACCGGTGCACGGCCACACGTCGTCGACCGCCGACCCCTTGAACCGCGCGGACACGAACGCGGCCGCATCGCCTCCGGGGATCGGTCGCGGCGTGAAGGGGACGCGGGTGCGCATCCGGGGCGTGATCCGGTCGATGCGGTGCGTGCGCCAGTCGTCGCGGTCGACATCCCAGTCGAGCAGGTACCAGCGACCGTTCCGGGCGACGACGGCGTGCGGTTCCACCCGGTGCGGAGTCTCGTCGTCGCCGTACCCGAAGCGGAAGACCTCCTGCAGGTGGACGGCCTCGCTCACCGCCACCAGGACCTCCGGGTCGGTGGTGGTCCGGCTCGTCGCGGTCACGGCCTGCACCGCGTCGACCCGGGACCGCAGCCGCGCGGGCATCACCTGCCGGACGGTCGCCAGGGCGCGGGCCGCCGACTCCGCGACGTCCGCCCCCGATGCCGGTGCCACGGCGAGCGCCAGGGCGATCGCCACAGCCTGGTCGTCGTCGAAGAGCAGCGGGGGCAGGTCGGAGCCGGCCTCGAGCCGGTAGCCGCCGGCCGGGCCACGGAGCGCCTCGACCCGGTACCCGAGCCCGCGGAGCCGATCAACGTCGCGGCGGACGGTGCGCGGACTGACGTCGAGCCGCCCGGCGAGCTCGTCCCCCGGCCAGTCGCGGTGCACCTGGAGCAGGGAGAGCAGCGCAAGCATCCGTGCGGAGGGTCCGGCCATGGCGTCCATCTTCGTCCGAGAAGCGGACATGATCTGACCGCATTGCCCGAGATCCTCGTCCCATGAGCATCGAAACGACAACCCACCTCAACTTCGACGGCGACGCCCGCGCGGCGCTCGACTTCTACGCATCGGTCTTCGGCGGCGAGGTCACCGCCGCCACCTACGGCCAGATGGGCGCCCTGGACGACCCGGCCTGGGCGGACCGCATCGTCTTCGGGGAGGTCTCCACGGCCGCCGGCTTCCGCGTCATGGCCTTCGACGTCTGGCCCGGGCAGCCCTACGACCAGGGATCGAACGCCTTCTACGTGTTCGTGCACGGCGACGACGCGGCCGAGATCGAGCGGTACTGGGCGGCACTGTCCGACGGCGCCGAGATCCGGCAGCCCCTGGAACCCTCGGCCTGGGCACCGTTGGCCGGGCAGCTGCGCGACCGCTTCGGCGTGGTCTGGCAGCTCGACGTCGCCCCCGCTGGCGACTGATCCGTCCTGAGGGTCGCGGTCAGCGCGTCGGCGTCCACGTCGACACGGTGACCGCGGCCGTCACCGTCGCCGGCTCGAACACGGTGTCCGCCGCGACGTGGTGGTGGCTCGGCCCCATGTGCACGACGTCGTGGACGTCCTCCGCCGACAGCTCCATGGTCCACGTCAGGTCCTCGGAGGACCGCAGCGCGAACGACGGCGTCAGGGAGTCGTGCAGCCGGCGCTCCTTCTCCGGGTCCACGCTGATCGTCGCCTCGGCGAGCTCCGCCAGGTGGCCGGCCCGCGGGGTCACCACCGCGAGCACGCCGTCGGCGTGCAGGACGCGGGCGTACTCGGTCTGGTTGCGGGGTGCGAAGACGTCGAGCAGGACGGCGGCAGCGCCGTCGACGACCGGGAGGCGCTCGGTCACGTCCCCGACGACGGCCCCCGCGCGCTCGTGGGCGCGTGCCGCACGCCGGATCGCGACGGCCGACAGGTCCAAGGCAACCCCCAGTCGTCGAGTCGGCTCACGGCCGACAGGTGCAAGCGCGTCCGGCGCGACCCCGAGCCTCCCGTCCGCCGCGCGCAGCGCATGCGCCAGGTAGGTCCCCGGGCCGGAACCGACGTCGAGCACGATGCCGGGCGCGGTGGCGTCCGCGACGATCGCGGCGAGCGCCCGCTCGACGGGCGCGTAGTGGCCGCGCCCCAGGAACCGCAGCCGCGCGTCCACCATCTCCGGGGTGTCCGCGGTGAGTGCGCGGCGCTTCGCGGGCAGGAGGGTCAGGTGGCCCTGCTTCGCCTCGTCGAACCGGTGACCGTTCGGGCAGCCGACCTGGCCGCCGTCGACGCGGCCGAGGGGCTCGGCGCACACGGGGCAGGCGAGCATCGGCAGCAGGTCGTCACGCACCGGCCCAGCGTACGGGCCTCGGTAGCCTGACCGGATGTCGCTGCAGCAGCTCTTCGGCCTCGACGGCCGCACCGCACTCGTGACGGGAGGCAGCTCCGGCATCGGCCGAGCGATCGCCACCGCACTCGCCGACGCGGGTGCCCACGTCCTCGTCGCCGCCCGGACGTCCGCGACCATCGACGCCACCGTCGCCGGCATCCGCCAGGCGGGCCGCTCGGCTGACGGCGTCGTCGCGGACCTCTCCTCCCGCGCTGGCGCACACGCACTCGCGGAGGCCGCCGGGGACGTCGACGTGCTGGTGAACTCCGCCGGGATCAACCTGCGGCCGCCGATGCCCGAACTCGACGAGGCCACCTGGGACGCCACGATGGCCGTCAACCTCGACGCGCCGTTCGTGCTCGGGCAGCGGCTCGCACCCGGCATGGCGGCCCGTGGGTACGGGCGGATCGTGTCGATCAGTTCGCAGCAGGCCCACCGCCCCTTCGCCGCCAGCGGCGCGTACGGGGTCTCCAAGGCGGGTCTGGAGGCGTTGGCCCGGTCCCAGGCAGAGGCCTGGTCCGCGCAGGGGGTCACCTCCAACGTCCTCGTCCCCGGTTTCGTGCGCACCCCGCTCAACGAGCGACTCGGGTCCGACCCGGCGACGGTGGCGGCCCTCGCCGCGCGGACGCTGGTCGGCCGGAACGGGCTGGCGTCGGACTTCGCCGCGGCGGCGGTGTTCCTCGCCGGACCCGGGTCGGCCTACGTCACCGGGCAGTCCATCGCGGTGGACGGCGGGTTCTCCGTCCACTGAGCTCCAGGGACGCCAACGACTGGCGCGGCGCCCTAGGCGAATGCGCGCCGAAGGGCGTCAGTCAAACGGCTCTCCCAGGCAGCGTCCCCTACCGAGAGCGCTGAAATACCTGAAAGGTTCGCCGGGAGATTTTTCACCTGCCCTTCGGATTGCACTATCGGCAGTATGGGCTGGACATCTCGCCCGAGTGGCCTGATCCTTTGCGTGATTTCGAACAGTTCTCGCTGCAGATAGGAAGACTGAGCAAGCGGCCCGGAGGGAACAATGAAGATCGCCGCTCCGCTACTCCGGATTGCTCGCTCCAATGAGGCTTCGATGTTTTCACCTGGCAACACTTGTTCGACGTCCAGCCATGGGCTATACCCGGCCGACCGCACGGTCGCCGCGATTGATTCCGCAACTTGTCGATCTTCGTGTGCATACGCAATGAATACCTGCTTCCGCAACTTCCGATCCGAAACGCTTTCGCGGAGTATGCCGATGACAACGCCGGTAACTGCGGCGAATACAGAGACAAGAGCGGGGATGTACTCACTAGTCGCCCCGTCAGGGCCGAGTCGAAAAACCGCTGTGAGCACGACGAGGACAACCAGCGCGCTGAACAGAGCGAGCGCGATCAGCAAAAACCATCTCCGCGCACTTGATCGTTCCGACCAGAACTTCATGACACCTCCTGCACGAACAAAACAAAAGCAGCGAAGAGACTTACTCCCAATGCGTTGCCCACAACGCCGAGTGCAACTATTTGTTTGATCCGTTGCACGGAGGACTCCCAGGATTGATGCAGCGCAAGAACGAGCATCATAACAAGGAGGGTTACGATAGCGAGCGTGGTATTCGCTTGAATGCGTTGCGCAAAGCCAAGCCCGACGGTGCTGCCCGTCAGATCTTTAGCCAAGGAATAGTACTCAAGGAGACAGGCCCCTAGCGTCGTCCAGCACAGCTCAAGCCCTAAGTAAAAATCGGCTCGCCTCCAGCCGCCTTGTCCTCTTACGATCTTCCGAGGAATTACGATTCCCGCCATCAGCACGATGGGCAGGCCTATCGCGACAACCCAAACGTCGACGACCAATTTCACCCTCATTTCTGGCATGAATCGAGGCAGCCGAACCATGCGGGACTTGGTCCGTAATTTAGCAGAGAGGTGGCCAACATAGTCCGCTCTGGGGTTTGGCCTTGAGGTACTGGCAGGGCCTGCCTGTGCCGGGGACCGGCTGGCAGGATCGACGGCGTGAAGACACTGGAGTTGCCACAGACAGACCTCACCGCCTCCGACGTCGTCGTCGGACTGATGCGGATCAACGACATGAGCGACGAGGACATCCGTTCGCTCTACAGCGCCTCGCGCGATGCGGGCGTGAACATGTTCGACCACGCCGCGGTGTACGGCGAATGGCACGGCTGCGAGGAGCGGTTCGGCGCCGCCGTCACGCTGACGCCCGCGGAACGCGCCGAGATCGTGCTGCAGACCAAGGTCGGCATCCGGCCGACGCCGAAGGGCGCGTACTTCGACTTCTCGTACGAGCACATCCTCGAGTCCGTGCACGAGTCGCTCGAGGCGCTGCAGACCGAGTACGTCGACGTCCTGCTGCTGCACCGCCCCGACGCCCTGGTCGAGCCGGAAGAGGTCGCGAAGGCCTTCGACGAGCTGCACGCCGCCGGCAAGGTGCACCACTTCGGCGTCTCGAACCACACCCCCGGCCAGGTCGACCTGCTCAAGAAGCACGTCCGCCAGCCGCTCGCGTTCAACCAGGTGCAGCTGAGCATCACCCACGCCAACGTCATCTCGCAGGGCCTGACCGCGAACATGGGCGGCCTCGAGCAGTCGGTCGACCGCGACAACGACATCCTCAACTACTCGCGCATCAACGACATCACGCTGCAGGCCTGGTCGCCGTTCCAGAAGGGTTTCTTCGACGGCGTCTTCCTGGGCGACCGTGAGCAGTACGCGGAGCTGAACGACGTGCTCGAGGAGGTCGCCGCCGCGCACGGAGTCACCCCGACCGGCATCGCGGTCTCGTGGATCACCCGCCACCCCGCGCACTTCCAGGTCGTCCTCGGTACCACCAACCCGCAGCGCGTGCGGGACTCGGCAGCCGGCTCGGACGTCGAGCTGTCGCGCGAGGAGTGGTACCGGATCTTCACCGCGGCCGGACACACCGTTCCCTGAACCGGGACCGCCCCGCCGGGTCGGGCAGGGTGGGATCGTGCTACACGACCTCGCCCTGCCCGTCCGCCTGACCACACGCTCCGGCGAACTGACGCTGCGGAACGCGGTGGACGAGGACCTCGACGCGCTCATGGCACTGTTGTCCGACGACCCGATCAGCGCTGCACGTGGTGACGTCGCCGCGCCGGAAGACCGACCGCGGTACGCCGAGGCACTCCGGTCGATCGTGGACGACCCGGCGAACGCGCTGCTCGTCGCCGAGGACGCCGACGGGCGGCTCGTCGGGACGCTGCAACTCACCCGGATCCCCGGGATGGCTCGTCGTGGGGCCACCCGACTGCTCGTCGAGGCGGTGCGGGTCAGCAGTGCGCTGCGCTCCGGCGGCATCGGGAGTGCGTTGATGCGCTGGGTCACCGACGTCGCGGCGCCGGCCCTCGGGACCCCGCTCGTGCAGCTCACCTCGGACGCTGCACGGACCGATGCGCACCGGTTCTACGAGCGCCTCGGCTTCACCGGCTCGCACGTCGGGTTCAAGTACCGGGTCTCCGACCCTTCCGCCATCCCGCCTGATATGTCACACTGAGACCAGTCGCCCCATCGAGGTGGGTGCGGAAGTGATCCCCGGGAGCTCCTGCGGTATAGCGGGGCCCGGGGATTCGCGCGTTCACCGACGGTGTTCGTGGACGCTCAGCACATGGTCCAGCTGCTCGAGGTAGGCCGTTTCCCCTCGCCGAGCCAGCGCGACCACGCCGCAGACCGCGTCCGCCGCCCAGAGAAGTGGCTCGCGGCCACCTGGCAGGTGCTCGAACACCAGCCCGTGAACCAACTTGCGTGACCGCAGGGCGTCGAGGTGCGCGCGATCGTTCCGGTCCGAGGGCCCGCGAGATTCGAGGACGACTCGATCGACACCGCCCGCGCGGAGTTCGAGGATCAAGTGCTCAAGAGCAAGACGGCGACGGCGCTCGCTCCGGACGGATCGGTCAGTCACGCTCACGACCCCGATGGCTTCGAACGGATGGTCGCACAGCATCCCGACGATCCCGGTGCGGTGCCGGGCGTCGCTCTCGGACCAGTGCAGCTTCCGCGCCGATCGTGGCTTGATGGCGCAGAGCGAGTCCCGGAACCGCTCAGCATCGCTGTCGGCAACTGTGACCGCCCCGAGGATGTACGCGCCGGGGTCACGTTCGTCTCCGGGCTCGGATTCGTCCACGTACGCCGTCGGTACCATTCCGGAATACTACCGGTCGGATGGGACCGCGTGGCCGCTGCAGCCGGGCGCGCGCTAGTCGTCGGAGTCGGCGCCAGCAGACCTCGGCGTCGGCACGTTCACGTCGACCGGGGACACCCCGGCGGGATCGGCGGAGGCGCCACCCACGACGTCGAACGAGATCCCGAGCATCGCCGGGTCCTCGTCGAGTTCGAGCCCGTCCTGACGGACCTGGTCCTCCGGGATTGCACGGCCACCGGACGGGTCCCACGAGTTCGCGATCGACATGCGCACGAGCATGCCCGAGCCGCTTGGCAATCGCCCAAGAAACCCCAGAGGACCCCCGGAACGGTCAGAGGTCGTCCGGGTGGAGCCGCTCACCGGCGTGCGGACGTCGGAACACCGGGCCGCCGCCGGCCTCGTCCTCGTCGTGGTGACTGACGGGCGAGACGCTCGGGTCGGCGGAGTCGTCGCCGACGTCGGCGCCGCGGTCCTCCTCCATCTCGAGCTCGGACTCGTCACTGCCGTCCACGGGGATGGACCGGCCCTGCTGTTCGGGATCGAACGGTGCGCTCATCGACATGGGGCGAGCATGCTCCCGCTCGGTGAACGCCGGGTCAACGCTGTCCGTCGGCCGCGATGAGCTCGAGCTGCGTCAGCGTCAGGTCGGTGCCGGCGGTGAACGTGAACGACGAACCGCCGCCGAGGATCCGGAACACCCGGGTCTGGCCGGCCCACGAGAACTCGGCGCCGTCGACCGCCGTGACGGCGTCGTCGAGGCCGACCTGCCACGAGTAGGACCCCGGCGATGCCACCGTCACGGTGTACAACGAGGCGGCGGGGCAGGACACGTCGAAGGACACGGACTCCCCCGCGGCGAGCGCCGTGACGGTGCGGCCGGTGTCGTCGGTGAGCGCCGAGGCTCCGACGGGCAGGACGTCCACCGGGGCGTCCCGGTACCCGTGCACGTCGGAGGCCGAGACGGGGCGGGTGTCCGACGCCCAGCCCTGCGGCTCGTCGGACAGGGTGAACTCGATCCGCGACGCGGCCACGACCACGCTGTGCGGGATGGTGACCGAGGTCCAGGGCGAGCCGTCGACCGTCACCGACGCGACGTACGCGCCTGCGGAGCTGGCGGCGATCTCGATGACGGTGGGCGATCCTCCCGGCTGTCGCAGCACCGTCCTGCGGACCGACGGCGGCACGAGCACGTAGGTACCGGTCGACGGGGCCAGCGGGTACAGGCCGATGGTCGCGAAGACGTACCAGGCGCTCATCTCACCGTTGTCCTCGTCGCCGGGGTAGCCCTGGCCGAGGTCCGACCCGACGAACAGCCGCTCGAGCGACTCGCGGACGATGCGGTGCGCGTCGTCGTGGCGCCCGGTGAACATCGGGAAGAAGGGGATGTGGTGCGCCGGCTGGTTCGACAGCCCGAGCATGCCCATCCGGACGTCGCGGGCCTCGGTCATCTCGTGGATCGGGAACCCGTACGAGCCGGACCGCGCCAGGGCGCCGGTCTCGGGTGTCGCGAAGAACGCGTCGAGAGCGGCATCGAACCGCTCCGGCCCGCCGTGCAGGTCGACGACGCCGGCGCCGTCGTGCGGCGCCGTGAACGCGGTGCCCCACGCGTTCGTCTCCGTGTAGTCGTCGCCCCAGTCGCGCGGGTCGAACTCGGTGCCGACCCGCCACGAGCCGTCCGGGTCGCGGCCGATGAAGAACCCGCGCTCGGAGTCGAAGACGTGCCGGTACTGCAGCGACCGGCGGGCGAACCACTCGGCCTCGGCCTCGTAGCGGGACAGGTCGGCGGGCGTCCGCGCCCGTGACGCGAGCAGGCCCGCCATGACGGCCAGACCCCAGTCGTTGATGGCCGCGTCCAGGGTCCACGACATCCCCTCGTGGGTCGCCGTGTCGACGTGGCCGCGGAAGGCGCCCGGGAGGCTCCCCTTGCGTCCGACGCGCTCGTCACGCGGCGGGACGGTCGCGTTCCGCACCGCGCTCCGGTACGCCTCGGCCAGGTCGAAGCCGCGCACGCCCTTCACCGCGAGGTCGGCGAAGACGGTGTCGCTCGTGGTGCCGGTCATGCAGTCCTCGGCGCCGGGGGCACTCCAGCGGGGCGTCCACCCGCCGTCGTGGTGGTGCTCGACGAAGCCCTGCGCGAGCTCGCCCGCGGTCTCGGGGGTCAGGAGTCCGAGGAGCGGCCAGGCCGTGCGGTAGGTGTCCCAGAAGCCGTTCGTGGTGGTGAACGGACCCTCGACGATCTCCGGCCCGGGCTCGTCGCGGATCGGGTCCGCCAGCACGTCGCCGTACGGGGAGCGGTGCCGCGGGGTGCCGGTCAGGGCGGTCTCCCCGGCACGGTTCGGGTAGAGGAACAGCCGGTACAGGCCGGAGTACAGGCTCGTCAGCTGGTCGGGGCTCGCGCCGTCGAAGGACAGCGTCGCGAGCTTCTCGGTCCACAGCGCCTCGGCACGGGAGCACATGGCGTCGAACGAGCCGGCGTCGTCGAGGTTCGCGCGGGCGTCCTCGATCGAGACGGTCGAGATGCCGAGCAGGACGTCGACCGGGCCGCCCGTGCCGCCGGGCTCCCCCACGGACAGCCAGCCGCGCAGCTCGTGCTCGCCGATCGTCGTGTGGTCGGCGGTGACCCCGGCGACCCGCAGGTGCACGTGGTGCGGCGGGGTGCCGGGGCGGTCGTCGAGGAGGGCCTCGACCACGGCGGTGCCGTCGGTGATCGTCACGGAGACGTCGGACACCCGGCCGTGGTGGTCGAGCACGACGCTGCGGGTGCCGGTGAACCGGAACCCGAGGGCGAACTCCCCCGCGGTCAGCTCGGCCGTCACACCGTGCTCGAGGGCGACCCGGTAGCGGTGCGGGCCGTCCTGCTCGTCCTCGTGGTCGAACCCGAGCGCGCGGGCGGACCGGTCGACATCGGGGGTGTCGAGTGGCGAGGGCATCACCTGGAACACCCCGCGGTCGCCCATCCACGGCGACGGGATGTGACTCGTCGCGAAGGCCTGGATCGCCGGGCGGAGTCGCCCCTGGTCGTCGAGCCGGTCGTGCTCCTGGTACGCGTACGGCCAGCGGTTGCTCGAGGCGTCCGTCATCGGCAGGCCGAACACGCCTCCGTGCGGGACGCCGACGAGCGGGGCGTTGTTGCCGCGGGAGAACCGGGAGGACGCGTGGGTGCCACGGGTCGTCCGGACGTGGCCGAGCGGGGTCGTCGGGGTCGGACGCGCGGGACCGATCCGGACGGCGTCGAGCCAGCCGCGCAGTGCGGGACGCTCGCCGTCGGCGGCCGCAGCCGGTGCGTCGGTGCCGAGACGGGCCTCCAGGCGGTCGACGACCAGCCCCGCGAACGGCGCGAGGTCGACCGTACGGCGGTTCCACTGGTCCACCCACTGCTTGCGGGCCGCATCCTGCGCGTCCGGGGTGACCGCGTCGCCGTACTGGTCACGGACCGCGGCGTGGTCACGCAGCCGCGAACCGTCGGTGAAGACGACGTCCACGGCGAAGGCCGTGGCGTCCCAGAAGTGCGGCAGGTCTGCTTCCGTCGGTTCCGACGCCCCGTCGGGCAGGGTCCGCTCGGGGAACCAGACCCAGGAGAGCTCGTCGCCGGTGGCGATGGTGCGTCCGGTGAAACCGGGGACGATCGCCTCGGCCACGGACGCTCCCGCTGGTCGCTCGACGAACCAGGCCTCTGCCGAACCGAAGCCGACGCCGTTCCGAGCGGCCACGGCCGTCGTCGGGCCACCGCTCCGTTGCAGTTCTCGCACGGAACGAGCCTATTTGCTCCAGGGACTGGACGAAAACCCCGGCGTGTCAGTGCTCGTCGTCAGTGCTCGTCGCCAGTGCTGGTCGTCAGTCCTTGTTGTGTCCCGGTGCGCTGCCGGACTTGCCGGGGGCGGTGTCCGACGTGGTGTCGACCGCGCCGGTGTCGGCCGCGCCCGTACCGTCCTGCGGCTCCTGCACCGGGTTCGAGGCCGGGGTGCTCGGCTCCGGTCCGACGGGCGGGTCCTGCGTGGGCTGCTCCGGCTCGGTCGGTTCGCTCGGCTGCTCGCTCGGTTCCTCGGCGGGCTGCGACGGCTGCTGCTCCTGCGAGGGCTGCTGCTCGGCGGGTTCGCTCGGCTGCTGTTCCTCGCCCGGCTCCTCGGACGGCTGCTGCTCGGTCGGCGCGGTCGACGTGGTGTCCGTCGGGGCCGGGGTGCCGTCGTCGTCGCCGTTCAGGGCGAACACCGCGACTCCGATGCCGATGAGCACCAGGACGATCACGATGATCGCGGCGATGAGCGGTCCGCGCTTCTTCTTCTCCGGCTGGTCGTCCGGCCGGTCGGCCCGGACCGGGCGGGGCGTGACCGGCGGCGGGGTCGGCCCGCTCGGGCCCGATGCGCCGCGGCCGTTCGCCTGGGCGCCGAGGACGGTCGTCGAGACGTCGTCGGCGGCGTTCGGACGCTGGGTGTCGAGGACGCGGGTGGCGTCGTCGCCCGGACGCGCGCCGCCGTTCGGCAGTTCGCTCGCCGGCATCGCCTGCGTCCGGTCGTCGGCGTTCGCCGCTGCGGCGGCACCGGCGCCGACCGCGGCACCAGCCGCACCGGCGGCCGCGGACGTCACCGCACCGGGCGTGCCGGGCAGCAGCTGCGTGGCGTTCGTCGGCTCGTCGCGGCCCAGCGCTCGCAGGCGCTCGGCCGCCTCGGCAGCCGTCGGTCGCTCCGCCGGGTCCTGCGCGGTCATCACGTGCAGCAGGGTGCGCCAGGCCGTGGGCAGCTGCCGGTCGATCTCGGGCGAACGGGTGAGCCGGGCGGTGGCCGACTCGACCGCGCTGCCCGGGAACGGCTGGCGGCCGGTCATGCACTCGAGCAGCACGAGCCCGAGGGAGTAGACGTCGGCCTTGCCGGTGATCTCCTTCGCCAGGACCTGCTCCGGGGCCAGGTACGCCGCCGTCCCCATCACGGTCCCCGTCCCCGTCACGCGTGAGGCGTCACGGAGCAGGGCGATCCCGAAGTCGGCGAGCTTGACGTGCCGGCCGTCGCTCTCGAGCAGGACGTTCGCGGGCTTCACGTCACGGTGGACGATCCCCTGCGCGTGCACGGCGGCCAGGCCGTCGGCGACCTGCGCACCCAGGCGGGCAGCGGTCGCGGGGTCGAGCGGGCCCTCGCGCAGACGGGTCGCCAGGTCACTGCCCGGCACGAGTTCCATGACGAGGTACGAGTCGCCGTCGACGTCGTCGAGCGCGGCGTCGTAGAGCGTGACGAGCTCGGGGGCGCGCAGCGTCGCGAGGGTCTGGATCTCCGCCTCGGCGCGGGCGCGCTCACCGCGGTCGACGGGGCCGATGCGGAACACCTTGACCGCGACCTCGCGACCGAGTTGCTCGTCGACCGCCCGGTACACGGACGCCATGCCACCGTGTCCGAGCGTGCCCGTGACGCGGTACCTGCCGCCGAAGACCCGTTCTTCCATGCCCGGCAACCTACCGGTCGCGGCTGACGGCGCTCTGCCGTTCGGGGGGCCCGGCGACTTCGTGAGCAGAAGATGTCGGGTGCGGGCGAGCGACCCGACGTCTTCTGCTCACGAAGTGATGCGGTCGACGTCCGGCGCGGGCTCGGCACCGTGGTGGAGCGCCGTCAGGTACAACCGGTGCGCCGTGATCACGAGGGCGAGCCACGCGAGTCCGAGCGCCCACGCCGCCAGGACGTCGGTCAGCCAGTGGTGCCCGAGGAACACCCGCGACGCCCCCACCGACAGCACGAACAGGGTGCCCACGACGATCGTCCACACCCGGGTGACGACGCGCGACTGCCGCAGGAGCAGGAGGTACACGATCGTGCCCACGATCACCGTGGAGTTGAGCGTGTGCCCCGACGGGAACGACGGCGACGTCTCGTACGGCGGCACCGCGTCGGACAGCGGCGGACGGGCGCGACCGATCAGGTCCTTGCCCGCGATCGTCA
>Ga0308161_1004578_pt1 | contig 12561 bp, 10 predicted proteins | sample PhyFR2_FD_201034 | JGI IMG/M metagenome (GOLD analysis project Ga0308161, IMG submission 201034) | Phyllosphere microbial communities from UC Gill Tract Community Farm, Albany, California, United States - DLSLF.R2 | ecosystem: Host-associated > Plants > Phyllosphere > Unclassified | place: USA...
TGCTCCCTGCCAGCCGGCGGTGAGACCGGGCGAGCCGTGCACGTGGCCGGCGCCGACGTGCACCGTCACCGGCACGTCGGCGGCGCGCAGCCGCTCAGCGTAGGCGAGGGCACTGTCGCGCAGCGGGTCGAACTCGGCCACGAGCAGCAGCGCGGGCGGCAGTCCGCGCAGATCGGGGAAGTCGAGGGGCGACGCCTCGGCCAGCGGTGCGTCGCCGCGGTAGACATCGGCGAGATCCGCCACGTCGTCGAGGCCGAAGCCCCGCCTGTACCGGGTCGCCGAGTCGCCGTACGGATACAGCGCGGCGGGCAGGACCTCGAGCGCCTGATGGTGCACCTGCTCGCCTTCCGCGCACAGCCTGCGGGCGGCAGTGGCGGCGATGGTGGCACCGGCGGAATTGCCGCCGATGCCCAGGCGATCAGGTGCGACCTCGAGCTCGATGCAGTGCGCCCGCAGATCGCGCAGCGCCTCGACGGCGTCGTCGACGGGTGCGGGGAACGGATGCTCGGGGGCGAGGCGGTACTCCAGGGAGAAGATCTGCACTCCGGATGCCAAGGCGAGGGCGGCGGAGATCCGGTCGTTCAGGATCTCGTCGATCGTGCCGCCGAAGAAGCCGCCGCCGTGGCACCAGAGCATCGTCGGCTGGGGACCGCGTGCGCGCGCGCTCCGGAACCGGCGGGCGCGCAGGACGCCGTCACCGCCGCGCAGGGGGAGTTCGCTGATCGTCACGCCGTCGGGGACGGGCAGGGTGAACTCCTCGGCGAGTGCGTCGCTCAGCATCCGCGCGGCGAGGCGGCGAGGCACGAACCCCTCCTCGGCATCGGAGACCGGGAGTCCGACCGCCACCTCCTCGACGCGCTGCGCCCAGGTGCGGACCTCGGGCGCGAGCGCCGCCCCGGGGGCATCCTGCTCCGCCACCCGCTCAGCTCCCGACCGGGGTCTCGGCCGTGCGCGTGATCGGCGCGCGATGCAGCGCGCGCAGCTCGGCGACGATCGCGCGATGTGCGCTGTCGGCGGCCTGCACATGGCCGGTCGCACCCAGCGAGGTGTGCGTCTGGCCGATGAAGCGCACGGCGGTGACCGGCACGCCCGCTGCGGACAGCGCACGGGCATAGGCCTCGCCGTCGCCGCGCAGCGGGTCGAGCTCGCACGTGCAGATCCAGGCGGGCGGAAGGCCGGTGTGCGAGGCTGCCAGCAGCGGAGAGACGTGCGGGTCGCGAGCGGTCCGGCGGCCGCGACCCACGTACTGCCGCACCAGCATCCGCCCCACCCGGCGGACGATCACGCCAGGCATACCGGGTGAGATCCCGCGCATGTCGGCATGGCCCATCGTCAGATCGAGGGCAGGGTTCTCCAGCAGCTGGAGCCGGAGCGGGTGCCCGTTGCGCTCGCGGTTCATGATCGTGACAGCCGCGGCGATGTTCCCGCCGGACGAGGCCCCGCCGATCGCCACGCGTTCCGCGTCGATGCCGAGCTCCTCGGCATGCGCGAACAGCCATTCCAGCGCCGCCCAGCCCTGCTCGGGCTGAGCCGGGAAGCGCACCTCGGGCGCGTGCGAGTAGTCCACCGCGACGATGACGGTCCCGGAGTCGTACGCGCGATCGCGGAACCGGGCATCCCACGAGACCCAGTCGATGCCGGCGATGGTGAAGCCGCCGCCGTAGAAGTACAGCATCGCGGGGAGGCCGTCACCCGCCTCCGTGGGGGACTCATCCGGCCAGTACACGCGCACGCGCACATCCGGATGGCCCGAGACCTCGACCATATGATCCGCGCTCGCCGTGGAGCGCGGCGTGATGCCCAGTGCCGCCGACATGCGGTCGTCGTTCTCCTGCGCCACCTTGCGCCGCCCCGCCGCCGAGCGGGGCTCGCGGGCGAGCAGGGGAGCGATGCGCGCTTCGAACGCGGCGACCGCGGAGTCCAGCTGCGGGCGGTGGAAGTCCTTCTTCGTGAATGACATCGGGCATCCTCTCTGGTGCTGTGCAACGATTGTCCGGGATCGAAGCACTTCGATGAACCGGAGCCGCGCATGAGCCAGACACCCGCCAAGGCCACCATCTACGACGTCGCCGAGCGCGCCCGGGTCAGCATCTCGACCGTCTCGCTCGCGGTGAACACGCCGCATCGGGTGCGCGCCGAGACGCGGGAGCGCATCGTCGCCGCGGCGGCCGCTCTCGGATACCGGATGACCTCGGACGGCCGCTCCGGCGTGTCCCGGATCGCGGTCGCGGCGCCGTACACCACGTACCCGACCTACCTGCGCCGGCTGGCGGGCATGCTGCGTCGCGCCCGCTCCGCCGCCGTCGACCTCGTGCCTTACGACCTCGACTCCGCCGCGAGTGCCACGGCGCCGCTGCTGGAGTCGCTGCCCGCGCGGGCGGATGTCGCGGGGCTGATCATGATGGGCGTGCCGCTCGGCGGCGCTGCGCTGCGCGCCAGCCGTGCCGCGCGCCTGCCCCTGGCCTTCGTCGACATCGTGAGACCGGCGCGATCAGGGGCGTCGTCGGTGCTCGTCGACGACCTCGCCGGCGGGCGGATGCTCGGCGCCCACCTGCGTGCGCTGGGACACCGGCGGGTGGCGTTCGTGCACGAGGTGCAGCGCTCACAGGGGTACGTGTCGGCCGGGATGCTGCGCGCGGACGGGATGGCCGAGCAGCTGCAGCTCCTGCCGGTGGCATCCGCCGGGCCCGATCGTGTCGAGGCGGAGGCTCTGCGCTCGGCGGCGGCGAAGGGAGTCACCGCGTTCGTGGCGAATCACGACAGGCTGGCCGCCGCCGTGCTGAAGGCGGTCTCGGCGATCCCGGAGCTCGCGGACACGACAGTGACCGGCTACGACGACGGCGAGCTGGCCGAGGCGCTCCAGTTGACCACCGTGCGGCAGCCGTTCGAGGAGACCGGCCGGGTGGCTCTGGAATCCGTGCTGGAGCGCATCGCCGATCCCAGTCGCGCCGCGTCGAGGACCGTGCTGGAGCCGCAACTCGTCGTGCGGACGTCCTCGCGGCCGGCGCGCGCTCGCCCCGCTTGAGACGGCGCCCCAACGCCGAGGACCCGGTGGATCGCGTCACGATCCACCGGGCCCTGTGCGTCTGCCGCGCGTCAGGCGCGCTGGCGGCGCTTGTTCCACACGTCGAAGGCCACGGCAAGCAGCAGCACCATGCCCTTGATGAACTGCTGGGAGTCGGTGCCGACGCCCATCAGCGACATGCCGTTGTTCAGCACGCCCATGATCAGGCCACCGGTGATCGCGCCGACGATGCGGCCGACGCCGCCCTGCACGGCCGCGCCGCCGATGAAGGCCGCGGCGATCGCATCCAGCTCGAACAGGTTGCCCGCGCCGGGGCCGGCGGAGTTCAGGCGACCGGTGAAGACGAGGCCGGCCAGGGCCGACAGCACGCCCATGTTCACGAACAGCCAGAAGTCGATCCGCCGCGACTTGATGCCGGACAGGTCGGCCGCGTGACGGTTGCCGCCGATGGCGTAGATGTGACGACCGAACACGGTGCGGCTCATCACCAGGGTGTAGCCGACGATCAGCACGGCCAGCACGATCAGCACCACCGGGGTGCCGCGCGACCCGTCGGCCATGCCGAGCAGGTAGGTGAGGTAGGCGATCAGGGCGACGCCGCCGATCAGGCGCACCAGGAACCAGGTGCGAGCCTCGGTCTCCAGCCCCATCTTCGCCTGCTTCGACCGCTCGCCGATCTCGTAGCCGACGAACAGCACCAGGGTCACGACCCCCAGCCCGAAGGTGATCCACTCCACCGGCGAGGTGGAGGCGGGGAACAGCTGCGGGAACAGATACCCGCCGCCGAGCAGACGGTACTCGCTCGGGAACGGCGTGATCTGGGTGTTGCCGAGCACCATCTGCGTCAGGCCCCGGAACAGCAGCATGCCCGCCAGGGTGACGATGAACGCGGGGATGCCGACGACGGCGACCCAGAAGCCCTGCCAGGCCCCCACCAGGGCTCCGACCAGCAGCGAGGCGATGATGCCGAGCCACCAGGGCCAGCCCCAGTGCACGACCATCACGCCCGACATGGCGCCGACGAACGCGGCGACCGAGCCCACCGACAGGTCGATGTGCCCGGCGATGATGATCATCACCATGCCGATCGCGAGGATCAGGATGTAGCTGTTCTGGACGATGATGTTGGCGACGTTGCCCGCGGTGAGCAGCTTGCCGCCGGTGACGACCTGGAAGAACACGACGATGGCGATCAGCGCCAGGAAGATGCCGATCTGACGCATCCGCGAGGTCAGCTGTGAGAGCACCTCGTTCGTCCGGGGTGCGGTCTCGCTACGGGTGGACATGGTCGGCTTCCTTCTCCTTGGTCATGTACTGCATGAGGGTCTCGGGAGTGGCATCCGCGATGTCGACCTCCCCGGTGATGCGCCCCTCGGAGAGCGCGTAGATGCGATCGCAGATGCCCAGCAGCTCGGGAAGCTCGGACGAGATCACGATCACGCCCTTGCCCTGCGCCGCCAGCCGGTTGATCAGCGAATAGATCTCGTACTTCGCGCCGACGTCGATGCCGCGGGTCGGCTCGTCGAGGATGAGCACCTCGGGGTCGGCGAAGAGCCACTTCGACAGCACGACCTTCTGCTGGTTGCCGCCGGAGAGCTTGCCCACCACCGACGACACCGAGGGCGCCTTGATGTTCATGCTCTTGCGGTAGCCCTCGGCGACGACCACCTCTTCGCGGCCGTTCACCCAGCCGCCCCTGGCGAGCTTGCCGAGGGCGGCGACGGAGATGTTCCGCTTGATGTCCTCGATCAGGTTGAGCCCGTACTGCTTGCGGTCCTCGGTGGCGTAGGCGATGCCCGCGGCGATCGCGGCCGACACGGTCCGCGTGTTCACCTCCTGACCGCGCACGAAGACGCGGCCGGTGATGTTCGTCCCGTAGCTGCGGCCGAACACGCTCATGCCGAGTTCGGTCCGCCCGGCGCCCATGAGCCCTGCGATGCCGACGACCTCTCCGGCGCGCACATTCAGGTTCGCGCCGTGGATGACGGTGCGGTTCGGGTCGGCGGGATGATGCACCCACCAGTCCTCGATCCGGAAGACCTCCTCGCCGAGGTCGACCGAGCGGTCCGGGTAGCGGTGCGCGAGGTCGCGCCCCACCATGCCCTTGATGATGCGGTCCTCGCTGACGTCCTCGCTGAGGAGATCGAGCGTCTCGATCGTGCGGCCGTCGCGGATGATGGTGACCTTGTCCGCGATGTCCTTGATCTCGTTGAGCTTGTGGCTGATGATGATCGACGTGATCCCCTGGCCCTTCAGGTGCCGGATCAGGTCGAGCAGGTGCGCGGAGTCGTCGTCGTTGAGCGCCGCGGTCGGCTCGTCGAGGATGAGGAGTTTGACCTCCTTCGAGAGCGCCTTGGCGATCTCGACGAGCTGCTGCTTGCCGACGCCGATCTCGTTCACGGGCGTGGACGGGTCATCGCCCAGTCCGACTCGAGCGAGCAGCTTCCGTGCCTCCAGATTGGTGGCGCGCCAGTCGATCAGGCCGTGCCGTGCCCGTTCGTTGCCGAGGAAGATGTTCTCGGCGATCGAGAGGTACGGGCTCAGTGCGAGCTCCTGATGGATGATGACGATGCCGCGGTCCTCGGAGTCGCGGATGTCGCGGAACTGCGCCACCTCGTCCTCGAAGACGATGTCACCGGTGTAGGTGCCGTGCGGGTACACGCCCGAGAGCACCTTCATGAGCGTGGACTTGCCGGCGCCGTTCTCGCCGCAGATGGCGTGCACCTGGCCCCGCTCGACTTCGATCGTCACGTCCTGCAGCGCCTTGACGCCGGGGAACTCCTTCGTGATGTCGCGCATCTCGAGGATCGTGCTCATGCGTTTCTCCTCCCTTCTGCCTGAGGAATGCCGGGGTGGGGCCCGCCGCGAGGGCGGGCCCCACCCCGGGCGGTCACTTGAGGTCGCCCTCGGTGTAGTAGCCGCTGTCGATCAGGACCTTCTTGTAGTTGTCCTTCGTGACGATGACGGACTTCAGCAGGTACGACGGCACGACCTTGACCGTGTTGTCGTACGTCTTGGTGTCGTTCACCTCGGGCTTCTTGCCCTTGAGGATGTCATCCACCATCTGCGCGGCGCGCTTGCCCAGCTCGCGGGTGTCCTTGAAGATCGTCGAGTACTGCTCGCCGGCGACGATCGACTTGACGCTGCCGGCCTCGGCATCCTGACCCGTGATCACCGGCAGGGCGGAGGCGGAGTAGCCGCCGGAGGTGAGCGCCGAGATGATGCCGATCGAGAGGCCGTCGTAGGGCGAGAGCACGCCGTCGAGCTTGGTGCCGCCGATGACGGTGAGGATGTTCTCCATGCGCTTCTGGGCGGTCTCGGGCAGCCAGCGCAGGATCGCGGCCTGCTCGAAGCTGGTCTGACCCGACGGCACCTTCAGCACGCCCTTGTCCAGGTACGGCTTGAGGGTGTCCATGGCGCCGTTCCAGAAGAACGTCGCGTTGTTGTCGTCGGGGCTGCCGGCGAACAGCTCGACGTTCAGCGGGCCGGTCACGCCGGTGTCCTTGCCGTTCTCGTCGAGCACGCCCAGGCCGGTGAGCAGGCTGGTCGCCTGCTGCACGCCCACCTGGTAGTTGTCGAAGGTCGTGTAGTAGTCCACGTTCTTGGTGCCGTTGATCAGGCGGTCGTACGCGATCACCGGGATCTTGTCGTCGGCGGCCTGCTGTAGCACGTCGGTGAGCGTGGTGCCGTCGATGGATGCCACGATCAGGGCGTCCGCGCCCGTGGAGATCATGTTCTCGATCTGGGAGACCTGCGTCGGGATGTCGTCGTTCGCGTACTGCAGATCGACCTTGTAGCCCATGTCCTCGAGGGTCTTCTTGACGTTGTTGCCGTCGGCGATCCAGCGCTCGGACTGCTGGGTGGGCATCGCGACGCCGACCGTGAAGTCGGATGCCGCCTTGTCGCCGCCCGCCGCGGGGGCGTCGCCGCCGCGGGTGCCGCTGCAGCCGGCCAGGACGAGTGCGGCCGTGGCGGCGATGCCGACGAGCGCGAGAGACCTCTTCATCTTCACTGTGTGCTCCTTGTGTGGTGTGGATCGGTTGTGTGGTGCGTTTCGCCGACCTTCCCGGGGGGAAGGGAGGTGCGGGAGCCCGGGTGGGCCCGGTCGGCGGGCGGGGAGCCCGCCGGTTCCGCGATGGCCCGGAGGGCCGCCGCGGGAGTCGGTGCGTGCACGATGCGGCCGGCGCAGGAGGCCGCGGAGCGTCCTGCGCCCGCCCTGTGGATGCCGGCGTGCTCGGAGGATGCGGAGGAGGGAGCTGTGCGGCGGTCCCACGGCGCGCTCACGATGCGGCCGTCGATGCCGAAGACGGAGGTCTGCGACGGGCCGACGGAGGACAGGTCGGCGGCATCGGGCGTGATCACGAACAGGTCCGTGCCGTCGACGCGTGCGGACACCGCGGCGGGGGAGGGCAGGGCGGATGCCGCGGCACACGCCTCGCAGAGCTGTTCGCGGGTGCGGGCGATGAGCACCTGCGCCACGGCGGCGTCAGCCCGATCCTGCGGGGCTGAGGGGTGCGGCATCTTCGGGACTCCATCGTCTTGTGGGTGGCCTCTGTCGGGCCGTGCTCTCATTTGTGACCGTTCACAACGTGTGCTCGATGATACATGCGAAACGGTCACATCTGTCAACGGCCCGACGTGGAGCGGTTACCGATTCGTGATGATCGACGCCCGTCCGGGCCCGGGTCAGCGCGGCGCGGGTGCCGTCGAGGCGCGCAGCACGAGCTCGGGGAGGACCCGCGCCTGCTCGGCGTCCCCGCCGTCGATGAGGGCGAGCAGCATCGACATGGCGCGGCGGCCGATCTCGGCGAAGTCCTGTCGCACGGTGGTGAGCGGCGGGGCGAAGTGCGCGGCCTCGGGGATGTCGTCGAAGCCGACCACGCTCATCTCGCCCGGAGCGTCGATGCCCATCTCGCGGCAGGCGTGCAGGAACCCGAGTGCCATCTGGTCGTTGCCCGCGAAGACCGCCGTGAAGTCCCGGTAGCGCAGCAGCTCGCGACCCGCGTAGTACCCGAAGGCCGCGCTCCAGTCGCCGAGGATGGGCGCCCGGGTGCGAAGGTCGGCATCCGAGAGGGCCTGCAGGTAGCCCTGCATCCTGGCATCCGCCTCGATCCAGTCGCGGGGCCCGGCGATATGCACGATGTCGGTGTGGCCGAGGTCGATCAGGTGCTGGGTGGCCAGGCGGGCGCCCGTGACCTGATCGACGCCGACGCTGTGCGCGTTCGCGCGACCGCTGGTGTCGAGCGTGATCGTGGGGATGCTCATCGACGCGTCCGCGAGGGCCTGGATGATGCGCTCCTGGGGTGCGATCACGACGAGCGCCTCGATCCCCTGCGACATCAGGAAGTCCAGGCTCCCGCGGATCGAGGCGTCGTCGCCCGTGGCCAGCGTGGTCAGGCTGATGCGGTACCCGGCCTCGCGGGCCGAGACCTCGAGCGCGTTGATCGCGGTGGTCGGGCCGTAGTGCACCGACATCGAGGTGAGCACGCCGATGATGCGGGATCGGCTGGTCACGAGCGTGCGCGCGGCCTGGTTCGGGCGGTAGCCGAGCTCGTCGATCGCGGCCAGCACGCGATCCCTGGTCGCCGAGCGGATGTTGGGGGAGTCGTTCAGCACCCGGGAGACGGTCTGGTACGAGACTCCGGCCAGGCGCGCGACATCGCGGATGTTCGGTGCCCGGACGCGGTCCACAGTGCCTCGACCCCCTCGATGTGTACGTTCACATGGTGCACTCCATTATGGAGGCGGCCTGGAAGGCCGCAAAGCACGACAGGCCCGCACGACTACCCTGGAAGACGACATGGCACATCTTCTCGGCGCCGAAGCGCTCCACCTCGAGTACCCCACGCGCGTCGTCTTCGACTCGGTCACCCTCGGCATCGAGGAGGGGGACCGCATCGGCATCGTCGGGCGCAACGGCGACGGCAAGTCGAGCCTGCTCGGGATGCTCGCCGGGAGGAAGGAACCGGATGCCGGCCGCGTGACCGTGCGCGGGGGGACGACGATCGGCGTGCTCGATCAGGCGGACACCCTCGATGACGCCCTCACCGTCGGGGGAGCGGTCGTGGGGGACACCCCGGAGCACGAGTGGGCGGGCGACGCGAAGGTGCGCGACGTCATCGCCGGCCTCGTCGCCGACCTCGACTGGGACGCCTCGGTGGCATCCCTCTCCGGAGGGCAGCGACGCCGGGTCGCGCTGGCCCGGCTGCTCGCGGGCGACTGGGACGTCATCGCTCTCGACGAGCCCACCAACCACCTCGACGTCGAGGCCATCACCTGGCTCGCCGGGCACCTGAAGACCCGGTGGGCAGGGAATGCGGGGGCGCTGCTGGTGGTCACGCACGACCGCTGGTTCCTGGACGAGATCTGCACCGCCACGTGGGAGGTGCACGACCGGATCGTCGAGCCGTTCGAAGGCGGGTACGCGGCCTACATCCTGCAGCGCGTCGAGCGCGACCGGATGGCCGCGGCATCCGAGGCGAAGCGGCAGAACCTGGCGCGCAAGGAGCTGGCGTGGCTGCGACGCGGTGCGCCGGCGCGCACCAGCAAGCCGAAGTTCCGCATCGACGCGGCCAACGAGCTGATCGCCGACGTGCCGCCGATCCGCGACTCCGTCTCGCTGCAGTCGCTGGCGGTCTCCCGCCTCGGCAAGGACGTCGTCGATCTGCTGGACGCCGGCGTCTCGTACCCTTCGACGGGCTCGGGGACCGAGGAGAAAGTGGTGCTGCGCGACGTCGAGTGGCGCATCGCTCCGGGGGAGCGCACCGGCATCCTGGGCGTCAACGGCGCGGGAAAGTCCACGCTGCTCGGGCTGATCGCCGGAACCGTGGAGGCCACGAGCGGGCGGGTAAAGCGCGGCAAGACCGTGCAGGTGCGCACGCTCACCCAGCGGATCGACGAGCTCGAGCAGCACTGGGACGAGCCGGTGCGCACGGTCATCAGCGGGCTGCGCACCTCGTACACCTTCGGGGCCGGGTCGAAGGCGCAGGACCTCACGCCCGGTCAGCTCCTGGAGCGGCTCGGCTTCAGCTCCGCGCAGCTGTCCACGCGCGTGAAGGAGCTCTCGGGCGGCCAGCAGCGGCGGCTGCAGCTGCTGCTCGTGCTGCTGGACCAGCCGAATGTGCTGATCCTCGACGAGCCCACGAACGACCTGGACACCGACATGCTCGCCGCGATCGAGGATCTGCTCGACTCGTGGCCGGGCACGCTGCTCGTCGTGAGCCACGACCGGTACTTCCTGGAGCGGGTCACCGACCAGCAGTACGCCGTGATGGGCGGCCACCTGCGGCACCTGCCGGGCGGTATCGACGAGTACCTCCGCCTGCGCGCTTTCGAGCAGAGGTCCGGCGGCGCGTCCGACGGTGCTGCGACCCCGGCGGCGCCCTCGAAGACCCCGGCGCTGGACGGCGCGGCCCGTCGCACGGCCGAGAAGGAGCTCGCAGCCCTCGAGCGCAGGATGCAGAAGCTCAACGAGCAGATCGATCGCGCCAAGCACGCGCTCGCCGACCACGATCAGTCCGACTATGCCGGGCTCGGCGAGCGGATGAAGACGATCCAGGCGCAGCAGGACGAGGTGGACGAGCTCGAGCTGCGCTGGTTCGAGCTCACCGAGCGGCTGGACTGACCTGCACCGCGGCGCTCTCGCGCCCTATGGTGGATGGGTGCTCCCCGATTCCCCCGCACACCGCACTCGACTGCGCCTGCTGACCGCCGCCAGCGAGGAGATGATCGAATGCGGCTACGCCGCCGCATCGCTGTCGCGGATCGCCGCCAGGCTCGGGCTCACGAAGGGCGCGCTCGGGCACCATTTCCCGACCAAGCAGGACATCGCGATCGCGGTGTTCGATCGCGCGGACGAGATCGCCGTCCAGGTCGCGGCGGACGCGCGCCGGCTTTTCCCCGACAGTGCGATGCGTGGCTGCATCGCGTACTTCGCCGGGCTCGCGCGGGCGGGAGCGGCCGACCCGATCGCCGCTGCATGGCTCGCGCTCTATCAGGACCGCTCCGTGCCCGTCGAGATCGCGCGGCGCGGCTACGTCACCTCGCGCGACGTCGTCGCGGGCTTCCTCGCCGATCACCTCGCCCGTGAGGGCGGGGAGCTGCGGATGCCGCCGGCGCAGGCCACGCTGTTCCTGCAGCTGCTCGTGTCCGGGGAACTCGCGATCGCGCGGTTCCTCACGGACTACTCGGCGCAGAACGCCGTCGACAGCTTCGCCACGGCCCTGACCGGACTCGGTGTCCGGGACGCCGAATCCGTCGTCGTCGACGGCATCCGGGCGGTCTGGACCTCATCACCCGAGTGATATACGCTCGTCTACGAGCATATAGACGCCCGTCTACCTCGGTTGGGGGATCGAGGGGACCGCGGCGCTGCTCTCGCGGCTGGGGACGCGACCAGGCCCGTGGTGAGGTGGTTCGTCCACTCCCACGGGCCTGATGCCCCTCTCCGTCCGGGCGCCGCGCGAAGCGTAGTGAGGCCGCCGGTGCTGTGACGTAATGTGACGAGCCGATTACGGTGCGCCCGGAGGCGCCACGTACCGTTTTCGAGTCCCCCACGAGAGGAATCACAGACCATGTCCCGTCGCATCACCACCCTCGCAGCAGCCGCCGCAACGGCCGCTGTCCTGATCGCCTCCCTCGTCGGGTGCGCCTCCAATCCCGCATCCTCCACCGACTCCGCCAAGAAGGACGACACGGTCAAGATCGGCGTCGTCGGCAAGAGCGACGCGCAGTGGCCCGCGTTCGTCGCCGCGGCCAAGAAGGAGGGCATCTCGGTCGAACTGGTCGACTTCGGCTCCTACGAGCAGCCCAACCCCGCGCTCGCCGAGGGCGAGCTCGACCTGAACCAGTTCCAGCACATCGTCTACCTCGCGCAGTACGACAAGGCCTCGGGCAAGGACCTGCAGCCGATCGGCGCGACCGCGATCTACCCGCTGGGCCTGTACTCGAAGAAGTACGACTCGGTGAAGGACATCCCGAAGGGCGAGACCGTCGCCGTGCCGGACGACGCCTCCAACCAGGCCCGCGCACTGCTGGTGCTCCAGTCGGCCGGCCTCATCAAGTTGAAGAGCGGAGGCACCATCGTCAGCGACCTCGCCGACGTCGACACCGACAAGTCCAAGGTCAAGGTCTCCGCGCTCGAGGCAGCCGTCATCCCGACCGCTCTGCCCGACGTCGCCGCGGCGATCATCAACAACGACTTCGTCAAGGATGCGGGCCTGAGCTTCAAGGACGCCATCGCGCAGGACGACCCGACCGACCCGAACGCGTTGCCGTACGTGAACATCTTCGCGGCCCGCGCCGATGACGTCGACAACCCGACCTACAAGAAGCTCGTCGAGATCTTCCAGACCGACGCGGCGGTGCAGAAGGGCCTGCAGGAGTCCTCGGGCGACACGGCGGTGCCGCTGAAGACCGCGGCCGCAGACCTGCAGAAGTCGCTGAAGACGGTTCTCAAGGACACCGTCATCAAGAAGTGATATCCCGCGTTCACACCTGAATGCGAGAGAATCGGGCGGCGCGAACTCGCGCCGCCC
>Ga0308161_1004582_pt1 | contig 12553 bp, 13 predicted proteins | sample PhyFR2_FD_201034 | JGI IMG/M metagenome (GOLD analysis project Ga0308161, IMG submission 201034) | Phyllosphere microbial communities from UC Gill Tract Community Farm, Albany, California, United States - DLSLF.R2 | ecosystem: Host-associated > Plants > Phyllosphere > Unclassified | place: USA...
AACGGAGCGCGAGGGTGTTCGCGCGGTGCGGCTTGACCTCGACCGGGACCTGGTAGGTCGAGCCACCGACGCGGCGGCTACGGACCTCGAGGGTCGGACGGACGTTGTCGAGCGCCTTCTTCAGCGTGACGACGGCGTCCTGGCCGTTCTTCGACGAGACACCTTCGAGCGCGTCGTAGACGATGCGCTCAGCGAGGCCCTTCTTGCCGTCGAGGAGGATCTTGTTGACGAGCTGGCTGACGACGGGGGCGCCGTAGACCGGATCGGCGACGACGGGGCGCTTCGGGGCGGGACCCTTACGAGGCATCTAACTCAACCCTTCTTCGCACCGTAGCGGCTACGAGCCTGCTTACGGTTCTTGACGGCCTGGGTGTCCAGGGCACCGCGGATGATCTTGTAACGCACACCCGGGAGGTCCTTCACACGACCGCCGCGGACGAGCACCATCGAGTGCTCCTGGAGGTTGTGGCCCTCACCGGGGATGTAAGCCGTGACCTCGGTGCCGTTCGAGAGCTTCACACGAGCGACCTTGCGCAGGGCGGAGTTCGGCTTCTTCGGGGTGGTCGTGTAGACGCGGGTGCACACGCCACGCTGCTGGGGGTTCGCCTTCAGTGCCGGCGCCTTGGTCTTGACGACCTTCGGCGTACGACCCTTGCGAACGAGCTGCTGGATGGTAGGCAACTGTTCTCCTGGTTCTTCGCTCGTGCTCTCTGGCCGACGCGGTCCGTCGGCTTCCTCATCCCACGCGGACCAACGCCTGACGGCGGAGGGAGATGGGGGATGGAGTGATCGGGAGGCCGGAGGCCTGCAAGATCTGGGCGCGCCCGAAGGCGCACACCCAGAAGAGCCTAGCCGTCGTGACAGACGAGGTCAATCCGTGGTAACCCGCCGACCGGCCCGTCCGCTGTGGGCGTGACGGCGGTACGGAGGTCCGGACGGGGTGTCAGGACCCCGACTCGGACTGCGCGTTGCCGACGGCGGACACGAACGTCGCCCCGTCGTCGCCGAACCCCGTGATCCAGCCGGACGCGCGCACGGTGATCGGCCCGGCGGTCGCGGTGCCGCGGCCCTCGGGACCCGTGAACTGTGCGCGGAACGTCGCGGAACCCGCCGAACGGGTCGAGACCGCCCAGCCCTTCGACGCCCATCCCCCGACGGCGACGGACGGGCGGGACTCGAGTGTCCACTTCTGGTCGGTGTAGGTGTTGTCCGGGTCCTCGCCGTAGGCGTAGAAGCTGCAGCCGTCGGGAGCCGCGGTCGGTGCGGCCACGCAGGCGTCCACCCATGCGTCCACTGCGGCCGACGCCGCCGTCGACCCGGCTTCCGTCAGGGTCGTCGCCACCACCACCGGGGTCCCGGTCGCGCCGAACCCCGGGACGGGCGCCGTCGAATCCGTCGCGGTGAACCACTTGCCGCCGTCGAGGTGCACTCCGTACGACCCCGGGAACGCCCGGAGCGAAGCGGTGCCGGACGAGTCGGTCCGGACGTCGGCGCCCGCGACCTGCACGGTGCTCCGAGGCGGCCCCTGCACCGCGACCTGTACCGACCCGAGCACCGGCGCCCGCAGCGACCACACCGGGAAGACGCCCCAGTCGGTGCCCGTGCGTTCGAGTTCGAACGTCGCCGGGATGATCCGCCCGGCCTGGGTCAGGACGGTCCGGACGGTCGCGTGGTCCGACTGCTGGTCCACCGAGGTGATCCGGTGCGCCGTGATCTTGTCGCCGGCACGGGCGTAGACCGCGTCGGTCAGCAGCACGTCGCTCTTCTCACGGTCGATGCCGGCCGTTCGGAGTGCGGCGGAGAGGTGGCCGTGCTCGACGTCGTCGAGGAAGGACTGCACCGGGCGCTCCGCCGAGTGCGCGTCCGATCCGACGGACCAGCCGATGCCCCCGGCGACCACGAGCAGGACCAGTGCCGCAGCCCCGGCCACGATGCCGACGACCGCACCGCGGCGCATTCCGCGCCGCCGCCCGGTCGTGCCCGACGTCGGCTGGACAGCCGTCATGGCGGGTGGCAGGGCGCGGTCGCCGTGCAGTGATTCGTCGTCCGGCACCGACTCCCAGCCCGGCGTGCGGTCAGCTCGGTCGGTCATCGGTCCCCCATGGTGCGTCGGTCAGCGCTTCCCCGGAATCGTACCGGCCGAGGCGGGGGTGGTGCGGACCTCCCGTCAGTCCTGTGGACGGACCGGCGGCTGCTGGGGCTCCTGTGGATGACCCGCCTGCCAGCGCACGGCGGAGATGCCGCCGACGACGGTCAAGAGGGCGACGACGACCGCACCCACCACGAAGGGGCTGAGGGCGTACCCCGCGGGGAACACCAGGAGCTCGGCGACGTCGGACCGGACCAGGGCGTAGCCCACCGCGCCCACGCCGAGCATGACCAGGTACGTCGTCGCGGCGGCGACCAGGCCCGTGATGCCGGGGTTGCCCTCCCGGGCGCCCGTCGCGGTCGCGAGGAACACCACGATCGCGGCGCCGACCACCATGCCCGGCCCGAGGTACGGGGTGGCGTCGGGTTGGCGGATCGCCTCGGCGTCGGCGAGCAGCGCTTCGAAGCCCGCCACGGCGATGACGAGCGCGATGAACAGGACGGACGTCATCGTCGCCACCAACCACCGGGACATGCGCTGATCGTAGCCCTCACCCGCCGACGGTCGGGGTGGTGGCTACGGGGCGTCGGCGCGTTCCGGCTCGGGGGCGTGGTGCTGAGCGGCGTGGTGCTGCGAGGCGCGCTGCTGGGTGGCCTGCTGCTGGGTGGCCTGCTGCTGGATGGCGTGCTGCTCTGTGGCCGCGCGGACGAGGGCGAGCGCGATCGTCGCGGTGATGACGGGGACGCTCTCGGTCATCGGGGCGGGGGCGTCGGTGCCGGTGCCGGTGCTGTCGCCGGGCACGGCCGGGAGGCCCGGGGTCGGCTCCGGGGTCGCGGTGACGTCCGCCTCGTGGTCACGCAGTGCCGGGCCGATCACCGGCAGGACCGCCGTGGTCGTCGGGAGCTCGGCGTGGAGGTCGGTGGAGCGGGCAGTGGGCGCCCCACGCGTGCTGCGTCGCCGGCGCAGACCCATCCGGACGAGGACCACGGCTGCGACGGCCGCCCAGATGCCGTTGACGATCGTCGACGGGACCGCGTGATGGGCTGCGACGTTGACGGCGACGGCGATTCCTCCGACGAGGTTGAACAGCTGGTACACCGGGCCGTTCGGGATCTTGCCGAGCGAGAAGAGCAGATAACCGGCGAGGACGGTTCCTGCTCCGAACCAACCGAGGAACTCGATGACACCGACGAACACGCGCGACTCCGGGCACGACGAGGAGCACCCGTTTCGCGGGCGTCCGAGAGGGAGATGGGCGGCCGCGAGCGCGGGCCCGAGCAGCATCGTAAACGGGGCCGGCGGCGTGGCGGAAGTACGAGCGGCGTGGCGGGGTGAGGTGTCGAGAGGTCAGCCGGCCGGAGCAGGCGTCGGGGTTGCTGATACTCCCGCCTGGACCTCGTCTGCCAAGACGTAGACCGAGCCACTGAACGACCAGCTCGGAGCTGCCGCTCCCGCCCCGTCGGACTCGGAGGGGGCCGACATCGACGACGAGATGGACGTGATGAGGAAGAGCCGGTCGCTGGTCTGCACTCCCTTGACGAAGGCGAGCGCCTGCGCGAAGTCGCCGTTCACCGACACCGAGACCGGTACCACGGAGAAGTTCTGCGCCGTGATGCTGCTGCTGGTCGTCGGTGCCAGCGCCGCCGGCACCTGTGCACCGACGACAGCCGGTGCCGCGGTGGCAGACGGTGACGGCGTCGCCGAGGCGGAGTCCGTCCCGGCGGTCGAGTTCGCGTCGGCCGCCACCGGCGGCATGTACGCCTGCGCGTCACCGACGGTGAGGGACGACACCGTCACCCCGGCTCGGTCAGCGGTGGTGTTCAGCGCGCTGATGAACGCCGACGAACTCGCGGTGCTCGGGACGGAACGACGGAGCGCAGCCAGTTCGTCCTTCTGCTGCGGGAGCGTCTTCGCCTGTTCGCGGAGGCGGTCGAGCTCGGCCCGTGTGACGGCGTTCGTCGCGTCGATGCTGGATGCGTCCGAGCGGGCCGCAGCGGCGCGGTCTAGCTGCGGCCGGACTCCGAGGAAGAAACCGCCTACGATCACGACGACGGCTGTCAGCGCGGCGAGGAGCAGCATCAAACGGTTCCGGCTCACGACTTGCCCTTCGCTGTGTACTTGCCGTCGAAGACGGTCTTGTCGAGATGGATCGTCATGTCGACCGTGTAGATGCCCGTCGACGTGTCGAGCGTCACCGAGTTCGCGTTCGCGTCCACGTACCCCGGAAGGCTCTTGACCGCGTCGAGCCACGACGGCACGGACGGGAGGGTCGGGCTGGCGGCATCGACAGTCAAGGTGGCGACGCGCTGCCCTTGCAGGGGACCTGTCGACTGCGTGTAGGCCCCGAGCGGAGTGGCGGAGTCGATCTGCACGCCGGTGATCGCCACGCCGGTCGGCAGCGAGTTCTGGACGCCCCGGAGCGTGGCCTGCCAGTCGATCTCGGTGGACCCACCGACCGACTGGGCAGCCCGGAGCAGGCCCGACTGGGTCTCGACGCTCCGCACGTCCCGGTACTGCTGCTGCTGCAGGAGCAGCGAATCCGTCTCGCGCCGCACGTCAGCGAGGTGGGCGTCCTGCTGGATCGCATCCGCAGCGGTCAGGAGCACCACGCCTCCGGCTGCCGCGGTGAGGAGGACCACGCCGAGCCAGACCCGCCGGACGACCGCGCGCTGTCGCCGGTCGACGAGCACCTCGGTGGGGAGCAGGTCGACACGTGGAACCCCACCAACCAGGAGCGCCTGGGCAGCGCCGCGACCCTGCCGCTTCGTGCGCTGCGCGACCTCGGCCGCGATACGGACTTCGTTCGATGCAGCCCCACGACGGCGTCTCGCCTTCGGCGCATCCAGTGTCTTGCTCATACGGCGGTGCTCCCGACTGCCAGGCCCCAGGCGACGGCAGCTGACGTCCCCCGTGAAGTGATGTCCTCACGGCGGAGAGCGCGTGAGGTCGCGGCCTCGACGAAGGCATCGCCGACCGAGACCGGGATCCGGGTCTGCGCCTGCAGGGCGTCGGCGAACCCGGACAGCTGCGCACCGCCGCCGGCCAGGACGATGCTCGACACGGACATGTCCGCGCGGGTACTCGCGAAGTAGCTGACGGTGTTCCGGAGGCTCGTGAGCAGCTCCCCACTGCGCTCGCGGATCGATGCAGCCGCACGCAGGTCGTCGGGCGTCTGGACGTTGGAGCCCATGCCGACCCACCGTTTGACGGCTTCGGCTTGCTCGGCCGGGATCTCCAGGGAGGCCGACAATGCCGAGGTGACGTCTTCGCCGCCCGTCGGGATGATCCGGACGAACTGCGGGACGCCGTCGGAAGCGATGATCACCGTTGTGGTGTTCCCGCCGATCTCGACCAGGGCGTGCGTCCCGCGGAACCGAGCCGCCGGCAGGTACACCCGGGTGAGTGCGAACGGGATGAGGTCGACCCCGACCGGCTTGAGCCCGGCGAGCTGCACGGCGCGGACGTTGGCCAGGACGGCGTCCTTGATCGCTGCGACGAGCAGACCGTGCACGACGGGGCCGTCCGGGCCGATGCTCTCGGAGACCGGGTAGAAGTCGAGGATCGCATCCCCAACGGGGACGGGGAGCATGTCCTGCACCTGGAACGGCAGCGACTCACGGATCTGCGCGAGTGACGCCTTCGGCACCGTGAGGTCCCGCGACAGCACGCGCTGGTTCCCCACGCCGAGCACCACGTTCTTCGATCGGAAGCGTCCGACCTGCCACAGTTCGCGCAGTGCCGCTGCGATGGTGTTCGGTTCCAACACCTCACCGCGCTTCGTGGCACCCAACGGGAGCGGCACCTCGGCAACCCGCTGGATCACGGGCTCGGGCCGTCCCGGACGGAGGACCTCGACTCCGCGGATGGAGGTCCCACCGATGTCGACTCCGACGACGCTCTTCGCCATGTGCATGGTCCTTCCTCAGGCCAGTCCGATGATCCGCAGGTACCCGTCGAGCAGTGGCTGGCCGATGAACACACCGAGCCATGCCCCCGCGAGCATCCAGGGGCCGAACGGGATGCCGGATCCACGTCGAGCCCGACCGGCCAACACGAGGCCGATGGCGAAGGTACCGCCGAGGACGAAGGCACCGAAAGCTCCCACTGCGAGGGGTCCCCATCCGAGGTACGCGAGCACCATGCCGAGTACGCCGGCCAGCTTCACGTCCCCGAGGCCCATGCCGCCCGGCACCACCAGTGCCAGCGCCAGGTACATCCCCCCGAGCGCGGCCAGGCCGATGCCGGCACGACCGAGCGCGACCCAGTCGCCGCTGGCAGCGCTGCTCAGCACGAGCAAGGCGGCGAGCACCGGGTACGCCGGGAGCACGATGGCATTCGGCAGCCGGTGGACATCGGCGTCGATGAGCGCCAGGGCGATGGAGATGGCCATGAAGTACAGCAGTGCGATGAGGACGATGAACGGGACGGCAGTCGAGGGGCCCGTCGGCGCGCTGTCGACGGCGGGCGCTGCGAGTCCGGCGACGAGCGCGAAGAGGGCGGCGGTGGCCATCTCCACGAGCGGGTACCGGGCCGAGATCGGCGCGGAGCAATCGCGGCAACGGCCACGGAGCACCAACCACGAGAGCACCGGGACGTTGTCCCGTGCCCGGATCTCGTGACCGCAGGAGGGGCAGGCGCTCGCGGGGGCCACCACCGAGAGGCCGTTCGGGACGCGGTACACGACCACGTTGAGGAACGAGCCCACGGCGAGTCCGAGGACCGCTGCGAGCGTGACGATGACGAGACTCACCGCGGGTTGCCGTTCGCGTCGTAGGCGGGTTTGACCTCGACCTGTGACGTCACCTTGTAGGTGGTGATCACCGGTTGTGGGAAGAACGGTGGCGTGTAGCTCGCGAGGCTCGTGTCGTAGCCGTAGGCCTTGAGGTACCCGTTGCTGCCCTTGCCGACCGCGCCGCGGTACCGCTGCGCGATGGACCCGTTCAGAGTGAGCGAACCCCGGTCGCCGCCGTAGGCGTAGTTCTGCACGGTGAAGGTGCCCTGGTTGGACAGGATCGCACCGGAGACGGTGCGGTTGTCGGGCAGGAACGGCGTGGGGGTCGTGCCGAGGTACGAAGTGCTGCGGTCGAACATCGGGTTCCAGACGATGACCGCCTCCTGGCCGACGAGTCCGAGCACGGTCGACGCCGCGCGACCCGTCGTGTACTTCAGGTCACCCGTGACGTAGACGTAGTTCTCCGCTACCAAGGTCACCGACGCGTCGACCTTGCCCGAGACGAAGAGGTCGCCATTGCTGCATCCGTAGGCGGTGCTGAAGGCAACCGAACCGCCCTGTGCGTTCCGCGGATTCGCCTCCGTGTAGGTGCCGGAGTAGCCGGACGCCTGACCGCTGAAGGGGAACCCGAGGCCGTTGTCGGTCACCGACGAGCTGCGCATGCACGCGGACGGGGCGTTCCGTGTCGTGTACTTCGACCAGTAGTAGTTCGGGTTGGTCGTGCTCCCGCTGCCGGCCGACGCGGGTTCGTCTTGCACGTACAGGAGGTTGTTCGCGAGCAGGTTCGTGCTCACGGTCGCTCCGGCGCCCTGCAAGTCGCTGACCGCCCCGCACTTCAACGGGTTGGAGCCGTACGGGCTGGTCTGCTGCAGGTTCGTCGCGAGGGTGAGTGGCGAACGGATCTTCATGGTGCCGTCGCCGTTGAACGTGATCTGCGTCGGGCCGGTGTACAGGCAGCCCGTTCCCGGGGTGGTGCCCGTGACGGTGGGGTCGTCCGAGGACATGCGGTCGCGGCCGGCGCTGATCGTCGACGGAGGCGTGTAGGACCCGACGACCTCCGGCTGGTACCCGGCGTACAGCTGGTACGACGGGATCCGTTTCGGCGAGCAGCCGGAGTCGGTCGTCCCGACGGCCGACTGGACCGTGCTCTTGAACGTCCCACCGCAGATGAGCATCACGTCGTTCGAGCGGATCGGCCCGTTGAGCGTGTCGCCGTCCTGGAACTGGATCCGCGAGCAGACCGGCTTGCCACCGATCGACGGGGCGGTGAACGTGGCGTTCTGGTACACGTTCCGGCAGTCCTCGCCCGTGATGTCCGGGTCCCCCGACTCGTAGTCCGTCCAGTACAGGTAGTTCGAGAAGCCGTCCGGCTTGACGTTCGCGACGAGGGTGCGGGTCGTCTTCCCCGCTCGACCCGTGACCTGCACCCGGACGATCCCCTGCTGGCCGTAGATGCTGTTGTCGACGGCGTAGCGGTACGCGGTCGATCCGCCAGCGCCGCTGGAGTCCGGCACGGTGACCCAGCTCGTGAAGGCCGGGTTCCCGCCGGTCTTGTTCGGGAACACGTCGCCGGAGCTGAACCCCTGCGCCGCATCGCCGTACTTCGTGGCGTAGGTGTTGTCACCGTTCACGCGCGACTGGTACTCGGCCAGACCGGCGTAGGCCGCCGCCATGGCGTTGGCGTAGTCCCGGTCGGAGGTCGTCTTCACGGCGCCCGAGGTCGAGATGCCGACCATGGTCGCCGCGAGGATCATCACGATCATCCCGAGCCCGATGACCGCGGCGAGGGCGACGCCGCGGTCATCGTCGTGGCGGCGGAGGAGAGCGAGGAGACGGCGCATGTCAGATCCGGAGGTTGGGCATGGCCACGGTGCTCGTGAGCGTGACGTTGTCACGGGCAGCAGGACGAGCCAGGTCGGGTTCGCCCACAGTGAGCGAGACGGTCACGGACCGGACGGCCTGCAGGTCGGTGGCGCTCAACCCGGCGACGCCCGGAACGAGCGGGTTGCCGCCGGCATCGGCGTAGGAGAAGAGCGGACCCGGGACGACCGAGGACGCGAGCGTGAGCCGTGACGTCGGTGTGTTCGACAGCGTCGGCGTGTTCGACCGCGGGAAGTCGAAGTAGGTACGAGAGAGGTCCGTCGCCACGCCGTTCCACTTCGTCTCGACGATCGTGCGCTTCGTCGCGTCGAGTGAGAACTGCACCTCGACCGGCTGGACGTCGGACGTCGAATTGAGGTTGATGTACGCGAAGAAACGGACCGACGTCGGTGACGCGTACTGGAAGGCGAGCTGTGTGTCGATGCCGCTGGCGACCGGGTTGTTCGAGGCCACGCGGAACATCCGCTGCACCTCGAGCATCGTCGTCGACGCCACGCGGGTGTTGCTGTCGACACCGGTGGTCGTGCTGGAGGCCCGCGACACCGAGACGAAGAACGCACCGGCCATCGTCAGCACCAAGATGCTGACGCTCATCGCGACGATCAGTTCAGCGAGCGAGACGCCCCGCTCGTCCCGACGAAGGCGAGCGAGGGCGCGCATCACGGAGTCCTCCGCGGGTCGAGGAGTACCTTGCCGGCGGCGATCGGCGTGACCCCGGCCGCGGCGGCCACGGTGGGCGGTGTGACCGAGAAGGTGATGTTGACGAGGTTGGGCAGGATCGAGACCACGGTCCCTGATTGCAGCGACCAGGTGCCGTAGGGCAGGGCGATGATCACCGTGCCGTTGGCCGGCAGGTTGGTGAAGGTGTAGGACGTGGCCGTTGCGCATCCTGGGTCGCCGTTGCCCGCATCGGGAGCCACCGACACTGCTCGGAGCGAGTTGTCCAGCTTGCCGTTGAGCTTGACTGCGAGCGTCTGGACAGGAGCCTTCACCGCGTTCGTCCCGGCTTCCGGCTGTGGGGCGTTCCGCGGGGCGACGGCCGTGCCACTCGTCGGCGTCCAGTTCTCCGGGTCGACGCTGAGGCAGGTGCTCGGGGACCCCGCCACCGCCTTGTAGCCGTCGGTGTACGGGAAGACCTGCGTCGTCACGCCCGTGGGATACGGCCCGTAGTCGGCGGACTTCCGACGGAGCGAGACCGTGGTGCTCGTCGGCGTCGTGAACGGTCGCGCGCTCGCGTTCGGGTCGGACCACTGCGGCACGACGGTGAGTGCCTGGTCGTAGTTGAAGTTCGCCGCCGAGGTCTGGTTCGCCTGCACGGTGACGGTGGTCGACGGCGTCGCGGTCTGTGCCCCGAGCGAGCCGGAGGAGGTCCCGTCGTCGATGTTGTCGGGTTCGGTCAGCTTGACGTCGTACCGCCCGGGCTTGACGTTCAGCGCGTACGAACAGCCGTTCGCATCGGTCTTCGGGATCGTCGCGGTGATGGCGCCTGCCCCGCCCGGGTTCGTGACGGCCGGGGCGATCGAAACGGCGGCCCCGGCGTTGCCGGAGCCGCTCACCAAACTGGCCGAGACGATGATCGTGCCGAGGTTCGCGGCGGTCACCGAGGAGGTCGGTGCCACGAGGCTGTTCATCGAGACCGACTGCTTGCCGGCAGACGCCCACGACACCGTGAGGGAGATCCGTTTGTAGGCAAGGGGGCCACCGGTCACACCGGTCGCGCCGCAGGCGTTCGCTGACCCGGAGGCGGGGACCCACCGGGCGGTCTGCTTGACCGTGTACCGCAGGCCGCCGACCGTCGGGGTGGTCGTCCCGTCGACGACAGAGAAGAGGTTGGCGCTCGTCCGAGCACTGTCGACGGCGTCCTGTGCCAAGTTGATCGCGACTTCGCGTGAGCGCGATCCGTGCGCCAGGAACAGCGAGCTGGCGATGCCCATCGCGACGCCGGCGGCGATCATGGCGAAGACCGTCATCGCGACGAGGACCTCGACGATGGAGACACCCTCGTCCCGCTCACGGGCTCGGTCGAGCAGGGTCGTGATGCGCAGCATGGTCTCTCCTTCCGCTCTGGTCCGGGTCGGTCGGTCCAGTCAGGGCCGACGATCGAACGAGCGGGCCCTGACGTCATCAGAGCCCGCTCGCACACCTTCTGGATCAGGCCGGGCAGCTCCCGTCCTTGGCCCCGCCGTCCTGGTTGACGAAGAAGGGCTTGCCGGCGTTGCTCGTGACCTGGATGCAGAACGACCCGGCCGTCACGTCGGACTTCTTGATCTCCGGGGCAACACCCTTGTCCGAGTAGGTCCCACTCGCGCTGTAGCCGCTGAGCCCGGTGAGGGTCGCCGGGAAGGTGTTGTTCTGCGTGAAGTTCGCGATCACCGCGGTCTTCGCGTTCTGGAGGTCCGACTTCGCGGAAGCGTCCTTCGCGTTGTTCTGGACGTTCAGGTACACCGGGATCGCGATGGCGGCCAGGATGCCGATGATGATGACGACGACCAGGAGTTCGATGAGCGTGAAGCCCTTCTCCTTGTCCTCGAGGAGACCCTTGCGGCGAGCGTCGAGCTTGCCCATGAGAGCGAAGTACATGGTGGTTTCCGTTTCGTGGGAATGCAATGGGGGATTGTGCCGGGGACTGCTCCGCCGCGATGTCAAAGGTAATGCGGACACGCCAGTCACATAATCCCGAGAACGGGGGGCACATCCGAACGAAATACCCCCATTACCGGGGGCAGCACGAGTACGTTCTGCCCCCGTGGAGGGGGCAGTCCGTCCTCATTTGACCAGCGAAGTGATCTGGAAGATCGGGAGGTAGAGCGCGACGATCATGCCGCCCACCACCACACCGAGGAAGGCGATGAGGAGCGGTTCGATCAGGGAGGTCAGGGCATCAGTGGTCGTCTCGACCTCGTTGTCGTAGAACTCAGCGATCTTCTCGAGCATCACCTCGAGGGAACCAGCGTCTTCACCCACGGCGATCATCTGCGAGACCATCGCCGGGAAGACTGTTTCCTTCTCCAGCGGAACCGCGATCGATTCACCCTTCCGAACCGATTCCGCGATTCTTCCGAGGGCTTTGTCGACGACGTGGTTGTTCGAGACTTCGCCGGCGATCTGCAATGCCTGCAGGATCGGGACACCGGCACCGATCATGTCCGAGAGATTCCGCGAGAAACGTGCGATGACGATCTTCTGGTTGAGTTGCCCGAACACCGGGACCTTCAGCTTGATCGGGTCCACCACCGCACGCACCCGCTCGGTGTTCTTGTTCGCCCGCCACCACAGCCATCCGAAGAAGCCGACCACCGCGAGCACCGGGCCGACGTAGACCATCGCATGCGAGGCGTAGACGAGCACCATGGTCGGCAGCGGGAGTTGGCCGCCGAGCGACGAGAACATCTTCTGGAAGATCGGGACGATGAACACCAGCATGATCACGACCGCTGCCAGCGACATGCAGAGCACCACGACGGGGTAGGTCATCGCCGACTTGATCGTCGACCGGAGCTTGTGCTCCTTCTCGAAGTTCGTCGCGATCGAGTCCATGGCCTGGTCGAGGAACCCACCGGTCTCCCCCGCGCGGATCATGTTGATCATGATCGGCGGGAAGTCGACCGGGTGCTTGCCGACGGCATCGGAGAACGAGACACCCTGCTCGACCTCGTCGCGCACCTTGCCCAGGATGACCTTGAGTTTCTTGCTCTCCGTCTGGTCGGCGAGGATCGTCAGCGCGCGAAGCAGCGACAACCCCGACGACAACATCGTCGACGCCTGCCGCGACATGATCGCCAGGTCCTTGAGCCCGACGCCCTTCTCGAAGCCCGGGATCTTGATCTCGGTCTGCAGCCCCGTGCCGGCCT
>Ga0308161_1004590_pt1 | contig 12538 bp, 21 predicted proteins | sample PhyFR2_FD_201034 | JGI IMG/M metagenome (GOLD analysis project Ga0308161, IMG submission 201034) | Phyllosphere microbial communities from UC Gill Tract Community Farm, Albany, California, United States - DLSLF.R2 | ecosystem: Host-associated > Plants > Phyllosphere > Unclassified | place: USA...
TTCATGGTGACTCCCTGGCTACTTGACTAATACTAGTCTAGCCCCACCAGCGCTCCGAGAGGAAGCCTGAGTTCAGTCCTGCCTGCGGTACCCCGGGCAGTCGCACGCGGTGTCCACGAAGGTGCGGCCCGTGCAGTGCTCGCCGTCGTGCTCCGCGGCGTCGTGCGAGCAGGTGCAGTCGATGACCGGGATGTCGCCAGCGGCGAGCCGGGTCAGCCAGGCGTCCACCATGAGGCACTGCAGGGCGGGCATGTCCACGGGGTTGGTCACCCAGCGGTAGACGTGCCCGAAGTCGGAGTACCGGGTGTCGGCGGCGGGGTGGTCCGCCAGGACGGGCCCGAGTGCGCGGAAGGAGTTGTTGCCGTACACCTCCAGCCCGCCGACGCCAGCCTTGACGACCATGAGCTGCACCGGCATGAGCGTGCGGGCGATCGGCTCCAGCGGCTGACGGCTCTGGCCCTCCTCGCTCCACGGGCGGGTGACGATGTCGGCCTGGGCGCCGTACGGAGCGAGCGCGAACCGCGTGGTGATGGCGTCGTCATCGAGCGTGGTGCCCGCGTGGTAGCCCAGCTCTTCCGGGGTGATGGGGAACTCCGTCGTCATGACGCTCCTGGCTGTCAGCGGTACTGAACGGTGAGGTAGGGCTGGTCCTCCAGGCCGAGGCCCGCGATGGTGCAGTACTCGTCATCGATGACCGCATGGAGGTTGGCGCTGTACGTGGTGAGGGCGTCGCCCTCCGCTTCGGGGTCGCGGGCCCACGCGCCGCGCACGAACGCGGAGGCGTCCTCGAACGACCACCACTGCTCGGAGACGTGCTGGAGGACCTCGAGGTTCCGGTCCTCGTCCTGCATGTAGGGGTCCTCGTCGTCCAGGCGCTCCAGGAACGCGCGCACGGCCTCCTCGACGTTGACGGGCTGTGCCGCGATCTGCTGGCGAACGATGACGGATGACACGGTCATGGGAGGCTCCTTCTCGACTAACTTGACTAGTAGTAGTCTAGTCCCTTCCGCGCGCGCGGGGAAGCCCCGCCGGGGACGAACCTCGACGGGGCTTCGGAGTGTTGCGGGAGCGGGTTAGTCGGTGAGGAACACCAGCCCGGTGAAGGTCTCGGTCCGGACGCCCTCGACCGGGACGGTGTGCCCGATCCCGCGCAGGAGGTTGATCCGGACCGGGACGTACGACGCGCCTCCGTGGTGAGCGACGAAGCCCTGCAGCGTCGTCACCACCTCATCGACGCTGAGGGTTGGCCGCGGCGCACCGACGTCCAGCGATCCGGCGGTGATGAGCACCTCCTTGGCACCCAGCGTCACGCCGGTGACGGGCATGCTCATCTGGAGGCGGCGCTGCCGCACCCGGGCCGCACGGAAGCGGAAGCCCTCCGCCTCGCCGGACTTCATGTTCTCCTGACCTTCCCCGATCATGCCGAGGACCTCGTCCAGGCGGAGGGTGCCGTTCTGAGTCGTCACGATGCGGGCACCTCACGGTCCAGACGCCGGATGGCGCACTCGTTGTTGCAGGTCTGAGCGGGTGTGTTCTGATGCACGGTTCCTCCTGGGGCTAACTTGACTAGTAATAGTCTAGTCGCTCAAGACGCCGCGGGGAAGTCGGAGTCCGCGACCGGGTCGTTGCCGGTCAGGACGGCCGCGATCCGGCCGACGACATCACCCGCCGTGACCGGCTCCGACGCGCCCAGTGCGGCGTAGTGGTCGTGGAGGGCCACCAGCCGGTCCTGGAGATCGTTGTGCTCGATCAGGGCCTGGGCCGTGGAGTAGCTGAGGTCGGCGCCGCCCCGGTCCTCGTTGCCGCCGGTCCAGCCCTCCGCGACGCGGCCGTTGGCCTGGTGCCGCTCCGCCAGCCGGGCGACCGCCTCACGGCCACGCAGGTCGTTGGGGTTCCACTCCCAGGCTGCCAGCGGGATCACCGGCAGCCGGTCGGCCTGAGCGAGCGCGTCCAGGCGGTCCACCACGGTGGAGAGTTCATCCACCGTCCCGGCGAGCACGAACCCGTCCGTGTAGACCAGCCTCACCAGGAACCCGGTCCCGCTGATCGCGGTAAGCAGGTCTGCCAGCGACAGCGAGCCGGTCACCGAGACCCGTGCATTGCTGCCTGCCGGGTCGGTGGCCTGCCGGTACGCCGCGATGCGCGGCAGCCCCTCGTTCTTGGGCGTGCGGGACACCGAGCGGAACTGCTCGATGACGGCACTGAACTGATCCATCGGTCCGGTGATGACCCAGTCGCCATCGTCCATCCGCTTGTAGACGGCGTCGGTGTCCCGGATGATGACGTCCCGGATGAACGGGACGGGCAGCGCCCCGCCGACGACGGCAGCGAACGTGCGCTCGGTGCCGCTGAATGGACGGGTCTTGAGCAGGCCACTCATGAGCGGTCCTCCTTCTTGCGGTTGTGGCGGGCGATCAGCGTCACGAGTGCGCGCTGAAGCGGCGGAGCGTACGGAGTCCATCCCGAGTGGGCGACGTGCCCCAGCACCACCCCGATCATGTGGTCGGGGTGGAAGAGGAGCCGCTCCTTCTGAGCGTCGTCCTGGAAGCCGACGGTGGCGGAGCCCACCTGGATGAAGCGGCGTCGGCGTCCGTCAAGGCGGACCCGGTACGTGTACTGCAGCCGGTGTGCTGGCAGCTTGTGGTGCACGCCGGGCAGCGGCGTCCACTGAAACAGGAGGTCGCCGTTCTTCGCGGTCCGCACGGGGTAGAAGATGCTGCGGCCCACGGAGACGAGGTCGTCGGTCAGCTCCTCGAGGGTCCAGGGTCGCTGCACCGCCGGTCGGGTGACCTCACGGGCGCGCTCCGGGTGGGGGCCGCTCAGCAGCGTGATGAGGTCGTCCACGGGCACACCGGCGCACTCGATCAGCGCGGTCACCGCACCGTAGACGTCGAAGGCGTCCGCGAACCACATGGTGCGGTCGCCCGTCGTCACGGTCCAGGAGCGATTGAGGTCGTCGTAGGAGCGGGTGACCCCCTCGCGCGGCGAGTAGTAGGGGTCCAGGTGCCACGGGTTCTCGGTGCGCCGGTCGTGGTGCATGATGAACCAGAGGTTGCTGATGAGCAGGTAGCGCTCGATGTCCTCGGGGTGGCTGGCCACGAACACGGACCGGGTCACGTTGCCCCGGTCGCTGTGGTCCAGGTGGTAGGCGCCGTCCCGGTACACCACCGCCTCGAACACCTCGCAGTCGCCGTACGTGAACACTGTGGCACTGCGCCGGTCGCCCTCGCTGTACTCGGTGGCCAGCTGCGAGGCGGGGTCGGTGAACAGGCCTCCGAGTGCGGCGGCGTGCGGAAGTGACTGGATCATCGGCGGCGTGCCTTCCCGGGTCGATCGGACCGGGACCGTGCCGGGTTGACGGTCAGGCCCAGGCGGCCCCGCCACTGCACGATCGCGGTTGTGCTGACGCGCTCGCGTCTGGCCATCTCCCGGTCGGTGGCTCCGTTCCGGTACAGCGTGATGCGGCGGTCGTATGTGGAGTTGGTCATGCGACCGTCTCCATTAGGAGGTCGTGCTGCTCGCCCGGCAGCGCGCGGACGTAGTCGGGATTCTGCTCCGGCATGGCCTCACCGGAGCGGGTCACCGCCCGCGCCCACGCCTCGCCCAGCATGGTGCGGTCCGGGCTGTGCGCCACGAGGTGGTCGGTGTTGGCGCAGGCCAGCGCGAACATGGCGGTGGCGATGCCCCGGCGTCGGTGGGACGGGCGGACCTCGACGCCGATGATCTGACCGTCAAGCACGCGGAGCACGGCGACGGTGATGTGCGGGGTGCCGTGGTCGTGAACGCGGACGTCCATGCCGAACGTGCCCAGGCGGCTCAGGGCGAAGCCGTAGGCTCCGTTCAGCAGCGTGCCGTCGGCGCGCTTGCCCGGCCCCACGTTGAGGCGACGCGCGTCAGGATGGACGGGCACCAGGGGCGGCGCCTTCACCGGCGACGGCTCTGCGGGGTGCTGCATCTTGGACTCCTCGGCTAACTTGACTAGTAGTAGTCTACACGGCGCGGGAGCGGTGGGGAAGCCCCAGGCTGGACGCGGAGTAGCCTAAGCCCGTGCGGCGCTCGGGGCGCTCCGGTCCACGCGGCGGCCCTCCAGTGCCCCTCCGTGACGTGTCAACGCGCGCTGAGGTCGAGGTCGTCGCGCGCTACGTCCGACGCGTCCAGGCGCCGAGCGGGGCGCTGAGGCTACAGCATCTCCCGCCAGTCCAGCCCGCGCTGACGGAGCTGGACCCGGGCGGCGTGAATGCTGACCGCGGCGGCGCCCTGGAGGGCTCCGAAGAGCAGCACCACAAGGATGACGCCGAAGACCTGCGTCGTGGTCTGCTTCCACAGCGCGGCCGCCGCTCCGCCCAGCGCCCCGCTCATCAGGAGCACCGCGACCGCGGCGTGCGCGTGGAGGTGACCGGTGGCACGCTCCTGGAGGCGCAGCACCTCGTGCCGGTCCATCACCGGTACCGCTCCAGGCTCGCCCCGGCGAGCGGGCGTGCGAAGGTCCGCTCGCCATCCCGGGTGACCGCGTCGAGCCAGTCGGCGTGGAACAGGACCAGCGGCACGGGCGCGCTGGGCACGAACTGACGGTAGGTGTGGTCGATGACCACGGTGTCCCCACCGAAGCTGACCGCTGCCGCACGGTGGCGTGGCACGCGACGGATGTCGGCGCCGACCGGGCCGAAGTGGACGGTCGCCTCGTGGAGGGTCCCGCGGAGGTCGCGCTCGATCAGGGCGGTGCAGTGCAGGTGGAACAGGAGCGCGAAGGTGGCGGCGTAGCAGTTGCCCCGGGCGATGTCCGGCACTGCCATGTCCTCCAGGCTGAGCGGGCGGCTCCGGTCGATCCCCGTGTGGTTGTTCACGTCGAGGTGGTCCGGGGTCAGCTCCAGGTGCCGCTCAACGAGGAACAGCGCGGCAGGGTCCGAGCGGAGCGTGGCGATGCGGGTCACGCGGAGTGCCCGCTGGCGCGACCCTGGCGGAACGCCGCCGAGTCGTGGTCGACCCGATCAGTCATGGCTGGCCTCCTTCTGACGCCGCACCGACTTGCGGAGCGCCTTCGCAGCGGTGAGTACGGCCTCTGCCTCGTCCACCATCCGGTCGGACAGGGCGTCCAGGTTGCGACGCGCCTCGTCGTCACGACGCTGGTCCAGGTACATGCGCCGGAACGCGGCACCCGCGGTCCTTGCCTCCACCTGACCGTCGATGAACCGATCGAACACCGACAGGCGGACGCCCGCCATGTCCTCGAACCGGTCCAGCGCGGAGAGGCGGTGGCGCTGCTCCATGGTGAGGACCGGCTGCTGCTCGGTGATCTGACGCCGACCCTCATCGACGCCCGCTGCCACCTGGCGCGCAATGTCGGCCTTCAGCTCCCGCCAGGACCCCATCGAGGTCTCGCGCACCCGCGTGATGAGGCGGGCCATGAGGTCGAAGTCCACGATCGGGTTGTCGCGCTCGGCGGGCTTGACGACCACCTTGAACCGGCGCTTGCTGGTGGGCACCATCAGGCCCCACCCCTCGGGCAGCAGCTCCGGCGGCGCGACATCGATCGACGGCGCCGCGATCCAGAAGCGGTTGCAGTAGGGCCACCACGCCTCGGCCTTGGCGGGCTGCTTGATCTCCGCCTTGAAGTCGGACAGGCTGACCTTGATCTCCACCACGTCGATCCCGTTCCCACGCGACCCCCACAGCGCGGCGTGGATCACGTCGGCGCGGCGGGTGCTGTTGGGTGCGGTCAGCTCGGTCGTGAACAGCTGACCAGCGTCACCGAACTCGTCGTAGTTGTCCTGCGGAAGGAAGTGACGACGGAGCTGGTCCTTCATCTCGACCGCGGTCGTCATCGCTGCTCGCAGGGGCTGAGCGTGCCGTGGACCTGGATGGGCCGACTGTCCACGAAGATGATCGGGGACGGGAACGGCGGCTTGCGCGTCCCGGGCCACGTCAGGGCGTCGACCTCGTCCTGCCACGGCGTCTGCGACCACACCGCGTGCAGCCCGGGGAGCCGGAGCGTGTGCCCCTCGTCACCCGCGAGGATGCCGTCGATGCGGGGTTGGGGCGCGACCTCGAGGACCGCGATCATGGCCTCGACCGTCTCGGACTCGCCGTACGGGTCCCGGAGGCTCAGCTCGAACTGACGCATCATCTGGAGGAGGTTGGTCTTGCCGCTCCGTGGTGTGCCCCACACGATGCGACCGTGCTCGGGGGCGAGCAGGTACGCGGGCGGCGGGAGCGGGCGCGTCCTCATCGATGCACCCGGCGTGCGCTCGACTCCGGGCCCGCTGCCCGCGAGGCTGAACTTCTTGCAGGGCGGGTTGAGCAGGCTGATCAGCTGGCGCACGTGGTCGGGCAGGGGCGCCTCGCCCGGAGCGCGTCGGATGACGTCGGTCGCCGCGTCGATGTCGCCCGGTCCCCTGAGGTTGCGGGCGATGAGTTCCGCCGCGAGAGCCTCGTCGGCGTCCTGGTGGTCGGTCATGGTGCGGTCCTCCTAGCGGGCGGTGGCGTAGCCGGACCGACGTCCGTACGACACCATGGCGTCGTACAGCTCGACCGAGCCGAAGCCGTTACGGTCGGCGATGGCGTTGATGCGCTTGTGGTAGGCGGTCATGCTCGTGCCCGCCACCTCGCGGGTGAGCCGGACGGCGAGGTCGGCCACGAGCGGGTTCCGCTTGATGTACGCGAACACGGGCTCCTTGCCCCTGGTCGTGGCGGTGATGCGGTTGACGGTGATGGCGGCCATGCGGACTCCTCGGGCTAACTTGACTAGTATTAGTCTAGCCCCACGAGGAGCGCCGCGCTACCCCGTCTTTTCGTGCGCCTCGCGCGGGAGCACCCAGCGGTCGTGGTCCACGTTCAGCCGCTCCAGCGCGACTCCGACCAGCGAGCGCACCGCGCGCCGACGCTCCGCCGAGCCGTACCAGTTGCGACGCCGCCACTTGCCGATGCCACCCAGCAGGAACAGCCCGCCGAACGTCACGACCGCGAGCACGGCCATGCCGACTCCGCGGAAGATGATCGCGGTGGCAATGCACACGGCGGCGGTGACCCAGGTGATGACGAACAGCTGACGGGGTGTGATCGGCTTGGCCCCGCCCTCGCCGGTCCAGTAGGAGGCCAGCAGGTAGACTGCCTCGGCCTTAGACGCGGTGCCCGCACGGAGCGCCTCGATCGCGGCGTCTGTCCGCTCCAGGCGGTCCGGCGTATCCGGCTGGGTCGTCGCGGCGCTGGTCATGCCGACCAGCTCGATGACGGGTGCGGGGTGTGTCATGCGTCGTCCTTCGTGCTGACCTGGAAGCTGCTCAGGCGATTGAGGAGCGCCCTGGCATCTTCCGGGGCGGTCTTGGTGTCCGCACGCGGTCCGCCGAAGTTGATCCCGACGCCGGGGACAGCCACCAGGGAGGCCTTGCTCGAATGCGCGGGGACTGCGAAGAACAACCCGTCCGGCGCGTCGAGCTGCGGCACCGGCACCGACTCCGGGCTGTCGACCCGTCGGCGGGGCGTGCGGGCAGGAGCACCCACACCCCAGCGGGCGTCGAGGGTGTCGCGCCCCTCCCGGTCGGCTTCACGCCTGCTCAGCCAGGCGCCGTTGACTCGCGCGTTCCAGTCGGCATCGGACTCGTCCCGCTGACGGCGTAGCCCCGTGATGCCGACGGGCGCTCCGAACTCACGTGCCAGGGTGTCCCGCTCCGCGCTCAGCTGCTCCCGCTCGGTGTCGTAGTCGTAGGTGTCCCCGTGGACCCTATCGAACTGGATCAGTACGGCGGGCGCATCACCGCGGGGCGGCACGATGAAGGCGCGCTCTGCGCGGTACCACTCCAGCCAGACCAGGCGCTCCGCGAGGACGATGTTGCCGGACTGCGTCGTGAGCGCCCACTCCTCCAGCGCCTCCTGCACCGTACGGTTGGCGGAGCGCGCCACCGCGCTGATGCCCTCCGAGTGGAGCGCCAGGTTGCCGAATGCGCGGGCGAACTCGGAGACCAGACGATCCTGCACCCGCATCCCGCCGAACATTCCGCTCAGCAGGCCGTCCACGACCGCGTTGCTCGCGGTGCCGAGGGCCTGAGCGATGTAGGCGGAGCGGTTGTCCAGCACCAGGGCGTCGATGCGCTCGCCGAGTGCGCGGGTGTCTGCTCCGGCCTCGTACAAGGCCGCTGCGTCGCGGTACTTCATCCCACTACGCGCCATGATCTGACGAACGGCGGTCTTGCGGGTGTCTCCACGGGTCATGATGACTCCAATCCATTCGGTACCCCACGCGCACCGGGATCGGTGTAGGGTTTGTGACCGCGATCCCCGAGGACCTTGCTCTCGGCCGGGCGCGGCGTGGGCGCTGTCCCGTCGAGTTGGGCTGTGCGGCTAGCCCTTGTGACTACTACTAGTCTACACAGCGAAACGCCCCGCTGGGCGAACCAGACGGGGCGTTTCGCTGACGAATGTCGCTACGACAGGCCTACCTGCGCGTTGACCAGGAACTCGTGCAGGTCCGTCTTGAGGGCGTCTTCACTGGATGCGGTCAGCGACAGCGTGAGGGCGACCTTGGGCCGTGCGAACGCGCGGGCGACGGTGGCGCCGTACTTGCCGGTCTCCGAGTCACGTCCGGCGGCCGAGAGGAACTCCACCGTCCCGCTGCTGTAGTTCGGCAGCAGCTGTACCTCCAGCTGCGCGACGGGGTAGCCAGCAGCGGTGAACAGACGCTCGGTGGCGGTACGGTCGTCGGTGGCAGAGGTGAGGTCCGTGACCTGCTGCTGCACCACGGTCACCTGGGTGCCGTTCGACTTGGTGTAGGTGAAGGAGCCCTCCACCGGGTCGCTTGCGGTGAGGCCCCACTCCTTCAGCCCGGAGACCTGGATGGACCAGGCGGGGAGCTGCTGCGAGTCCAGGTTGGAACCCTGCTCGAACGAGATGCCGCCGTCGGCGACCCCTGACGGCTCGGGCGTCGCAGTGCGGGTGATCGAGGGTCCGGGTACGTCTGCGTCGGTGTTACCGGTGTCCCCGCCGGAGCAACCGGCCAGCGCTATGGCTCCGGCGAGCGCGAGCGTACCGATCAGAGCGGTCTTGGTACTGCGGATCATGGTGGTCCCCTGTTCTGTGGCTGGTCTGGCTACTGCGCGCGTGTCGGGCGCTCACGAGTCCGAGCCGGTGGAGTAGAACCCGGCGACCCAGATGCCGGTGCCCTCAGCGCCGCTCAGCTGGAGCGTGAACGCCTTACCCGCGCCCGTGACAAAGAAGTCCCGGATGACGCCGTCGCAGGCGTACCGCTTGCTGATGGCCTCGCCGTCGGTGAACCTGGCGGTGACGGTGACCGCGGCGGCCGAGCGACACGCGGTGGAGACCCGGTAGCGGCCCTGCTTGAACGGGACGCCGTTCTCGTCGCCGCCGAACCCGAGTCGCCCGGACTCCGCACCGGGGCGGTCCGGCGTGACACCGGTCGACCCGCTCCCGATCGCTCCCGGCTGATCGGCGAGCAGGTCACCGGTCCGTTCCGCCCAGCGCTCATCCGACGACGAGACACCAGCGGAATCGGAGCGCATCGAACCGGAGACGATGAAGGCCAGGAAGCCAGCAGCAAGGACGGTGAACGCGACGACGCCGACGATCAGCGCGCGGGTGCCACGACTCAGGACGGTCGACCGCGTCATCGCTGCGGCAACGGCTGGCGCGGGATCAGGCCGCGGTCACGGAGTGCCGCGATCAGCTGACGCTCCACGTACGCCTGCTCCTGCTTGCGGACCACGCGGCCGTACTCCCCGCCGTCGAGCGCCGTCACCAGGCGGGGCTTGCCCTTGGACGTGTGGGTGACGCGGAGGCGCGCCCGGACCTCGTCGGTGCTGGGTAGGCTCGGAACGGAGCCGCCCTGGAACGTGCGAACCAGGGTCACCTCGCGGTAGCCCGGGTGGAACTCGGCGGTGACGTTGCGCTGCAGCACCGGCGGAAGCGCGGCGGTCAGCGAGATGCTCTCGGCCATGTTGGAACTCCTGACTGGTTGAGGGTGACCTACGCGGCGACGAGGCCTGCACGGAGGCGCAGGTACATCTGGCCGTTGTACTCGGACATCTCCCAGTGACCGTCGTCGTACCGGTGGAGCATGGCGCTGACGAACTGCCCCGCCTTGCGGGCGTAGTTGCGACGGACGTCGGTCGCGCCCTCCAGGAGCACGGCCTCGCGCTCCGCGATGTGCACCGCGTGGTTGGTGCCGTTGTCACCCAGGATGCGGTTGATCCGGCTGCGCATGATCGGGGTGGCCGCACCGTGGGTGTCGATCCAGAGGAAGTGGTCACCGATCTCAGCGATCTTGAACCCGTCCGCGTACACGACGACGTGCTCGGTGTCCCGCCCGTTGATGTCGCCCACGTAGCGCGCGGTGACGCCGTCAGCGATGACGACGGTGTCCTCGTGCTCGTGGAGGTGGAGGTCCGCGGTGAGCGCGGGGAGGGTCATCTCGGGGAGGTTGACGGTCTGCACGGTGCTGCTCCTTCGCTTGGACTAACTTGACTAGTATTAGTCTAGTCCCATGAGGGCTCCGATGGGAACCCCGAATTGAGCGAACCCCCACCACCCAGGACTGGACACCGGGCGGCGGGGGTTCTGCTGTACTGCCTGTACTGCGTGTGGTGCTGCTGAACTACCGGCTCTCCTCGTAGGCGCCGCTGGTGGCGGTGCTCGCCGCGGCGTCGGGGACCTGCTGGGCCGGGGTCTGGGTGACGGTCACCTGGACGTTGACGTTGGTGCTCATGGACTGACTCCTCGTGCTGGGTTGACGGTTCAGGCGGATGCGGTCTGAGCGGCGACGATGGCCTGCATGTGCTCGGTGAGGTGCCGGGCGCAGTAGGCGGAGAGGTCACCGAGGGCCAGGCCCAGCGCGGCGTCGTTGGCCGGGCTGAACATGACGCTCTCGCCCAGGTGGGCGATGTCGAAGATGGCCTCGCGTCCGTCGGTCCGCGTCACCCGCATCTCGGGGTGCTCGCCGGGGACGAACTCGAAGGCGGTGACGTGCGGTGCCAGGATCGCGGGCAGCGGAGTGCTGACGCCGGGTGTGCTGGACGGGTCGGTGACTGTCATGTGCGGCTCCCTTGCTCGGCTAACTTGACTAGTAGTAGTCTAGTAGGCGCGGAGCGCAAAGGGAAGCCCCTCGGAGCACGAGTCTCCGAGGGGCCTGAACCGGCTCACCTACTCCTTGATGAGGTCGAAGCGCGTCCCGTTGAGTGCTGACGTCTGCACGCCGTTGACGACGTAGTTGGTCCGGGTGCTGGCGTCCTGAACCCGGACCTCGGTCTGAGCGTCGAATGGAAGGTCATCGAAGCGCGCGGCCATCTCCTGGTGGGTCAGCGGAACCGCACCCGGCCTGCCGTCGGCCGTCAGGGTGATGCCCCGCAGGGTGTCACCCTCCACCGCGGTGACCGCGTGGTTGGAGCCACCACCCGGCAGGTCGATCATCACCGGGTCGTCCTCCACGCCGTAGTCGCTCACCGTCTGCGGGTCGAGGCGGTCGAACACCGCCATCGCGTTCATGCCCGCGGGCGGCAGCGGCTCGTCCTCGTAGTCGTCCTCGTCCGGGTCGTCCAGCGCGTCGGAGTGCAGCACCAGGCCGCGCTCGGGATCGACCTCGGCGCGGTTGACGTTGCCGATCAGCTCGTGGTCCGGCAGGACGACCTGGACCGACTCGTTGCTGCCCAGCGGGGTGTGACCCTGCGGACCGTCGCTCAAGGCGCGCTCCACCTGCTCGGTGGTGAGGGCGCGGACGGGGCGGCCCGTCTCCAGGAAGAATCGGATGCCGTCCTCGTCGCGGGTCACGTCGGTGACGTGGAACGGGACGCCGCCGCTGTCGGGCACCTCGACGTGCACCGGCACGTCATCGATCCCGTACTGCTCCTGAACCGCCTTGCTGGTCATCACACCGAGTGCCGATCCGTCGAGTGCGGCGCTGCCCTCGTCCCGGGTCCGGCTGATCCGGGGCTGGAACTCACGCCGACCGCCGTCGAGCAGCGGGGCGAGGCGCTTGCCGCCGTCGGTCCCGAAGGCGTTGGTGAACGCGGAGTCGCCCCAGCCGTCTGCCTCCTCACCGATGAAGCTGTCGCCGCTGCTCGGCCTGAGGTGCATCACGCCGGTGCGCCCGTCCTTGTCGGTGATCCGGAACGACACACCGGGGTGTGCGGGACCGCGCAGCGCCAGCTGGGTCACCGAGCTGACACCGGCGTCCGAGAGCGCCTTGGTGACGGTGACCTCCTGGTCGGCGCCGAACACGTGGCGCTGGCGGCCCTTGGGCGGGTGAGGCTTGCGGGCGGGCTCCCAGCGGGGCACTCCGACCGCGCCGATGGCAGCCGAGCGCGGCGAGGCTGCGGCACGCGCCGCCTGGTGGCACTCGACCGCCTCCTGCGACCCGGCGATGTGGTGCTTCACGCCGTGGGCGGGGTTGAGACAGAGGACGAAGTTCTGCGGCATGTGAGCCTCCTGGGTGGTGTTGTCGACACGGCTACGGTAACTCGGTAGCGGGGCCGTGCGTTCATCGCTGCGCGTACGCCAGGACCGACAGTCGGGGCGCACGGGCCCGACCGGCGGCACG
>Ga0308161_1004593_pt1 | contig 12532 bp, 14 predicted proteins | sample PhyFR2_FD_201034 | JGI IMG/M metagenome (GOLD analysis project Ga0308161, IMG submission 201034) | Phyllosphere microbial communities from UC Gill Tract Community Farm, Albany, California, United States - DLSLF.R2 | ecosystem: Host-associated > Plants > Phyllosphere > Unclassified | place: USA...
CCGCGGCCGCCTTGGCATTCGCTTCCTTCAACTTGGACAACTCGGTCATCGCCTCGTCGACCTTGTCCACGATGACGCGCACGTCCTTCAGCGCGTACTCGGCCGACTTGCGCTCCTGCTGGCGCAGGCCGGCCGCCTGCTCCTGCTTCGCCATCGCGATGGTCTTGTCCTGCGCTTCCTGGTACGTCTTGTAGTTGGCCTCCATCTCGGCGAACTTCTGCTTGCCCGCTTCGGTGTAGAACAGCGGCCGCGCCTTGTCGAGGTTGGTGCGCGTCAGCTCGCGCGCCTTCATCAACGCATCCAGATACGGGGCGGGATCGACCGCCGGCAGGCTTTGCGCCAGCAGATAGTTACGAATCGCGCGGGCCTGGTAGATCAGGTCGATGTTCGCTTCCTTGATGTACGAAAGACCCTGCAGCTCCTTGGCGTACATGTCGTCCGCCATGTCGTTGATCCTGCTCGCGTTCGAAATGCCGATCAGGCCGACCACCGCGCTGATGGCGGCGACGATCACGAAGCCGGCGATCAGGCGTACCCCGATTTTCACGTTGGTGAACATGATGTTTTTCCTTTAGAACCTGGTGAAATCCGCTTCGTCCGTTGCATCCGCCGGGAACGCCAGCGCAGCGGGTCGGAGCGCCGGTGCGCCGCGGCGCGTTGCCGGTGCAACGTGTGTCTTGTGGACGGCGGCCTTGTCCGGCAAGGCCGCGTGGCCGAGTCGGAAGAACGCCATCGCCTGCTGCAGCTGCTCGGCCTGCGACGACATTTCTTCGGCCGTCGCCGCCAGCTCTTCCGAGCTCGACGCGTTATGCTGCGTCGTCTGGCTCATCTGGCCGACCGCGGCGTTGATCTGGCCGACGCCGGACGACTGCTCCTCCGACGCGGCCGTGATTTCCTGCACGAGGTCGGACGTACGGCGGATGTTCGGCACCATGCGGTCGAGCAGGTCGCCGGCCCGTTCCGCCAGCTCCACGCTGTTGGAGGCGACTTCGCTGATTTCCTGCGCGGCCACCTGGCTGCGCTCGGCCAGCTTGCGCACTTCCGCGGCGACAACGGCGAAACCCTTGCCGTGTTCGCCGGCGCGTGCCGCTTCGATGGCCGCGTTCAGCGCCAGCAGGTTGGTCTGGTAGGCGATGTCGTCGATGATGCCGATCTGCTTGGCGATGCGCTGCATCGCGACCACCGTCGCCTTGACGGCTTCGCCGCCTTCGGCCGCTTCGCGCGCGGCTTGCGTGGCCATGCCGTCGGTGACACGGGAGTTTTCCGTATTCTGGGCGATCGACGCCGTCATCTGCTCCAGCGAGGCGCTGGTCTCTTCGACGCCGGCCGCCTGCTCGGACGCTGCCTGCGACAGCGCCTGCGCCGTGGCGCTGACCTGTTCCGAAGCCGACGCCAGCGAGTGCGCGCCGCCGTTCACTTCGCCGACGACCTGCGTCAGCTTGCCGATCATGTTCTTCATCGCACCCAGCAGCTGGCCTGCCTCGTCGCGCGAGGTCGACTGGATGTCGACGGTGAGGTCGCCGGCCGCGAGGCGGTCGGCGGCATCCACCGCGATGCGCAGCGGACGCGTCACCGAGAGGGTAATCAACGTGGCGACGGCGACAGCGAGCAGGGCGGCGCCGGCGGTCAGCACGATCACCAGGTGGCGCGTTTCCTCGTAGGTGCGTGCCGCCTCGTCGCCCATCTTTTCCATCTTGGCCGACTGGTGCTTGGCCAGTTCTTCGATCGCCGCGATCAGGTCGCGGTTGACGGGCATGTAATCCTTGCTGACGAATTCGGCCGCTTGCTGGCGGTCGCTCTTTACCAGGTTGTAGAACTGGGCGTACGTCGGCTCCAGCGCCGCCTGTTTGTCGACGATCTGTTTCAGGATCTTCTTGCCCGCCTCGCTCTCGACCAGCTTGGTCAGGTCGGCGATGCGGCCGTTCATATCGCCGCGCAGCCCCTCGATCAGCTTGCGGTAGCGTTCGTTACCGGACTCGTCGTTCGTCAGCAGCATGCCGCGCATCTGGCGCGGGACGTCGACGGCATCGCGGATCAGGTCCTTCGCCAGGACGACCTTCGGATAGGCGTCTTCCGTGATGGTGCTGGTCGCCTTGTTCATCGCGTCCATGCGGCTCGTGGCCAGCACGGCGATTGCCAGTAACAGCAGGAGTACCGCACCGAAGCCGAGGCCCAGCCGGATACCGATTTTCAGATTCTTAAGCACGATGGCTCTCCACTTCAAAGTTTCAATACGGGTATGCGGTCAGGCCACGGCGGCCACGCTGTCGGCCTCGACGCCGCCCAGGAGCGCGGCCATGTCGAGGATCAGTGCGACCTCGCCGTTGCCGAGAATCGAGGAACCGGACAGGAAGCGCGCGCCGGCGAACACCTTGCCGAGCGGCTTGATCACGGTCTGGAACTCGCCGAGCAGCTGGTCGACGACGAGGCCGGCTTTGCTGCTGCCGTAGCGCACGACGACGATGCTGCGCCGGCGTGCCGGTGCGCCTTCGATGCCGAAGCGTTCGCGCAGGCGCACGAACGGCAGCGGCCGGCCGCGCAGGTCGACCCAGTCGCAGCCGGGCTGTTCGTGGAATTCGATGCATTCTTCGACCATGTCCATCGGGATCACGAACACGGACTTGCCGATGCCGACCTGGAAGCCGTTGATGATCGCCAGCGTCAGCGGCAGGCGCACCGTGACGGTGGTGCCGGCGCCTTCGGTGCTGGCGATCTCCACGCTGCCGCGCAGCGCGACGATGTTGCGCTTGACGACATCCATGCCCACGCCGCGGCCGGACAGGTTGGTCACCTGTTCCGCGGTCGAGAAGCCCGGCTCGAAGATCAGGTTGAAGATTTCCTTGTCGGACAAGGTGCGGCCCGGTTCGACCAGGCCGCGCTCGATGGCCTTGGCGAGGATGCGTTCCCGTTTCAGGCCGCCGCCGTCGTCCGACACTTCGATGACGATGCTGCCGGAGTCGTGGTACGCGTTCAGCGCCACCGTGCCCTGGGCCGGCTTGCCGCGCGCGGCGCGCACGTCGGCCGGCTCGATACCGTGATCCATCGCGTTGCGCACGAGGTGCGTGAGCGGGTCGCCGATCTTTTCGACGACGGTCTTGTCCAGTTCCGCATCCTCGCCGCTGACGTCGAGGCGGATGTCCTTGCCCAGCTCGCGCGCCACGTCGTGCACGACGCGCTGGAAGCGGTTGAACGTGGCGCCGATCTTCACCATGCGCAGCTGCAGCGCGCTGTCGCGCACTTCCTCGACGAGGCTCGACAGCGTGGACGTGCATTCGAGCAGTTCGGGGATCTGCGTGCGGCGCGCCACCAGGTTGGCGCCGGCGCCGGCGATGATCAGTTCGCCCACGAGGTTGATCAGGCGGTCGAGCTTGTCGGCGTCGACGCGCACCGAGCGGTTTTCCTGTTGCGGGCGCGATTCCGCCGCCTGGCGCTGTTTTGCGAGCGCGGCTTCGACGACGGGCGCGTGCACCGCGCCCTGTTCGACGAGGATCGCACCGATCGGCGCGGCCGGCGTGCCGGCGGCGCGCGCGGTCGCCTGCGCGGCGAGCGCCTGTTCCAGTTCGTGCGCCGTGACGCTGCCGCAGCGCACGAGCATTTCGCCCAGGCGCTCGCGCTGCGCCGGCGCCTCGTCCAGCCACGCGAGGTAGCCCGCGACGCGGTTTTCCGGCGGCTGGATGCGGATCACGCAATCGTCGCGCACGAAGTCGAACACGCCGTCGATCGCCGCCTTGTCGGCATCGCTGTCGAAGCCGATCTCGAAGCCGAGGTAGCAGGATTCCGGGTCGAACGCGTCGGCGTCCGGCAGGTCGTCGGCGATGGTCACGACGCCCGTGACGGTGCCCATCTGGCCGAGGTAGCGGATGAACGACAGCGGGTCCATGCCGTTGCGCAGCACGTCGGTGCCGAAGCGCAGCGAGATGTGCCAATGGCCCGTGCCGGCGGCGGCGCCGGCGGCCGCGGCCGGCGCGGACGCCGCCCGGCCCGCGGAGCCGCCGAGGTAGCCCTGCAGCGCGGCGACGAGCGGCATGCCCGCCTGCGCGAGGTCGGCGTCCGTGTCGAGCGTGCCGCGTTCGACGGCGTCGACGAGCGCGCCGATGTGGTCGCGGCAGCCGAGCAGCAGCGCCACCAGTTCGTCCGTGACGGGAATGGCGCCGTCGCGTACCTTGTCCAGCACGCTCTCGGCGACGTGGGTGAATTCGACGACGGGGTCGAGGCCGAACATGCCGGCCGAGCCCTTGATCGTGTGCGCGGCGCGGAAGATCGCGTTGACGGCATCCATGCCGTCGCGCGCCACCGCGAGCAGGGCGCTTTCCATCTGCTCGAGCAGCTCGCGGCTCTCGGCGATGAAGGTGTAGGTCACCTGGTCGATGTTGATGCTCATGCGGCGTCTCCGTCCAGATCCACGCCGAGGAGCAGGCACGCCTCGACCACGGCGGGGCTGGGCGCGACGAGGGCCAGGCGCTTGCCCAGGCGCGCGGCTTCGCGCCGCGCCGCCAGCAGCAGCTGCAGGCCGGCGCAGTCGAATTCGGTGACGTTCGCCAGGTCGAGCGCGGGCGCGTCGTGCGTGCGCACGGCGTCCAGCAGCACGGGTTTGAGTTCCGCCGCGCGGTAGATCGTCATCTCGCCTTCGACCGCCAGGCGTGCGGCGGCCCCTTGGCTCGTTTCGCCAATGTTCATCATTGCTCCGGGATTGGCCGGCTTGCGCCGGCGGCTGGGGATCAGGAAGGGATCAGGGGAGGACCAGCTTCTGGACGGCGGCCAGCAGGCCTTCGGGCTTGAACGGCTTGACCATCCAGGCGCGCGCGCCGGCGGCCTTGCCCTGTTCCTTCTTGTCTTCCTGCGACTCGGTGGTCAGCATCAGCACCGGCGTGAACTTGTACGCGGGACGCGTCTTCAGCTCGCGCACGAACGTGATGCCGTCCATGTTGGGCATGTTGACGTCGCTGATGATCAGGTTGACCTTCTGGCCGGTCAGCTTGGCCAGTGCGTCGCGGCCGTCGCAGCCTTCGATGACGTCGTAGCCGGCGCCCTTCAGGGCGATGCCGACGACCTGGCGGATCGAGATGGAATCGTCCACCACCATGATGGTTTTTGCCATTGCGGGCTCCTAGAAAAATGTGATTTCTTCGGCCTGCTGCAAAGCGGGCCTGTTGTTGCCGTTGTTGCCCTTGTGGAGCGTGCGTTCTTCCGCCATCGCGTAGGTGCTTTCCAGTTCGGCCAGCAGGCCGCGCGCGTCGAGGGTGCCGTCGGCGCCGCCGGCGGCCTGCGCCTGTTCGTCGAGGTACGCCGGCAGGCGCGCGATGTTCTGGCGCACGTGCGACAGGATCTGGCTGACGCGGTCCTGGAACTGCAGCTGCACGAGCGCGTCGCCCACTTCCGCCTGGATGCCGGCGCTTTCGCGCTGCAGCAGGTCGGACGAGGCGACCAGCGCGTCGGTGACGCCGCGCAGCGCGCCCAGCACGGAGCCGATCATGCGTTCCGATTCCTGCACGGCCTGCGCTTCCGCGCGCATCGATTCGCCGGCCGCGCGGCTGGTCGAATCGATCGCGGCGCTGATGCGGCCAACCTGTTCGGCGATGTGCTTGCCGGCGTCGGCCGAGCGGTTCGACAGCATCCGCACTTCGTTCGCGACGACCGCGAAGCCGCGTCCCGCCTCGCCGGCGCGCGCCGCCTCGATGGCCGCGTTCAGCGCCAGCAGGTTGGTTTGCCAGGCGATGCTGGCGACGTCCGCCGCCATTTTCTGCAGGCTCGCCGTGACTTCCTGCAGGCCCTCGATCTTCTGCAGCATCTGCTGCTTGCTGGCGGCGGCGCCGGCCAGCATGTCCAGCAGCGAGCGCAATTCCTTTTCGCTGGCGGCGAACGCATCCACGATATTGCCGCCGTCGACGTCGCCGCCGTTGCGGGCCGCGCCGGACGCCGCCAGCGCGACCTCGAGGCGCTGGACGATGCCGGAGAAACGTTCGACGAGGGCGACGATGGCGCTTTCCATCTGGTCGCGCGACGCGTCGATATGGGACGCCCAGACCCCGGCGATGTCTTCGCCGAACGCGCGGCGGCTGGCCAGGAAGCCGGCGGCCGCCGGCGTGCCGGGGACGGCCGCCGCCGGTGCGGCGCGCCACGCGGCAAAGGCGCCGCCGGCCAGCAGCACGCCAGCGAAGAGCCAGCCGTGCCATTGCCAGGCGGCGAGGGGCACGATGACGCAGGTCGCGGCGAGGGCCACGATCAGCGGGGAATAGGTGTGCATTGGACGTTGGGGCATCGCGCGGCGCTCGTGTGTTCTGGGTGGTGTCTGGATGAAAACGCGGGGCGCGCCGCTGCGGCGCATCCCTAATTATGATGTCAGCGCAATTGCCGTAATCGTTGCGGCGGTGGCGCAAACGACACACCACGGAATGATCGCTAAGACATTGTCTTGATTGGAGTTTTGTTCATTTGCTCTCACCATTTATCGGCTCGGCAATGGCTTGTCTGGAATCTTTGTGGCATCCGAGGTTAACAATTGACGAGGCCGCGCCCGGCGCCACGCGGTCGTGCCGCCGGGAGGATCCACGCATTTTCGGCCATGGCGAACCGCTATGCCGACGACTCGATGCAGTGGGAGAGTCGGATGGGCACGAGGATGGCCGGCAGACGTTTATTGGTGAGTTCAGGACTCGTCGCGGCGAATACGTCGTCGCCACCTCGACCTGGCGGGCAAGACGTTTGCGGGAGGCGGCGCGGCGCGAGCGGCTGCCGGCACCGGGCGAGGAATGGCGTGGGCGGGGCGACGGCGTCGCGCCGCTCGAGGCGGTGTTGCAGGTGGAGGCGGCCGGCCGGCGCGGCGCGCGCGGGTACGTCGACGTGACCCTGTTCAGAGGGCCGCTGTAGCCGGTCCTGTCCGCAACCATGTCCGGTAGCGCCGCGTCAGGCGCGTTCCGTGCAACTGGTCGAGCACCAGCGTGAAGACCGGGCTGTAGGCCGTCGGCGCGCCCGCGCCCGCGGCCAGCGCGTGCAGGCGGCGCCGCACGAGCGCCATGCGCGCCAGGCTGCCCAGCGCCTTGTCCTTCCAGTCGACGGCGGGCATGACGGCCACCGGTTCGCCGCCGGCCTGCCATGCGCGCGGCAGGTCCGGGACGGCGGCCAGCGCGGTGGCGATGCCGACCATCGCCACGCCGCCGTGCAGCACCTGCTCGGCGATCGCGCGGCGCGCGATGCCGCCGGTGGTCATCACGGGCATCGTTGCTGTCCGTGCCAGGTCGCGGGCGAATTCCAGGAAATACGCTTCGCGCGCGAGCGTGCGGCCGTCGGCGGTGCGGCCCTGCATGGCCGGGCTCTCGTAGCTGCCGCCCGAGAGTTCCACCAGGTCGACCTGTTCGGCATTCAGCATCGCCAGCACCTGCCTGGCATCGTCTTCGGAAAAGCCGCCGCGCTGGAAGTCGGCGGAGTTCAGCTTCACGCCGACGCAGAATTCCGGGGCGACGCGCGCACGCACCGCGCGCACGACCTCCAGCAGCAGGCGCGCACGATGGGCCAGGCTGCCGCCCCAGGCGTCGTCGCGCCGGTTGGTCAGCGGCGACAGGAATTGCGAGAGCAGGTAGCCGTGCGCCGCATGGATCTGCACGCCCGTGAAACCGGCCTGCTCGGCCGCGTGCGCGGTGGCGGCGAAGCGTTCGATGACGTCGGCGATGTCGGCCTCCGTCATCGCCACGGGCTGCGCGAACATCTTGCTGTGCTTGCCCAGGTCCAGCGCCACGGCCGACGGCGCCCAGGCCAGGCCGCCCATGTTGGCCATGACCTGCCGGCCCGGATGGTTGATCTGCATCCAGGCCTGCGCGCCGCGCGCCCGCGCCGCCCGCGCCCACGCCTTGAACGGTTCGAGCGGCGTACCCGCTTCCAGTCCGATGGTGCCGGGGCCGGTCAGCGCGCGGCGGTCGACCATCACATTGCCGGTGATGAGCAGGCCGGCACCGCCGTCGGCCCAGCGCTGGTACAGGCGGACGATGCGCGGTCCCGGGATCTGTCCGGCGTCGGCCAGGGTTTCTTCCATGGCGGCCTTGGCCAGGCGGTTGGGGACGACGGCGCCGTTCGGCAGGGTGAGGGGCGTGAAGAGCATGGGGAGACTTCCTGGATTCGATAAGGTTGGGTTATCCTAAGCTTGAAGTCAACTTCAAGGTCAAGCCCCGGATGAACATGAAAATCGGCGAACTGGCGGAGCGGTCGGGCATTCCCGCATCGACCATCCGCTACTACGAAAAGGAAGGCTTGCTGCCCAAGGCGCCGCGCGGGGCCAACGGCTACCGGGTCTACCAGGCCGGCACGCTCGAGCGGCTCGACCTCATACAACTGGGCCAGAAGCTGGGCTTTTCGCTCGATACGATCCGCAGCGTCGCCGCGTTGCAGGGTGCCGCGTTGAAGGATGCGCTGCTGGGCCAACTGGACGTACGGCTGCGGGAGATCGAGCGCTTGAGCGCGATCCTCGACGAGCAGCGCCGCTCGGTGGTCGAGGCGAAGGAAAGGGTGCGGGCAGCCGCGGCGAACGGGGAATGCCGGGTGGAGGCGGCATGGTCCAGGGACGAATGCCGGTCCCGGGACGCGGCGGCGGGAAGCGATTCCTGGCTGGGTGACCGATCGCCGGAGGGAGTGGTCGCGACGGGGTGACCCGTGTTCCGCGCCGCGTGGACTGCGCCGTCCCTGGGTGTTCTAGCCCTGGTCGACGCTCAGGACATTCATGTGGCCGTCCCGCCGCCACACGACGCAGAACGTGTTCACGTCGCTCGCGCGGGTGAACAGGATGTCCGACCGCGCGTCCGCGGCATCCTGAAAATCGAGCCGGTGCGCATCGACGAAACGGCGGCTGGCCGCGTCGATGGGATCGTCGGTGTCGTCGGTGTCGTCGGCGCCGAGCAGCCAGCGCAGGTCATCGAACCACGCCGGCTCCCGGTCCGCTTCGCCACAGGGCACCAGGCGCAGGCAGCGGACGACCAGCGGCCAATCCGGCGCGTCGACGCGGCAACGGATGGCAAGCCGGTCGTCGATCCCCGTGCCGCCCGCATGCAGGCGCAGGGAATAGCGCAACCCGTCAGGCACCGGCGCGAAGCCGATCAGGTTCGCGATGATGCGGAGGGCGTCCGGTTGCGGTGCGCCGTGTCCGTAATGGTGATTGACGTTGTCGTAGCTGCGCATGGACTGTTCGTGATCAGGTTCGGCGCGGCGTCTCGCACGGCAGCACGCTAGCTTTCCATCGAGATGTCGTCCACGTTGCCCGCGTCGTCGAAACGGACACTGATCACGTACTGCGTGACGTCGAAGACGTCGAGCCCGTCGTCGTCGTCGTCGCTCCAGTGCGAGCGCAGTTGCAGGATGTCGAGCACGCACACGGGTGCCGGATGGGGCGTGCCGAGGTGCGCCCGCCAGTAGTCGCCGTTGAGCTCTTCCAGGTGATGCGACACGAACAAATCGGCGCCTTCCTCGCCGTCCGTCGTGCCGAAGGTTTGCTGGATCGCGGCGCGGGCCGCGGCTTCGCGCCGCGCCACTTCGTTCTCATGCATGCTTGTTTCTCCCAACCGTTGTCGACAATGTGGCGGCGGATCAGATGGATTGCACCTGCCTGATCCGCTTCGCGTAAAAGACGCCTTCCCTGGAATACGACGACGCGAACTCGATTTCGTAATCCGCCAGCGACCAGTGGCGATCCGAGATGTCGACGATCGTGCATGCGCAGCCGAGCTTGTTGGGAAGGATGAACCCGTCGTCGCCGAGGGTGACGCCGGTGAATTCGATCCAGCCGGCGCCGTCCAGGAACACGCAGATCCGTTCGCAGTGCCCGAGCGCCGGGTCGATCTCGACATATGCTTTTACAACGTGTCCGCGTGGTAGTTCGTTCATCCTGGTCCGTGCCGGTCGATGGTTGCCGCGGCGCCGGGCCGCGGGCGGCCGCGTCCCGTGCGCAAAGGCGGGAACGCAGCACGCAGCGTAGCACATTTGCTGTTGGGAAATTCTGGTCCAATGTCACGCGACACCGGCCGCCGGCACCGTCGTGAAGTTCGACTCGGCCCCCCAGCGGATCGCCGCCCGGTTGAGCAGCACCGCCTCGGCGTCGGCCAGCCAGCCGTCGGCGTCCGCCAGCTGCCACATGGCGCGCAGCAGCGTGCGCCGCAGGGCAGGGTCGTGGATCTCGTCGAGCAGGGCGTCGTGCAATGCGCCAGAGCATATGGCCGAGTTTTGGGCTTGCTAATAAACATAACGTCAGTTGATAAATTCAGTAAATAAAAAAAATTTTCCTTTGGTTACACTCCGCATGCCGTCGATGGACGTGCATAAACATACCGCACACGTAACCGGAAACCGATCTCGAAAGCTCGCCATTTCACGCCGGGGGCATTCGTTGAGGACATTTATTTTGTCAATAACGATAGGGGATATATGAATTTATTTCCAAACAAAGCACTCAAACGTCTTGGGTGCATAGCCGGGTTTGCTGCGTTCGCTACCGCAAATGCGGCTCCGGATTGCAGCAATATTTGCAGTGCGGCTGCCAATGCTGCTGCCCAGGGAGCACGCGCGGGTGTTATGGCGAGTGCAAGTACTTGTAGCTCGTACGCGGTTCTTTCCCCGACTGCTTATTCGGCATGCATGGGGGCGATCTATACAGCGGCGGATTCCGCTGCGACATCCGCATCCAATGCGGCCATGCAAGGGTGTATGAGCTCTTGTCCAAGAGCGTAACGGCATCATGCGGATCGGCTTTGCAGCGTCATCGTCGTTCTCCAATAAGTGTCCAGGTTTTCCAAAAAGCATAAATTGATTTCATCGGCGTGCAATATCAAGTTGGGAGTTCGGCAAGTTATCAATCATTTCGATAGGTGGTCGCGCCATGTTGTCGATGATTCGTCAGTGTTGAACTACCCGGATAACTAACGGCGGGGGTATGGGGATATTTGGAAAAGGCTGTCTGATGGCGGTGCTGTGTGCAATCGTCGTCGGCGGGGGACTGGCGTGGCGGCGTGTTCCTGCCGAGCCGGCGGCTGGTGGTGATGTGACTCGTATGCCCTCGCAACCTTCCGCTGCTCTACCCGCCGTTCCGGGGGCGACAAGTTCCGTCACGGTGCCGGCATCAGTCGCCGCCAGCGGGCAGACTCTGAAGGAACAAGTCGAGACTCTCCTTGCCACCGACGACCCGAAAGATGCTTACGCTGCCTATTTTCTCGTGAAAGCCTGTACCGAATTCGGTCGTGACGTCGAATTCAAGCTCCGGGACGATCGTGGCAACAAGCGGGAAATGACATCCATCGAGCGACAGCAGTTGACCAGGATGTGTTCCGGCATGACCGAGCGGGAGCGGCAGTCCCGGCTCGATTATCTGGCCAAGGCAATCAAAGGCGGCGTGTCGATGGCGGCGCTGAGCTTCGCCGCCGAAGGGCCGTTCGGCGACCCCAGCGCATTGGCGACCAGGTCGGAAGACCCTCTCGTCAAGGAGTGGAAGGTCACGGCAGCCACTCAATTGACCGAAGCTGCCGACTCGGGCGACATCGCCACATTAATCGTCTGGGGATTCCAGCTCTTGAACGGTTCCGATCTGGCACCCAAGGTTCCAGTGCTTGGCTACGGCTATTTGCTGGCTTATGGTCTTATCCAGGCCGATCGGCTTGGAGCTCGCGACGTCTCAGCACAGACGTATAAAGACGGTAGTCCGCTGATGACGGTGTTGTCCCGTGACCTGAGCCCGGATCAGCGCGCAGTGGCAATGGCCACTGCGCGATTGATCGCTGACAAGGCAAAGCGGCAGCATCGTTGACTGGACGGCAGTGCTCGAACCGTGTCACGCTGCACCGGCTGCCCGCGCCGTGACAAAGTTCGACTCGGCCCCCCAGCGGATCGCCGCCCGGTTGAGCAGCACCGCCTCGGCGTCGGCCAGCCAGCCGTCGGCGTCCGCCAGCTGCCACATGGCGCGCAGCAGCGTGCGCCGCAGGGCAGGGTCGCGGATCTCGTCGAGCAGGGCGTCGATCAGGTCCGTGTCGATCTGCACCGCGCCGCGGTGCGCGGTGGCGAGCAGGTCGTGGCACAGGTCGTGCAGCACGGCGTCGAAGGCCTCGTCATCCAGCGCGATGTGCTCGAGGATGCGGGACCGGTACACGGTCTTCATTTCGCTGGGCGCGACGTGACCGTCGACGATCATCGTGAGGGCGAGCAGGCGGCCGGCGGCCGGGGCGCTGTCGGTGGGATAAGTGTGCATGGTGATTCTCCTTTCAACGTTCAAACGGTAGGGGCGTCACGATTTGCGCGTGACGAACACGCTGGCGACGCAGCTGCCGGCGATCAGCACGGCGACGATCGTCAGCGACGCCTGCACGGGCACGTGGTACCAGGGCAGGATGAGCATCTTCGTGCCGATGAAGGTCAGGACCATCGCCAGGCCGTACTTGAGCAGGTGGAAGCGGTCGGCGACGTCCACCAGCAGGAAGTACAGCGCGCGCAGGCCCAGGATCGCGAACATGTTCGACGTGAACACGATGAACGGGTCGGTCGTGATGGCGAAGATGGCGGGGATCGAATC
>Ga0308161_1004595_pt1 | contig 12526 bp, 11 predicted proteins | sample PhyFR2_FD_201034 | JGI IMG/M metagenome (GOLD analysis project Ga0308161, IMG submission 201034) | Phyllosphere microbial communities from UC Gill Tract Community Farm, Albany, California, United States - DLSLF.R2 | ecosystem: Host-associated > Plants > Phyllosphere > Unclassified | place: USA...
GGCCGGAGTGCAGCACGACCAGGCCCATGCCGGCGTGCACGTGCCGGACGACCCGGTCGACGACCTCGTCCGCGACCTCGTCGTGGGCGATGTGGCCCCACCAGAACAGGACGTCGGTCGCGGCCAGGCGCTCCTCGGTCAGCCCGTGTTCGGGTTCCTGCAACGTGGCGGTCGTGACGGTGTCGGCGGAGGTGAGTCGTGCCTCCAGGCCGGCGGCGACCACGGTGTGGATGCCGTCGGGGTAGTGCTCGCGGACGGTCTCGTCACCGCGGGTCTCGTGGACGTTCTCGTTCCAGACGACGATGTTCACCGGACGACCTCCACTTCGTGGCCGGCCTGCGCCGAGGCGTAGACGGCGTCGACGACCCGGGTGCGGTGCAGCGCGAACTCGCCGTGGTGGCCGTCGTGTGCACCGGAGCGGATGGTGGCGAGGAACTCCTCGATGACCCGCTGGTGGTGGCCGGCCGGCACGTGCACGGCGGGGCGGGTGACCGCGGGGACGCCGTCGATGTCGGAGTACAGCTCCACGGTGCCCTCGGTGGCGTAGTTCCGGACGAACAGCCGGGCGCCGCCGGTGGACCCGAGGAGCTCGACCTCGATGTCCTCGTCGTCCTTGGAGTAGGACGCCCACGAAGCCTGCAGCTGCAGGCTCGAGCCGTCCTCGAAGCGGAGCAGGGCGTTCGCGAAGTCCTCGACGTCGAACGGGCGACCGGTCGCGTCGGAGACGGGGCCGCCGCCGGTGCTGCCACCGCGTCCGGCGGTGCCGAGCTCGTTGTACGCGACGGCGCTGACGGCCACGACCCGGGGTTCCCCCATCAGGTACATCGCGATGTCGAGCACGTGCGAGCCGAGGTCGATGAGCGGGCCCCCGCCGGCCGCGTCCTTGTTCGTGAACCACGACGTGATCCCGGGGATGCCAGCGCGTCGACGCCAGCTCGCGCGGGCGTGGTAGACGTGCCCGAGCGGACCGTCCTGCCCGTCGACGGGGCGGACGTGGTCGGCCAGGAACTGCACGTCGGCACGGCGGCGGTGGTTGTAGGCGACCTCGAGCACACGGTCGTTCGCGACGGCGGCGTCGACCATGGCCTGGGCCTCGGCGCCGGTGGTCGCCAGGGGCTTCTCGCAGAAGACGTGTTTGCCGCTCTCGAGTGCGGCGATGGCGATCGGGGCGTGCAGGGAGTTCGGCACGCCGATCGACACGATGTCCAGGTCGTCCCGGGCGACCAGGTCCTGCCAGTCCGGGTACGTGTGCGGCACGTGGCGGGACTCGGCGAGCTCGTGGAGCCGCTCGGTCTCCTTGCCCGCGAGTGCCACCACCTCGGTGCCGGGGAGTGCGGTGTAGGCGTCGAGGTGCGTCGTCCCGGCGTACCCGAGCCCGACCACCCCCACGCGCAGCGTCTTCGATGCGTCCGTCGTCTGCGACATGTCGACCACGCTACCGAGAAACGGGTCGAATCGATACGAGGAACCGAGGGTGGTGTTTTCTGATCGTTTGACCTACCTTCAGATCACATTCGCGCAGGTTCCGACACCAGGGGGTGTCGATCCGCACCTGCGCCGAGGTCAGGGGCTCGTCCGATGCAGCACCGCACCATCACCACCGCCGCACTCGCGGCCGTGATCGCACTCGCCGTGCCGACGAACGCGTGGGCGTCGTCGTCACACAGCGACCACCACCCGGCGCCGACCAGCTCCACCGTGTCCTACACGGCGAGCGACGCCGTCATCCCGAACCCCCAGCGCGGGTTCGACCACACCACCGAGACGCACTACCGCGCCGACGGCAGCGGCTACACCCCGCTCGACGCCGGCACGCTGCAGGGCTACCGCGCCGACGGCGTCACCCAGATCGTCCGGGTGTTCTACATGGAGGCCTTCGTCGACCAGCGGCGACTCAGCCCCGCCTGGCTGCAGCTGGTGCAGCACGACTACGACACCGCGCGAGCAGCCGGCGTCAGCGTGATCACCCGCTTCGCCTACGTCCAGGGCGGGAGCTACCCGTACTCGGCTCCGTACGGCGACGCCGACCTGCCGACGGTGCTCGCGCACATCAAGCAGCTCACGCCGACCCTCCGCCGGAACGCCGACGTGATCCCGACCCTGCAGGAGGGCTTCATCGGCCTCTGGGGCGAGGGCTACTACACCGACCACTTCGCCAGCGACCCGGCCAACCCCGGTGTGCTGACCGAGGCGGACAAGGACGCCCGACGTCAGGTCATCCAGGCCGAGCTCGCAGCCCTGCCGTCCAGCCGCTCCATCCAGGTCCGCACCATGCAGATGAAGCAGGACGCGCTCCGGACCCCCTCGGGCACCGCCGGGGCACTCACGCCGCGGCAGGCGCACGACGGGTCGGCCGCGTCACGGATCGGTCACCACAACGACTGCTTCCTGGCCTCGCCCGACGACTTCGGCACCTTCCTGAGCGACCCGCTGTCGCTCGACCAGGACTACCTGGCCGCCGAGTCGCGGTACGTCCCGGTCGGCGGGGAGACCTGCGCCGTGAACGCGCCGCGGTCCGAGTACCCGTCCGCCTCGGCCGAGATGGCGAAGTACCACTACAGCTACCTCAACCTGGACTACAACAAGGACGTCCTGTCGACCTGGGGCCAGGACGGCATGACCGACGCGGCGAAGAAGCTCGGCTACCGGTTCACGCTGACCTCGAGCACGGTGACCTCCGGCAAGCACGCCGCGGTCTCGGTGTCCGTGCGGAACGACGGCTGGGCAGCGCCCTACAACCACCGCCCGGTCCAGCTCGTGCTGACCAACGGCCACCGACACGTCACCGTGCCCGTCCGTGCCGACGCGTCCTCGTGGCAGCCGGGCACGACGGCGACCGTGACCGCGTCGCTCCGTGGGGTGCCGGCCGGCAAGTGGGACGTCGCCCTCGCGATGCCCGCCGCCGAGCGGTCCGTCTCCCGCGACCCGGCGTTCGCGATCCAGACCGCGAACGTCGGCACATGGGACGCCACGACCGGCGTGAACCGTCTCGGGCAGGTGGTGACCGTCCGGCGCTGAGCGTCGTGATCGTCGTCGGCCGTCGCTGACGGCAGGACGCCCCGGGCACGTCGGCCCGGGGCGTCCTGTCGTGCGGCGGCCGTCCACCCGTCTTCCACCCGGCGTCCGTCACCATGGACGCCATGACCCCTCGATCCCTGTTCCGCGGCCTCGCGATCGCCGAACTCGTGACCTGGACCCTGCTGCTGGTGGGCATGCTGCTGAAGTACGGCCTGGGCGCCGGTGACTGGCCCGTGCGGATCGGCGGCGGGGTGCACGGCTTCGTGTTCCTGGCGTACCTCGTCGTCACGACGGTCGTCGCGGTGAACCAGCGGTGGTCGTTCGGCGCGACGGTCCTCGGCTGGGTGAGTGCGATCGTGCCGTACACGACGCTGCCGTTCGAGGTCGGTGTCGCCCGCCGCGGCATGCTCGACGGTGGGTGGCGTCGCGGCCCCGAGGTCGGGGAGCGCCCGGGTCCGCTCGACCGGCTGCTCTTCGTCGTCGTGCGGCACCCGGTGCTCGCGGCGCTGGTCGGGGTCGTGCTCGTGGCCGCCGTGTTCGGCGTCCTGCTGACGATCGGCCCGCCGGTCCCGTCCCGCTGAGCCGCCGCGCGGGTGGCCCGCGGCGTGACGCGTGGCCCGCGGCGTTGCGCGTGGCCTGCAGCGCGCCACGTGGCCTGCGGCATGGCTCGCACACACAGGACGGGAGGCCCGGTGCCAGCTGGCACCGGGCCTCCCGTCCGTCGTGTGGTCGCGCCTACAGGCTGGCGAGCGCCGCGTTCAGCGTCGCCGACGGACGCATCACCGCACTGGTCTTGGCGTCGTCGGGCCGGTAGTAGCCGCCGATGTCCGCCGGGTGACCCTGCACCGCGACGAGTTCCTCGACGATGGTGTCCTCGTGCTCGGCGAGGGTCGTCGCGAGGCCCTGGAACGCCGCAGCGAGCTCGGTGTCCTGGGTCTGCGCCGCGAGCTCTTCCGCCCAGTACTTCGCCAGGTAGAAGTGGCTGCCGCGGTTGTCGATCGAGCCGAGCTTGCGACCCGGGGACTTGTCCTCGTCGAGGAAGGTGCCGGTCGCGCGGTCGAGCGTGTCCGCCAGGACCTTCGCCCGGGCGTTGCCGGTGACGCCGGCCAGGTGCTCGAGGCTGACCGCGAGGGCCAGGAACTCGCCCAGGCTGTCCCAGCGCAGGTAGTTCTGCTGCACCAGCTGCTGGACGTGCTTCGGTGCGGAGCCGCCGGCACCGGTCTCGAACAGGCCGCCACCGCCGAGGAGCGGGACGACGGAGAGCATCTTCGCCGAGGTGCCGAGCTCCATGATCGGGAACAGGTCGGTCAGGTAGTCGCGCAGGACGTTGCCGGTGACGGAGATGGTGTCCTCGCCACGGCGGATCCGGTCGAGGGAGAAGCGCATGGCGTCCTCCGGCGACAGGATCTCGATCTGCAGCCCGTCGGTGTCGTGCTCCTGCAGGTACGTGCGGACCAGGCCGATCAGGACCGCGTCGTGGGCGCGGGTCTCGTCGAGCCAGAACACGGCGGGCGAACCGGTGGCGCGGGCGCGGGTGACGGCGAGCTTCACCCAGTCGCGGATCGCGATGTCCTTGGTCTGGCAGGCACGCCAGATGTCGCCCTGCTCGACGTCGTGCTCGAGGACGGTCTCGCCGGCGGCGTTCGTGACGCGGACGACGCCGTCGCCCGGCAGCTCGAAGGTCTTGTCGTGCGAGCCGTACTCCTCGGCCTTGAGCGCCATGAGTCCGACGTTCGGCACCGAGCCCATGGTCGCCGGGTCGAAGGCGCCGTGGGCACGGCAGTCCTCGATGACGGCCTGGTAGATGCCGGCGTAGCTGGAGTCCGGGATGACCGCGACGGTGTCGTGCTCGTCGCCGTCCGGGCCCCACATGTGGCCGGAGGTGCGGATCATCGCGGGCATCGAGGCGTCCACGATGACGTCGCTCGGGACGTGCAGGTTCGTGATGCCCTTGTCGGAGTCGACCATGGCGAGGTCGGGGCCGGCGTCGATGCCGTCCTGGAACGCCCGCTTGATCTCGGCGCCGTTCGGCAGCGCGTCGAGGCCGGCGTAGATCGAGCCCAGGCCGTCGTTCGGGGTGAGCCCGGCGGCGGCGAGGTCGGCGCCGTACCGCGCGAACACGTCGGGGAAGAACGCCCGGATGACGTGCCCGAAGATGATCGGGTCCGAGACCTTCATCATCGTGGCCTTGAGGTGGACCGAGAACAGCAGGTCCTCGTCCGCGGCGCGCTGGATCTGCTTCTGCAGGAACTGCTCGAGCGCGGCGACGTGCAGCACGGTGCCGTCCACGACCTCGCCGGAGACGACGGGGATCGACTGCTTGAGCACCTGCTCGCTGCCGTCCTGCCCGACGAAGGTGATCGTCAGGGTGTCGTCGGCCGGGGCGACCCAGGACTTCTCGTTGGAGCGGAAGTCGTCGACGCCCATCGTGACGACGTTCGTCTTCGAGTCGGAGCTCCACTTGCCCATGCGGTGCGGGTGCTTGCGGGCGTAGTTCTTCACCGACAGGGGTGCACGACGGTCCGAGTTGCCTTCGCGCAGCACCGGGTTGACGGCACTGCCCTTGACGCGGTCGTAGCGGGCGCGGGCGTCGCGCTCGTCGTCGGTGGTCGGCTCGTCGGGGTAGTCCGGCAGGTCGTAGCCCTGCGACTGCAGTTCGGCGATGGCGACCTTGAGCTGCGGGATCGAGGCCGAGATGTTCGGCAGCTTGATGATGTTCGCCTCGGGCGTCCCGGCGAGCTCGCCGAGTTCGGCCAGGGCGTCGTCCAGGCGCTGCTCAGCACTGAGCCGCTCCGGGAACAGGGCGATGATGCGGCCCGACAGCGAGATGTCGCGGGTCTCGACCTCGACGCCCGCGGTCTTCGCGAAGGACGCGATGACGGGCAGGAAGGAGTGGGTGGCGAGGAACGGGGCCTCGTCGGTGAGCGTGTAGATGATCTTGGCCATGCTGGCGGGTACTCCCTTGTTCGCGCGGTCCGTGCCCCCCACGCTACTCGCGGCGTGAGATGTCTCGACATCAAGATACCCGTCCTGTGGAGGAGCGCCAGTGATCCCCGGACCTGTGGAGGAAGCGACCAGCCGTGTCCGCCGCGGAACGCTCAGACCGTCAGGCGGAACACCCGGAGCCCGGCCGCCCGCAGACCGGCCGTCCCGAGCCGGGTGCGCAGGTTCCGGAAGGGCCGACGGAACCCCGACCAGGCCCTCGCCGCACCGAGCTGGTGCAGGACCTCGGCGGTCAGGGCGCGCTCGAGCTTCGGGGCCAGTCGGGTCGCCCGTGACACGGTGATCACGATGCGCACCGCACCCGGCCGGAGCAGGGGTTCGAGGAGCTCGGCCGCTTCCTGCGCCCGGTGGAACGCGGGGTCCTCGCCGGGCCGGCGGATCGCGATGACCGCGAGCTCCGCATCGGCGGTCTCGTGCAGCTCCGGCACGTCGTCGACACCGACCACGCGCATCCGCGCTGCATCGACTCCGGCACGGACGGCAGCGGCCCGCAGGATCGGGAGCAGGTCCTGGGTGCCGGCGAGCACGACCTCCGCCGACCGCAGGTCGATGGGTTCGTGCCGCTCCCGCGGCGATCGGGCCATGAGGGGTCCTCTCCGTCGCTCGTCTCGACACTACTGATCCACAGCCGGGAGGCCCGGATCCCGTCGATCTGCGCACCCCCGACCGCAGTCGGCCGGGGAACGAGGGGCTGTACAACCGGACAGGTTCGTGCAGAATGGGCTCCGGCCATGACTCTCCCTGACGCAGACCACCCCAGCAGCACGCCCGTCGTGCACCTGACGCGTCGTGCTGCCCTGGCGGCGGAGCGGGCTGCCCTGGCGGCGGAGCGGGCTGCCCTGGCGGCGGAGCGTGCCGAGCAGGCCGCCGCAACGAAGCCCCGCACACGGGCACCGCGACCGGCACCCGAGCGCGCGCAGGCCGCCGCGCACGCCGACACCCGCATCCGCCGGGTCCCCCGCCGCGCGGTCGCCGTCGCCAGCAAGACGGCCGCCAACCCCGCCACCCCTGTCGCCCGCCGCCGCGGCCGCGGAGCCCGCGCCAGCCGCCTCACCCTGACGAGCGCCGCCGCCGCACTCGCGATGTTCGGCGCCGCCGCGATGCCCGCGCACGCCAGCACCGGCACCTCCGCCGCCATCGCGACGCTCGCCCCCGCCGTGAGCACCCAGGACTTCGCCGTCACCCAGGTGGCGCTGCCGAGCACCTCGCGCGACGGCTTCACGGTCGGCGGCGGTGTCGCCTCGACGGGCGCCGGTGCCGTGGCGGCCGGCGAGACGGTCACGTACGGCGGCGACGTCCGCTCGCCGTTCCCGGGCCCGGTGCGGATGAGCTCCGGCTTCGGGTACCGCACCGCTCCGTGCGGCGCCTGCTCGTCCCTGCACCAGGGACTCGACTTCAACCCGGGCATGGGCGCTCCGATCGGCGCCGTCGCCGCGGGCACCGTGCGGGTGTCCGGGATCTACTTCTCGTACGGCGAGACCGTGATCATCGACCACGAGGTTGACGGCCGGAAGGTCTCGACCCTGTACGGCCACATGATCCCCGGCTCGTCGCCGCTCAAGGTCGGCGACCGCGTCGAGCCCGGCCAGTTCATCGGCAGCGTCGGGTCCTCCGGGGTCTCGACCGGGGCGCACCTGCACCTCGAGGTCCTCATGGACGGCACGCTGCCGATCGACCCGGCCGCCTGGCTCGCCGCGCACACCGGCCGCGCCCTCTAATCGGAGCGCATCCGGCAGCGCCGTGCCGGCGGAACCCGACGACGGACGGGAGGCGCGCCTCCGGACCGGTGCCGAGCCTCCCGTCCGACGCCCGCAGCCGGGCACACCGGCGGGCACGTAGCCTGGGGACATGGGTATCGACGTCCGCAACGAGATCCGCGACTTCCTGTCCAGCCGACGAGCCCGGCTCACCCCGGACCAGGCGGGCATGCCGTCGTTCGGCGGCGGCACCCGGCGCGTCCCCGGACTCCGTCGGCACGAGGTCGCGATGCTCGCGGGCGTCAGCGTCGACTACTACACGCGACTCGAACGCGGCACCCTCAAGGGCGTCTCGGAGGGCGTGCTCGACGGCCTGGCCACCGCCCTGCAGCTGGACGAGGCGGAGCGCGCGCACCTCGCGGACCTCGCACACCTGGCGAACGCAGGGGTGAAGACCACCCACCGTCCGGTGCCGACGTCGGTGCGTCCCGCGGTGCAGCGTCTGCTCGACGCCATCACCGGCGCCCCGGCGTGGGTGCGCAACGAGCGGCTCGACATCGTCGCCGCGAACACCCTCGGCCACGCGCTCTACGCACCGGTGTTCGCCGGTGCCGGGCGCCCGGTCAACACCGCGCGCTTCGCGTTCCTCGACCCCGCCGCCCGCGACTTCTTCCCCCGCTGGGAGCAGACCGCCCGCGACGCGGTGGCCGTCCTCCGCACCACGGCGGCCTCGAACCCGTGCGAACCGGGCCTGATGACGCTGGTCAGCGAGCTCTCCGCGAAGAGCGAGGAGTTCCGCACCTGGTGGGCCGAGCACGACGTGCACGTGCACCGCTCGGGCCGGAAGCACCTGCACCACCCGATCGTCGGCGAGCTCGAGTTGACGTTCGAGGCGCTCGAACTGGTCGCCGACCCCGGGCTGACGGTGTTCACCTACGGCGCCGATGCCGGGTCGGAGTCCGAACGGTCCCTGTCACTCCTCGGCACCTGGGCCGCCACCGAGTTGGCGGAGCAGCGGGCCGCCGTGCGGTCGACGGAGTCGGTCGACCAGGTCGACTGAGACGGACCCCGGACCGGACGCGCGCCGCAGCCGGAGCCGCAGCCGGAGCCGGAGCCGGAGCCGACGGCAGCAGTCCGGTTGCCGTCGACCTGCCCGCCGTAGGCTGACGGCGTGACGAGGACTGTGGACGGACCGGCTGGCGACGCCGAGCACGGCGGGGCCGACGGCGTCCCGAGCCCGTCCCGCCACCGTCGTCCGGAGCCGGTCTTCGAGCGGGCGATCCGGGTGGCGCTCGGGCAGGCCCGCACGGTCCTGCACGTCACAGCAGGCCCCGGGGGCGTCCCGTACGAACCGCGCGACCGGGACGTCACCGTCGTCGATCCCACCGTCGGGGCCCTGCCGTTCGCCGACGACTCCTTCGACGCCGCCTCGTCGGCCTTCTCGCTGCCCGATTGGCCCGCGTGGCCGGACCTGGACCGGGGTCTCGCCGAGGTCCGACGGGTCACAGCCGGCCCGGTCGTCCTTCTCACCCGCGACCCGGCCCGCATCGAGGACCACTGGCTCGCCGAGTACGCCGCCGAGGTCCTGGCCCGTGACGCCCGACGCTGGCCGACGCTCGACCACATCGCCGATGCCCTGGGCGGCGAGGTCACGACGACCCGCGTGCCCATCCCCTTCACGTGTGTCGACGGGTTCTCCGAGGCGTACTACGCACGACCGGAGCGCCTGCTCGACGCCGCCGCCCGCCGAGCCGACCCCGCCTGGGCAGCCGTCGACGAGATGACCGCGGCCCGGTCGGTCGCCGCCCTCCGCACCGCGCTCGAGGACGGCTCTTGGGACGCCCGGTACGGCCGACTCCGTGTGCAGCCGTCGTACGAGGGCTCGCTGGTGCTCGTCGTCGCGCAGCCGTAGGGTGCTGGTGTGAGCAACCGTTCCGAGGAGGTCGTCGGCGCCTGCGCCGGCATCAGGGCCTGACGTCCCCGCCGTGTCGTCTGACACGGCGTCGTCGTCGACCCTCTGAACGAACCGCACCCGTGACGCAGACTGCTGCGCCGGTGCCAGAACGACAGGCTCACCCATGCTCCCGATCACCGTCGAGGCCCTCCGCGCCTCCTTCGTCAACGCCTCCCGCCGCGAGGTCACCGAGATGACCGTCCCCGACCTCGAGGCCGTCCGCTGGGACGACCTCACCTTCCTGGGGTGGCGTGACCCGAAGACCCCGCGCCGCGCCTACGCAGTCATCCCGACCCTGGACGGCGAGCTGGTCGGCATCGTGTTCCGGCAGGCCGAGGCCTCGCCACGCTCCCGCGCCCAGTGCTCGTGGTGCCAGGACGTGAAGCTGCCCAACGACGTCGTCTTCTACAGCGCCAAGCGCTCCGGCCCGGCGGGTCGGAAGGGCGACACCATCGGCACGCTGGTCTGCCAGGACTTCCAGTGTTCGCGGAACGTCCGGAAGACCCCGCCGCCGGCGTACGAGGGGTACGACGTCGAGGCGGCCCGCCTCCAGCGGATGGACGACCTGCAGTTGCGGGTCGCGGCGTTCGCGGCCGAGGTCTGACGCGACCCGACGACGGACGGGCGCGCCCCGCTCAGCGGCAACGCGAAGCGTTGCGCGGGGCGCGCCGACCGAGCCTGCGAGGGAGGAGTGCCAGCTGGCACCGTGCCTCCCGTCCGTCAGGTGGTGGCGTCGGTCAGCGACCGATGCTCGACATGTCGGGGTAGCGGTCCCCGGTCGGCAGCGGCAGTGCCGAGAGGCGCTTGACCTGCTCGGGCGTGAGGGCGAGGTCGGCCGCGTCGACGTTCTCCTCGAGCCGCGAGACGCGCTTCGTGCCCGGGATCGGGACGACGTCGTCGCCCTGGGCCAGGAGCCACGCGAGCGCGACCTGGGCGGGGGTGCCGCCGACCTCGTCCGCGATGCCCTTCACGGCGTTGACGATCTTCATGTTCGCCGCGAAGGCCTCCTCCTGGAAGCGCGGGTTGGCGGAGCGGAAGTCGTCGGCGTCCAGGTCGGACGGCTTCGTGATGGCGCCCGTGAGGAACCCACGGCCGAGCGGCGAGTACGGCACGAGACCGATCCCGAGCTCGCGCAGCGTGTCGAGGACGTCGCCCTCGGGGTCGCGGGTCCACAGCGAGTACTCGCTCTGCAGCGCGGTGATCGGGTGCACGGCGTGGGCCTTGCGGATCGTCGCGGCACTCGCCTCGGACAGACCGATGTGGCGGATCTTGCCCTCCTGCACGAAGCCGGCGAGCTGCCCGATGACGTCCTCGATCGGCACGGCCGGGTCGACGCGGTGCTGGTAGTAGAGGTCGATGTGGTCGGTTCCGAGGCGGCGGAGCGACCCTTCGAGGGCGGTGCGCACGGAGTGCGGGGCCGAGGTCAACCCGCGCTCCTGGCTCGGCGTCTCCTCGTCGGCCTCGTGCTTGTACAGGCCGAACTTCGTGGCGATGACGACCTCGTCGCGGCGGCCCTCCAGCGCCCGGCGGAGAAGGTCCTCGTTCGTGTACGGGCCGTACGCCTCGGCGGTGTCGAACAGCGTGACGCCGAGGTCGATGGCGCGGTGGATGGTGCGGATGGACTCGGCGTCGTCGGAGCCGGCGCCCGAGTAGAAGGCGCTCATGCCCATGGTGCCGAGGCCGATCGCGCCGACCTGGAGGTCGGCGAGCGTGCGTGTCTGCATGCGTGGTCCTTTCGTCTGCAGTCCTGGTCTACTCGCCCCGGCCGCGTCGGAGGGAGGCACTGACCGTGCCCGCCTGGTGGGAATGCCCGAGGCCGTCACCGCCGAACGAAGCTGAAGGTCGTCTCCGAAAGCCCTGGAGCCGGTACTGGACGTGGTCGGATCGTGCCGTGAACCTGACCTTCCGGCTCCTGCTGCTCACCCTGCGCGTGCGCCTGTCGCCGCGCCGCCGGCTGTCGCTCTGGGACGAGTCGCGGACCCCGTTCCGCGTGACGCTCACCGACCTGGACCCGCTCCGGCACGTCAACAACGGCAAGTACCTGTCCCTCCTCGACCTCGGCCGCCTCGAGCTGCTGCTCCGCTCCGGCGCGTGGCACATGTACGCCGAGCGCGGCTGGTACTCGGTGGTGTCCGCGCAGACGATCACCTACAAGCGGTCGTTGACGCTGGGGCAGCGCTTCGAGCTCCGGTCGCGGGTGCTCGGGGTGGACGAGCGCGCCGTGTACCTGGAGCAGACGTTCGTCCGCCGCGGGGACGTCGTGGCGCGTGCGGTGGTGCAGGCCCGGTTCCTGCGTCGGACGGGAGGTTCGGTGTCGCCCGACGAGCTGCTCGCGGCGTCCGGCGGGTCACCTCGTGACCTGACCCTGCCGGCCTGGGTGTCGGCGTGGGCCGCGTCCGTCCGGATCAGCAGCGACGACCGGGGCTGAGCGTGGCCGCCGAGATCGAGCCGTTCGTCGTCGCCGACGCCGCTGCCTGGCGTGCCTGGTTGGACGGGCACGAGGAGCTGTCCGACGGGGTGTGGCTGGTCCTCGCGAAGAAGGGCACGACGAGTCCGACGAGCCTGACGTACGCGCAGGCCCTCGACGAGGCGCTCTGCTCCGGCTGGATCGACGGGTCGAAGCGCGGCCTCGACGACGCCACGTTCCTCCAGCGGTTCACGCCGCGACGGAAGGCGTCGCTGTGGTCGCAGCGGAACGTCGGGCTGGTCGCGGCGCTGGTCGAGGCCGGACGGATGCGTCCACGCGGTCAGGCGGAGATCGACCGGGCGAAGTCCGACGGCCGGTGGGACCGGGCGTACGCGGGTGCCGCGACCGCAGAGGTGCCGGCGGACCTCCGGTCGGCGCTCGACGCCG
>Ga0308161_1004596_pt1 | contig 12520 bp, 16 predicted proteins | sample PhyFR2_FD_201034 | JGI IMG/M metagenome (GOLD analysis project Ga0308161, IMG submission 201034) | Phyllosphere microbial communities from UC Gill Tract Community Farm, Albany, California, United States - DLSLF.R2 | ecosystem: Host-associated > Plants > Phyllosphere > Unclassified | place: USA...
TCTCTCTCTCTCTCTCTCTCTCTCAGGCAAGTCCATCGTTGGAGCTCACTCCGTCGAAGAGCTTTGCGCCAAACTCAAGACTCCCCGAAAGATCGTCCTCCTCGTCAAGGCTGGTCAAGCTGTTGACGACTTCATCGGTCAACTCGAACCTCACCTCGAGAAGGGAGACATCATCATTGACGGAGGAAACTCTCACTTCCCCGACTCGGTTCGTCGCACCAAGGAGCTCGAGGACAAGGGTCTCCTCTTCGTTGGATCTGGTGTTTCCGGAGGTGAGGAGGGTGCCCGTTACGGTCCTTCCCTCATGCCCGGAGGTTCCGCTGCTGCCTGGCCTCACATCAAGGAGATCTTCCAAAAGACTGCCGCTCAAGTCGATGGAGAGCCTTGCTGCGATTGGGTTGGAGATTCGGGAGCTGGTCACTACGTCAAGATGGTACACAACGGTATCGAGGTGAGCTCTCTCTTCTGAGATTGCTGCGATTCTGGAAACTCATCTCTTCCCCTTCGATACAGTACGGTGACATGCAACTCATCACTGAGGCTTACGATATTCTCAAGCGTGGTTTCGGAATGTCTGAAGGTGAAATCGCTGATGGTGGGTTCTCTTGGCTCCTCCAAAACACGACTTGACGAAACTGACGAGGACACTGGGATTGGTTAGTCTTCGAGACCTGGAACAAGGGTGTCCTCGATTCATACTTGATCGAAATCACTACCGAAATCTTGAGGTACAACGACGAAGATGGTACTCCTCTCGTTACCAAGATCCTCGACGCTGCTTCTCAAAAGGGTACCGGAAAGTGGACCGCTGTCAACGCCCTCGACCTCGGAATGCCCGTTACTCTCATCGGTGAAGCCGTCTTTGCTCGATGCCTTTCTGCTATCAAGGCCGAACGTGTTCGCGCTTCCAAGGTTATCGGTGGACCTCAAATCGAGGCCTTCACTGGTGACAAGAAGCAATTCATCGACGACCTCGAACAAGCTCTTTACGCTTCCAAGATGTGAGTTTTTCGTTTCTTTTCGTTTTCCCTTTCTCGCGGTGATTGACTTTATTTCGCTTGTCTACCTCTAGCGTTTCGTACGCTCAAGGATTCATGCTCATGCGTGAGGCTGCCCGCGAGTACAAGTGGACCCTCAACTACTCTGGTATCGCTCTCATGTGGCGAGGAGGATGCATCATCCGATCAGTTTTCCTCGGAGACATCACCAACGCTTACAAGAAGAACCAAGAGCTCGAGAACCTTCTCTTCGACGACTTCTTCAACAAGGCCGGTGAGATTTGGATTTTCGAAGTTTTCGCATTTTTGGACGTCTCGCTGACTTCCTCGATTTCTTTCGTCTCTTAGTTCACAAGGCTCAACCTGGATGGCGCCGAATCGTCGCCCAGGGTGCTCTCTGGGGTATCCCCACTCCCGCTTTCTCCACCGCCCTTTCCTTCTTCGACGGTTACCGAACCGAACGTCTCCCCGCCTCCCTTCTCCAAGCTCAACGTGATTACTTCGGTGCCCACACCTTCAAGGTCCTTCCTGAGTTCGCTAACGACAAATGTACGTACCATCCTCCGACTTGTGGCGGAAAACGGGAAATTGAATTTTGAAACTCTGCTAACTCCTCCGCTTTCTTCTCTACTCTCCTACAGACAAGGAGGGAGCTGATAACCACGTAAACTGGACGGGAAGCGAGTAGAATCCACTGTTTTTCGTCGTCGTGGAGATGTAGACTGACCCATTTCGTGATTTCGCAGGAGGAGGAAATGTTTCCGCTTCGACCTACAACGCCTAGATTCTCGCTTCTTCTCTGTTCTGTGCACTATAGTACATACCTACCTATCTTCCTCACCCTTGCAAAAAGTTACAATCGGTTTTTCTGTGTCATCATCGTCGTTGTTTCCCTCTTTCTTGACTCTGGAGAGTCAGTGAGTGGTCTGAGGCTTCTCTATCTCTCGATTGCGCCTCCATGGCTCGACAAGCTTCTGACCGTCTCGCCTTTTGCTGCTCAGCCTCTGCGTCGATCCGGATCGAGACAGCGAGGACTCGAACGAAGAAACAGATCTAAAATTTCACTCGATCTAAGTCTCGAAAAGCTTGAGCTAAGCCTGTTCGACGACCAAGTTGCTGCAAGTGTTGACACGAGTCCAACAGCGCCACATGGATGATTGAGTGCTGCTGTTCGAGGGGAAGAAACGAGTCAGCTCGTGTGCAAAAAAAAAGAGAAGAAACTCCGGCTTCTCGGGATCGAACCGAGGACATTCAGATGATTCCATAACCAATTACAGTCTGACGCTCTTCCAACTGAGCTAAAGCCGGGAGAACAACGTTGGGTCGCGCGAGTTTGCAGTCCAGATCAAATTTATCATCCGGGTCGAGCGAAAGGCGGCCCTCTGTCATCTCTTTGCTGAACTTGCGAGCCTTCAGTTTGTTGGTTCTGATGTACAGAGACGCCGCACTAAGAAACCAATCGTCATGTTCCTAAATAGCGTCCTGAACACTGCTTTTCCAGACGATACTGAATCGAAAAGCGAGAGTCGGACCTCATCAACCGCTTCTTGAAGACACCGGTGAGTGCAGCTCCTCTCAAAGTTGGCCACAAGGCTGCGTGTCGCTGTCTCTCGTCGTGCTGAACGCGACAATTAAGCTTTCGAAGATTTGCGAAAGAAATTGAACCAAGAGGAATTGAGTCGACCTCGAGCGCACTTGCAACATCGAGATTCGCGATTCATCGCATCAAAAGGTTTGACGAGTAGAGCTAGAGGAGCAGAGACTGGTGGTTGACGAAATTGCTCTGCAATACCATCTCACTTCGCAACGCTCGTGAGGGCTGGTTAGCTCGACTCCTTGCGTACAAGCCGGAACCAATCTCAGACAGTATCAAGTCGGGTCGACAAAGGACCCTTTGATCGGAGAGGGTACTACGGGAGGAAGGTAGAGAACGAAGCAAGTAAGAAAAAAGGGAAAGGGTCAGTTTTCGACTCACTGATCCAAAAAAAACATCGCTCGCTCAATGACAGGGTTGAACTGTCGACCTCCCGATACGCTGCATAACAGTCGGACGCTCTAACCAACTGAGCTAATCGAGCTAATGTATTGTTGAATTTGATGATTGATCGCAGCGGTCAGTGCCCACATGTCAAAAATTGTCAACCACTCGATTAGCCTAAGAAAACCCGCTTAGGCTAATCGACCTGTTACTCGCAATTCTCCTCTTCCGAGCCGTTCCTGCTCTATCAGTGCAGCAATGTGCCTATAACACAACCATTTGCGACATTCCTGCTGCGAAAGTGCCGTGTTTTTCTCGAACAGAACAAGTTTCTACTTGCAATATTCCCTCCCTTTGGCCATCCTGCATGCTGAGTCGGTGAGAAGCGGACTCTCATTGCATAGAAGCTGGTGTCGGCTAAGGCTGACAAGCTCAAATGCGAAGACTTGTCTCCTCACGCCTCAACAATCGGCATTCTTTCCGGCAGTAGACTCGAACTACTACTGCTTCCTGCAAGCCCAGCGTACTCACCGTGTTGCAAGCAGAAGCTCTGTACCTATGTTCTTTCCCGTCAAATGAGCCATTTCAATCCGATCATTGCTTGACACTCAACTACAGTCTTGACCACTGACTCTGCGAGAAAATGGCAAACTACCTCGACAAGAGTCTCGTATATTTCTAGCCCTCTCTTTACAGGATACTAGAGCAAGCATACTAGGCTCTCTGCCTTGAATGCGACAGAACTTGTTGTCCAAAACTGATCCAAGGTGTCCTCGGTTCATCATGACTCGCTTTCTCCTTCTCCCTTCCATCCTACTATTGGGTCTCCGTGTCGACTTTAGTCTATTTGAGTCTATTTACATGGCCAGTATAGCAATCAATCCGCTCTTACCTGGTTACCTCGCATGGTTCTGCATCCGAGCGAAACTTGCTTTCCTCTCCCCAATCTTACAGATGCACCTTTGATCATTCGATAGTAGTCTCACACTTCATGCACCTTTGAATGTACCGTTGCTGGTTTTGTCGAGTTGGATCTACGCTCTGAAAGAATTCTACCCTCGCACTGCTACCTTCATGATTCATCTCTAATGAAAACTGCTGCCTCCCGTGCTCTGAATGACTGTTCCTCCATGGATCGAGCTTGGTGTCTTTGAGGATGTTCCCGTTTTTGCGCACCGTTGAGAAACGAGATGCGAAGATTGGTTTGTCGGCAAGGGACTAGAGATTTCCGAACCCCAATTCTTCAACGGAGAGTTCTCGTAACCTCCTTGCCAAGCCGGGGAGATACTCAAGTCATTAGTCGGTATCTATCGATACCAAGCTAAACAGATCATGTCGAGAAACAAGGGAACGCATCATCGGCTATAGAACCGACTACCTCAGCGAGGTGATTTCGAGCTCTCTGTTCGGGCCTCGAAAGGCACACTTGTTACCTACTGCTTGAGATACATAATCCTTATAGTTGAGAGCTAACACCGCTTGACAAAGAACGACAGGAAGGAAGGAGGTGAAAAAAGTCACGAAATCACACATTAGTCTCCCTGCAAAGCAAGCACAAAGGAGGTATTGTATCCTCGAATCGCTTCTTTTCAACGTCAAATCAACCACTGGTTGTTCACGTGTTGCACTTCAACAGACTGCAGCCAAAGGTCCTTTGCAAAAATTCACCCGCTGCGGATTCACCCGTCTCCTTCGCGTTGTGACTCAATCTCTTTGTCTCTATGACCAAGAGTTACTTATGCCATATGAAGCTTTTTCATCCTGACACCTGAATCCCAAATGGAAAGACATCTCGACACCACCTCCCGGCGAAAGGTCGTTTCGGGATGGATGGTTTCTCTTCTATCGATTAGGTTGCTCTCACCGTGTTTCCTTCCGAGTGGCCATGATCCAAATACTCCGAGACTGTCAGCCCTGTCTGCCGCAGTTGAGAGGAGAACAACGGGATGCGACCGCTTTTCACGTTCGAGCAAATTTACAGTCAAGTGGCGTAGAGCCAGTCTCTGTGTCTCAAGTAGGTAAAGCTTCGAGCTTGCCGAGCGGCTTAGCTCTAAAGGGGTGACAACTCTCTCGGTCTGCAAAGTCGAGACAAGAGGAAGATTTCCGTCGATCCGTGAATGAGGGAAAGCCAAAGCCTGTACTTTAGAAGGCCTGGCAGAACGACAGGATATCCGATAGAGAATGCGTGCGTCAAGATACATATCGGAGTAGAGTGGCACGTTGTGAACAAAAAGGAAAAGCTGACTTCGCAAGAAAACAACAAAAGAGAAACATCGCTCGCTCAATGACAGGGTTGAACTGTCGACCTCCCGATACGCTGCATAACAGTCGGACGCTCTAACCAACTGAGCTAATCGAGCTAATGTATTGTTGAATTTGATGATTGACCGCGGCGGTCAGTGCAGATATGTAGGGGCGCGCCTGAAAGCCGACTCGATTAGCTCAAGAAGATTTGCTTAGAGCGTCCGACTCAAAATCTCCCGCACCGTCTTTTTTCTTGAGAGTGTCGTTGACCCTCAGAGACCTCGACGTTACCGTGATACTGTTCACGATACAGTTGAATCGCTTCAAGCTTGTGACAGTCGAAAGATACGTCGGAAGCTTTCGATTAGCGTTACACTTCCTCGGATATTGTCCTGCACTTCTCGATCAAAGTGACTCTCTGCCGTCAGAGATTACTCTTTGATCCTGTCTGAGACGGGTACCTGGGCACAAAGCGCCACCAGGGTTCTCAAGGTTCGAAAAGGTCGATTTCCATAAATTCCGTGAGCAGAGAGAGTGGAACGAATTCATGCGAGCTTGAACCAAGCATTCAGTAGGACCACATCTAGCCAGAGTAGATTATCGCCAAATTATGAGTAGCAATCTCGAGGCTCACTCAGATCATTTCGCGAAAAACTTCTGAAGTTGCGAAAGGAATGTCTGCCGACTTCATCCTCTCACACAAGAGTCTCGCTTAGGTTCGCCCGGTCTACCAGCTGCAAGAAAAGGACTCGAGACCCCGCTAGAAAAGGAGACGAGCGTACTCGACAGCCTCAAACGAGTCTTTCCAGCAACTTGTCTTTTCCCATCTCTCGCTTCACTCATCAACAACTCCGCCATGCTCCGTATTCTCCCAGTACATGAAACACAACCTCAAAAGTCCCAACGACTGCCTAGAAGCGTTATAAGATAGCCGAACCTCGAAATCTTCTTAGTTCGAGATGAAACAGTAAGTCGACATTTCAGCTCTCTATGAAGGCTCGAGAAGTGCCTGTGGTAATTAAGGCTCGCCAAGTAGAGTCTGACAATATCTGCTGTACCTTTAGCTATCCTCCTCGACGACTCGATCAAGATCCCTCGAACCCTTCCACCTTTCCTCACACCTCCAACTACAGAACGTGACGTTTCGAGATAGCCTTGAAGTCCCCGGAACGGCTACCGAATCATGTCGTGAAGGAACAGGGACGATGGTGACAGATGCGAACTCGAACTAGGTGATCGAGTGAAAGTGGATTAGCCAACTCGGTAAGTTCAAGGCACAGTGCTTTCAGATGACCAGGGGAAGCGTAGAGCGATGCTGATACTCTTGTCTGGCCGTGACAGCAAGACGCTGTCCTTCGACACAGCCGACTCTTCGACCTTCATCCGATTCAATTCTCCTCTCGCTCCTTGATTCCCGCTCCTCCCCTCTCACTTCGCACTTTCCTCCCATCGCATCGCTCCGATTCCGCAAAGTCTCTCTTCGAATCCAAGGACGGGTGAAGCCCTTTATGGTGCTCGAAAAGGCGGAAGGGGTCTTGTCAGATTCGAGGTTCGAGATCCTTCGTGGTTCGTTCCTCGTTCCTGTAAGTCGGCGCTCGCCCTCCTTCCTAGAAGGCGTACGCTGACGATGCTTCATTTCCTTTCGCAGGAATCTGCCTCGTCGAAATCGCAATCATCCTTTCCGAAAGTCGTCAACGTCCACAGTACAGCTCACGACTCGATCGAAGGTGACTCTCGCCCTCCCTGCTCTATATGGTCACCTCTAAGAGGTGGCGGCAGTCGTGTTACTACCGAGCGATTACGATTGATCCTGTTCGCAACGGACGTATCCCGGTCAACCTGACTCGGAGTGACACAGGTACTCTTCCCTCTGAAACATTACAATTGCAGACACTGTAGCTGACGCTCTCTTACGCAGGTTTTGATAGGCTAGACGGGGAAGCGATGAGGAAACTCGGCAAAGTTACGAAACCCCGATCTTTCCGCTATCATCCTACCTTCAATCTTCTTCTTCTCAATCAGTTCCGACTGCTCGAATCTGCTCGAAGGTGAGGTAACGTCGTCGAATCGACCGGACTTTCCGCGGCGCGACAAACTTTCCCGTTCCCTTTCTCCCTTGTCCCCCTTCTCCTCTTTCTCTCCTTCCCTCTTTCCACTCAACACCACTTTTCCTTTCCTCTCAGCTCAATGTCAAACCGTTTCAATCCCGACAGTTCCGGGATGAGTCAGTACATCGCCTCATTGGGAATCGGAAATGTAGTACGTGACGGAAAACCTCTTGATCTCGGTCCCGGGACAAAGGATATCAATCAGATTCCGCAGAGCAGCTTCCACGAAGGGGAGAGGGACTGGTTGATCAAGAGGGAGCAGGCAACGCTCAGTCTACCTCCATTCAAAGTTCCCGCTCGATCCAAGCCGGAGGTCATCTATCAGGCAAATCAGTATCGAGCGAAGGTACTCGAAGAGATGAAAGGCGGGGAGAGCCCCGAAAAGATGGTGATGGGTTTTATGAGACCTTCTAGTACGACGCCTTTGAGCGATTTGAAATCAAGTGAGCTCTCGCCCTCTCCCTCTCCCGATGGCCGAACGAACACAGCTCTGACCCGTGGACTCTGATGTAGTGCAAATCAGCGATATGCGAGTCACGCAAACTCACAAGGTGAAGATCGAATCCCAACTTGATTGAGCGAAACGTAACTGATTCCATCTCCCTGTTTAAACAGGGTCGTTACCTCATCGGTCGAATCGTCTCTCAACCCTGTACGTTTCTGTCTCTATCTTCTGCAGCTCGATCGCTGATTCGTCTCCGTTCGAAAGGGGGAGCTGCTAGCATTCGATTCGCTCTCGAGGACGTGACTGGTCGAGCGTGAGTTCTGCTTCTCCTGCTCAAGTTCACAATCTGAGTTCCACTCATCCTCTTTTTCAACAGTGAGCTCTGCGAGATTCGCTACTTCCCTCTCAAGAACATCGTCACCGGACCTGATTTGGATCGCATTCTCCCTCTCGGCACTATCCTCTGCATTCGCGAACCGACCTTCCGACTCGACCGATGGGTCTCCGAGCCTCCCCTCGTCTCCGTCCACTCGCCTACCGATGTCGTCTTCCTTCGTCCTGATCACCCTCAACTCGAAAACGTCACTTGGTCTTCCCCTTCTCCCACTCCTTCTCTCCCTCCCGCCAACTTTCAAGCTCTCGGCGACTCTCTCGCAGACGAAGGCAAACTTCAGCTCGCAGTCAAAGCTTACTCGGACGGACTCTTCACCGATCTCAGCTCGAAAGGCAAACTCGTTCTTCAGCTTAAACGAGCGAAACTTCAACTCGGACTCGACAACTTCGCATCCGCCGTCAGAGGAGCGGCTTCAGTAGTCCGTATGCTCGATGAAGGTGTTCAGGGAGGACCTGGAACAATGTCAGGAGCAACTCTCGTGATGGCGAAAGGTTACGAAGGATTGAGGTTGTTCGCAAAGGCCGAATCAAGCTACCGTCGCTATCTTCAACTCGTCCCCGCCAATTCACCTCGAGCGAAGGAAGGGAAGGAAGGTCAGAAACGTATGAGGACGAATCAAGTCGACGCCTCCGCCGCAAGGTTCGTCGAAAGGAACGTCAACGAGCTTGACGAATCTAGAGCGTGGGACGTAGGATACAACTTAGCCGACTGGTTCGGTCCGATCGCCATCGCTACAATCCCTGGTCGAGAAGGAGGAAGAGGAATCGTTACGACGAGAGATGTCGCTCCCGGTGAACTTCTCATGGGTCAGTTCTCGCTTTTCTTTCAGACCCGCTCTGTTTCGACGCTGACTCCCCAGGAATCTCATATAGTCGAGAAAGCCTTCGTACACGGTACCGCCCAAGAAACTCCCACGAACCTGGTCATCTACGGACAAGATCTCGCAATTCGCTCAGGTGCATCTGCTGCCGAGATTCGTCTCGTCTCGAACCTCGTTGCACGTCTCTGCGATGATCCGTCTTCACTATCGTGCGTCAATGCGCTCTATGGAGGTCCCAACTATCCATCTCTCGTCACTCCCACCCTCGATCAACCTGCTCAAAGAGCGTTTGAAACCGAGGAGACTCCCGTCCAACTCAGTCTCGATATCGATCGTCTCGAAGCGATCTGTAGCTACAATCGGTAAGTCCGTGTGTTTGTTTCAGTCGCCATATTGCTTTCTGACGTGTAGTTCCTTCTGTAGCTTCCGACTTCCCCTTCACCGAGACGATATTCCTGTCGATGATCCCGCCAGTAATGCTTCCGCACTCTTCCTCGCAAACTCAATCTTCAATCACCACTGCCTTCCGAACTCCACCAGCTCATTCCACCGAGACGTCTCGATCATTCGAGCTAGATCTTTCATCAAGAAAGGAGAAGAAGTCTTCATCAGCTACTACCCAATCGGTCAAGACTACGATGTCAGGCAAAACCTCTTCAGGCCCGTCTTCGAGAAAGGAATCTGTCCTTGCAAAGTTTGCAAGCTCGATCGTCTCGATGGAAAAGAACAGGTCGCCCTTCGTCACAAGATCCTTCAGAAGGAGTTCCTTCCTTACCGACAGAGACACCAAGCGGGAGTATCAATTCCAAGCGAGGACGTCGCCAGGACCCAAGGAGAACTTCAGCGCATCCTCGCTCGACTCGAATCCACCTACTCTTCCAAACAAGGTCCCCTCCGTCCAGAGCTTTCCGATGTCTACGATCTCCTGTCCAGTATCGCCGTCCACGTTCGAACTCTTACAAATCGAACGACTATCGACTATCGTCTCAAGGGTTTCGAATCCGCCGGGGCAAAGCTCGAGGGGAAAGGAACCGAAATCAAAGTCATCGTCGCGCCTGTTCCGATTCAACCTTACCTTGACCCAGTCCTTCAATGCCTTATGACGTCTTCCAGCTGTCTACAGGTTCTCCCAAAAGATACTGCTGCTTGCCTTTCCTGGATTCGAGCTGCCGTCGACATGGAGCGACTCCTTCGTCAAGGAACGTTCGCTTCTGTCCGTCAACGACACTCAGCACTTCTCAAGTCCCTCAAGATCGTCACCTTGTACAACGAGGCTGAGAAGCTCTCGCTCAGGAGGAAACAGTGAGAGAATAGCTGATAGGTTCGCACGTCTTCACTACTTTCTCGCTCGTTCACATTAACTGACACGCATCGTTTAGATCACAGATTAAGTTTCAAAGTTTGTACAAGTTGACTTTCGAATGGGTAGTTCCGATTAGTATCTCAGGACGAAATAGAGAAGAAAGCAATGTATAGATCAGTTTCCCTACCTCGTTCCTGGTCTTCCTTCGAATCGTCGTGAGCGATATAGATCGCGCGCGCACTCAGCTATTCCGACCTCCCTACTCGTTTCTTCTTTTCGGGTCTTTTTCGCAACGAAGTCCAAATCTCGATTCTCGACTTCTCGACTGCCAGAGAATCTCGATTCGTCGTCGCCTCAATCAGTACAACTTGGAAGGCCGCTGAGCGGATCTGAGCGGGGTCTTCGAGAAGCTGGGACGTCGCAAGCGGATTGGAGCGAGTCCGGTCGAATCTCGTCGACTCGAGTCGAACATTGTGGACTCTCGAATGCTGGACTCTCACTCGCTCGTCGGCCTTGTCTAGACTATCTCGCGACGTCGAGCCGTACTTGCCCTGCTCGAGTCGATTTCTCGAGTCCAGAAACGAGTCCTTGTCGAAATCATTTTCTGGCCATGCTTAGTCTCGTCAGCTTTTTGGATTCGGTTACTCTCGTTAACGGCAATGTTCCTCCGTGTTGACAACTCAAACGCCGAGCTTTACGGCAAGGCGAGAAGAGTGAGCGAGTGGCCAGAGTTTCGGATCGTTCGCGCTGTATTCGACAATACGAAGCAACCTTGGGTCGACCATTTCCAACTTTCCACCGCAATGTCTACAGGTAAGCACCTCGTCAAGTCGTTGGTTGTCAGCCAACGTCTCAAGCTCGCAGAGAAAAGAGAAGGGAGGGAGGAAAAGTGCAATCAAGAAGGCGATTGCAGTCAAGTTGGGCGAACCTTGGAACCGTTTCAACTCATACTCATACAGATGCTGTATGCTGACTTTGCTGAGAAGGTTCGGTATGACTGAGGTTAGGGTTAAGCACGAGATACAAATTGAGGAGCGGTGCTCAGACTTCGAGGCGTGTTCGCAGCGAAGGGACAGGCAGGAGCGAAAGCTCAGAACTGCGCGAGAGCGACCTCAGAGCGATAAGTCGACGTATACCAGACGTACAGAGGCAGAGGCAGTGCGAACAGACTCTCGAGCAAGCGGACGAAGAGAATGAACGTTTTTTTAGAGTGAAATTTGGCATATTTGCTCGACGGGCGCTCGATACGAATTCAGGATCAACTAAAAGGAAAACCAGGGGGGGACAACACAAGAAACTTGGACGAATGTGACTTTATTTACTATTGATTAGGTTGAGGGGTTTTTTAGTTGTTGAGAATGTAGAGGGAGAGGGCGGCGGCGGATCCAGCGAATCCGGCAACAGAAATGGCTGACTCGCGGCTGAGGCCACCTTCAATTCATCCGAGGGCAGCGGCGGCGATGTCGAGAACGTCGGTGATAAGATCAGCCTCTGTCGAGCGAGAAAAAGTATGAGTAGGATTCTTCCGCAACAGCGAGAGAACGTTAACTTACGAACTACACAGTGACAGTCTCGAAGTACCTTCAATCCTGACCTGTAGCAGAGGAGCGGACAGAAGATTGCGAGAGCTCGGATTTGTAAAGGTTTTCGAAAGAGAAGAGCTCGGCTATAGACCCTGCTCTCATCTCGTCAGTACCGCCGGTCGACGTCTAAGCAGACAGAAGCAGGCCTATACTAATCATGTGACGATCAAAAGCCGGTGCTCATCAGCGTGAGCAGAGCGCATGACAGAGGCGAATCTCGCAAAACTTGTTAACGGGCTCTTCCGCCTCACCTCTCGCAGGTTTGACTACTCTAGCTCTCGTCCGCTGAGTGAGGTGGTCATGGAGCTGTCGAGGGGATATTTGGGAGCTCAGCCAGCCTGTTCGTTTGCACTAGCCTCGCTTTGACTCTCCTCGACGTTTTCGCAACCAAGTCGAAATCTCGATTTTCGACTTGTCGACTTTTGCCAAATCACGATTCGTCGCCATATGGAGGAACTCTTACGACTCGAAAGGACACACTGACCAAGTATCAAACTCGATAAAGTCTACCTTGCGCGAGATCGACACTTTCGATTCATACTCGCTTGTCAGTTGTCTCGACGGTCCTCTTCGCTGCCGATCCCGCCCAGCGGCGGAAGATCGTCGATTCGAAGTCAAAGCGCGAGTGAGAGTCCAGCATTCGAGAG
>Ga0308161_1004597_pt1 | contig 12520 bp, 9 predicted proteins | sample PhyFR2_FD_201034 | JGI IMG/M metagenome (GOLD analysis project Ga0308161, IMG submission 201034) | Phyllosphere microbial communities from UC Gill Tract Community Farm, Albany, California, United States - DLSLF.R2 | ecosystem: Host-associated > Plants > Phyllosphere > Unclassified | place: USA...
GCAGCTGGCTGTAGCCGCGCCTGGCGCGCCAGTAGCGCAGCGACTGCGCGAAGTCGCGGAACAGGCTTTCGGCGGCGGGCCGTCCCGTGTCCTGCGCCATGTGCGCTGCCTGCCATCCTGCCATGTTCATGCTCCTCTTCAAAGATGCAGCCCTGCCATGTTGGCCGTCGCCCGAAGCTGCAGCATAACCAATCTAGGAGCCTGCGCGGCAGAACGGTCGGCGGCTGCAACGCGCGAGAAAACGGTCCAGTCCGGTATCACCACCTGCGCCCAGGGGTCCACCCTGGGCTTGTTGGTACTACCAAACTGTCCTCGTTTTTCGCACGTTTCGCAGCAAAGCCTTCTGCCGCGCAGGCTCCTAGGCGAAGGGATTGGCGAAGGCGAACAGCATCGCCACCCCGACGCCGATCAGGAAGTTCGCATCGATCAGCCCGGCCAGCAGGAACATCTTCACCTGCAATGTGTTGATCAGCTCCGGCTGGCGCGCCGAGGCTTCGAGGTAGCGGCCGCCCATCAGCGCGATGCCGATGCAGGCCCCCACCGCGCCCAGGCCGATGATGATGCCGCAGGCAAGCGCGACATAGGCAATGTTGTTCATGACGTTTCCTTTCGGTTGACGATCGATGAGGCAATGCGTCCGGCAGCCGGGCTCAGAGGCTGGCGCGGGCCGGCCCGCGCCGCATGCCCGATGACGCCATCAGGCCCGCATGCTGCCACGCGGCGAAGGCCAGCACAGAGGCTGCCTGCAGGCCCAGATAGGCCGCCGCCAGCGACGTCGGCGCCGGGCCGGGCAGCGCCATCAGCGCCAGGCAGGCCACCGCCCACGCGCCATTGCCGGCGATGATGAAGCGCAGCAGCCACGGCCAGATGCGGTCGGTATAGGCCAGCACCAGCAGCAGGTTGGCATAGCCCAGCAGGAAGATGCCGGTGTAGAGCAGCAGGCGGCTGTCGAGCGCCAGCCATTGCGTGAGCATGCGGTTGGCCAGCAGCTGCAGCAGCGCCAGCGCGCCGCTGGCCGCCGCATCGGTCAGCAGGGCAGCCTTGAGCATGCGTGAGGGATGGATGGTTTTCATGGCCGTATCTCCTTGTCGATGTGGTGATGGCCCATTCTGTGTACATGCCGGCAGCGCGTCGATTACCTGCCAGGTAATCGCGGCATTGCGACGGCTGGTGCGCTAGATGGCGCGATAGTCCATTTTTCGGTGGACAGACAAGGCGCGGACAGGTCAAATGCTGACTGCGCCGCAGTAACCGGAAGTAAGCAACATGGCCACGGCGCGCAAGCTCTCCTGCCCCGGCAAGCCTGGCGGGAAAAGTCCACCAATTCACTGCCGCGCATGCGCAGCGGCGAGCATGAGCGCACACCGATGAGCCTGACAGGCAAGCCAGACGATGCCACCGAAAACCGCCTCGCAGAGCGCGTTGCACGCTGGCCGGTGCGTTCTCTGCTCAACTGTTTGGTGGTGGCCTGCCTGCTGCCAGGCGTCATCGGGGCGGCGGGACTGCTGGTTGCAGAGTATCGCCAGCAGCGCGAGGAACTGCGCAAGTCCACCATCCAGACCGCGCGGGCGCTAGGGCAGGCGGTCGACAGCCACCTGCTGCAAGCGCTGGCCGTGGCCCAGGTGCTGTCGACCTCGAACGCGCTGGCGCGCAAGGACCTGGCAACCTTTCATCGCCAGGCCCGCGAGGCCGTGGCGCTGGCCGGACTGGGCACCAATGCCGTTCTGCGCGACAGCAGCGGACAGCAGTTGCTCAATACCGCCATCGAATTCGATGCGCCGCTGCCGGGATGGCAGTTGACGCCGGAGGTGCGGCAGGTGTTCGCCACTGGCAAGCCGGCGGTGTCCGGGCTGTTCATGGGGCCCTTGCTGAAGAAGCACGTCGTGAGCGTCTACGTGCCGGTGAAGCTCGAGGGCAAGGTGGCCTACGTGCTGGCGATCGGCATCCTGCCGGAACGCTTCCTCGACCTGCTGGCATCGCAGAACCTGCCGCCGCAATGGATCGCCGGCATACTCGATCCCGAACTGGCCATCGTCGCCCGCAGCCTGGGCCAGCAGGAATTCGTCGGCCACAAGCCACCCGAGCAGCTGATCGAGGCGATGGCGCGCGCGCCGCAGGGCATGAGTGAACTGACCACGCTGGAAGGCGTGCCGGCACTGGTGTTCTACAGCCGCTCGGCGGCGACCGGCTGGAGCGTGGCGATCGCGGTGCCGCGCCATCTGCTGGAAGGCCCGCTGAAGCGCTCGATCCTGACCGCGATGCTCGGCATGGCGGCGCTGTTTGCGATCGGCGTCGGCCTGGCCTGGCTGATCGGGCGCCACATCGCCGGATCGGTCACGGCGCTGATCGCGCCGGCGGCGGCGATCGGCGCCGGTGAATCGGTGTCCATGCCACGCGCCGGCGTCAGGGAAAGCCGTGAACTGGCCATGGCGCTGGGCCGCGCGATGGACTTGCTCAACGAGCGCGGCGCGCGCCTGGCCGCCAGCAAGGCGGAACTCGAGGAAGCGCATCTGCTGGCCCGCTTCGGCACCTGGCACTGGCAACTCGACAGCGGCAAGCTCACCGTCTCCGAGTCGATCCACATGCTGTCCGGGCGGCGCATCGACGCATTCGAGGACATGAAGGCAACGCTGATACCGGCACGCGCCTGGGGCAAGGTGGAAGACGAAATAAAGCGCACCCTGGATAACGGGAGGCCCTTCGACATCGAGATCGCGGCAGAGGACACGAACCATCCCGGGAAGTGGCTCAACATGCGCTGCGAAGCGGTCTGCGACGACAGCGGCGCGGTCGTCGCGCTGCGCGGCACGTTGCAGGACATCAGCGAACGCAAGCTGGCCGAGCAGCGGGTGCGCGACGCCGCCCTGCATGACCCGCTGACCGGCCTGCCCAACCGCGCGCTGATCTTCGAGCACTGCACCCATCTGCTGGCGGCCGCCGCGCGCGGCCATGGCAGCGGCGCGCTGCTGTTCATCGACCTCGACCGCTTCAAGCCCATCAACGATGCGCACGGCCACGAAACCGGCGACCGGGTGCTGCAGGAAGTGGCGCGGCGGCTGCGCCAGTGCGTACGCGACGAAGACCTCGCGGGCCGGCTGGGCGGCGATGAATTCGTGGTGGTGCTGCCCTACCTGCCCGCCGACGGCCAGCATGCGGCGCTGGTGGCGCAGCACATCATCGACCATGTGGCGCGGTCGATCCGCATCAATGCCCTGGAACTGACGGTCACGCCGTCGGTGGGCATCAGCTACTTCCCGCGCTACGCCAGGGATGTCAGCACGCTGATTCACACCGCCGACCTCGCCATGTACCGGGCCAAGCAGACCGGGCGCGGCCACTACCGCATCTATACGCCGGAGCTGGAACGGCAGGCAGAGCTGGTGCTGTCGGTGGAAGCCGCGCTCAAGCAGGCCCTGCGGGACGGCGGGCTGCGCCTGTGCTACCAGCCCGTGATCGACCTCGATTCCGGCAAGCTGGTCAGTGTTGAGGCCCTGGTGCGCCTGCAGGATGCGAACGGCAGCCAGGTGCCGCCAACGAGCTTCATCGCGATTGCGGAATCGGTTGGCCTCATCGAGCAGCTCGGCGAATGGGTGCTTGGCGAAGCCTGCAGGCAGCAGCTCGCGTGGCGCCAGGAGGGGCTGGATATCACGATTGCAGTGAATGTGTCGCCCCTGCAGTTCAGGCAGAGCGCCTTTGCGGAAAGGCTGGGCGTCATCATCGCCGGCGCCGGCGTTGAACCCGGCGCAATCCAGCTGGAGATCACGGAGAGCGCGATCATGGAGAGCATCGACGACGCCATCGCCCTGATGCGGAGGATCAGGGCGATGGGCGTGAAGATGTCGATGGACGACTTCGGCACCGGCTATTCCAGCCTGAGCAACCTGACCAGCCTGCCGATCGACAAGCTCAAGATCGACCAGTCATTCGTGCGTCGCATGGCATTGGGCGACGACGCCAGCCGCACCGTTACCGAGGCCATCATTGCCCTTGGCCACAGCCTGAAGCTGGAAGTGGTGGCCGAGGGCGTGGAGTCGGCGCAGACGGTTGATTACCTGAAACGGCAACGCTGTGATCAGGCCCAGGGATACTGGTTCAGCAAGCCGCTGTCGGCCGCCGAACTGGCGCACTGGTGCGCGCAGTGCGACGTGGGCTAAGCCAGGCAGCCTGCGCGACCATGTAGCCTGGCAGAAGCCCGCCCGCACGTGCGCGAGCCCGGCTTGCGCAAGCGCGGCGCATCGAACGAGAAACATTGCGACTTTTCAATACCTTGTTTTTCCTGCACTACACAATCCAGTGCAAGCCCTGCCGCCCTGACCGGTCCGCGACCGGCAGGCCAACCAGCCATCACACCGCCAAGCCCGATGAACGATTCCCCCGGCAGCCATACCCTGCTCTATCTGGCCCTGGCCAGCCTGACCATCATCCTGCTGCTGATCGCCATCATCTGGTCGCACCGGCGCCATCGCGACCCCAAGCTGCGCATCGAATGCCAGGCATCGATCGGGGAGCTGGTGCCGTCGCTGGCCGGCCTGACGCTGGGCACGGCGGTGCCGGGCAATGCGGTGACGGTGCATGAGAACGGCGCCTTCTTCGACGTGCTGGTGGCGCGCATCGGCGCTGCGCGCAAGTCGGTGCATTTCGAGACCTTCCTGTGGAGCGAGGGTGCGCTGGAGAAGCGGGTCGCGGATGCACTGACGGAGCGGGCCCGCGCCGGCGTGCAGGTGCGCGTGATGCTCGATGCGAACGGCTCCGCAAAGATGGGCAAGGCGGCGCGCCGGCAGATGGAAGCGGCCGGCTGCAAGGTCGTCTTCTTCCATGACAATTCCTTTCGCAACATCGGCGTGCTGAATGACCGCACCCACCGCAAGATCGTGATCGTCGACGGCCTCGAAGCTTTCGTCGGCGGCCATTGCATCAAGGATGAATGGCTGGGCAACGCCGAGGATGCGCATCACTACAGCGACGTCAGCGTGCAGTTGCGCGGTCCCATCGTGCATGCGATACAGGGCGCCTTCAGCGAGAACTGGACCGGCGAGACCGGCGAGCTGTTCGTCGGCGAGGATGTGTTTCCGGCGCTGAAACCCGAGGGCGACGTGCTGATCCATGCCGCCTTCGCGAAGCCGGAGAACTCGGCGCCGGCGGTCAAGATCCTGCATCACACCGCGATCTGCCTGGCCAGGAAGCGCATCTGGATACAGAACCCGTACTTCATTCCCGAGCCCGACGCGATCGACGCCTTCGGCCAGGCGGTGGCGCGCGGCGTGGATGTGCGGGTGCTCATGCCCGCCACCAGCGGCAGCGACAACCCCATGGTGCAGCATGCCGGCCATCGCAATTTCGAAAAACTGATGCGCTGCGGCGTGCGCCTGTTCGAGTACCCGGATACGCTGCTGCACCAGAAGATCATGACGGTCGATGGCGTCTGGAGCGCGGTCGGCTCCTCCAATTTCGACGACCGCTCCTTCGAGACCAACGACGAGATCATGCTGGGCATCAAGGACGAAGCCATCGCGCAGCGCTTCGATGCGATCTTCGAAAAATACGCCGCCGGCGCGAGGGAGGTCGACCTGGAGCAATGGACCCGGCGCAGCCTGTGGCACAAGCTCAAGGACCATGCCTTCTACACCATCAACGAGCTGCTGTGACGCCCCTCCCGCTGCCGGTCAGTCCAGCAGCGTCCTGGCCGCTTCGAAACGCTCGGACCAGTAGCGGGTCGCCAGGTTTTCCACCCGCACCCGGCCGCGCGCGCTGGGCGCATGGATGAAGTCGCCGTTGCCGAGATAGATCCCGACATGGGAATAGGAATGGCCCAGCGTGTTGAAGAACACCAGGTCGCCGGTGCGCAGCTGCCCCGGCCCGACCGGCCGGCCCTCGCGCGCCAGCGCGGCGGCATTGCCCTTCAGGGGCATGTCGGCCGCCTCGCGATACACATGCGTGACCAGCCCCGAACAGTCCAGCCCGGCCGACGGATTCTTGCCGCCGAACTGATAGCCGGTCTGGAGCAGCATCAGCGCATACATGCCGACTTCCCGCGCGGCGGGCGACGCCATCGGCTCATCGCGGAAGACGGCGGGGGTGATGCGGTTCGCCGGCGCGCGCGGCGGGCTGGCGCAGCCGGCGAGGATCAGTGCAAGCAGGAAGAGGGCGGGATAAAGGATGCGTTTCATGCGCTTCGGTGCCGGGTGACAGTACGGGATTGGGTGGGAGCGGGTCTGGTTGCCGAGCTTACCTGAACTTCCCGTTCCGCGATGGACGCGGGCGGCCGCCATGCGTATTCCGCCTGCGCCCAACATCGAAAAAACCGATCTGTATTGAAAATTTATTCGACTTGTCCGATGCGCCGGTTTGGCTGACACTGAAACGCATCAACCGTCGTCGTGGCAATGGCGGCAGACGCCGCCACGCTGCCACGCTGCCAGTGGCGCAACGCTGGCCAATGCGCCCGCGTCCTCTGGCCCACTTGCCTCAAGGAGCGATCGTGCAGGACATCGATAGTTTCGCGACGCCGCCGATGTGGGTCGCCTTCATCGTTTTCGTGCTTGCCATGCTGGCACTCGATTTGTTCGTGCTGGGCGGCAAAAAGGCGCACCGTGTGTCGGTCAGGGAGGCGTCGGCCTGGGTGATCGCCTGGGTGACGCTGGCGCTGACCTTTGGCGCGCTGCTGTGGTGGCATCTCGATGGCAGCGTCGGCCGTGAAGTCGCCAACCGCAAGGCGCTCGAGTTCGTCACCGGCTACCTGATCGAACAGTCGCTGTCGGTCGACAACATGTTCGTCTTCGTCATGATCTTCACCTACTTCGCAGTTCCACCCGAATTGCAGCGCCGCGTGCTGCTGTATGGCGTGCTGGGCGCCATCGCGATGCGCGCCGGCATGATCCTGGCAGGCGTCTGGGTGGTGCGGGAGTTCGCCTGGGTGCTTTATGTGTTCGGCGTCTTTCTGGTCGTCACCGGCATCAAGATGCTGGTGTTCGCCGACAAGAAGCCCGACCTCGAGCGCAATCCATTGCTGCGCTGGCTGCGCGGCCACATGCGCATCACGGAAGGCTTCCACGGCCAGGCATTCTTCGTGCGCCGGGAGGGCCTGCTGTATGCCACGCCGATGTTCCTGGTGCTGGTGATGATCGAAGCCAGCGACCTGGTGTTCGCGGTGGACAGCATTCCGGCGATCTTCGCCGTCACCACCGACCCCTTCATCGTTTTCACGTCCAACATCTTCGCCATCATGGGGCTGCGCGCGCTGTACTTCCTGCTGGCGGACATGGCCGACCGCTTCCACCTGCTGAAGTATGGCCTGGCCATCGTGCTGGTATTCATCGGCGGCAAGATGCTGGCGATGCCCTGGTTCCACATGCCGGTGCAATGGTCGCTTGCCATCGTCGGCGGCATCATCGCGCTGTCGGTGGTATTGAGCCTGCAACGGTCGCCGCGTAAGGCGCACCGCGTCGCCCATGAGGTTTCCCGATAGGGCGTCGTCGAACCCTGTCCGGTGCAGCCATGCAGGGCGCATCGCCATTGGCGCGGCGCGGCCACCCGGCAGCCGTGTCGCGGCAGGTGGTCCGCACGCGGGAAGGCCGGTGCTTGTCGTATGCGGTGATATGCAACTACAGGAGAAACGCCATGTTGAAGATATTGATTCCAGTTGACGGCTCCAGCAACGCCCGGCATGCCGTGCGGCATGTGCTGCGCCAGTTCCGGTGCAACCCGGCGATGAACATCCATCTGCTGAACGTGCAGCCGCCGTTTTCCCGGAATGTCACCCGCTTCGCCGGCAGGGCGGCCGTCAACGCCGCCCACCAGGAAGCGTCGAGGGAAGCGCTGCAGGCAAGCAGACGGATGCTCGACGAAGCCGGCGCGCCGTACACGGTGCATTACGCGGTCGGCGACAGGGCAAGCCTGATTGCCGAGGCCGCCCAGGACCTGCGCTGCGATCACATCGTGATGGGCATCACGCGAAAGAGCTCGCTGATCCGGACCTTCGAGGACTCCGTCACCAACAAGGTGCTCGAACTGACGACCGTGCCGGTCGTGGTGATCGCCGGCGACCCGGTATCGAAAGCGGAACGTTACGGCATTCCCGCCGGCGTCGGCGCCGGGCTGGCGCTGCTGGTGGCGGCTGCCGCGGAATAGGGCGCAATGCGGCCGGCATGTTGCCTGCCGCATTGCGCATGAAGAAAGGAGAGGCGCCGGCCCGCAGCCACGGAGCCGGCGGAAATCAGGGTTCCCTGAAGAACCCGGAACCCATCAAACGTCGATATTGCCCGCCTGCAGCGCATTCATTTCGATGAATGCGCGGCGCGGCTCGACATCGTCGCCCATCAGGGTGGTGAAGATCTGGTCGGCCGCGATGGCGTCCTCGATCTGCACCTTCAGCAGGCGCCGCACCTTCGGGTCCATCGTGGTTTCCCACAGCTGCTCGGGGTTCATCTCGCCCAGGCCCTTGTAGCGCTGCTTGGACACGCCGCGCTCGGCCTCGTCGCGCAGCCAGGCCATGGCCTGATGGAAGTCGGTGATGGCCGATTCCCTGACCTTCTCGCCGCTGCCCCGGCGCACCAGCGCGCCCGGACCGATCAGGCCGCGGAAGGTGGCCGCCGCCGCCGACAGCACCGCGTAGTCGGGGCTGTCGATGAAGTCGGCATCGATCACGGACACGCGTACATTGCCATGGTGCATGCGCTGGATGCGCAGCATGTGCTTGTCCGACAGTTCATCGGAGCGCACCACCACTTCCACGCTCGGGTCCTTGATCGCGTCGCGCATCGCTTGCGCCGAGGCTTCGGCATCGGCCACGCTGTCGAGCTTCAGGGTGACGCCGGTCATGATGGCCGACAGCGCCGCGCTGTCGATGGCGCGGGTCAGGCGCATGATGATGGCGTTGGCGGTGTTGTATTGGCGTACCAGTTCGGCCAGCGCGTCGCCGGTGATGGGCTCGGCATGTTCGGCCGGCACCAGCGCCGCGTCATGCAGCGCGATCTGCATCATGTAGCCGGCTTCCTCGACATCGTCCTTCAGGTAGCGCTCGTCGCGTCCATGCTTGACCTTGTACAGCGGCGGCTGCGCGATATACACATGGCCGCGCTCGACCAGCAGGGGCATCTGCCGGTACAAGAGCGTCAGCAGCAGGGTGCGGATGTGGGCGCCGTCGACGTCGGCATCGGTCATGATGATGATGCGGTGGTAGCGCAGCTTGTCGATGTTGAATTCATCGGCGCCGATCGAGGTGCCCAGCGTGGCGATGAGCGTCGTGATCTGCTCGGACGACAGCATTTTCTCGAAGCGCGCCTTTTCCACGTTCAGCACCTTGCCGCGCAGCGGCAGGATGGCCTGGAACTTGCGGTCGCGGCCCTGCTTGGCCGAGCCGCCCGCCGAGTCGCCCTCGACCACGTAGAGTTCGCACAGCGCCGGGTCCTTTTCCTGGCAGTCGGCCAGCTTGGCCGACAGGCCCAGGCCGTCCATCACGCCTTTCCTGCGGGTCAGGTCGCGCGCCTTGCGCGCCGCCTCGCGGGCACGCGCGGCTTCGACGATCTTGCCGCAGATGATCTTGGCGTCGGCCGGCTTTTCCTGCAGGTAGTCGGCCAGGGTCTTGGCCACGATTTCCTCGACCGGGCCGCGCACCTCGGACGACACCAGCTTGTCCTTGGTCTGCGAGCTGAACTTCGGCTCCGGCACCTTCACCGACAGCACGCAGGTCAGGCCCTCGCGCATGTCGTCGCCGGCGATCTCGACCTTGGCCTTCTTGGCAAAGTCGTTTTCATCGATGTACTTGTTGATCACGCGGGTCATCGCCGCGCGCAGGCCGGTCAGGTGGGTACCGCCGTCGCGCTGCGGGATGTTGTTGGTGAAGCACAGCACCTGCTCGTTGAAGGCGTCGTTCCACTGCATCGACACGTCCACGCTGATGTTGGTGTTCTGGTCCGACAGCCTTTCGCCGGTGGCCTGGAAGATGGTCGGATGCAGCACGTTCTTGGCCTTGTTGATGTACTCGACGAAGCCGCGGGTGCCGCCTTCGAAGGCGAACACTTCCTCCTTGCCGGTGCGCTGGTCCGACAGCCTGATGTGCACGCCGTTGTTCAGGAAGGACAGCTCGCGGATGCGCTTGGCCAGGATGTCGTAATGGAATTCGACATGGGTGAAGATTTCCTCGTCGGCCCAGAAGTGCACCTCGGTGCCGCGCTTGTCGGTCTCGCCGGTGACCCTGATCGGCGACACCAGCACGCCGTCGATGGTTTCGAGTTCGCGGTTCTGCGGCACGCCGCGCACGAACTCCATGTAGTGCTGCTTGCCATCGCGCCGCACGGTCAGCTTCAGCAGCTTGGACAGGCCGTTGACGCAGGACACGCCCACGCCATGCAGGCCGCCCGAGACCTTGTACGAGTTCTGGTCGAACTTGCCGCCGGCATGCAGCTCGGTCATCACGATCTCGGCCGCGCTGCGCTTGGGCTCGTGCTTGTCGTCCCACTTGATGCCGGTGGGGATGCCGCGGCCGTTGTCGGTGATCGAGATCGAATTGTCGGCGTGGATGGTGACGTGAATCTCGGTGCAGTGGCCGGCCAGCGATTCGTCGATGGAATTGTCCAGCACCTCGAACACCAGATGATGCAGGCCGGTACCGTCGGAGGTGTCGCCGATGTACATACCCGGGCGCTTGCGCACGGCTTCCAGGCCTTCCAGGATCTGGATGGAGGATGCGCCGTACTGGTTGGCTTGTGGCTCTTTGGTCGGTTCAGTTGGAATCGCGGACATGGCTGCCTTCTAAAAAACGGATGCTGCTAAAAATCGAAACGGAGTTCAAATGGGGCAGGGGACATGCAGGCAAGGCTTGCATGTCCCGCGACTGCCATCGTGCTGGACAACATGAGGTACTGCGCCCCGCGGCAATCGCGCAGGGCCCCCGGCCGCCGCTTCGCGGCGGTCATCAGATACGCATCGGCATTACGACATACTTGAAATCGGCATTGTCCGGAATCGTGATCAGGGCCGATGAATTGGCGTCGCCGAGCGCGATGTTGACGTTGTCGCATTTAAGGTTGTTGAGGACGTCCAGCAGGTAGCTGACATTGAAGCCGATGTCGATGCTGTCGCCGCCGTAATCGATCTCGAGTTCGTCGACCGCTTCTTCCTGGTCGGCGTTGGTGGAGCTGATCTTCATGCTGCCCGGGCTGATCACGCAGCGCACGCCCTTGAACTTGTCGGAGGTCATGATGGCGGCGCGCTGCAGCGAGCGCAGCAGGCGGTCGCGGTCGATCGTGAAGTCGTTCTTGTAGCCCTTGGGAATGACCCGGGTGTAGTCGGGGAACTTGCCTTCCACCAGCTTGGACACCAGCTCGATGTCGGCAAAGGTCAGCCTGACCTGGTTGCCGGCGATGTCGAGCTGCACCGGCTCGTCGCTCTCTTCGAGCAGGCGCTGCAGTTCGATGATGGTCTTGCGCGGGATGATTACTTCCTGGCGCGGGAATTCCTGGTCGACCTCGACCTGGCAGAACGCCAGCCGGTGGCCGTCGGTGGCGACCGCGATCACGTTCTTGCCGTCGACCACCAGCAGCAGGCCGTTGAGGTAGTAGCGGATGTCCTGCTGGGCCATCGCGAAATGGACCATGTTGAACAGGTGCTTCAGGGTTTTCTGCGGCAGGGTCACGGTGGCGCTGTACTGCTCGGCCTGGGCCACCGTCGGAAACTCCTCGGCGGCCAGGGTCTGCAGCGCGAAGCGCGACTTGCCCGACTGTACCGTCATGCGCTTGTTGGCCAGCGACAGCGCGACATCGTCGCCGTCCGGCAGCGCGCGCAGGATGTCGAGCAGCTTGCGCGCGGCCACCGTGGTGGCGGCAATGTCGCTGCCGCTGCCCACGTTGGCATGGGTGGTGATCTGCACTTCGATATCGGTCGATAGGAAGGACACCCGCTCGCCGTCCTTGCGGATGAGGATATTGGCCAGAATCGGCAGCGTATGCCGACGCTCGACAATACCACTCACGACTTGCAGTGGCCGAAGTAGCGTGTCCCTGTGAGTTTTGACCAATTGCATGGCTTTTCCTTATGGTTGATCAGAATCCTGGTTCTGGTTCGGTTTTGTTGATGCTGCCTATCTCATCTCATGCAGGCGTCGTCTGCATGCACTGCTTGCTGCGTATTTCCGATTGCCGGTTTGTGTTGCGTGTTAAGTGTTGCATGCTGCGTGTTGTCTGCAAGCTGCACTGCCTGCGCCGGCTTATCCACAGCCGCGCAGGCAGCGCGTCAGCCCTTCAATGTCTGCTCCAGCACATGCAGCTCATGGTTGCATTCCGGGCTCTTGCTGCGGTCCGCGGCAATCTTGCGCACCGCATGCAATACCGTGGTGTGGTCGCGTCCGCCAAACAGCTCGCCGATTTCCGGCAGGCTCTTCTGCGTCAGCTCCTTGGCCAGGTACATCGCGATCTGGCGCGGCCGCGCGATGTTGGCCGGCCGCTTCTTCGAATACATGTCGGCGACCTTGATGTTGAAGAAGTCGGCCACCGTCTTCTGGATGTTTTCCACCGAGATCTGGCGG
>Ga0308161_1004600_pt1 | contig 12514 bp, 8 predicted proteins | sample PhyFR2_FD_201034 | JGI IMG/M metagenome (GOLD analysis project Ga0308161, IMG submission 201034) | Phyllosphere microbial communities from UC Gill Tract Community Farm, Albany, California, United States - DLSLF.R2 | ecosystem: Host-associated > Plants > Phyllosphere > Unclassified | place: USA...
GCTGATCATAACGAGCGGTCGTTCAGATTATCCCGCTCTCCTGGACCTTGATCAAGCTGAGAAGATAATTCCGATGCACGTAAGCGGGGATCTACAAGCGAGAGTTCAGGGTGTCGTCGTCCATGGGTTGACAGAAGAAGAATTGGATTTACTTGATGAATTCGAAGGAGATGTGGGTCTTTCGAAGCTTTCTCTCTGCGTTCATGCTCATCAGACACTGATAGCCACCCTCACAAAACAACCATGGGTGACAGGAATACGAACGAGACTTGTGTACACCGGTCAGCCTTACAGATGCGACGAAGAAGTTCTCCGACACGATCGTCTATCGCTGGAGTGCTTCCCTCCACGGCGTAAGGATGGATATGTGGTCACTCGAGTACTTCATCCAAGAACACGCTTATCGATGGACTGGCCTGGAAGGAGAGGAACAATACTTTGAAGTTGATCAACGGCGAGGAACTTTGAAATTGGGTACTCCTCCTGGAGTCAAAGGAGAGAAGAAGGCGCAGAATGGGAACAAGTCGAAAGGAAACGCAGGTGAATACCGTGCGAGTACGGGTGAGAAGTTTGGAAGGGAACTGAGGGAGAAGTATTGGAACTTTGAGGAAGGATGGGTTAATCTGAATCATGGTGAGCGACTCTCCCTCTCTCTCGTTGCCGTCCATCGTACTGATCATTCTCATACTTTCAAGGCTCCTATGGATCCGCTCCTCGCCCTGTCGTCGACGATTTCCTTCGATTACGGGAAAAGATCGATAAAGCTCCCGATCGTTTTATGCGACTCGAATACGAGACTCAACTCATCGAGCTCAGGACTCGCCTCGCTGAGTTCGTAGACTGTGACACAGAGGACCTGGTGATCGTACCGAATGCGACGATGGGAGTGAATACTGCTTTGATGAGCTTGACGAATGAATGGCAGAAAGGAGACAAACTACTGTACTTCAATACGACTATGTAAGCTCCGCTTCATCTTTTTGAGCACGATTCTCGCTGACTAAGACGAGCCTGCAGCTACTACGCATGCAAGACAACTCTGCAACACATCGTCAACACTCATCCTCACCTCGACCTCTCCCTCCTTCCCATTCCCGTGACCTACCCTATATCTCATTCCGACCTCATCGAGAAGACTCGTCAAGCGATTGAAGAGGCTGAGAAGGATGGGAAATGTAAAGTGAGGTTGGCTTTGATCGATGGGATTTCTTCGAATCCTGGAGTTATCGTTCCTTGGGAGAAGCTAGTCGACTTGTTCAAAGAGAAAGGAGTCTACTCGTGAGTCTCTCTCTCTCTGCGCTATCGGGGCTGCAGTCAGAATCAGGGGATGTGAGCTGACTAGCTGTGTTTCCATTCTCCTTCTCTATTCCCACTCACATTCCTTGATCTCCTCTCTTCCACATCCTCTCTATTCCAGCCTCGTCGACGCAGCTCACAACATCGGGCAACTACCCACATCTCTCCGAACGATACAACCGGACTTTTGGATCTCAAATTGTCACAAGTGGTTGCTCGCTCATCGAGGTTGTGCGGTTCTTCATGTCAACAAGAGGTGGGTCACTCACTCATCTCTTCTTCTGTCAGTACCGATGCTAACACGCGAGTTGATCCAGAAATCAACACCTCGTCCATTCGATTCCAATCTCACATTTCTACGCTGTTCGAACTCAAGAGAACGCTTCGGAATGGGTCAACGAGTTTATCGTAAGCTCTCACCGCTCCTTCTTGAGACATAGCTGAACCCACTCCCATGCGTGTAGTGGACGGGTACACCTGATTGGAGTCCGATACTCTCGACTCTCGCAGCTCTCGATTTCCGAAGAGACGTTTTAGGTGGAGAAGAAAAGATTCGAACTTGGTGTCACAATCTTGCTATTGAGGGAGGAGAGCGAGTCGCTGAGATCCTGGGTACGAGAACGATGAGGAATTCGAAAGAGGAGGATGGTGAATTGGTACCGAATATGGTGAGTCGATCTTTCTTTCATGTTTGAAAGTGTTGCGCTGATTCCGAGCTACAATCACAGATCAACGTCCTGCTGCCTCTCCCTTCTCACATCCCCTTTGGTTCAGCTCCTCCACTCGAAGGGGATCGTCTCAAGTCATTCTGGTACAGGACGCTCGTCGAGAAGTACCATACCGTCGTTCCGTTCTTCCCGTCAGCTTCCTCTATCCTCGCGATGACTGCCTGAGCTGACTTTCTCGTTGCAGTCACAACGCTCTACCTTGGGTCCGACTTTCCGCTCAAGTCTACACAGATCTCGATGACTTTGAGTATGTCGGACAGGCGCTCAAGGAAGTCTGCGAAGCGATAGAGCGTGGGGAACATCTACAAGACGAGAGAGCGGAGAAGGGAATCACGGGCGCTGAGGAGGATGAATAGATTCAAGAAGTTTCAAGTAAAAATCAGTCGGGAATGATCAAGTCATTACAATTCAATACTATCGACGAGAAAATTCGGTGCGAGAGTGTTAAGGGCTTGAGCTATGAAAGAGAATGGGCTGTGAAAGAGAATGGAGAGAAAACGGAGGCAGATTGAGCTGAATCTGTCGTGGAGAGAAATGGGGATAATAACGAGGGTACTGAGGCGGAAAAGTGGATGAAAGGGAAGATGGAATAGGTAGAGAAAAATGTAAAGACAAGAGAGTGAAGGAGATCTAGTAACGAGCGAGATAGTATCCTCCTTCGTTCGATCGTCGACCCATTTCGACTCCAGTCATCGCGGCGTAACGACCGGAGACTCGTGCGTGTTTGCTGAAGGAGTGTTGAGTCTGTTCACTCAACAGCATACGATTGATGCGGGAGGCTATGCTTTTCGCAGTGAGCGCTGAGATGATCTGGAGTCGTCCATCAATCCTCGTCGTTATCTACACAACTCCTGTCAGCTTTCTTGTATAGGATCACGAGGCAGGGCATACGTACGGGGTCGACAGTGTTAACGTGACTTTCTATCTTTTCGAGAACATCGTCCAGCATCTCATAGACCTTCAGATTTCCAAAGTACTTGTTCTTGCTATGGTTCGGAAGAAAGGTGTCTTGCATCTCCTTCCGCCAGGACTCCATGAGTTTGTCGCTAGCGGCCTCGTGCTCGAGGGCTAAGTTGTAAATGTCGTCGAGCTTGTCCTTGAATGACCTATATCGACTGTCTCTTGTGGTGTCGTCGGGATGCTCCCGGAAAGGGATTGGCATCGCTCGTTGCTGTGTTGGATTGGTGCTGGAGGGAGCTGTTGAAGGAAGAAAGGAGAGGCGCAGTCACCGACTTAACCTTGCGAACAGAGCTTTCCACGAACCGAACACATCTAAACCCGAAGCGACGAGCCGGAACCGGGAGGCCCGAGAGGCGTACTCAATCTCCCATTGCGTAAGTCGCCCACTGCAACCTTCGGCGGAAGCGAGTCGCGACCTTGCGGAGGTTGAGAAACGACGGCGAAGGAGAAAACTTCGGCATCATAGCCTAATATTGGGCATTGGGATTCAACCTCGAGTCGATCAGGGTGTCGGAGATTCGCGACGAGAGAACGAACGAGAGTGGAAGGAGCAATAGAAGACGAAAAGGAGCGAAAAAAGGTAGTTTCCCTTCCTACCCTTCACGTTTCCGCTCTGATTGCTCCAACTCACACCCAGAATCACTAGTAGCACAATAAAGTCGCCTCAAGACTGCTCGCTTCGACTATCAAGCTCTCACCGTCAGTCTCTGGGTCCCTCAATTCTTGATCTCGAATTCGCAGATCCGCCCTTGGTACGCTAGTTACCTCTGTTCTGGTTGGTTCAGGATCTGTATCTATAGTATATTTCGTATCTCAGGCTATCCCAGTCGCAGCGGTTGACGTGATGAGGGTGATTCGACTACTTTTCCAACGTTCATTGCTTTTTTCGGACAGCTGAGGAGCCACTTCGCCTATTCACCGCTCTCGAGGGCGTCAAAGGCTCAAGCGTAGTGTTATACGGTATCAGCAAGACTGCTCAGGCCGGTACTTGTTGAGATCGCGACCTCAAGAGCTCAAACTTCTACATTTTGCAAGCTTTTCCCTCCCAGTTACCTCAAAGATGAAGGGAATAGTCTACGTAAAAATGTTTGAAATTGAATGTATCTGGGCGCTTCTAGAAACGATAAAGAGGAGCGTGATCACGCTTGATGGGATTGAAAACGCGGTGATCGAGGGCGTGCTGCTGAGGCACAACTGGCATAATCTGAAGCTGTTGAGGCGTTGGCTGAATATGAGTTGGAAGCTTCAGCGTACACTCACAATGAGTCAGTCGCTTTGCTCACCTTCCAAAGCGTCAAGCGAGCGACAAAGTGATCAAGCCGTGCGACGGGTGCGGCCTGTCCCTCGAGGTCCAAGATCTGTCGGAGAATGGAATCAGTAGCCTAAAAGGATTTGTATCACAAAGTTTATCGCTTACGTGGATTGGTTGATCGACGAGATTTTCGAACACTTTGACAGCACGTTCAATATCCCTCCAGTGGGTGAGTTGCTGCTCCTCAGTTTGAGCTGCCGAAAGAACCAGGACTCCGCCTCGCCAGGTATCGAAGTATGTCTCAACTTTGCGCCGCCATTGAGCGCAGACCTCGGTCGTCAAGTACAGAGCATCGAGAACCCGAATATCCACTTTCTTCTCGATCAAATTGATCCTCTCGGTTATGTACGCCATCCATATACCTTGACCATTCTGTTGAGCGACAGAGACGATGAGATCGTCTCGCTAAAGTAGAGGGCTCGCAGGCTCACCGTGTACTCTTTCTTCAAGACTCCATTGAATGCCAGGTTTTCTTCCTCTTCATTGCGAGGTCTTAGGTAGACTACAATCTTCGGCGTGAAGGAGCTCAGTAGTCTGTACTTGTTACTCTGGGGGTCCAAGGACGACATCTGATACACAGTAAGGAAGTGTGAGCAAAGGGAGAGAGCGATGAGAGCGCGCGAGCTTTCGACTTGCCTTGTTTGTGCGAACCGATCGAGCGACTTCTTTGAGCTCAATCTTCACATGATCGAATGCAAAGTCTGTCTCTCCAGCTGACGTGAGCAGATGGCGTACTTTCCGCTCCCAAGACTTGATCACCCCTTTGTCGTCTCCATTTTTCTTCGCTCGAGCCTTGATCTTTGCGATCAGCTCATTCACGTCTTTCCAGCGGAACGGTGCTCCCTCTTGCTCATCCTGGATCTGGAACCCTACGATTAATGAAGCTTCGAGTAGACCTCTGCGTACGTAAATCCCAAGATGCTGAGTGAGAGGTGAAGTTGCGAGTAAAGTAGCGATTCGATCCCCTTCCTGTCGAGCGGCTGGCGACCAACGAGCTGGATCCACAGTTGACATTGAGACCAATGCTACCTTGAGTGGTGAAGATTGGGAGAAGGGAAGAGAGAGAGAGAGGAAGATCCGGAAAGAGACAGGCCAATCGAGTCCGAGGAAAGTCCGTCCGACTGACGAGTGGAGTATTCACTAGTGACGAGAACAGCAACGACTACTGAGAAGAGTCGATGGAGAACAACGCACTGAATTAACAAAAAGGCAATCTACACTCACCATGTCTCGTCAAACTCCCTCGACTTTCTCCTTGTACCTCAAGCTCAGTTCATTGTCTCCATCCTCAATATCACTGTCTCCGTTCCCCAGCCTGAAGTAGAACCAGTCGACCTTGTCTTTGCCTAGATCTTGAACGAAATCGATTTCGAGTTGAGGGAGTTTGATACCATATTCTGCTGCTACTGATCGAGCCAATCGAAGGCCTCCAAACGGAGGCGAGGAGTTGCGAGACGTAGAGTATGTGGCGAAGCAGATCCAAAGAAGGTGTAAGGGAAGTCGTAGAGGTTTGAACCGAATTCGACTTCTTCGACGTTTGCGAGTTTTGACTGGAGTCCCTCGATATTAGTCAGTCTCTTGACGCCAGCACGAAGATGTGAAGATGTTCCAGTGGAATATCCGAGCTTCCAAAGCCTTCTCTGGACTCTTCTCCAAGATCTCGCAGTACCCGATGAATCTCGAGAATGGTCGAGAGAATTTTAGGTAGCGATATAGGGCTGATTCGTGGAAAGGGGTAGGATTTTCGAAGGAGGGACGGCACATAGCTGATGGGCAAATGCTGCGAGGTCGAAGATATCGTACAGGAGTTCCGAAGGGAGTCGGGACTCAGTCGATCAATCTGAGGAGAAGGGAGGCGGTGAGCAGAAGAGAGAGAGAGTGAGAAGCAGCAGTGACGCACCTTGACACCACTCTCAGACATCTCTTCGATCCTACGGGTCCTATCCTGCGTAACTTGAGAGTCGTGGTGAAGAGTGGGAAGCAAGAAACGAATCTCGATCTTTCTTGCTTTCACCTCCAACTCGCAGTCCTTCAAGATGGATAGACTACCTCTAGAACTAATCAGATTGATCTCAAGTGAGTATCCTCTAGCTCTCTCACTTTCCCATGAGCTGACTCTCCTTCGCCGTCACAGCTTTCGTTGAACAAGAGCCAATCCATCGCATCCGACAAGGAGCACTAGCTGCGCTCGCGAGGACGGATAGAACCTTTCACTCTATCGCAAACTCTCGACTTTATCTGCATCCGGTGTTGTTCAACGAGAAACGAGCAGAAAAATGGACCAACGTTTATTCCTCCCGAATGACGCCTTGGACTGTCAACGTAGGGAAGGGTTCACTACAGGATATGATCGTACCTAAATCGGTGAGCCTTCCAGGCAAGTCATCTGTGAAAAGAGAGTATGCTGACGTTACTTCCTTTCCGCCCAATTTATGACTACTACTACTGCCCCCCCGCTTCCAGATCCTTTTCAAGTACGATCGCAACGTCGACCAGCTCGATATCACCAAGGAATCGATCTTCGCCCGTCTCAATTCTACCTTCGACTCGTCCCATCTCTTCGCAATCGCCCTCACCCCTTTCTTCTTTCGCAACCTCACGTCGCTCACAGTTTCTACCTATTACCCGATCAACGATGCTTTCGTTGCTGAACTCTTGGGACCAACCACGCACAATCGACTCACCATCAAGAAACTCAACCTACAGGCAGAAGCGACGCCATTGATTTGGTTCCTCTTCGGAGCAATTCACTACATCGAACATCAAGTAAGTAGCTATCGTATGGAGGAGATACTCGATAATCTTGGAGGAGAAATTGGAATAGAAAAGGGGACAGACTTGGACGAAGTTAGTGACGAAGACTGGGAGCAAATTTTCGATCTCTCTCAACAAATCGCCCCTTCCAAATGGACGGTTTACGAGCTGATGCGACCCGAGCTCAGAACGGACGGCGAGTACTACGAGGACATTGTCGAATCCCGCTCTTTCAATCCGACTCCTTTCTCTCGACTTCGCAACCTCATTCTCTCCTTCGACACAAATGTCGAGTTCTATCTTATCTTCCTGGTCGACTTGTTCCCTTCTCTTCGCTATCTCACTCTCAATGGCGAGCTCATGTGCTCTGATCACTTGGAAGATGACGTTAAAATGCTTCGCGCTTCGATCACCAAGTAAGCCTCTCCACCTCCTACTGCTCCTATCCTTCTCGCACTGATACAAGCGACAAACATCAGACGTCAAGGGTCGATCCTCCCACCTAGCATCGATGATGACGTCCCTCCATTCTATCCGAATCTCTTCGATACTTGGGGACCCCTATCAAATGAAGAACTCAACGATTATGTTCACAAGCCTTACCGAGGTCCAAAGTTGAAGAAATTGGATCTCTCGGGTTTTCGTATCATTCTCCCTTCTGCACCCACTTGATCGAACGATGCGCGGCATAACTAGCTTTTGATACTCAATTCACTCGTTCACAAATTCCTCTAGTCGACTTGCGAGCAATGTAGAAAGGATACTCAATCACTCGTCGTACTCTTCCTCTTCTTCACCGATAGTATCGAGTCCTTCCTCCTCCGAATAATCTTCTTCTCCATTCCATTCCTCCTCGTCTTCTTCACCTTGATATTCTCCCTCGTAATCTCCCTCCTCGTCATTCTCTTCACCAGCTCCGCCTCCTCCTTCAACTTCTTCCTCATCCTCATCCGAAGAAGTCTCTTCCTCTTCAGCTGGAGCACCGAAAGAGAATTTCGCTGGAGGTTTGCTTGGAGTCGTCGAAGTTGCGGGAGGAGCACCAAACGAGAACCCTCCTCCAGGTGTAGCAACAGGTTTGGTCGTGAGAGCGAAAGGTGAACCTAGACTAACGAATCCAGAAGGACTGATTCCTTGACTTGGTGTCGAACTACCTCCAAAGCTGAATGGTGAAGCGGCAGGTTTACTCGGTGTCGTTCCAGAGAGACTCGAAGGTAGTGGACCCCAATCGAACGAAGATGCCGTTGCAGGAGGAGTACCACTCGAAGGTTTCAACTGAGCCGCACTCGAATGATTTCGATCTTTCGATGTTCGAGCGGCGGATCCTCGAGTTCCTGAAGTTGCTGGAGGTGTCGAGACTGGAGGTGATGCGGCGAAAGAGATCTGAGGTGCAGCTTTCAAGGTGAGACTCGGGAAGAGAGGCGGAGGGGCCGAGGTTGAAGGAGCTCCCCCGAGATTCATCGGTAGAGGGGGAGCGGCAGAGAAGGGAAGACCTCCTCCGAAAGAGAGAGGTGGGGGAGCGGAAGTCGTGGATAGGGAGAAAGAAGGAGGAGCAGTCGAGAAGGAAAGAGGAGAAGGTGCAGGTTGTTGAGCGAATTTAGGGGTTGCGACAGGGGTAGAGGTCGAAGGTTTAGGTGTCTCGACAGGTGGAGTGTATGAAGATCGGATAGGAGCGGGAGAAGCTTTGAATGCGGGGAGGAGAGGAATCGGGGACAGGGCTTGAGGTGAAGGAGGAGGAGATTGTCTTCGTGGTCTAGGTAATCGATCAGCTGTGATCGGGCCCTTCGCGAAGGTGAGCTGAAGATCTGCTGCAACAGTAGCCTTCGTGTTCTGAACGATTGCGCTCGCACTGCGATTGATCTTGAGAGGTTTGTTCGAACGTTGGTCGAGTAGCTTTTGCTTGAGTATTTGAGCCGCTTTCTCGGCGTCGAGAGCAGCCTTGGCAAGAGCGATGCTACCTGGTGAAGGTGTAGATTTCCCAGCGACGATACCGTTCGAGGTTGAAGATTGTCGAAGAATCGAAGATTGATTGAGAGTTTCCTCGAGCGCAACTGACGGAGAACGGTGTCGCATTTGTCGACGTTGAGGAGTTCCCTCAGAAGATCCTAATCGAACTTGGTCGAGGCGTTGAGCGAGTTCATCGAGTTCGACAGTCTTTTCGGTGACCGCGACGGTAATGTTTCGAACAGCTCGATTGACCGAGTCGAGAGAGGGCGCTCTATTGTCAGGCTGCGATCAGCTGAGCACAACTATGCAATTCAGAGAATGCTAGACTCACTTGAACGAAGAACGACCTTTCTGATCTTCGGTAACCTTTGTCTTGAGCGCGAGCAAGTGATCTTCGAGTTGTTCCAGTCGAGAACGAACAGCCTAAGTTGGAGAGTACTGCTTTAGTCAGTGTACGTTAACAGAGACTGAGGATCACTGTCTCCGGCTTACCTCCATTTGGGCTCGAATCTTTCGTTGATTTTCGATCTGCTCAGGACCAAGTTGACGAATTCGAACCATCTTTGCGAAAGCGGGATCGTTCTTCGCACGAACGAAGCGGGCAGCTTCTTCTCGTTTCGTTTCAGCTGTACCAAGTTCTTAAAATCAGCTCTCGATCGAGGGAGAGAGGCAAAGGTTGAGCGTACCTTTCAGCATCTGACTCTGTAATTCTGCGGTCTTCCTCTTCTGCTTGACGGCTTCCCCATGCAAAGCCTCGACACTCGGCCTCAGTTGCTTCGTGAGCTGCTTGAGTCGTTCGAGATCGCCCATCGACCATTTTCGATCATCGTATTCTACTCTTTCTCCCTCTTTCAGTTCCTTCGGTTGAACAGCAACAGCGATCTCCTTCGCGAAATTCTTGATGACTGAGGAGTTCGTGCGAAGCTGCGAAACACCCGATACCACAAACGAGGGTCAGCTGAAAGGATAACGCGATTCTTGAAAACGAGTGCTCACAATTTCGAAGTCCCTTTGAACGCTGAGATAAGCTTTGAGGAATTCTCCAGCCATACCCTTCTCTTGTACATTCGGTGCAGCACCTTTGACAAGTTCAAGACCGACTTTCGGAGCTTGAGCGTTCGCGAGCGAAACACCAACTCGCTCTTTCGGATGAGCAGGCTTGGACCCGACTTGCGCTGGAGGAGGAGTAGGCTCGGGCTTGACGACTTTCGGGGCTTCGACAGGAGGAGTAGGTGAAGGTTTCGCACCGAACGAGAAACCACTCGATGAAGGCTTCGAATCGGGAACTGCCTGAGTAGGTGATGGTGCGGAAGGAACCGGAGTTGAACCGAAAGAGAATCCGCCAGCTGGAGCTTGAGGTGTTGGCGATTGAGCTGGAGGGGTCATGGGAGCAGGAGGAGCGCCGAAGGAGAATCCAGGTGAAGGAGCTAGTTTGCCTGGAGCTGTCGAAGAGGTCGATGCAGACGAGCCGAACCCACTGAATCCTCCGAAGGGAGATTTCTCGTCTTTCTTTGATTCGTTTGAAGATCCGGAAGGAGGAGCGAAGGATAGAGGTGAGCTGATTTTCGGTGCCGAAGAGAACGCAGGAGGAGCTGCGAGAGGTGGAGCCGAAAGAGGGGAGCTCGATCGAGGTGCCGAAGAAGTGAAACCGAGGAACGAAGAGGGTTTGCTCGAGGTCGTCGTCGAGGGTGAAGGAGCGAAGGAGAAGGGCGACTTTTCGGTTGCTGGAGCTTGAGTAGGAGTCGTCGAGGCCGAGTTCAAGGGAGGAGAAGGAGTAGGAGAAGCTGGAGTAGTAGGTGTACCGAAACTGAAAGTCGGAGGTTTGGATTCGACGGGTTTCGATTCAACCGGTTTTGATTCGACGGGAGGAGGCGAGGGAGAAGCAGCAGGAGAAGGTGGTTCGACGGTCGTTGGGGCGGGACTAAGTCGAGAAAGGAGAGAAGGGGAAGCTGCTGGTGCGGAAGCTGGAGGGATCGTTTCTTCGGTCTCTTCATCTTTCACCTTGATTTCCGATTCGCCTTCCTCGTGTTCGCTGTACTGCCGTTCGTCCTCATCGTAATCTTGTTCCTCATCGTACGGTTCCTCTTCCTCATCGAATTCTCCCTCGCCATCCTCATTCTCATCGTAACTTTCTCCTTGATCTCCGTCACTTCCCAACTCATCCTCGCCTCCTTCCTCTTCCGTTCCCTTCTCCGCATTCAATCGACTCATCAAGCTACTATCAACCTCCTTCTCCTCCGTTGGACTGCTAGCGAATCCAAACAAACTTTTCGTCGAAACAGGTTTCCCATTCTCATCTTTCTTTTCCTCGATCTTCTTCGGTTCACTCGACGATGGCTTCTCCTCCTCCTTCTTGGGTGCAGCGGCGAACGAGAAAGCTGGAGCTGGCGCAGGTGAAGGGGAAGAAGGTTTTGGGGATGAAGCGGCGAAAGAGAATCCGGTTGCAGGTTTAGGTGCGGTCGAAGAAGAAGGGGAAGCGAATGAACCGAATCCACCTGTAGCGGATGGCGAAGAGAATGATCCGAATCCTCCTCCGGTCGAAGGGGAAGAGAAGGAACCGAAACCTCCAGTCGATGAAGGTTTTGGGAAACCAGAACTAGCAGTTCCGCTTGAACCGAAAGCTGAAGTCGTTGGTGCGGGACTAGGAGCTGGCGAAGTAGTCGAGGTCGAAATAGTCGTAGGAGTAGAAGTAGGAGTTGCTGCGAAAGAGAATGGAGATTTCGCTGGTTCCTCTTTTTTGACCTCCTCTTTCTTCTCCTCCTCGACCTTGTCCTCCTCATTCTTCTCCTCTTCCTTCTTGACTGCTCCAAATCCAGCGAATCCACCCGAAGCCGGACTCGAAATACTTCCGAGAGCTCCGAAAGCAGATTTCGGTTTCTCCTCCTCTTTCTTCTCCTCGTTCTTCGTTGCAGCGAACGATCCGAACCCACCCGTTGACGCCGATGTACTGCTTCCGAATCCACCGGTACCAGATGAGAAACCACCGAATCCTCCGCTCGTGGCGGGTTTAGGGAATCCACTCGTCGAGGAAGATGAAGAACCGAATGAGAATCCAGTCGAAGCGGGAGGTTGCGATTCCTCCGGTTTCGAGACTTCAGGTTGAGGAGTCGTCGGAGTAGAGGGTTTGGGGGATTGAGCTGGAGATTGACCGAACGAGAATCCCGTAGCAGGTTTGATAGACGATCCGAAAGCTGGACTTGATCCAGCACCGAAAGCTGGTGTAGTAGCTCCGAATGCGGGTGTAGTCGATCCAAACACGCTGGTCGTCTTCTTCTCCTCCTCCTGTGGTTTCGCCTGACTTCCAACTCCCAATCCACCAAACCCAAACGTCCCTCCACTTCCTCCCTGTTCACTTCTCTTTGGTCCTCCCGCCTTCGCAGCCTCTCTCATACTCTCCCCAATATCCAATCCAATCTTAGTAGGTTCGAGATCAGGTGGTTCATCTACTCTTCCTCCATCATCCTGACCCATCCCTTTATCCTCTTCTTCCTCGTCATCACTATCCATTCCACCTCTAGGT
>Ga0308161_1004602_pt1 | contig 12509 bp, 14 predicted proteins | sample PhyFR2_FD_201034 | JGI IMG/M metagenome (GOLD analysis project Ga0308161, IMG submission 201034) | Phyllosphere microbial communities from UC Gill Tract Community Farm, Albany, California, United States - DLSLF.R2 | ecosystem: Host-associated > Plants > Phyllosphere > Unclassified | place: USA...
TAGCGGCCCCGCTGAATAACGCGCAGCTCGACCAGATCGTCAATGACACCATCAAACCCTTAATGGCCCAGCAGGCGATCCCCGGCATGGCCGTCGCCGTGGTGTATCAGGGCAAAAGCCATCTCTACAGCTACGGCGAGGCCGACATCGAGGCTAAGCGCCCGGTCACGGCGGATACCCTGTTCGAGCTGGGTTCCGTCAGCAAGACCTTTACCGGCATCGCTGGCGGCGCGGCGATTAACAGCGGTATGGTGAAGCTCGCCGACCCGGCGGTGAACTACGCGCCGCAGCTCAACACGCCGCAGTGGAAGAAAATCACTATGCTAAACCTCGCCACCTACACCGCAGGCGGGCTGCCGCTGCAGGTGCCGGATGCGGTGAGCGACCAGCAGGCGCTGTGGCACTACTACCAGCAGTGGCAGCCTGAATGGCAGCCCGGCACGATGCGCAACTACTCTAACGCCAGCATCGGTCTGTTTGGCTTGCTGGCGGTGAAAAACAGCGGGCTGAGCTTTGCAGACTATCTGCACAATAACGTGCTGCAACCGCTGAAGATGGCGCACACCTATATCGATGTGCCTGCAGCAGAGCAGAAAAATTACGCGTGGGGATATCGCAACGGTAAGCCGGTACGCGTTTCAGGTGGCATGCTGGATGCGGAAGCCTACGGGGTGAAAACCAGCGCGCAGGATATGGCAAAATATCTGCAGGCGAATATTGACCCGGACAGCACCCCCGCCGTGAAGCAGGCGATCCTCACCAGCCAGGCGCGCTATCTGCGCGTGGGCAACTGGTATCAGGGCTTAGGCTGGGAAATCTATCACTGGCCGGTGGAGGCGAAAGAGGTGATTGCCGCCAGCGACAATGGGGTGGCGCTCAAGCCGCACGCCGTCGAGGTGTTAACGCCAGCCGTAAAGGCTGACGCGCAATCCTGGGTGCATAAAACCGGCAGCACCAACGGCTTCGGCAGCTATATTGCCTTTGTTCCGCAGCAGAAAGTCGGGATTGTGATGCTGGCAAATAAAAGTTATCCAAACCCGGCAAGGGTGGAAGCGGCGAATAAGATCATCCAGACCCTGACGCAGCATTAACAGAGTTTTATGTTCGCCACCATGATGAATTTAATACACGGAAGATTAATAAAATGAGATATTTGAGATTCCCCCCTATCGTCTTACTCGCGGCATTATGCCTGCCGGCTTTTGCCCAGCAAGCGACCTTGGAGAAGATAAAAGATGCTGAAGGCCAACTCAATGCGCGAGTAGGCTATACGGAGCTGGATCTCGATAGCGGCCAGATTCTGGAAAGCTATCGTTCTGCAGAACGATTTCCGATGATGAGTACCTTTAAAGTTTTGCTATGCGGTGCGATTCTATCACGCGTTGATAGCGGGCTGGAGCAGCTGGATCGCCGCATAAAGTATCGTCAGAGTGACCTGGTCGAGTATTCACCGGTCACCGAAAAAAATCTTGCTGAAGGCATGACCGTGGCCGAATTGTGCAGTGCCGCCATTACAATGAGTGATAACACTGCGGCTAATTTGCTGCTATCTGTTATTGGAGGACCGCAGGGATTAACGGCATTTTTACGTAATACCGGCGACCATGTTACTCGCCTCGATCGCTGGGAACCTGCATTGAATGAAGCCTTGCCTGGCGACGTACGCGATACCACTACGCCTGAAGTCATGGCAAAGACGCTGCGCCAACTGTTAACCGGCAAGATACTTAAAGCAACCTCACGTCAGCAATTAACAGACTGGATGGTGGCAGATAAAGTCGCCGCTCCACTGTTGCGCTCGGTACTTCCGCCAGGCTGGTTTATTGCTGATAAAACGGGTGCGGGCGAACGGGGTTCTCGCGGTATTATCGCGGCACTTGGGCCTGATGGTAAACCTTCCCGTATCGTAGTCATCTACTTAACGGAGAATGACGCAAGTATGGATGAGCGAAATAAGCAGATCGCAGAGATAGGCGCTTCGCTGATTAAACACTGGTGAGCTTGAGTTAAAGTAAAATGCCTTGAGCGTCATCGTCAATAGCGGGTTGATCGGAAAAAAGGTGCAGGGTCGACCGAAAAAAAAAGGTCGACCCCTACGTGACCCATTATTTTTTCTTGTAAGCAACCGCAGTAGCACGCACTTTCTTTTTCTCGTTGGCAGAGGTAATGACGTAAATATCCGCCCCCAGTTTTTCCGCTTCTGCCTTGAGTGCATCTCTTGCATCAATTGTAGAAGATTCATCCGCAACAGAGATATCCCCCACTTTTTCATACTGAAGAGAAACTTTGTCGAAGTCGACTTTCGTCATCAGCTCCGCTGAATACGCATTAAGTGAGAATAACAGTACGGCAGCAGTGGCCAGCTTAGTCTTAAGCATCATGGTTAAATCCTCAGAGTTATCGAATATTATGTTTTTAATTAGTCGGCTAGCAAGCGCAGCCGTGTCCTACCTGAAAAGCGTAGTCCACGGCAGGCGGAAAGCAATAAGGTTGGAATTATCCTGGGATTGCTACCCGCTCAAGATACCCCAGGCATAACAGTTCCAGCTGCCCCGCCAGCATATCGACCGCCGCCTGCGTCGGCTCATTCTCCAGCAGCAGGCGGATCGGACCAACCAGCGCGCCCATAAACACGAACGTCACCGCTGAAACGTCGGCAAAGCGCACGTCGCTGGCGCTGCTCAGCATCGATTCCAGCGCGCGGCGGTTGCGCAGTTCAATGCTGCGCACGTAGCGGCGTTATCCATCACCGTCAACATCTTTATCTAGGTTACGCTGCAACACCGCAAACAGCAGCGCCTGCAGTTTGCGGAAAATACTGATAAAGGGTGCCAACCGATATGCGAATTCACAACCTAAATAATTATTCGTATTCTAATGGAGCACCTTATGAATCTTTCTACGACCTACAAAGTGGAGCTTTACCATGACAACGCAACATGCAGGAACCTTCCAGCTCGGCGACTGAACGGTCACACGTATGGGCAATGGCTCGATGCATCTGGCCAGGCCGCACTTTTTTGGCCCGCAGAAAGATCGCGTAGCCGCCTTAGCCGTGCTGCGTGCCGTGGTGGAGAGCGGTATTACGCATATTGATACAAGCGTCTTTTACGGCCCGCACATTACCAACCAGATGATCCGCGAGGCGCTGCACCCTTACGCCGATGACCTGACCATTGTCACCAAGGTGGCGCAGTGCCCGGTAGCGACGGCTCGTGGCACCGCGCCATGCCCCCCGCTGAGGGGTCTGAAGCCCAGTCGTACGGAAACGTACGCTAAGTGTGTTTTTTAACCACTTCATTTCATCCCCTAAAGTACAGTTCGAGATGTAAGCTCCTGTGGTTGCCGAAAAATACCCTCCGATGAAGAAAGAGGGCTGTTACCCAGTATAGATTTTTATGCACTCAAAAAAGTTGTGGAGTAAGCGAGGGAGGCTTATCTGTGGATAGCACAGGAGCAATTTTAGACCCCAGCAAATCAAATTGTGGTATTTTCAACGGCGGAATAGCTGAAAAGGCGGTGTTCCCATTTGTTCTTGCGACATTTCTAGTGAACATTAATATCCTGCCAAGAGCATTAGCACCGTAGAAGGAATTCTTTTCCTTTCGAGCCCCCCAAAAAATATCTTTCTCTGAATGCTCCACAATAAATTTATCACCTGTTGAGTCTAGTAAAAGATAAAATGAGTCCCAATTCTGACAAAGTTTTGAAAAAACCGCCCATTTCATAATGGATATTCGATTTGAATCCCATCCCTGCCTAGTAAGGTGTGTATTTTTCCTGGCGATTCTCTTAGCCATCATAGGATTCGATTCAGATAAAATTTCCAATTGAAGGGACGGATGATGTGGAAAACGACAAGCTTGATAAAGAATCTCGCTTGATTGAATTCGCACATTGTTCACTACCAAATCAAATCCAGCGCACATATTTGACAAACCGCCCCATTGTTCAGTTGTCTTTCTAAAAACAACTGATTCTGACGATTGGTAAGAATGACAAACCACAGTTTTCAAGCGTAATACCCTCGTCTTTTCATTAAGGGATACCAGCAGTCAATAGCTGCATTGCCTGTTTCTTCATAGCTCCCCCACCAAAAAACAAGAGGTGTATTGTTAGGGCAATTTCTATAAGAAAAAATGTTTCCGCCAAATCCAAAACCATGGTACGTACTAAACCCAAGAGGTTTCATTGATTTTTTAGGTGAAGCGCTCTTACTGATTATGTAGAAACCAATGGATGAAAATATTTTCTCTATTCTTCTTCTGTCCGAATTATTACCTAAAATACATTCATTATTATTGCCATTTCTAAAGTGGTTAGGCTGATATAATTCAGAATCCATTAGCCCCTTCTCCATCAAAACCTCATTACAAGTAATCAGCTCAGGGAAGTAAGTGCTTGTATTCCATGAGTAACCGTTAGAAATCGAATTATCAACATCACCCCAAAATCGTTTATTGAAGTGAAAATTAATATCAAGCTCCTTGTGTCTGACAAAATCGCACAACCTTTTCTTTAAGTTATAAAAACCTTGTGAGTGAGCGAGGAAGACAAGAACCCGTATATTCACGTGATCCAATTCAAGTTCTGTTATAATTTTCTCTATGTCATCGCCAATTAATTTTCCAGAAAAAGAGAAGTCATCTAAATACGTAATGTATCTAAATTTTAAGAAGTCAGAATTATCGTGATCGAGAGACAAAACAGGAAGCGATAAGTTAATCTCATTTTGTATGAGCTTATTTAATTTTTCTGTTATTTCATTTTGACTGCCACCATGAGACTGAATACTAACAAAGCAATCACTCCTAAAATGTTTTTCGTTGTTTTCATTTTTGGCTACACCTCGCAATAAATCATCATAGCGTTTTTCCGAATAATAGTTTTCAGAAAGCAAGTCATATGTATGTTTAAGGACGAACTCTCTATCTTCAGGATTAAATTGCGATATCCACTTTTCTACATGAAGATCAATACTTGCAATGGAATCCCTATCGACTACTTCAGGTAGATATTTATAATCTTTTATTATTAAAGATACCCTTGAGATTATCTCATTAAGATTTCCGTTCATACTTACCTCCAGTGATATATAAATATAAAATGAATCTGTGGGATGCTTTAGAAAGAGCTAATAACCGATTCTCTTTAATTCTGCAGAAAGCCTTTTTAGGCTTACATTTAAATACCTCTCGCTTTTATTTAATTCTTTGCTCATTAGATTTATGTGATGTTTAAGCTCTGGGTCATCTGTTGATCTATTGACAGGAAAATCATCTAGTGACCTTAGATTGTTGTCATTACGACAATAATCCATTGCTATACAGATTAGTGATGCCAGGTCTATAACCCTGTGTAGAGGTAATTCTTCTGATTGATGGGACCATTTATCCGCAGGCTTTCGCCAGACTTTAGCTGATAATTCAGTCCATCCGGCTGTATTCCATTGAGCGATTCCAATTGAAAGCCCTTTTGCATCACTATTTTCGGCATAAGGCCCATCAATGTCGTCATAACTTGGAACTTCAAGAATTGGCTTGTGCTTAAGATGTGTTGGGATTTTCATCATTGCCCTTACTTAGTTATGTTTGTGTATTTTATAATTACATAAATCATAAATATTTGTAAAATAAAATTAATGTCAATATAAGCTATACCCTAACCTGACGTAAGGCCTATAATGAACCACTGTCAGAGTAAAGTCACTCTGACTATTTATTGACACTGGTAATTAAAGGTCACGGATTCTTTTCTGACACATTCAGTATTGGAGGCGTATGAAAGGTCAACGTATTGGCTATATGCGGGTAAGTAGCTTTGACCAGAACCCAGAACGGCAACTAGCTCAGACTCAGGTGGATAAAGTCTTCGTCGATAAAGCATCGGGTAAAGATACTCAGCGGCCAGAGCTGGATTCACTGTTGTCATTCGTGCGTGATGGAGACATCGTGGTGGTTCATAGCATGGACAGGCTGGCTCGTAACTTGGATGATTTGCGCCGTCTGGTACAAAAGCTTACCCATAAGGGAGTGCGTATCGAATTTGTTAAAGAATGCCTGACATTCACAGGGGAAGATTCACCAATGGCAAACCTGATGCTCTCCGTAATGGGGGCTTTTGCCGAGTTCGAACGTTCTATAATACGTGAACGTCAGCGTGAAGGCATCGCTTTAGCCAGACTGCGCGGTGCATACCGTGGGCGGAAAAAATCACTGTCCTCAGAACAACAAATTGAAATTCGACGGCGAGCAACAAATGGTGAGAAAAAAGCCCAGCTTGCTCGCGAGTTTGGTATTAGCCGTGAAACGCTGTATCAATATCTGAAAAAGTATGATTAGCATCTCATTTTTATGTATTCGTGTGTTTTCCGTGGCCAGGGAGGCGCTTTTGCCAGCAGATTTTTTAAACACGGAACAACGTGCGAATTATGGTCAGTTCTCTGGTGACCCTAATGACATTCAGCTTGCTCGTTTCTTTCTGTTGGACGAAGTGGACATGGAGTTGATTAACAACCGGCGCGGAAGGGCAAACCGTCTGGCAGTAGGATTGCTCATTGGCAGCGTTCGATTTCTTGACACATGGCCTCATGACCTGTCAGCGATCCCGGTCAATATACTGTGGTTTATTGCCCATCAGCTGGGAATATCCGATGGGGTGTTCTGTCCGACTACTCCAGAGGAGAAACCTGCGTGAACATCAGGCTCTGATCAGTAGTCAGTATGGCTATCGTGATTGAAAGTTAAAGTATTTGGTATACAGAATCTGGATTTCACCGGTATTCCTCCGGTGCGTTTCAATGCACTTGCCCGGTATGCTGATAAGTTTTCAGTGTACAAAAAAGCCCGGATGCCGCCCGCAAGACGAACAGCGATGCTGGTTGCCTTTGTCCGTTCCTGCGAAATATCGGCACTGGATGATGCGATGGACGTCCTGATGGAGCTATTGCTGATATCGGCCGGGAGGCGAAAAAATTGGGCAAAAAAATGCGTGAGAATGCTGAAAATATCGATAAATAAGCATTAGAACTGGCAAATATCTGCTCGATGCTTCTGGATGAAAATGTCGGCAGTAAGTTGGTCCGCTCGACAATATTTGAAAAGTACCCTCCGGCCAGACTATTTATAAAAGCTAACCCCGGCCTCCTGACGCCAATTTTCACGATGAAATGGTGGGGACCTTCTTGAAAGTCGACATATCGAAGGTGCTCGGTGGCAGGCCGTTCAGTACCAAGGGCCGCCGGGCCGCATAGTACCGATATCCTGCTTGACCATTTTTGGCTACACCGCCGTGACCAGCACACCGTGCGCACCGCCGATGGCTTCGTGAAACACTTGCATCGGGTCAAAGTTGCGCGTATTGGTGGTGACGCTGGCGCCCAGAAGTTAGGTAAACGTGAGCTTGTCATTATAAATATCCACCGCCGCTATGTTTAGCCCCTGCACCAGCTCGTATTTGTGGAAGTAGCGCAGCTGGCTGTCGCCTTTAATCAGCTTCGACTGGATATAAAACCCGTTATTCAGCTCGACGCTTATGGGCGCACGTTCGCCTCCGTTCAGGAAGCGAGCGTATTCAGTAATCTGTTTCGCCTAGCGACAAGAAATAAACGATGAAAAAAAGATAAATTATTACTTATTCAACTATTTATCTACTTAGCGAAAATAGATCTCCCTTTATCTTTTTTAGATTATTACTTTGACGAGTTACTGATTCTACAATCAAAAGTATTGATAATTAACTCCCTCAGGGAAATTACAAAAATATAATTATCAAAAATATCCCCTGACTTTGTTTCAACATTTGTTATCATATACGCGCATTTTTGAAAATCCACATTTTTACATTCTGTTATTGTGCCAATCATATTAAAATCGTCTTCAATACTAACTGAGGACGAAAAGTCAATGACCTCTGATGTCCAACATAAAATATAATCAATTATATTTAATGGGTGGTTAAGAATCTCCATATGACTAAATCTATTTTTATACTCTATAGCTTTCAACTTATCAAAGCCAAAAGACGACTCATCAAATGCCGTACCCACACTATCAATTCCACGCGCAGAAAACGTTAATGGCCTCAACCATAAATCTCTGTAAGGAGAACCAGTAGGCACAAAATGACTTAAAATAGTATATAGGGTTCCAACCCAATGTTCATCACTGGTCTCAGGGGCAATAAACCATTTATTTTCTAATTGTGGCACCCCCTTAATCATAAATCTCTCCCGTTTTTCGAGTCCGTGCTTAGTTTCCTCCAAAGCCTTTATTTGCTCGGAAATATTCTCAGCATCTTTCTTTTTATTAATAACATCAATAAAGTCCTTAAATACATGTTGTTCGGCCTTTGCTCCATCAATAAATTCTTTGATTTGATATATAAAACTCGGATCTTTAAGGACTTTTAATGCGTCATTGCTGATGGCATTTCTATTGGTTACCAAATCAAAAGGCCCATCAATCAAAAACATGTAATGAGATTGAGTGTCGTTATTGGCAAGGCAAATGTAATCTGTTGATAGCGATGGTTCAAACCATAGCTGATTATAGCTACAGGTTTTAATTCCTTGTGAAGAAATAAAAGTGCCGCGCTGATCCGTTAACTTTAGCCCAGACTTCGAAGCTCCTTGCCTATCAAGGCTACTATACTTTTCAAGTGCTCTTCGATTGCCGTCAATAGCTAGTATAAAAGTATACTTCTGATTCTGATGTCTTATGACTTTAGCTTTTCTTGCATAAAATCTTGCAGATCTTAATCTTGATAACTTTGATGCTAATAATGGCGCCTCACCATCCTTATCAATTTCGATGTAAGGATAACCTTGCTCTATCAACTTTCTTTCGTTGCCATCCCAAATATAGAACTCAACCCCTTTTGAGTCTTTTGAATTTTCATGAAGTTGCTGTTTTTCCATAGCCGAGAAACCATGTTTTTCGCTAGCAATTCTTACGTCTCCGTGCTTCGTGCAAAATCTTATGTAATTATAAACATAAGAACTGTCGAGTAAGTAATCATCCCCGCTATTTACTGTATAGTATTTTGAATATTGTTCAACATTTAAATCCTTTATGACAATAACGGTGCCAGTAGAAAAATCGTTAAGCGATAAGGTTTTCAAAATATCATTAACAATTGTCTTGGTTCTTATATCTTGCTTAGGCAACACTTCAGAAAGAATGTTTGCTATATCAGCCTCTCTACTCGGACTTATATCAGTGGTAATATTTAAATTACTTCTTGGGTTGTCAATTTTTTTAAATATCCAGCCATCTGAACCTTCAAACTTAGAAATAACTGATATTTCTGAAGACGCAAAGCACAGTTTAGAACCTTGGCATTTATAACCTATCGTCTCTCCTTTTAGTTTTGTCGTCTTCCCTATCGAGAAAAAAGCCTCATAATTAGAAATTTTTTTACCTTCCTCAACCTCTGTTTTGAGACCAAGTCCGTTATCAATAAATATCAGACCATTAAATTCTTCAAGAGGATAATACCAGATCATATTGGCTTTAGCATCGTAGGAATTGGATATCAATTCTCTTATCACTTCACAAGGATCTTGCCGATTGACTGAAAGTTCTGAAAGGACGTGTGTGTAATCAATCTGGGGGAATATTTTCATAGCTTTTCCTTTTCAACAATGTATAAGCATTTTACTGTCTGTTCTCATTGGTTTTTCATTCTGAAACCACAGAATATTAGTACCAATACTGAGTGAAGCACAAGGGGTTGATGATAGTATTCATCTAATATCTAACGATTCTGTTACATAAGAATTAGCAACCGTGAACAGCCATCGACCATCGTCTTGTTGGTAATACACACAGGTTGCATGCCGAGTGGTTTTCAGAGCAATCATCCTCATTATCAATGGTAGCACTGCACAGTTCACATAATCACCAACGCATTACCGCGATCCTTAAGCATTAGCATCTCACCCTTATCTACCTCCAGTCGTTCCTGAAAATAGTCTAAAATGGCTGTAACCGCCCTATAATATGCTCATGTTCATACGCAATCAAACTAGGCTTAGCCACCAGCACGGCGTCTTCTGTGTAATAAGACATTAGGATTGAAAATCTCTGCGCAAGATGGCTCGGATGTTGGCTCACCTTAATCCGTGTTTCAAAGATCATATCGCAAGAAAGGCATGCCTGACCGCTACGAGAGACTCTGCCGCAGCTGCCCTGCCCGCTGCTGCATCTGCTGCGTCGGGCTGCGGCCAATCAATACGTACTGATAACCTGCGGCATGCCACCAGGCGAGATTCATACCGTGGCGCTTTTCATCCTGCACCGGGGTTAGATTTTGATGCTGCTCGCGGGAAATACACAGCGCCATCGGACCCTCGCTGGCGTGATCCCAGGCGATCTGCACAATCGACGCCTCGTCATAGCGCAGCAGGCGTACGCTTTTCAGCTCAGCATCGGGTAACGCCAGCTGCTGTGCGCTGAGCCGCAGGCCCATCTCGCGGGCGGTTCTGTCGAGCGAGCGCGCAATCACCGGCGGCGAATTATCGACATCGGCCAGCGTCTGAGTGCTGTACAGCGACATATACTGCGCTTCGAGGTCGCGGATCCTGCCGCTTTCGCGGCGCGAGGCGCTCTCCGGACGGGCGAAATAACCGATACCGGAACCGATAAACAGAAAGCTGAGTGAGGCGGCGATCAGTGCGCGGCGGCTGACCTGCCCCCTGTGCTGCGCAGGCGCGGGCGGCGTCCGGGCCAGCAGTTGTGCCAGATGCAGCTCCATCCTCTCCTCTGGTGCGGCTTCCAGCAAGCCTTCAAATGCTTCTGCAAACGGCTGATTGCTTCTCATCAGTTCAGCGGTGCGGGTGGACAGCGATTCATCGCGCTTTAGCTGCTGTTCAAATGCCGCAGATTCCGCCGCGCTCATTTCGCCATCCAGCCAGGCAACGATCGCCTCATCGCTGTAGGGGGCGGTAAAATGTTCTCTCTTCACCGGTGTTTCTCCTGTGCGGACGCCGCCTGCGACGTTTGCCGGGCCAGCGTTGCCCTGGCGGCCGCCAGACGGCTCATGATCGTCCCGACAGGCACCATCAGCGTATCGGCGGCTTCCTGATAGGTAAATCCTTCGACATAGACCAGAAAAACGGCGTTGCGCTGGGCTTCCGGCAGCTGCCCGACGCGCTGCATCACCTTCTGATACTGCCTGCGTTGCTCGTCCTGCGGCTGACTGTCAGGCGCGTGCAGATCGTCGCTGTCGACAAAACCCTGTCCGGCGCGCACCCGCTGCGCCCGCAGGTCGCTGATCCACACCGAGTGCAGAATGGTAAACAGCCACCTGTCGATGCGCGTACCGGATTGATACTGCGCGCTACGCTCCAGCGCCCGCAAGCAGGTAGACTGCACCAGCTCCTCGGCGACATCGCGATTGCGCGACAGCACCATACCGTAACGCCACAGGCGCGACAGATGGGCGGCCAGCTGTTGCCGTACTTCACTATGGGTAATTTTCACGCCCTCCGGGCAGCATACGGCGCAGCACGTTATCGCGCAGGAAATAGTGGTGAAACAGCGCCGCTATCGCATGGGCCAGCGCCAAAACAATCAGCGCCCAGGCGACATTATTGTGCAGCCCCGCAAGAGTATGGCGCAGCGCGGGATCGACGGCAATCCAGCCCGGAATATCAAACAGGCCGAAGAAGCTAAACGGCTCCTGCTGCGCCCAGCGGAAAAGAAAACCGAGCACAACCTGAGTGAATAGCAGCAGATAGAGCATGCCGTGGACCGCATGCGCCAGCAGACGTGACGCGCGCGAGCCGGCTGCCGCAGGCATGGCATAGCGCGCTGAACGCTGGCTGAAAAAACGCCACAGCGGGCGCACGATCATCACCACGGCCAGCAGAACTCCGCAGGAGATATGCACCGACTGCAACCCTTTGCGCAACGGCGTGCCGCGCTCCAGCAGCTCCCAGACGTGCGCGGAGGCAAACAGGAAGATCACGCTGGCAGCGGTCAGCCAGTGCAGCGTCAGGGTGAAAGCATCATAGCGCTGACGCGCGCGGGAAGTGGCAATGGCAGACATACAGTAGGTTTCCGTTTGTGGATGTTGATCGGTTAACGCGCCATCGCCGCTTTCTATTCGGAAAATTTTAAAAAAATTCTCTCAAGCCGATAATTGAGCAGGCAATTATTGGCTCAGTTATAAAAGTGGCATGGTTTATTAATTATAGTCAGCGTTATGTAATTAGAGTAACCACGCATTCAGCTAAAAGCCGTAGATAGCAACAACGATCGCATGCCTATTTTAATTTAACTTATAACATTGATAGTTAACGATTTTATAAATAACCCTGATTAATTGAATTGTTAAATTTAACCCTAATAATCGTGTTTAAATCAAATGCTGCAAATATTTCTTAACTTTTCATCTAAGTTCGTTAAAATATCGCCTCAATTTTGAAACCTATATAGATATCTCTCACTGCTATGTCTAAATTTAGAAAAACAATTCCCCTGCTTTCTCTGTCTGCTCTGCTGGTA
>Ga0308161_1004603_pt1 | contig 12507 bp, 12 predicted proteins | sample PhyFR2_FD_201034 | JGI IMG/M metagenome (GOLD analysis project Ga0308161, IMG submission 201034) | Phyllosphere microbial communities from UC Gill Tract Community Farm, Albany, California, United States - DLSLF.R2 | ecosystem: Host-associated > Plants > Phyllosphere > Unclassified | place: USA...
CCCAGAACCCGACGGGGAGCAGTGAGACGCCGGTGAACCCGCGTATTTCCACGCGCTCGGTGTCGACCCAGGTGGCGGTACAGAGTGGCCAGACGGTGTTGCTCGGCGGGTTGATCAAGCAGGACAACGCTGAGAGTGTCAGCGCCGTGCCTTACCTGGGGAAGATTCCGGGGTTGCGCTGGTTGTTTGGCAATACCGGCAGGTCCAAGGACCGCACGGAGCTGATTGTGCTGATTACGCCGAGGGTGATTACCAGCAGCAGTCAGGCGCGGCAGGTGACGGATGATTATCGCCAGCAGATGCAGTTGTTGCGACCGGCTCAATGAGCCTGGCTGCACCGAGTACCGACGTGGGAGGGGGGGGCGCTCTCGATGGTGGCCTGACACCCCGCGATCAAAAATGTGGGAGCTGGCTTGCCTGCGATGACGGCCTGCCAGCCGGCACCTATCAACCTGACACCCCGGAATCAAAAATGTGGGAGCTGGCTTGCCTGCGATGACGGCCTGCCAGCCGACGCCTATCTACCTGACACTCCGCAATCAAACTGTGGGAGCTGGCTTGCTCGCGAAGGCGGCCTAACAGGCGACGCAGTTATACCGGGTACATATCCATTCCTGCGGTAACGGCTACTTAGGGTTCCGCCCTGACGGCGGCTCACTTTGCAAAAGCGGCAAAGTAAGCAAAACGCTCTTGCCCCACCACTCGGCACCTCGCCTAGGCTCGGTGTGCCCGAACACAGTCTTGAATCCGTGTGCCGCCGCCACGCGCCATCCATGGCGCGGGGCGGCTAACCCGGCGTCCTGCCGGGTTACCCACGAATTCAAGCCTGCGTTCGGCCAGCGTGGTTTAACGGGGCGCCTGAGATCAAGATCACAAGCAGATCAAGATCAAGAGCGGCTCGCTTCGCATCGTGGTTACCGTCGGTAGTTACCGTTGCGATGGGGGCGTGTCGGTAAATGCATTTTGGCTGGCTCGATGTCATCGGGAGCACGCCCCTCCCACATTTTGAGCGTTCTGCACGCTTAGATTAAAAATCATTTTTATGAATAATTATTTTTACAAATAATGAAAGTAGAGAATATTAGCTTATGCCCAAATAGCATTATATTTTTAAAATCCATTCCGTTATGTTTGATCCCAACAGCCTACCCCTGACCTCGGATGGTACCCAGCGTGATTCAGATTCTGCGCGCCTGACCGGGTAATCCTCCCGCCGCCGCAGAGTCGTTGGACGGGAGCTCAACGTATGTTGCCACTTCAACCCCCTCGCTTGCCCCACACCTAGCCCAAGCCGCATCGCCCCTTTGATTACCGGCCACACCGCGCCAGGCGCGTGTCTGCCCGACTTTGCGATTTGGAAAAAGCTGGGAATGGATATGAAGCACATTCTGCAACCTACTGCTGCCCTGACCCTGTCGCTGTTCGCCGCAGCTTCGCAGGCCCAGGAAGACAGCACTTTGTCTACGGTCGTTGTGACCGGCAACCGTGGCGCCGAGCAGCGCACGGTTACTAGCAGCCCGGTGCCGATTGACGTGGTCAGCGCCCAGCAATTGCAAAACACCGGCAAGCCCGGGTTGATGGAAGCGTTGAGCGCAGTGATCCCTTCGCTGACCCTGCCGGAAAAAACCGGTTGGGACGCCAGCGGCATTGCCCGGGCACCGAACCTGCGGGGTTTGAGCGCCGCCGAAGTGTTGGTGCTGGTCAACGGCAAGCGCCGCCACACCAGCGCTACCCTGAACATCAACGGCATCAACACCGGCGCGGCGCCGGCTGATCTGGACCTGATCCCCATCAGCGCCATCGACCATGTCGAAGTGCTGCGCGATGGGGCGGCTGCCCAATACGGGTCTGACGCCATCGCAGGGGTGATCAACGTGATCCTCAAGGCCGACACCCGCGGTACCTCGGTGACCAACGCCGGCCTTGGCTACGACGGCAAGAAACAGACCGTGCAGCAAAGCCTCAACAAGGGCTTCGAAATCGGCAATGGCGGCATCGTGCAACTGGCCCTGGATGCGCGCAGCCAGAACGATGACAACAAGGCCAGCGCCAACGGCTACACCTATGAGCAAGCCTATGGCCTGGCGGGCAAGTCCACCTATGGCGGCTACGGCACGCCCAAGACCAACCTGCTGACCCTGGGCTATAACGCCGAGTTGCCGATCGACGACAGCCTCAGCCTCTACTCCTTTACCACCTACTCGCGACGCAAGGCCGAGCAGGGGCAGAACTTCCGCTTGCCGACCATCACCAACACCATCACCACCGGGCCCAATGGTTACCCGGCCGGGTACACTCCGACCTGGTACATCGACGAGGACGACTTCCAGGCGGCGTTCGGTGGCAAGGGCACTGTGGGCGAGTGGGACTGGGACTTGTCTACCACCTACGGGCGCAACGAAGCGGAGCAGGGCACCACCCACAACCAGAACCCTTCCCTGGGCCAAGCCACGCCGAACAGCTTCACCTCCGGCACCTGGATTTCCACCGAGCTGACCACCAACTTGGACTTCAAGCGTGGCTTCGACATCGGTCTGCAAAAGCCCTTGGACCTGTCCTACGGCTTCGAGCATCGGCGCGACACCTACGAGGTGCAAGCCGGCGATTACGCGTCCTATGCCAATGGCGGTTACTGCGTGGCGCCGGGTAACTGCGCATCGTCCGGGGCGCAGGTCACCAATGGTATTTCACCGGACGAAGAAAGCAGCGCCTCGCGCAACAGCCTGGCCGGTTATGTGGACGTGGGTTTCAACCCCTTGCCTAACTGGTACGTCGGCACGGCGGTGCGTTATGAGCATTACAACGAGGGCGTGGGCGCTACCCGCAGCGGCAAGCTGACCACCCGCTACGACTTCACCCCGCAGTTCGCGGTGCGCGCCACGGTGAGCAATGGCTTTCGGGCGCCGTCCCTGGCCAACAGCCTGTTCAGTGCGCGCTCCACCACCTATGGCGTCGTCGATGGGGTGTATCAGTCGATCAACTATGGCGTGCTCCCCGTGGGTTCGGCGGCGGCCCAGGCACTAGGCGCGCAGGAGCTCAAGCCCGAGCGTTCTACCAACTTCAGCCTCGGTTTCACGCTCACACCCACCGACCGCCTGAGCTTCACCGCCGATGCCTACGTGATCAACCTGCGTGACCGCATCACCCTAACCGGCACCTTACTGGGCCCTGAGGTCACCCAGGTATTGCAGAACAACGGTATCAACTCCACCTCTGGCGGCCAGTACTTTATCAACGGAGCCGACACTCGCACCAAAGGCCTGGACCTGGTCAGCAGCTATAACCAGGACCTGGGCGCGTTCGGCGCGCTGAAGTGGACCGCCGCGTTCAACTGGAACCAGACCAAAATCCTCAACTACAAGGAATCTACCGACATCCTCGGCACCTCCTACGACCTGATGGACCGCCAGGCGCGCAACCTGATCACCGGCGTGCAACCCAACACCAAGCTGATCCTGGGCGGTGACTGGCGCATCGAACGCTTCAATCTCAACCTGGCCCTGACCCGCTACGGCTCGTACAAGGAAGTGAACTCATCGGCCAATCGTGATCTGGACCGGGTCTACAACGCCCGCTGGATCACCGACCTCGACCTTGGCTACAGCCTCACCAAAGACCTGAACATTGCCATCGGCGCCAAGAACCTGTTCGACCTCTATCCCAAGAAACAAGGGGTGCCGAGCAGCACCATGGTTGCCAGCTACGGCACCTATTCGCCCTACGGTTTTACCGGCGGGTATTACTACACCCGGCTGACTTACGCCTTCTGAGGCCTGCGAGGAAAAGAACATGCCCATTGTCGCCAAACCCTATGACCTGCTGAATGAAGTCAGCGCCCAACCGCTGCACCAGCGCCGTGCCGCCACGCCGATCAAGGCGTTGCGCGTGGTGCCGGCCCGGCACCCCTGGCGCTGGGCCGGGTCAATTTTCGCCGCGCTGGTATTACTCGCCATCGTGCACTCTTTGGCCACCAACCCGCGCTGGGAATGGGGGGTGTTCGGCCAGTGGTTTTTTTCGCCCTCGGTGCTGCGCGGGCTGGGCCAGACGGTGCTGCTGACGCTGCTGAGCACAGTGTTCAGCATCCTGCTGGGCACCGCGCTGGCCCTGGCGCGGCTGTCGGGTTCGCCGTTGCTGGCGGCGTTGGCCTGGGGCTATATCTGGTTCTTCCGCTCGATGCCGGCCCTGCTGGTGCTGATCATCCTCTACAACTTTGCCTACCTGTACGACCACATCGTGCTAGGCGTGCCGTTCACCGACCTGGTGTTCGTCGAGTGGTCGACGGTGGATGTGCTCAGCCAATTTACCGTGGCCGTCCTGGGCTTGAGCCTGATGCAGGCGGCCTACGCGGCGGAGATCATTCGCGGTGGGCTGATTGGCGTGGATGCCGGCCAGCATGAAGCGGCGGCGGCCTTGGGGTTGCCGGCCTCTCGACGCATCTTCCGGATCATTTTGCCCCAGGCGCTGCGCTCGATCTTGCCGTCGGGGTTCAATGAAATCATCGGCCTGGTCAAGGGCACCTCGATTGTCTACGTGCTGGCCTTGCCCGAGCTGTTCTACACCGTGCAGGTCATCTACAACCGCACCCAGGCGGTGATCCCGTTGCTGATCGTCGCCACGGTCTGGTACCTGATCATCACCACCGCGCTCACCAGCGCCCAGTACTACGTCGAGCGCCACTTCGCCCGGGGCACCGCGCGGGTGCTGCCACCCACGCCGCTGCAGCGCGTGCGCCGCTGGTTCAAGGAGAAGGCCCATGCCTGAAGCACGCGCCGGGCGCATTCAAATCCAGGGCGTGGGCAAGCGCTTTGGCAACCAGCAGGTACTCGATCACATCGACCTGAGCATTGACCCTGGCAAGGTCACGGTGATCCTCGGGCCGTCCGGCTCGGGCAAGTCCACCTTGCTGCGCACCATCAACCACTTGGAGAAGATCGACAGCGGGCATATCACCATCGACGGTGAATACGTCGGTTATCGGCGCAAAGGCGACCTGCTGTTTGAACTCACCGAACGCGAGATCCTCAAGCGCCGCATCGACGTGGGCTTCGTGTTCCAGAACTTCAACCTGTTTCCCCACCTCACCGCCTGGGAAAACATCGCCGAAGCGCCCCTGGCGCACAAGCGCTGGAGCCGGGTGCAGGCCCGTGACAAGGCCGATGAATTACTCGCCAAGGTCGGCCTGGCGGATAAGGCCGACGCCTATCCGCGCCAGCTCTCCGGCGGCCAACAGCAACGCGTCGCCATCGCCCGGGCCTTGGCGCTCGACCCCAAAGTGCTGCTGTTCGACGAGCCCACCTCAGCCCTCGACCCGGAACTGGTGGGCGAGGTGCTGGACGTGATCAAGGGCTTGACCCAACTGGGCGTGACCCTGGTGATCGTCACCCATGAGATCGGCTTTGCCCGCGAAGTGGCCGACCACGTGGTGTTCCTCTGCGACGGTCAACTGATCGAAGAAGGCCCGCCTGAACAGATTTTTCGCCAACCCCGACATCCCCGCACCCAGGCCTTTCTCGGCAAAGTGCTTTAGTTCAAGGAGTGACTGCCCATGTTTATCACTACTGCCCGTGTCGCCCTGTTGGCAATTGCCGGGGCCACGGCCCACAGCGCATTCGCCGTGCAACCGGTGGACCTCAGCCCCGACCGCCCGCGCATCCATGCGCCACGCAATGACGCGGCCATCGCGCAGATCCCGCCAGGCTTCAAGTTCGCCCAGCCGGGCAAGTTCACCGTGGCCGTCTCCGGCGTAGCCGGGCCACCGCTGGCACTGCTGGCCAGTGACGACAAGACCACCATCGGCAGCGAGGCCGACACCGCCCAATTGGTGGCCGACAGCCTTGGCCTGCAACTCAACGTGGTGCAAACCAGTTGGGAAGACTGGCCCCTGGGCGTCAGCTCGGGCAAATACGACGCGGTGATCAGCAACGTCACCGTGACCGAGGCGCGCAAAAAGCGCTTCGACTTCGCCACCTACCGCCAGGATGTGCTCGGGTTTTACGTCAAGAGCACCAGCAAGATCAACGAGATCAAGCAGGCGGCGGACATTGCCGGGCTGAAGATCATTGTCGGCTCCGGCACCAACCAGGAAAAAGTCCTGCTGGCCTGGAACGAGGCAAATGAGAAAGCCGGCCTCAAACCTGCGTTGTTGCAGTACTTCGACGACCAGGCCGCCGCACAACTGGCGGTGCAGTCGGGGCGCAGTGACGCACTGTTCGGGCCGAACTCGGTGTACGCCTATTCGGCGGCGATCACCGGCGGCATCAAGCGCGTCGGCACCGTCAACGGTGGCTGGCCGTTGCAGGCGGATATCGCGGTGACCACGCGCAAGGACAACGGCCTGGTCAAACCGATTCACACTGCCCTGCAAGGTGCGATTGCCGGGGGGCAATATGCGCAGGTGCTGCAACGTTGGGGCCTGGATGTGGAACGGGTCGACCAGTCGCTGATCAACCCGCCTGGGCTGGCGGATTAAGGAGGCACAGACATGGGACTGACACGACGTGAAGCGCTGTCGAGTATCGCAGCGGTGGGCGGTGAGAAAGCGGTCAAGGATGCACTGGCAGTGTTGGGCCTGGGCCCATCGTCACACCGTCGACCGCAACCACTGAAACTCAAGGGCGGCCTGGGGCAGGGCACCCGTGTACTGGTGCTGGGCGCCGGGATTGCTGGGTTGGTCACTGCGCTGGAGTTGACGCGCGCGGGCTTCAGCGTGCAGGTGCTGGAGGCCCGCGAGCGCGTGGGTGGCCGCACCTGGACTCTGCGTAACGGCGACCGCGTGGACTATAAGGACGGTCGCTCGCAGACGGTGGGGTTTGACCCTGGCCAGTATTTCAACGCCGGGCCGGCGCGCATTCCCAGCCAGCACCGCACGATCCTCGACTATTGCAGTGAACTGGGCGTGCCGTTGGAAGTGCTGGTCAACAGCAGCCATGGCGCCCAGGTGCGACCGGACCTGAGCCAGGCAGCGTTTAGCGTCGGCCAGGCGCTCAACGATACCCGCGGGCATCTGTCGGGGTTGCTGGCCAAGGCGGTGCAACGCGACGCTCTTGATGATGTATTAAGTGGCGAAGAGCGCACACGTCTGCTCGGTTTTTTGCAGGTGTACGGTGACCTGTCCCAAGAGCTGGCTTTTGAAGGAACCCTACGCTCCGGGCACCTTGAATCTGCCGCCCACCCTGGCGCCTTGCCCGCCCGCCATATACCGCTGGGGTTGGACCGCTTGCTGCACCCGGAACTCTGGGGCGCTCTGTTACACACCGAATTCCCGGAATTCTCGGCCACCATGTTCCAGCCGGTGGGCGGCATGGACCGTATCACCGAGGCCTTCTACCGACGCGTGCAGGAGCAGGTGCAACTGGGCGCCCAGGTGCGGCAGATCCGCCAGCTGGAGGACGGCGTGGCGGTGACCTACCACGACCAGCACAGTGGCCGTGAACAGGTGGTGCGTGCCGACTTTCTGGTCTCCACCGTGCCGCTGCCCCTGCTGGCCAAGCTCGATACGGACTTCAGCGCACCGGTCAAGGCGGCCCTGCTCAGCACTCGCAGCGACCAGGCGACCAAGGTGGCCTGGCAATCGCCGCGCTTTTGGGAGACCGACTACCGCACCTATGGCGGCCTGTCGTGGATCGAACACCCGGCGCGCCTGCTGTGGTACCCCAGCAACGACCTCAACACCCGCGAAGGCGTGCTGGTGGCCGGTTACGTGACGGGCGAGGGCGCCGACGTGTTTGGCGCCCAACCGCTCGATCAGCAGTACGCCGCCTCCCGACACGCCGTGGAGCTGTTGCATCCAGGTTATTCCAGGCATTTGCGTAATCCACTGGCGGTGTCCTGGGAGCAGATCCCCTTCAGCGAAGGCCCGTGGTTGCAACGCGAACATTTCCCAGCCCAGGCCCACGCCTTGCTTGAACAGCCCCATGGCCGCGTGTATTTCGCCGGCGACGGCCTGGTGCAAAGCGGCGTGGGCATCTGGCAGGAATCGGCAGCCAACTCGGCGCGCCATGTGGTCGCGCAACTGGCCGAGCGCATCACCCAACAACACCAACTCGCGGCGTTGGCCGCATCCTGAGGAGCCACACCATGAGCGACAGCATCCAACGCACCAGCGTCGGCGAATTCCCCATCTCGCAAACCGTCACCGTGCCGGCCTCGGCCAGCCTGGTATTTGTCAGCGGCACGCTGCCGGACCCCGCCGACCCGAGGGTGCCTGGGGTGTATGGCGACACCGAGGTGCAGAGCGTTTCAGTGTTCAACAAACTGCGCCAGATCCTGCGCCAACATGACCTGGGCCTGGGCGACATCGTGCAGTTACGGGTGTTTCTGGTCGGCGCCGAAGAGACTGATGGCAAGCTGGATTTTGCCGGGTTGCAGCGCGGTTATACCCAGTTCTTTGGCACGCCCGAACAGCCGAACAAACCGGCGCGCACGGCGTTGCAAGTAGTGGCGTTGCCATTGCCGGGCGCGTTGGTGGAGGTGGAGGCGATTGCGGCCAGGGTGGTGTGAGTTCCGCGCTCAGAGGTGTAGGTCATTTCTTTTAAGGTTGTAGTCTAAATAGTTAAATGGTTTCCTTTTGCTGATTCTTTACCCATTCCAGGCAGAATGCCGCCTGGATTTTGGGCTCAGGAGCAGCTCCATGAAACGTTCTGACAGTCGGTCGTTATGGTGCGTTACAGCGGCTCTCGCCGTTTGTACGGGGCTTTTAGGCTACCAGATAGTTGATGGGTTAATTCGCGGCGTGATTGTGGCTTTCAGCCGTGTAGGGCCTTCCGCCACTTACACGCTTCTGGAGCAACCAAAGCAGTATTGGATGACCCTGATTTGGCTCGCTATTGTTGAAATTTTTCTGATCGCTATGACGCTTGGCGTTGCTTGGATTTCCAACGAAATAGCAAAAAATGAACGATCCAGAAAGGTGTGATCGCTAGTGCTTGCGAGGGCCTTGAGAACCTTGATCACTATCATCAAAGTCGCTCTACGAGGTTTGCCTTAAGTTGTTTATTGGGGGACTTCCTCGTAGATACCAATGGCCAATGTTTTGACATTACCGGATATTGCACTCCCGGTGAGGCCGAGCGCTGCGGCTAACGTCTCTTGTATATGGTTGGCGGTAGTCTGTCGCATTTTCGTGGCGCTGATTCGCTTGGGGAGCACCCTGTTGGATTGTTTAATCTTGAGTATTTTTGGTGTTAACCGGGGATCTTGGAGTCTGAGCAACTCATTATTGAGCTTTACCCTTTCTTGTCGATTCAGACTTCTGAGCACCTGAGTGAAGGATTTTCCGGTGACTTTCCGCGTGGTGTTGACTGTTTTGGTTACGGTTAAGGCTGAGGTGGCAACGCCAAGCAATGCAATAGCATCCAGCAGCGCGGCTACGGCCTGAAACCAGGCTTCGTTATCCAACTGATCAAGGTCCCGTGGAACTAGCACCTCAGCGCCCGCACGCCCTAACCCGATGAAACATTGCGCGCCGCTTGCAATTAGGGCTGCCTTCCCAATAAACGAGATCACTGCGCTGACCCCCGCAGTGAAAGGTATTAGTGCAACGCCACTCGTAATGGCTACCCAGCTTAGCAGCGCTCCGGCACACGTTAGCGCCGTATTCATCGCCTCCGAGACCAACTTCGACTCTCGTGGCTCATGCTCCAGCATCCGCTTGAACTCCATTGGGCCCACATACCGAGGCGCCTCACGCAATATCACCTTGATCGGATGTACACGACACACCGCTTGAAATTCGCGCAACGTCACCACGTTGAATGCCTGGTCGATATACACCACTCCCGCGCCGATTAGTGCAGGGTCGCTGTCAATAGCGAAGAACAACCGGTGCAGGTCGAGGCTGCTTTCAAGACGTTGGCGTGTAGTGTGATGGGCCGAGGGGAATCCATCCCTGAACAGGCGGGCCGTCATTCCTTAACTCCTGATGGTGTTGGAGTCGAGAGGGTAAAGAGGTGATGATGCAAATTAATGTCGGATGTTTCGCCTTCTGATGACAGGCACTTCTCAATCCCATTTCCCCGTCTTGTATGCTCGCTCCGCCTGATCAACAGTGCGATCCACGTCATTACCGACGCACGCTAGGACAAGGAGCCAACATGGCCGTTGATATGTTTTTGAAACTGGGCGACATCAAGGGTGAATCACGGGACCAGGCCCATCGCGATGAAATTGATATTACCGAATGGGCATGGGGTGTATCGCAGACCGGGTCGATGCACGCCGGTACCGGCGGTGGTGCCGGCAAGGCGGATTTTGCCAACCTGAACCTGGTTAAACCGTTGGACAAATCCAGCCCCAACCTGATGATGGCCTGTGCAAGCGGTAAGCATTATCCCGAAGCCAGGCTGGTGGTTCGCAAGGCGGGAGGGGCCAGCCCGGTGGAGTATCTGGTGATGACGCTCAAGGAGGTCATGGTGGTGTCCTACAGCACCAGCGCAGAAAAGGCCGGCGATGTGCTGTACGACCGTATCGCTTTGAACTTCGCTACTGTCGAGTTCAGCTACCAGCCGCAGAAGGCCGATGGCGCCAAGGAGGGAGGGCCGGTGAAGTTTGGCTGGAATATTCGGCAGAACGTTAAAGTCTGAGTCATCACTTGTCGAGCTTGAATGGCCCCCGTGGGAGCCACACACCCTATTCCTGCAACAGCAATGCCCGCTGCTTGAGCTTGCGTTTCTGCGCAAACGGCAAGCTCTCATCGTCCCCATACGGCGCGCTGTACCAGTTGCCGTAGCTCGGGTTGGGCAACAGGAACCAGCGCTGGCCTAGCCAGTTCACATAGGGTTCGACGGCCTTGCGCTGCGCGGCCAGGGTGTTGTGTTCGGCCTGCACGAAATCGCCCAGAGAGTCTCCGGCCATCAACAGCACGCGGGCATGGCTGGCAACCCACTGGCGGCGGCAGTTCTTGCCGTAGCCTGCGCTTTCGCAGTGGCCGGTGGGGGTGCTGGCCGCCAGTATCTGCGCGTCGCTTTCAATCGGAAAACCGCGCAAACGCAGGTTTTTTGCGGTGGCCGCGACTTGGCTGTGTTCTCGGTTGGTGAGGTAGTAAACCTGGATGCCTTTCTGCCGTGCCGCCTGCAGGAACGCCACCGAGCCTGGCAATGCCTGGGCCTTGGCTTGCTCGACCCAGGTGTTCCAGCGGTCATAGGAATAGACCTGATTGTTGATGATGTCGCGGGCGTTGAGCGGCACGTTGTCCAATAGCGTTTCGTCGATGTCCACCACCACCGCCGGGGGCAAGCCGGCCAGGTTGCGTGGGGCAAAGGGCAGGGCGTCCCAGCTCGGGTCGGCCAGGGCGACATCCAGTTGGCGGGTGGCATTGGCGAAGAGCTGGCGGTAGATCAGTTCGTGCTCGATGGACGTCTGGGTCCAGAGCACGGCGTCGAGTTGGTCATTGGCCGGCGGGTGTTGCTGGCAGCCCGCGAGAGCGGTGGTGAGCAAGCAGAGGCTGGCGAGGAACAGGTTGCGCATGGGCTGGGTCTCGAAGAGCATGGTGGCGTGGTCTGCACGCCAGTCTAATCACTTGCGAGGCTCGCGGCTCGTTGCCGTTTCGGAATCGTCTTAAAGCCAGGCCTCATCCTTGGCGGGTAATGTAGCGAGCGTTGAAGGATCGTCGTCGCTGCCCATCTGCCAGGTTTGCCTATGTCCAATAAAACGTTACGTTTTCTGATCGCAGATGGAGAGCATCTGCAGCGGGTCAAGATCGAGAAGATGCTCAACCAGTTGGGCTATTACCGTATCGCTCCCTTGAGCTCATTCGACGAAGTGCAGGCGCTGACGTGCTCGAATGGCGTGATGTTCGACCTGTTGATCATCAACACCGCGCTGGTGCGCTCGCGTCAGGTCGACCTGCTGAAGTACTGCCGTGAAAACCCGATGATCCGGCATGCGCTGATCTATGACGGGCAGTGCGCACAACGGTCGGTGGTGCCGGTGTCGGCCAGCCAGACCTTGCATCTGTCCTTGTCGCAATCGCCGGACTTCAACTCCCTGTGCCGTTGCCTGGAAATGCTCGACCCGGCGGCGATGGCGCGCGTCGCCGGGATGCCAACCAAGCGTTGAGCTTCATTGCTTTGAGTATTGTATTCGCTTGAGTCATCGGCATGAGGGCAAGCCCCCCTACAGGGGATGCATGTCAAATGAAGGCGCTGGCTTGCCTGCGATGAGCATAGGTACGGCGCGACGCTGGACCTGTGGCGAGGGAGCTTGCTCCCGTGACGACCTGACGGCCGGCGCCTATCTCCCTGGCGCCCCAGGATCCAAATGTGGGAGCTGGCTTGCCTGCGAAGACGGCCTGACAGTCAACACAGCTGGATTGTGTACATATCCATTGCTGCGGTAACGGCCACTTAGGGTTCCGCCCTGACGGCGTCTTACTTTTGAAAAGCGCAAAAGTAAGCAAAACGCTCATGCCCCACCACTCGGCACCTCGCCTAGGCTCGGTGTGCCCGTAATCCGCCAGTGATTTGGGGGGGCGTCGCCACGCGCCATCCATGGCGCGGGGCGGCTAAACCG
>Ga0308161_1004606_pt1 | contig 12497 bp, 10 predicted proteins | sample PhyFR2_FD_201034 | JGI IMG/M metagenome (GOLD analysis project Ga0308161, IMG submission 201034) | Phyllosphere microbial communities from UC Gill Tract Community Farm, Albany, California, United States - DLSLF.R2 | ecosystem: Host-associated > Plants > Phyllosphere > Unclassified | place: USA...
GTTACTGCGCACCACGCAGACCAAAGATGCGCCGCCGATTGACCGCGTCACCCAGGCCAAAGTGTTTCTGTTCGGGGTGTTCGAACTGGTCGCCTGGCAGAAGAAAAACTTCCCACGCAAGAAATAGTGCCGTGCGGGCGCTATGCCCGCCCGTTACTGTAAAGGCGTGAAGCTGATAAAGCGCGTGCCCTGCATCTTCAGTTCGCCTCTCGCGCCTTTATCCAGCTGGTGATATTCCTCTTCTTTCAGCTGCACTTTAATGTCGCTGGCCCCGCTCAGTGGATGAAACAGCACCTCAAATCGCATCTCTTCTCCGGCGATCACTTCGCGCTGCCGTGAACGGCGATTGGGAGAAGGAAATTCACGTTTGGTTTTGACCTCAGCCTGCAGAGAACGCGCCGGTGACGCATCATTGACCGCCACTTCACGGCGTTGCCTGATGAACTGACGGGTCGCCAGCACGGCGATAATTGCCAGGACGATGATAAAAATTAGCGGCGGTTTGCTCATAGCGCTTTCCTGCCTGCGGGAGAATGAATGAGGCGGCAAAGCATACAACCAGAGTTGCCTGATTGTCACATCTCAGAGGCTTAACCTAAACTGGAAGGGATATTTTGGGATCTTTCACCATTTTGAGTAAAAAAAGGGAGAAACAATGCTCTGGTCTTTCCTCGCTGTACTTTTCTCCGGCTGGCTGTATGTCGATGCCACCTATCGCGGCCCGCAGTGGCAACGCTGGCTGTTTAAACCGGTCACGCTGCTGCTTCTCGTTGGGCTGGCCTGGCAGGCACCGGTGCTGCAGACCACTGACTACCTGATTCTGGCCGGTCTGGTCGCGACGCTGGTCGGTGATGCGTTAACGCTGCTGCCACGTCAGCAGATGCTCTATGCCGTCGGGGCTTTCTTCCTGTCGCACCTGCTCTATACGCTTTGCTTCGCTGCCAGCATGACCATGACGTTCTTCTGGCCGATTCCGCTGACGCTGCTGATCATCGGTGCCGCACTGATTGGCATCATCTGGAGCCGACTGGAGGATCTGCGCTGGCCTGTCTGTACGTTTATCGGCATGACGCTGGTGATGACCTGGATAGCAACCGAGCAGTACTTCTTCCGCCCGACCGATTACAGCTTCTCGATCATGGTCGGTGCCGGTCTGCTGCTGCTGGCAAACGCCGTCTGGTTTATCTCGCACTATCGCCGTCGCTTCACCGCTGACAGCGCGATCGTCGCCGCCTGCTACTTTGCGGGTCACTTTATGATCGTGCGCTCCTTGTGGGTCGTCTGAGAAAATAGTCTTGACTCTGGAGTTCACTCCAGAGTGTAGGATAGCGGGATGAGCCGGGTTGCTCATCCCGCTTTTTTTATACTCTGGAGGTCATATGCATCAACATCACGCCTGTGGCTGCGGCAAACCGCGTGCCAGCCACGCCGCAGCAAAACCGCTGTGCCAGGTTCGTCAGGCCCGTCCCCTCTCCCTTTCTATTCATGCTGCTACGCCGGTAACGGCGGATACAGCGGGCTGTTGCTGTGACAGTAACAGCAGCCCTGGCAATGACGCCGACTCCACCGAAGAAAGCGACCGGCGAGGCTCCAGGCCCTTTAGCTGGCAGGTCAGCGGGATGGATTGCCCGGGCTGCGCCCGCACTATTGAAACCGCCGTCCGTCAGGTAAAAGGCGTGACCGACGCTCGCGTGCTGTTTAGCAGCGAGAAGCTGGTCGTCAACGCCGACCAGGATGTGCAAAATGCCGTTGAACAGGCAGTGAAAAAAGCCGGCTTCCAGCTCGCTACCCCGTCAGCCACCCTGCCCGCCAGTCCGGGCTGGCAGCAAAACCGCCTGCTGATTTTGCTGGCATTGCTGGTGCTTTCCAGCAGCATTCTCAGCCAGTTCGCGCCCGCCTGGGGCGATCGGCTGTTTGTGCTGACCACACTGGCTGGTCTGGTCCCGGTCGCGCGCGGTGCATGGCAGCGCATCCGCAGCGGATCGCCTTTTACCATTGAAACATTAATGACCCTGGCGTCGGCTGGTGCGCTGATTATTGGTGCGCATGCCGAAGCCGCGATGGTGCTGGTACTGTTTCAGCTGGGCGAACAGCTGGAAAGCTATGCCGCCTCCAGGGCGCGCAGCGGTGTCACCAGCCTGATGGCGTTGCGGCCTGAATCGGCTATTCGCCTTGAACAGGGCAAACGTCTTGAAGTACCGCTGGCGGCGCTGCAACCCGGCGATGTGATTGAAGTGGCAGCGGGCAGCCGCCTGCCGGTCGACGGCCGTTTAATGAGCACACTCGCCAGTTTCGATGAGAGTGCGTTAACCGGGGAATCATTGCCGGTAAACCGCGCCAGCGGCGAAAAAATCCTCGCCGGTGCCACCAGCGTGGATCGGCTGGTGATGCTTGAAGTGGTGTCGAAGCCGGGTGAAAGCGCGATTGATCGTATCCTGCAGCTGATTGAGGAAGCGGAAACGCACCGTGCGCCGGTTGAACGCTTTATCGACCAGTTCAGTCGCATCTACACGCCGCTGGTGATGCTGTTGTCACTGTTAGTGATGGTGGTGCCGCCCCTGTTCTTCGCAGGTGACTGGCAGCCGTGGATCTACAAAGGGCTGACGCTGCTGCTGATTGGCTGCCCCTGTGCACTGGTGATCTCAACTCCCGCTGCAATCACCTCCGGGCTGGCAGCGGCGGCGCGACAGGGCGCACTGATTAAAGGCGGTGCGGCGCTGGAACGGCTGAGTTCGCTGCGCAGAATGGCGTTTGATAAAACCGGCACGCTGACGCTGGGCCAGCTACAGCTGACGCAGATCCTGCGATTTGGCAAGACCGCCGAATCAGAGATACTGGCGCTGAGCGCTGCTGCGGAACAGGGTGCGACCCATCCACTGGCCTGCGCTATCGTGTCGGCTGCGCAGGCGCGTGACCTTGTTATTCCTGACGCGCAGGATCAGCAGGTACAGGCCGGACGCGGTATCAGTGCGCAGGTCTCAGGCCAGCAGATTCAGCTGCTGACGCCCGGCCATACTCCCGGTCTGACGCCGCAGCAAAATGCGCAGATTGCTCAGCAGGAAGCCGAAGGTGAAACCCTGGTGGTGCTGATGCGCGATGGCGAAGCGCTGGGGGCGCTGGCCCTGCGCGATCAGCTGCGCGACGACGCCGTGGCGGCGTTAAAAGCGTTGAAAAAGCTGGGTATTGAGAGCCTGATGCTGACGGGTGACAATCCGCGCGCTGCGGCGGCGATAGCCCGCCAGCTGGATATAGATTATCGCGCCAGCCTGCTGCCCGCCGATAAGGTGGCGGCGATCCGTGAACTGAGTCAGCAACAGCCGCTGGCGATGGTCGGAGATGGCATTAACGACGCCCCGGCGATGAAAGCGGCGACGCTGGGCATTGCGATGGGCAGTGGCACCGATGTCGCGCTGGAAGCGGCCGATGCAGCACTGACGCGTAACCAGCTCAGCAATCTGGCCCCGATGATTGCGCTGGCACGCCGGACACGGCGCATCATTCGCCAGAATATCGGAATTTCGCTGGGTCTGAAGGCGATTTTCCTGGTCACTACCCTGATGGGCCTGACCGGACTCTGGCTGGCGGTACTGGCAGATTCGGGAGCGACCGCGCTGGTCACCGCCAACGCGTTGCGGTTACTGCGTCGTCGCGCCTGACTGTGAGGCTTCTGATCGAAGAGTGAGGTTTAAGACGGCCCGAACGGCTGTCGTTAACCTGCCATGCCTTTGCGGATCAGAAACTGGTAGGGCAGCGTGTCGGTCTGCTGCGCCAGCAGGCCATGTTCCATAAAGCGGCAGAAGCCGGGAATATCGCGGGTCGTCGCCGGATCATCGGCGATGATCAGCAACGTCTCGCCATCCTGCAGGCCGCGTACGGTTTTGCGCACCATCATCACCGGCTCCGGGCAACGCAGGCCACGGGCATCCAGCTGATGGTCGGCAGAGGAAAAAGCATCGCTCATAATCAACTCGGTTCAGGTAAAGGGCGCTCATTCTAGCGCGTGCTGGCGGTGAATCAAGGCGATAACGATTGCGCTAAAATTAACCATTGCATAAAAAGCACAACGCGGTAAGATGCCGCCGCTTTTTGCTCATAAAACTGCCAGGCGCTGCCCGAACGGCGTCCCGCAATGGGTTCCCTCACCCCAACATTAAAAAGGTTGAATATGCTCGCATTTTCTTCGCGTCAGCGCATGCATGCGCTTTTCTGGTTGTCGCTGTTTCACCTGCTGGTGATCACATCAAGTAACTATCTGGTTCAGCTGCCTATTTCTGTCTTTGGCTTCCATACTACCTGGGGTGCATTCAGCTTTCCCTTTATCTTCCTGGCGACCGATCTTACCGTGCGTATTTTTGGCGCACCGCTGGCCCGGCGCATTATTCTGGCCGTGATGATCCCGGCGCTGTTTATCTCTTACGGCGTCTCCGCGCTGTTTTATCAGGGTGAATGGCAGGGATGGCAGGCACTGGAAGTGATGAACCTGTTTGTTGCCCGTATCGCCTGCGCCAGCTTCATGGCTTATGCGCTGGGTCAGATCCTCGACGTTCACGTGTTCAACCGTCTGCGTCGTCTGCCACAGTGGTGGATAGCACCGGGCTGTGCCATGTTCCTGGGGAATATCAGCGATACGCTGGCCTTCTTCTTTATCGCCTTCTATAAAAGTCCTGATGCGTTTATGGCGCAGCACTGGGTTGAGATCGCCCTCGTGGATTACAGCTTCAAAGTGCTGATCTGCATGGTCTTCTTCCTGCCCGCCTACGGCGTGCTGCTCAACGCCGCGCTGAAACGTCTGGCGGAGCGCCAGACCGCCCGTCAGGTAAATTTCGGCTAAGCGCCCATACAGTTTTCTGCCATTACCCGCTAAGATCTTCTGACAATCATCAGGTTGCGTTTGCAACCTGATTCCTGTTGTATTACTGCCTGACTGGAAACTTAAAAAGGGATTCTGATGCGCAACCTGGTGAAATATGTAGGAATGGGTTTACTGGTTCTTGGCTTAGCGGCCTGTGACCAGAAGAAAGATGAAGCGGCAAATGACAACGGCGTCAGCGCCAGTCAGTCGGCACAGACTGTCACGCTGATGGATGGCAAACTGAGCTTCTCACTGCCACCAGGCATGTCAGACAAAAGCGGGAAACTGGGTTCGCAGACCACAAACATGCACGTTTATGCGGATGAAACCGGTGCCCGCGCCATTATTGTGATTGCCGGTGACCCGACCAGTGATGGGCTGGATGTGCTGTCAAAGCGCATGGAACAGCAGCAGCGTAACCGTGACCCGCAGCTGCAGGTCGTCTCGAACAAATCTGTGACGCTGAAAGATCAGCCCGCACAGCAGCTGGATACCGTGATTTCTGCCAACAACCAGACCTCATGGTCTTCCGTGGTGCTGGCAAAAGTGGATGGCAAGCTGGTGACACTGCAGATTACGCTGCCAGGCGATAATCAGCAGCAGGCACAGAGCGATGCTGACAACATTGTGAAAAGCATTACGCTGAAATAAAACAAAAGGCTGGCTCTCCACAGGAAAGCCAGCCTTTGTTCAGAGCACGTTATAAACCTGTATTTTCCCGAATATATTTCCGCGCTTTCACTGCATATTCAAAAGGATTAGCCAGCGCAGGATCCTGCTCCGCTTCAACCACCATCCAGCCTTTGTAGCCGTAATCATCCAGGATTTTGAAAACCGGTTTGAAGTCGATCACGCCATCGCCCGGCACGGTAAAGGTGCCCTTTTTCACGCCCTCCAGGAACGAGAGATGGTTCTCACGCACCTCGGCGACCACTTCATCACGCACATCCTTGAGATGAACGTGGAAGATACGCGGCAGATATTTTTCCAGCACTGCCAGCATCTTCTGCTGGGAGCCTTCGGAGTAGTAAACGTGGCCGGTGTCATACAGCAACCCGACCTGCTCGTCGGTCATCGCCATAAACCGGTCGATCTCTTCAGTGGTCTGAATGCCGGTACCCATGTGGTGATGCAGCGTCACGCGCATCCCCTTATCTGCCGCTATGCGGGCAAGTTCGTTATAGCCTTCTGCCGTTAACCGCCACTCTTCATCGGTGAAGATCGCTTTCTTCTCGAACACCGCCAGCGTGGTGCCCTGAATACTTTTGCTCTGCTCGGAGCAGCCAATCACCCGTGCGCCCATCGCATGCAGGAAGTTCATGTGCTCAATGAACTGTTCGATGGTTTTCTCTTTGTCGCCGTTGGCGAAAAAGGTGCTGAACCAGGCGTTGCAGATTTCGATGCCGCGAATGTCGAGCATCGGCTTCAGAATCGCCGGATCGCGCGGGTATTTGCTCCCCACTTCGCTGCCGGTAAAGCCAGCCAGCGCCATCTCACTGACGGTCTGCTGGAAGGTATTTTCACTGCCGAGGTCCGGCATGTCATCATTGGTCCAGCCGATCGGCGCGATCGCCAGTTTTACGTTCTCTTTGTTCATTTTCTTATTCCCAGGCGGAGAGCGGCCAGGCCGCATAGACAGCTGAATCAGTTATAAAAAGCAGGACGCGGCGGCATCTCTACCGGCTCAATCGCACCACTGTTCTGCGCTTTGATGCAGGCATCGGCTGCCACAGAGGCGGCAAAGCCATCCCAGGCAGAAGGACCGGTAAGCTGGCCCGCTTTGATGTCGTTGATAAACGCCTGCAGCTCAACGTCATACGCCTCGATAAAGCGATCTTTCCAGTCCACCAGAATGGTGTTCGACAGACGGGCATCTTTGCGCAGCTGTACTGAAGAAGGCTCCGGCAGGCGGGCAATCCCTTCTTCACCGACCACTTCACACTGAATGTCATAGCCGTAAGCGCAGTTAACGAAGATCTCAACGTCGATGCGCACCCCTTTGTGGGTTTCGAACAGGACGATCTGAGGATCTTTCAGCTGGCCATGCGACTTCGACGTCACGCGCGGGAAGATCACCTGCACCGTTTTATAGTCGTCGTTTGTCAGCCAGCGCAGCACATCCAGCTCGTGGATCAGGGTATTGGTGATCGCCATCGGCGTGGTGTAGTTCTCTGGCACCGTCGGATTACGGTGTGCGCAGTGCAGCATCAGCGGCTCACCGATGTCGCCATCGGTAATCACCTTTTTCAGGGCGCGATAGCCCGCATCGTAAGGACGCATAAAGCCGACCTGCACAAGGCGTTTACCTGCCTGAATCTCGGCATCCACCACCCGGCGACAGCCCTCGGCGCTCATCGCCAGCGGCTTCTCACAAAAGACCGGTTTACCGGCGGCAATCGCCGCTAAGGTGAACTCTTCATGGGTTGGATCCCATGAGGTGACCAGCACCGCATCAACATTCGGCGACTGAATCACATCGTGCCCATTTTCGAACACCTCCGCCTCAATGTTCAGGCGTTGCAGTGCGGCACGCGCGCCGTCGACATTAATGTCAGAGACGGCAACCACCTGAGCACCCTGCAGCACATGGCTGCAGCGGCGAATATGTTCCTGACCAATTGCACCTGTACCGATGACGCCAAGTTTCAAAGTCATAATTACACCTGTGTAGGGTTCGTACGGAGAAGAGGAAAACGGGCCGCAGCACGGCCCGGAAATTAATATTTGCGCGCCTGATCCAGATGGCTGTTGAGCGTGTCCGCCACCGCCTGCGCACGTTCGGTTTTCGAGGCCTGCGCCACACCGACATGCCACCAGCTGAAATATTTGTGGATCATGGTTTTAGGCAGCACTTTGATGTCGATAAGGGTGGAAACCGTCTGAGTGCGGGCATCTTCCAGCGCCGCTTTGAGCTGCTCCAGCGTGGTGACGCGATAGGTTTTGCAGCCATAACCGGCAGCAATCGCGGCGAAATCGACCGGAATAAAGCCGCCGTCCAGCTTGCCGCCTTCGGGATTACGGAAGCGGAACTCGGTGGTGAAGCTGTCCATGCCGTGTTCCATCTGCAGGTTATTGATGCAGCCGTTGGTCATGTTATCCAGCAGCACCACGTTGATTTTCGCCCCTTCCTGAATTGAGGTGACCAGCTCTGAATGCAGCATCATAAAGGAGCCATCACCGACCAGCGCATAGACCTCGCGCTGCGGTTGCGCCAGCTTCACACCCAGCGCGGCATTCACTTCATAGCCCATGCAGGAGTAGCCATATTCGACGTGGTAGGCGTTGTAATCTTTGGTGCGCCAGACGCGCTGCAGGTCGCCCGGCAGACTGCCTGCCGCCGCGACGACCACGGCGTCTTTCGGCAGTTGCTCGTTTAAGGTGCCGAGCACGCTGCTTTGCGTCAGCAGCGACTGCGTCAGGCGGTTAAATTCAGCGAACACCGCTTCGCGGTCGAGATGGTCAGCAATCTCTGGCACAAAGTCGCCATCGTGATATTCCACCTGGTAGACACGCTGCGTCTCTTTCAGCAGCTGGCTCTGCGCCTGCTCAATCTGATTGCCCCAGTCGTTGCTGTAGTGCTGTGAGGCCAGCGCGGCGGTGAGCGCGGTCAGCCCTTCGCGGGCATCGGCCAGCAGCTGCACGCCATCCAGCTTGTAGCTGTCGAAGTTGCTGACGTTGATGTTCAGGAAGCTGACATCGGGATGCTGGAAAATCCATTTCGATGCGGTGGTGAAATCGGTGTAGCGGGTGCCGATGCCGATGACTAAATCAGCTTCTTTTGCCAGCAGGTTGGCGGCCAGACAACCGGTTTCACCCACGCCGCCGACATTCAGCGGATGGTCAGAGACCAGCGTCCCTTTGCCCGCCTGCGTCTCGGCAAAAGGAATCTGATAACGTTCAGCAAACTGGCGCAGCGCCTCGCCTGCTTCGGAGTATTTCACACCACCGCCACAGATAATCATCGGCTTGCGCTTACGGTTTATCAGCGTCAGGGCATCCGCCAGCTGCGCCGCCACCGGCAGACGGCGATCCAGACGGTGCACGCGTTTCTGGAAGAAATAGTCCGGGTAATCCCAGGCTTCACCCTGCACATCCTGTGGAAGAGAGAGCGTGACCGCGCCGGTTTCTGCCGGATCGGTCAGTACGCGCATGGCATTAATACAGGCGGACATCAGCTGCTCCGGGCGGCTGACGCGATCCCAGTATTTGCTGACGGCGCGGAAGGCTTCGTTGGTGCTGATGCTGAGGTCGTAGCTCTGCTCAATCTGTTGCAGCACCGGATCGGGCTGGCGGGTAGCGAAGACGTCGCCGGGCAGCAGCAGCAGAGGAATGCGGTTAGCAGTAGCCGTCGCGGCGGCAGTGATCATATTCGCCGCACCAGGCCCCACGGATGAACTGCAGGCAATAATCTGGCGACGCAGTGACTGGCGGGCAAAGCCGGTGGCGGCATGGGCCATACCCTGTTCATTACGGCCCTGATAAACCATCAGATCGCCGCTATCCTGTTCCAGCGCCTGGCCCAGGCCCAGCACGTTGCCATGTCCGAAGATCGCGAAGATGCCTTTGACGAACTTCGTTTCAACGCCATCGACATCAATAAATTGATTATCTAAAAATTTAACCAGCGCCTGTGCCGTGGTCAGTCTGATAGTGCCCATATTCTTCCTTACATGCTGGTGGACCCCGACTTCCGCGACAGCACGCCAGGCGTTGTCATCGGCGGAAAAGGCGACCGGAATAACTGAAACGTGAGGCGATTATAAACAAATATATTTTTCATAAAACACGATTACAGAAGAAACATTTCATTTTGCGAGTGAGATCAAATTTAATACCTGCTTCAGGTCTGGCGGGGGATTGCAGAGGAGAAATCTGGAACGTTTAACAGAGTGTGGTGCATGATGAAAAAATTCATTTCAATGCGGCAGCTTGCCTGACTGGCGTGAGGATTCCTGCGATCCCCTTCACAACCCTGACATACCGCACATCGTGACGACAGAGACTGCGCAGGCGGAAGAGAATCAGGAGTTTTAACTGGTTCACAAAATTGCGATGGATATTTCATTTCGTATTGAATATGGAATTTTTATTCCTCATAATTCCCCTATCGTTCGTCAGACACCCACAGACCCGGAAGCAGAGCGCACCTGGTGTCGGTCTTTTCGCCCGCCCGCTCTGCTAATCACAGAAGGAAACCACAGGTATGAGTACACAACAGAAGCCGCTTGATGTGATTTGTATCGGGCGCATCGCCGTTGATTTTTATGGCCAGCAAATCGGAGCGCGACTGGAAGATGTCACCTCCTTTGCGAAATATCTGGGCGGATCGTCGGGCAACGTCGCCTATGGCACCGCGATTCAGGGGCTCAAATCGGCGATGCTGGCGCGGGTGGGAGATGAGCATAATGGTCGCTTTCTGCGTGAAGCGTTGCAGCGTGTTGGCTGTAACACCGATGCCCTGATCACCGATGCAAAACGTCTGACCGGCATGGTGATCCTTGGGATTAAAGATGAAGAGACTTTTCCGCTGATTTTCTACCGTGATAACTGTGCTGATATGGGGCTGGTGCCGGAAGATATCGACGAAACCTTTATTACCTCTTCCCGTGCGGTAGCGGTAACCGGCACGCACTTATCGCATCCACAAACGCGTGAAGCCGTGCTGAAAGCGCTGGATATCGCCCGCCGCAACGGTCTGCGCACGGCGCTGGATATTGATTACCGCCCGGTCCTGTGGGGACTGACCTCTCTGGGTGACGGTGAAACGCGTTTCATTGAGTCCTCCCAGGTTACGCAGCAGTTACAGGAAGTGGTGCACTACTTCGATTTGATCGTTGGCACCGAAGAGGAGTTTCATATTGCCGGTGGCAGCACTGATACCCTGACTGCGCTGAAAAACGTGCGTAAGGCAAGTCAGGCAACGCTGGTCTGCAAACGCGGTCCGCTGGGTTGCGTGGTGTTTGAAGGGGATATTCCGGATAGCTGGGAAGAGACTCAGTTGCACACTGGCGTGCGCGTCGAGGTTCTCAATGTGCTGGGCGCAGGCGATGCCTTTATGTCTGGCCTGCTGCGCGGCTGGCTGAATGATGAAGGCTGGGAGCAGGCATGCCGTTACGCCAACGCCTGCGGAGCGCTGGTGGTTTCACGCCACGGCTGTGCTCCTGCCATGCCAACCAAAGCGGAACTGGATGACTTCCTGAGCCGCGACAAAGCGGTGAAACGTCCCGATCTTGATAGCCGCCTTAACCATCTTCACCGCGTGACCACCCGTAAGCAGGCGTGGCCGGAGCTGAACGTTTTCGCTTTTGATCATCGCAAACAGCTGGCGGACATGGCGCAGGAAGCCGGTGTCGACGAGAGCCGCATTCCACAGTTGAAACTGCTGCTGCTGGAAGCCGCTCAGCAAGCTGCCGGAGAAGCGGGCTTAGAGAACAAAAGCGGCATTCTGGCGGATACCACCTATGGACAGAAAGCGCTGAATGCCATCACCGGTAAGAACTGGTGGATTGGCCGCCCGATTGAGCTGCCGAGCTCACGTCCGCTGCGCCTGGAGCATGGCAACATTGGCTCGCAGCTGATCGACTGGCCAGCCGAGCACGTAGTGAAATGTCTGGTGTTTTATCATCCCCATGACAGCGCTGAACTGCGTAAAGAGCAGGATGATGTGGTGCTCGACGTCTGGAATGGCTGTAATAAAAGCGGTCATGAACTGTTGCTGGAGGTCATTCTGCCGGAAAGCAATCCGGATAAGAATGAAGCCTATTACCTTGATATGCTCACGCATTTCTACAGTCTGGGCATTCAGCCTGACTGGTGGAAACTGCCACCGCTGTCGGCAGAGAGCTGGCAGGCAATCAGCACGCTGATTGAGCAGCAGGATCCCCACTGTCGCGGCATTCTGTTACTCGGTCTGGATGCACCCGAAGAGAAGCTTAAAGCGGGCTTTGCGGCTGCGGCCAGGGCGCCGTGGGTGAAAGGCTTTGCGGTAGGGCGCACCATCTTTGGCCAGCCTTCGCGCCAGTGGTTACAGGGTGAACTGGACGACCAGGCACTGATAGAGACCGTAAAAGGCAACTATCTGCGGCTGATTGAGTACTGGCGCGCTGCCCGCGCCTGATTTGCTGCTCTGCTAAAACCTGTCTCAACCGCGATGGCCTCAGACTGCTGACTTACTCAAGGCAGGGTAAATATTGCAGCAACAAATAAGCTCAACGCGCAGGTAACATGGTCAGAGGAGGAAAGCGTCCCGCGCCAGGGACGGCGCGGGACGAGCGGCCATGGATGGCTTAAGCGACTTTCCGATCTGACCATGTTACCTGCGCCGGCGCGAACTCATAGCAGGCAGAGACAGACTTTTTCATCACGCTATCCCAACCGGGATGGCGTTTTTTACTGGTTACCCTCCCAGCCTGCTGGCATTTCATCCCGGCTTTCATCCTGACATTGCCCGCGAAAAGTCACGCATCGGGCGCTAAAGCTAATCTGTGAACCATTTCATAAAGCCATGAAATAAACTGCATCGTTGACGCAAAGAAATGAAATTTTCCATCCATCTGGTAATATAGCGCTCATTATGCAGCCATTATTCTAATTATACGGGCAGAAGTGATGAACAATAATCCCACCCAACTTTCTCTCTTGCAGG